>WNGA01010610.1_pt1 | contig 17673 bp, 15 predicted proteins | sample 5400061 | NCBI WGS metagenome assembly WNGA01 (sample SAMN13153366, study PRJNA577476) | soil metagenome | isolation source: 100 cm soil or saprolite under grassland replicate 2 | place: USA:California | collected 2016-06-15 | reverse complement strand
TATAGTCGGCGCGCCCTCGCGCTATGTGGAGCTCGTAGTGGAGCGTGTCCTGGACAAGCGCTACAAGATCGTCGCGCCACTGGGCGCGGGCGGCTCTTCGCAGGTCTATCTGGCGCAGGACATGGCGCTGAACCGCGAGGTCGCGATCAAGGTGCTCGACCCGGGTGCCGCCGCGGACGCCGCCATCCGGCGCCGCTTCGTGAAAGAGGCGCGCTCGCTGGCGCAGCTCTCACACCCCGGCATCGTCGCCGTATACGACGTCGGTGAGGTCGACGGTCTTCCGTTCATCGTCATGGAGCACCTCGGCGGCGGATCGCTGAAGCAGCGCATCGACCGCACCGGACCGCTCCCGGTCCCCGACGCGGCGCGGATCGCGATCGAGATCGCCAACGGGCTGGACTTCGCGCATTCGAAGGGGATCATCCACGCCGATCTGAAGCCATCGAACATCCTGTTCGACACCAACGACCACGCGAAGATCTGTGACTTCGGCATCGCGCGCATACCGCCGCGTCGAGGGCAAGCAGGCGGCGATCCCGAGCGACATCTACGGGCTCGGCCTGATCTTTTACGAGATGCTCATCGGCAAGCCGCCGTTCACCAGCGTGAACGCCTCGGTGCTGCTGCGCGACCACGTGGTCCGCATGCCGGTGCCGCCGAGCCATCTCCGCCAATCTCTGCCACGCGAGGTCGACACCATCGTGCTGAAGACGCTCGCGAAGGAACCGAACCTCCGTTACCAGAAGGCGAGCGACTTCGCGAAGGCGCTGACATCGATCGAGAACCTCGAGCGCGAGCTCGCCACCACGCACTTCGGCCCGCTCATGACCGAGCCGATCCGCGATTTCGTTCCGGAGGTCGCGCAGAGCCCGGTGGTCGCGCTGCTCTCCGCATACGGGCAGCCGATCCGTCAGGTCTTCTTCGGTCTCATCGCCGCACTGCCGGCGTTCGGGTTGACGGTCCTGTCGGGCTCCGGCATGGTCCCTGCGCTCTTCGTCGCGGCGGTCGTCGCCGTCGTGGGCGCCGCGGGACAGCTCGGTCTCGCGCTGGGCATCGCCTGGGTCGTCGAGACCGCGCTGCTGTTCCTCTTCGTCCCCGGCCTCGCGGTGATCTTCGCGATCATGGGGATCTGGTTGTGGGCGCGCGAGGTGCGCCCGGAGCAGACCGCGATGGCGATGGCCATGCCGGTCGCCGCGCCGTTCGGGCTTGGTCCCGCGTTCGTGCTCACCGCGGCGGCGGTCGACGGACTCATGGGTGTCGTGACCGCGGCGTGGGGCGCGATCATCACCGTCATCTTCGCGATCGCGGTCGGGAAGCAAAGCCTCGGCCCGTTCGTCGAGACCGGATTCACGCTCGAGCAGAGCTCGCTCTTCACGCAGGTGCGCGCCGTCGAGAGCAAGGCCGCGCTGCTCAACGTCCTGCAGTCGAGCAGCGACCGGTTCGGCCCGCTGCTCACGCTGCTCGATCCGGGCACCATCTGGTCCCAGCTCGTCCTCCTGACATCGCGCCTGGTCGGAGCCGACGTGACGGCGATCGCGACGGTCATCGCGTGGACCATCGCGGCGCTCGTCGTGTGGTCGGTGACGAGAGTGCTCCGCACGTTCTTCGATACCCTGCTCCGCCGGCCGCAGCGCTGGTTCGCGCTGTTCGTCTTCGCCCAAAGCGTGGGCGCCATGGCGGGCGCGAGCATCCTGTTCCTCCTGTTCATCACCTGGGGCCCGCTCGACCACGCACCGGGCCGCGTCGCCGACAACGTCCTGCTCGTCGCGGCGTTCGTGGGCGCGGTGGTCGCGACCGCCGTTGGGGTGATCATCAGCGCGACCGAGCGTCCCGAGCCCGAAGAGGAGAAGGCGCCGTCGATGGCGGCGCGCCGGCTGCCCGTCCGATAACGAGCTAGCCGAGGACCGCACGCACCGCGGGGAGCGCGGTGAAACCCGCCGCCAGGCCGGCCGGCACGGTCGCGACGATCGACGCGAGCGTCGCGCGCGCTTCCTCTGGCCGACCGAGCTCCGCGAGGATCCGCCAGCGCGCCCACCGCGTGTCGAGCTCGTCCGACGCCGCGAGCGCCTCCTCGAGAACGCCGCGCACTTTCGACCGTCCGCCGCTCGCCTCGAGCGCTCGCGCGTGCAGCATGAGTGTCTCGTCGAGACGCGCCCGCACGCCCGCGCGGCGCATGCGCTCGATGAGATCGGAGGTCGCCTCGAGCGCGGCGAATCCATCACGCGAGGCGAGCGCGAGCTCCGCCCGTCCGAAGAGCACGTACGCGGCGGGGCCGGTCCAGTCGTCGAAATTGCACGCGCCGACCTGCGCCAGCGCGGCCGCGGCGGCGCGGAGATCGCCCGAGCACACCTCGATGCGCGCGCGGATCCCCAGCACCGGCGGGATGAAGCGCGGCAGCGAGTTCGCGTGGTCGCGGGCGAGCGCGATGAGCTCGCGGGCGCGAGCGATGTCGCCCAGGAACGCATGGGCCAGCGCGAGCTCGCCGCGCATGAGCATCAGCACGGGGAGCAGGCCGGCCTCTTCGCCCATGCGGATCATCTCGCTCATGGTTTCGAGGCCACGGCCGATATCGCCGCGTTCGAACGCGGTCGCGCCCACCGTACGCAGGCTGTAGCTCTCGCCCCAGCGATTGCCGATCTCGCGGCTGATCTCGTGGGCGCGGCGCGCGACCGCTATGGCGTGGTCGTACTCGCCGGCGAGGTACGCGTTCGTCGCCTCCGTCGAGAGGTTGTCCGCGAGCATCGGCTTGTTGCTCAGCTCTTCCCAGAGCGCACGCGCCTCCGCGCCGGCACGGCGCGCGTCCCCGATGCGTCCGATCTGCGTGTAGGCGTGGTGCATGTCGTTGAGCGTGAACGCGAGCTGCTGGCGAAGGCCGAGCTCGCGCGCGATCGCCATCGAGCGCTCGCCGCTCACCGCCGCCTGCCGCGGATCGCGTCCCGGGACGGCGAGCTGCAGCATGAGCGTCCAGAGGATGCGCGCTTCACCCTCGCGGTCACCGATCTCCTCGGCGATGACCGCCGCTCTTCGCAGCAGCTCCGCGGCGCGGTCCGGATCGTGGACGCGGTTGAAGAAGGACCGCAGGGTCGCGTGCGCGGACAGCGCGCCGAGCTCGAGCCGCCGATCGCGCCGATCGCGCGCGACCTTCTCCAGCTCCTCGTACGTCGAGACGGCATCCTCGTAGCGGGCCTCGAGCTCGAGCGCCCGACCGAGCTGTGTGTACAGATGCAGCGTCGTGTCCGCGTCGATCCCGGCCTTCGCCGCATCGATGGCGCGGCGATAGTGCGCTGCCGCTTCCGCGTTGGCGTAAAGGCGCGCGGCGGCGTCACCCGCCAGACGCTCGTACCGCACGGCACGGGAGTCGCCAGCTTCGACGAAGTGGTGGCCGAGCAGCGTGGCCTCCGCCCCGGCACGCTCGCCGAGATCGTGTTCGATCCGCTCTCCGACGCGGCGGTGCAGATCGCGACGCTCCCGAACGAGAAGCGACGAGTACGCGGCGTCCTGCGTGAGCGCATGCCGGAACGTGAACGCGTCGCCGTCGGCGCGCACGACGAGTGCCGCGCTCTCCAGAGCGCGGAGGTCACCGTCGAGCGCGCCGTCACGCTGCGCGACCGCGCCGAGCAAAGCTCGCGCGAACGTCCGGCCGATCACCGACGCGACCTGCAGCGTGCGACGGGGCTCGGCCGCCAGCGCGTCGATGCGCGCGAGAAGCAGTCCTTGAAGCGTCGATGGGACGGCGTCGTCCGACGTCTCGCTCTGTGCGCGGACCAGCTCCTCGAGGAAGAACGGGTTCCCGTCCGAGCGCCGCGCAAGAGTCTCGCGTCCCGTTCGATCCGTATCCGGCGGAAGAAGCGCCGACGCGAGTGCGTTAGCTTGCGCGTCATCGAGCGGTGGCAGGTCGATGCGGCGCGCGTCCGGCGCGTCGAAGAGCGAGAGCACCGACGCACCGGCATCCGGCCGTGTCGCGCAGAGGAACAGCACCGCGGACGACTCGCGGAGCGGGAGGAGCTCCCCCAGGAGACCGAGCGACGCCGCATCGGCCCAGTGCAGATCGTCGAAGACCACGACGACCGGCGCGGCCTCCGCCGCGCTTCGCACGCGCTCCGCGACCAGGCGCGCGATCTCGCGCTTCAACGCCTCGCCCTCCAGTGAGGAGGCGGCGAGGCCGATGAGCGTGGCGATGTCATCGCCGACCGCGCCGAGTCCGCGGAGCTGCTGCTCGAACTGGGCGTAGGGCCGCCCGCGTTCGTACGCGACGGCGCGGCTCTCCGACCACCGTCCACGCCACGACGCCCGCGCCTCCGCCACGAGGCGGCTCTTCCCGAGACCTGCTTCGGCGATGAGGGCGACGACGCCACCGTGGCCGCGGCCGAGCTCGTCGAGCGCGGCGCGCAGGATCCCCAGCTCGCGCTCGCGCCCGATGAGCGGCGCGCCGGCGCCGGCGATGCCGCGGAGGGAGCCGGGCCGCTCGCGCCGCCGGAGCACGCGGAACGCGCTCACCGGCTCGCGCTTGCCCTTCACCTCGACGCCGCCGAGGGGCTCGCATTCGAAGAGTGGCGCGACGAGACGGTGCGTGTCCTCGGCGATGCGGATCGTGCCAGGCTCCGCCGTCTGCTCCATGCGCGCCGCCAGGTTCACCGCGTCGCCCATCGCGGTGTATTCGACGCGCAGATCCGAGCCGACCTCGCCGACCACCGCGAGTCCGGTGTTGATGCCGACGCGCACGTCGATGTCGAGCCCGCGCTCGCGCCGGATGCGATCGCGCTCTCCCGCGACGGCGGTGACGATGTCGAGCGCCGCGAGCACGGCACGCGCCGGGTCGTCCTCGTGCGCGATCGGCGCGCCGAAGAACGCCAGGATCGCGTCACCCATGAGTCGCGCGACGACGCCCTCGTAGCGGTAGACCGGACCGATCAGGATGGCGAAGAGCCCGTTCATGATCTCGGTCCATTCCTCTGGATCGAGGCGCTCCGCCGCGGCGGTCGAGCCCTTCACGTCGCAGAAGAGCACCGTGACGACGCGCCTCTCTCCGCCGCTGCCGGTGCGCCGCGCGGCCTCGAGCTTTTCCGCGACCTCGCGCGGGACCAGGCGGCGAAGTGGGTCCTCGGTGGCACCGAGCCGATGCCCGCAGCTCGGGCAGAAGCGCGCGTCGCCCGGCACGGCCGTGCCACACTGCGGGCAGTTCACGAGCGGAGCATCGAGCGTTGAGGAAGCGGCTGCAAGACATCTTCAAGGTACGCGCCGGCGAGGGCCGGACGGTGTCGCTCGTGCTCGCCCTCACCTTCTTCGCGAGCGCGGGTGGCAGCGTGGGCGGCAACGCGATCGAGGCGCTGTTCTACGCGCGCCAGGGCGTGTCCGCGCTGCCCATCCTGTACATGGCACTCGGCGTCACGACGTTCCTCGTGTCGCTCGCGATCACCGCGTTGCTCGGCCGCGTCGCCCGCGCGCGGCTGTATCTGGTGATGCCACTCGTCCTCGCGCTGTCGCTCGCTGCGCAGCGCGCGCTCATCGCGCTCGACATCCCGTGGACCTACGCGCTGTTCTGGCTCCTCATGAACGTCGAGGGATCGCTCCAGGGAATGCTCGCGTGGGGCGTCGCCGCGATCGTCTGCGACACCAGGCAGGCGAAGCGGCTGTTCCCGCTGTTCGCGGCCGGCGGGATCCTCGGCGGCGTCATCGGCGGCTTCGCGACGCGTCCGCTCGCGGGCCTGCTGGGCGCGGAGAACCTTCTCCTGGTCTGGACCGGCGCGCTGCTCGCGGCCTTCGGCTTCGCGCGCGCACTGCTCGCGGGCCGCGCCGCGCCGCGCTCCGCGTCACCGACCAGTGTGATCGAGGACGTGCAGGCCGGCTTCCGCTACGTCCGCTCCTCTCCGCTGTGGCGGGCGATCTCCGCCGCGACGGTGCTCTTCGCCGTCCTGTACTTCTCGATCGCGTTCCCGTTCTCGAAGGCCGCCACGGCCGCGTACCCGGACGCCGAGGACCTCGCCGGATTCTTCGGCCTGTTCGGCGGACTCTCCACCGGCGCGGCGTTCATCGCGTCGCTGTTCGTGGCGAACAGGATCTACGCGCGCATCGGGCTCATGACGGCGATCCTCGTCTTCCCGCTGCTGTACGCGCTCGGATTCGCGTCGCTGCTCGCCACGCAGACGGCGTTCGCGGCGGTCGTCGCGTTCCGGTTCGCGCAGCTCACATACCTGCAGGGGATCGCGGGAACCGCGTACGAATCGGTGTTCAACGTGATCGCATCCGAGCGGCGCGACCAGGTGCGCGCGTTCGTGAACGGCGTCCCGGACCAGGCCGGCATCGTCATCGCCGGCGCCGTGCTGCTCGTCGGGGACCGCGTGCTGCAGCCGGCTCAGCTCGCCGTCATCGGACTCGTCGCGGCGCTGCTCTGCGCCTTCATCTGGCGCCGCGCGTCGGCCGAGTACGCGAACGCGCTCGTGCGGACGCTGCGGGCTGGCCAGCCGCAGGTCTTCTTCCCCGAGGAGGAACCGTTCGGTGGGACTCTGCGCGACGCCGCGGCGATCGCCGCGCTGCGTACGGCCGCCACCGACACCGACGCGGGCACGCGCCGCATCGCGATCGAGATGCTCGGCCACGTCGGTGGGGCCAACGACGCGCTCGCGCACGCGCTCGGCGACGGCGATCCCGAGGTCCGCGTCGCGGCCGCGCGCGTGCTTGCCCGGCTCGATCCAGCGGCGCTGCGCCCGGCGCTCCACGACACCGACACCTCGATGCGGATAACCGTCGCCGCCGCGCTGTTGGAGACCGACCCGAACGCGGCGACGATCCTCGAAGGCTTCTCACGATCGCACGATGCCGAGTCGCGCCTGGCGGCGGTGGACGCGCTCGCGCACGCCGGAGGCACGCGCGCATTCGAGGCGATCGCCGCACTCACGGCCGACGACGATCCGCGCGTGCGTGCGGCCGCCGTGCGCGCGCTTCCCGCCGGCACCGAAGCGCGGGTGCAGACGCTGCTCGCCGCGGCGCTCCGCGATGGGCGGCGGACCGTACGCCTCGCGGCCGTCGACGCGATCGTGCGCATCGGGACGCCGGCGCTGCCCCTCGTCATCACGGCACTGGACGATCCGGTCGCCGAGGAGGATGCGCTGGAGGCGCTGCGCCGCATGCCCGCGGCCACGGCGCCCGAGCCGATCAACAGCTTCGCCGGACGGCGCGCGACGGAGGCCCGACGCTATCACGAGGTCGCGCGCGGCATCGTCGCGTCCGACGAGCGCAGGTCGCTCCTGCGCGATGCGCTCGTTCGATCCGCACGGCGGCACGCCACGAGCGCGCTCGGTGCGCTCGCGTCCCTCGCCGGCGGCGACGCGTTCGACGCGGCGCTGATCGGGCTCGGCAGCCGCGACGCGGCGCAGCGTGCGAACGCGCTCGAGACGCTCGACGCCGTCGGCGACCGCGAGCTGGTGCGACCGCTGCTCGCGGTCTTCGAGGACCTCACTCCCGCGTCGCGGACCACGGACCTCGCGGCGCTCCGCGACGACGCCGACGCCTGGATCCGCGAGGTCACCGCATTCGCGCATTCCGATGGAGGTACAGAAATGGAAACGCTCGCGACGCTACCGATGATGGAGCGCATCCTGTTCCTGCGGCAGGTCCCGCTTTTCGCCGATCTGCCTCCCGCGGATCTGAAGCAGGTCGCCGCGATCGCCGGAGAGCAGCTGTACGCGGACGGCACCGTGATCGCGAAGGAGGGTGACGTCGGCGAGGAGCTGCTCGTCATCGCCGAAGGAGAGGTGCGCGTCGTGGCCGGCGGCACCGAGATCGCGCGGCGGCGCCGCGGCGACTACGTCGGCGAGATGGCCGTCCTCGACGGCGAGCCCCGCAGCGCCAGTCTCATCGCGACAGGCGAGGTCCGCGCGCTGCGCGTCGGTCGTCGCGAATTCGAATCGATCATGCGCGAGCGTCCGGAAACGAGCCTCGCGATGCTCGCCGTCCTCACGCGCCGGCTGCGGGAGATGATGAAGAGCGCGGCCGCCTCAGGACGTTAGCTGCCACTCGACGACCTTGCCGTCCTTCAGGCGATAGATCGCCCACGACTCGATATCGAACGGCTTGCCATTTGGCGGAGCGCCGAACCACGACGCACCGCCGGTATTCGTTCCCTGCACGCGCGTGCGGATGAACACGCGATCGCCTTCGGCGATGATGTCGAGCATCTCCTTCGTGCGATCGGGAAACGCGCGCCTCGACATCGCGTGTGCCGTCTTCGCCGACTCGAGCGTGGCGGGCGTGCCCGGGGCCGTGCTGTGAGGATGGAAGTCGGGCGCGAGGTACTGGTCGAGCGACGCGACGTCGTCCTTGGTCCAGGCCTCTTCGATCTTTCGGATCACCGTCTTGTTGCGCTCGGTCTCGCTCATCACACCCCTCCAGAGACGGTCGATGCTAGTCCCGGCGAGAATCAGAGCGTGCCCGGGGACTACGAGCGCATCTACCGGATCGTGCGGCGCATCCCACGCGGTCGCGTGACGACGTACGGCACCGTGGCGATGCTCGCGGGATACGCGCGAGCGGCGCGGTTCGTCGGCCTCGCGATGCACCACTGCGGCGATCCGACGGTGCCCTGCCACCGCGTCGTCAACGCGGCCGGCCGCCTCGCCCCCGGTTTCGTTTCGCAGCGCGCCCGCCTGCGGCGCGAGGGCGTGCCGTTCGCGGGGAAGCACGTCGACCTCGCGCGGTCTCTGTGGCTGCCGCGCCTGCCCGGGGGGCCCGTCCGCGCCTGGCGCCCGCGCTCGCGGGCGGCTGGTCGAGCAAGATGACCTGGTACGACTCGCCGTATCCGTAGCCCGCGGACTTTCCGATGCGCTTCCCGAAGCCACGCACGAGCTCCTCGGCATCCGCGTCGAGCTGCGATCGGTGGACGAGGAGCGCTTTGATCTTCGTGTCCATCACTGCGGTGATGTCCACGACCGTGCCGCCTTCACCGAAGCTTTGCAGGAAGATCGCCTTGGGCTTGTGCGGCTCGAGCTTCTCGTCGCGCCACAGCTCCGGGAACATCTGACGCGTCGACGCGTCGGGATTGATGGTGCGCAGCGCGACCTCGCCGGCGGCGATGTGGTCGGGGTGGTTGATGTAGCCCTGCTCGGACACACGGAAGAGGGGATCCATCGCGAGGATCACGTCCGGCCTGTGGACGCGGACCTGCCGCGCGACGTCCTTGCGGACCTCCAGGGTCGGATAGAGGTGACCGTCCTCGTAGCCCAGGAAGACGACGTTCTTCACGCCGAGGATCTTCGCGGCCTCGCGTTGTTCCGCATACCGCGTGTCCCGAAGCTTCTCTCGCGTCATGTCGGGATCCTGCGAGCCCGACGCGCCGTTCGTGATCATGCAGTACGTCACCTCGACGCCGGCCTTCACCCACTTCGCGACGGTGCCGGCCATACCGAACTCCGCGTCATCGGGATGCGCGTAGATGACCATCGCGCGCTCGATGTCGAGGTCCTTGCTGAACTTCATTCGATGAGCATGACAAGAGGCGCGGGTGAAAGATTCCCCTTGTCACGGGGCTGTCTGTCTGTTAGAATATCTGTTCTAGAGGCACCGTGGGCGATCAGTTACGCGCCGGACCTCGTGGAGGCGCGTGGTGCTCCGGTGCTGGATGTGCGGGTGTTCAAGCCCGAGACGGATCTTGCATTTCAACACCAGGCAACTGGCAAGCGACAGACGCGTTGCCGCGCGTGTCAGGCCGAATATCGCCGCGGTCACTACCAGCGCAACCGGGAGGCATACCTCACGCGTGAAGTCGCGCGGATGCGCGGCTACCGGGAAGAGAATCGGATTCGGCTGTTCGAGTACCTCAGTGCTCACGCATGCGTGGACTGCGGCGAAGACGATCCCCTGCTGCTCGAATTCGATCATCGGGACCCCGAATCGAAGGTGGCCGAGGTCGCCTGGCTCGCCAATCGAAAACCCTGGCGCGCGGTCCTGGCCGAAATCGAGAAGTGCGATGTGCGCTGCGCGAATTGCCATCGCAGACGGACAGCTCGTCAATTCGCGTGGCCCAAGTTGACGCGGACGAGGCAGCGAGAGGCTGAGCTAGCCGCGGTCGCCTTGCTAGACCGCCCGAAGCTGCAATCACGGAGCGCAATGTCGTGGCTCGAACTGGCAGACACCAAGAAGTGCACAACGTGCGGTGTGACGAAGTCGATCGCCGAATTCGCGTTGAAGGACAAGGCCAGCGGCAGGAGGAGCGCGAAGTGTCGTGCGTGCCAGAACGAGTACTCGCGCGATCACTACGTCCGGAAGCGAGAGGATCACCTCCGCCGAGCCCGCGTGCGGCGGAAGCGCGACCGCGAGATCTGCCGGCATCAGGCCTACGAGTATCTACTCACGCATCCGTGCGTCGATTGCGGAGAAACGGATCCCGTTGTGTTGGACTTCGACCACCGCGATCGTGGCCTTAAGCGAAGCACGATCTCTCGCATGCTCCGGGAATGCTCATGGGCTGTCGTCGCGGCGGAGATCGCCCGTTGCGACGTCCGCTGCGCGAATTGTCACCGCCGACGAACCGCGGAGCAGTTTGGCTGGTTCATTGCGCCGAAGCTCGCGAGTTAGAATCGGGCCCCGCGGGAGTAGCTCAGTGGTAGAGTGCTTGCTTCCCAAGCAAGCGATGCGAGTTCGATTCTCGTCTCCCGCTCAGAATCCTCACGGTATGGCCGTGCCTCCAGCTAACAAGAGCGGATGGAAGACCTGCTCGCGCGGACACAAGTACCGGACGCCCGGTGCGTGTCCGATCTGATGGAAGCGTCACGGCGGCGCCGGCGGCGCACGCAAGACCGAGGAGAATCCCCGATCACGCCGCTGACCGCGCGACGCGACTTGGGAACCGTGGACTTCTCGTCGTTGTAATCGACGAGTGAAGCCAATCGTCGTCTTGCTCGCCCTGCTAACTACATCCGCGTGCGCCGAACCTCTGGTACTTCCTTCGCCAAGCGCCCAAGCGAAGTGTCCGGCGAGCACTACTCGGGACGGCTCCGGCGTCATCACTGCGGCTGGTGATATCGGACTGCTCGAGATCCGTCCCGGTCGCTTCGCTGACGAAAAGATCATCGTCCTTGTTCGCCGCGGCGCGATCCTCGGCGACCGGCTCTACATCCGCGCGACGCCAGCGCCGGGAAACGCGCCAGGCGAGGTCGACTGGTCAACGCCGGCGACGGCACACGCCAACGCGTGGGGCGATGTCGTCTTCGAGGCGAATACCAAGCCGATCGGCAACACGGGCTGCTGGCGTATCGAGCGCGGCGATGGACCCCGTGACGGGATCATCGTCGACCTCGGCCGCTAGAGCTCGCTCCTCGTGTGGGCCCTGCGCACGCCGTCGCCGCGGCTGCGACCTCGGTCGCAACGCACACCACGCGCAACCGTTCACCCCATGTGCGTCTGTTTCTCGCTGTCGTTCTGACGGCATCCCTACCGGCCTGCGCCACCAAGGTCAGCGCAGCCACGCCCACCGCGGCAACATGCGTGTCTGAGATCGGACCCGGCATCCCTCCGCCCGCATCGCCTCCCGCCAAGCAACCCGGCTTTCACGCCGCGTGGTGGGGCCAGAGCGGATACATGAGGCTCTGCCCCGGTGAACGAGCGACCGCGACGCTCGCGTACTACAACTCGGGTTCGCTCGGTTGGGTCAGCGGCCGCCTGGGCGAGGTCGCGTACCTCGGCACGTGGAACGGGGAGCCGGGTCAGGATCGGCCGAGCATCCTCGGCGGAGATGGACAGCTCGGCTCTCCCGCGACCGGCTGGCCCCGCTACGACCGCGTCGCGGCGCAGCCGGCGCCGTACATCGCTCCAGGTCAGATCGCGTGGTTCCAGTTCGCGGTGCAGGCACCGACCGTTCCGGGCACGTACCAGCTTTACGTCCGTCCATTGATCGAGGGCGCGAGGTGGATGGAGGACATCGGCGTCTACTGGCAGGTGGTGGTGCTCAACCCCGACGGCACCGTTCCGGCGCCGACGCCGCTCGACCCGATCGGCATGACGTTCCAGGTGGATGCCGGGGTGGCCGCGCGCGACATCGCCGAGGTCCATCAGGGCGTCCAGCACGCGAGCGGCTTCCTCGATAGCTTCGCCGGCGGCGCGCGCCGCAGCGCGTCGACGGTTCACGTCTATGTCGGAGATGCGTCTCAGCGCTACTGCTGCCTCACCACGGGCGACAGCTTCGAGATCGTGACGTCGAACGTCGCGTGGGCCAGTCCATCCGCGGCCGCGGTTGACACCTGGACCGCGGACACGGAACGCGTCGAGCTCGCCGCCCACGAGTACATCCATCTCTGGCAGTACGCCGTCGGCGGCCGCTCGTGCATGATCGGCGTGCGCTGGATCTCCGAGGGCATGGCCGAGTCGTTCGCGTACCGCTCGCTCATCGCCGACGGTCTCATCCCGGCCGCGAACCTCGACACGTTCACGAAGCGTCAGCTGCGCACCCCGCGATCCGCGACTGGTGCCGCCGCGTCGGCGCGGGCGAGGAGTGGCACTCCGCTTTCGCGGCGTCGTTCGGCGAGACGACCGACGCGTTCTACGCGCGCTTCGAGCAGTTCCGCGCGGAGTACGTTCGCTAGGGCTCGCTTCGCGAACTCAAGACCGCCTCCCGCACCTGCGACCGCAGGTCCTAGAGGACCGGTCAGTTCTCGAAGACGCGGCTCCGCCTGATCTCGTATCCGCCGCGCAGACAGTCCCGCTCCGAGCGCAGCGAGTTCGGCACGTAGTCCTTCGGCACGACCACGTAGTTGAACTGCCAGATGGGGCTGTACTTCTTCATGCCCGGGATGGAGTCGTAGACGTTCAGCTGGCCCGGGACGCGCCGCGGGGGCGCGGCGAGCTTTCCCTTCGCGTCGAGCTTCACGGAGTACACGATCTGGTACTCCTGCGCGACCTTCACCTTCTTCGGATCGACATCGACCTCGCCCTGCTCGGTAGCGAAGACCACGCGCCCGTCGAACCAAACACGCTCGATGTTGTAGCGATACGGATTGTTGTAGTCGAGGCGCTCGACCTCGCGCGTCCGGGTTTTTCGGGGCTTGTCGCGGACCACGCCGTGCCGGATCTGCCAGTGACCCTCGTTCTCTCGCGGCTTCGGCTTTGCCATGGCGACGCGAGCGTACCGCGTCGCGTCCGCGCTACGGATCGTCGGTTCCGCGCTACGGATTGTCGGTATGGATCAGCACGCCATCGGGTTTCAGGAGCCGCCGCTCCTGCCGCCGGAGCTCCGCCTTCACGCGCGCGTGATCGCGCCTGTTCGGATACGCGGCGCGAAACTCCGGCGAGCCGAAGAGGCGGCTGTCCTGCACGCCGTCGAATGAGGCGCTCGGCAGAAAGTCGAGCGCACCCGCGCGACCGAGATCGACGCTGTGGTGCTCGAACGCCTCGCCCGCGAGGTCGCCGCGGTCGACGCCGACTGGATCCGCGCCGAGCTCCAGCAGCAGACGGCAGAACCACGGCTCGAAGAGCGCGGTGCACGCTCCGGTCTCCGGCGACCGGCTCGAGCTTGACCCCGATGCGATGTCGAGGATCCGCTTGCCACGCACGCGCTCGAGCGATCCGAAGGCGCGCTGCAGGCGGTCGACGAATTCCTCGATGATCGCGCGTAGGCCGGGCTCCCGCGCGATCTTGTCGGCGAGGCCGTAGTTCGTATCGAGCGCGCGGATCGCCCGATCGAGAGCGTCGCGCTCCGCGGCCGAGCGCGCGAGCCTTGCGAGGCTCGCGCTCATCCCGCAGCGACGACGCGGGGCTCGCGCACGCGCGAGCGACGCGTCGCGACGAACGACCCCAGCAGGATGAGCAGGAAGCCGATCGCGATACCCGGCGTGAACGGCTCGCCGAGGAGGAGCACTCCCAGCACGAGCGCGACGGCGGGATTGAAATAGGTGATGACCGTCGCTCGATTCGGCCCCACCTCCGCGATGAGGGCGAAGAAGAGCAGGAACGCGAGGGCCGTGCAGACGACGCCGAGCGTGGCGACGGAGACCAGCGCCTGGGCCGACGGGACGCTCGCGGGCAGCTGCGCGAGCGCGACCGGCGCGTAGACGACCGCGGTCAGCGCGAGCGATACGGCCACGACTCCGGTCGTGGGCGCGGCACGGAGCCAACGGCCGATGATCATGGCGCCGGTGGCATAGCCGACGACGACCAGCCCGATCTCGGCGACCGCGCCGAGATCGTCGGTCGAGACATCGAGGCCGACGAGCACCGCGACACCGAGGAAGCCGATCAGCAGGCCGATGGCACGCCGCGTGTCCGGCCTGTCGTCGCCGCCCATCGACCAGGCCAGCGCCGCGCCGACGAGCGGAACGCCCGCGATGAGCAGGCCCGCGATCGAGCTCGACACCCGGGTCTCGGCGTCAGAGAGCAGGAACCACGGCGCCGCGACCTCGACGAACGTGTAGATGAGGAGCGCGCGCCAGTGACGCGACAGCGGTCGTATCCCGCCGCGCGCGACGGCGACCGGCAGCAGGAGCACGGCACCGAGTGACGTGCGGAAGAACACGAGCGCGGCCGGGCTCATTTCGGCCACGGCGATCTTGATGAACAGGTACGGGATGCCCCAGATGACAGCCATAGCCGCGAAGAGCAACCACCCACGCCGTGTCAAGACGGACCGGCCCTCAGTCGCGCTGCTGGAAGTCGCGAAGAGCAACCACCCACGCCGTGTCAAGACGGACCGGCCCTCAGTCGCGCTGCTGGAAGTTGATCGCGGCGATCGCCATCATCACGAGCCCGAACGCGACGACGATCGCGCTCTCCGCCAGGATCGGCACCGTCTGGTCGAACAGCGTGAGCGCCATGCGCTCGACCGGGAATCCCGACGAGCCGAGGAGCACGCGCCGGATCGGATTGACGCCGTAGGACGCGGGGTCGATGCGTGTGAGCACGGTCATCCCACGCCGGCAGGCCAGAGAGCGGGAACAGCGCCCCCGACAGGAAGAACATCGGCATCATCACGAAGTTCATGACGACCTGAAAGCCCTGCATCGACCGCATGCGCGATCCGACGGCGACGCCGAACGCGGATAAGCCGAACGCGAAGACGCTCATGAGATCGAGAAGCTCGACGACCTGCGTGAGGGTCAGCGTCACCCCGAGGAAGGGCGCGAGCACGAGCACGACGACGCCCTGAATGAGCGCCTGCGTCGCGCCGCTGTTCGCGGGTTCGAGACCCGTCTCCCGCTCAGGGTGGGTTGGGATTTGGTGCCTCAGGTTGTTGGGATTTAGCCGACACACTGGGATTTGGCCCGACACATTCGGTCATTCCGCCGTCCGCAGTCGCGTATGGGAAGCGGACTCCGAGCTCGAACCGTCGGCGACGCGCTGCAGTGTGGGAAGCTCAGGGCTCGCACGATGCGACCGCCACCAGACGCCGATCATGGTGCGCGAGCCCAATGACGGATCGTGCATCCGATGCAAGGCGAGGCGCGTGATGCGGGAGTCGTCTGCGTGACATCGCGCTCGAGTCCAAGGATGGCGGCGAGACCGTCAATCGTCGGTTTCCAGTCTTGGTACCAGTTGGTTCGCGCACCCCGAAAAGTGACGTGCAGCTCAGCACCGGCGGAACTCTAGCCCGGTCGCCCAGATGATCAGCACATCAGAAATCCATTGCGCCCCTCTTCAGCCGCGTCGTATCCACACAAGAAGCGCGCACGCACCCGACCAGCGAGACACGTCGCGATCGCGCTGTCGTTCACGGCGAAGGTGATCCCGCCGCTCAAGCTCGTGAAGCGCGTCGCGTGGAACTCGCGTGCTGTGGACCTTCTGGAGGCCTCGCTGTTGCCGACGCAAGCGCCCTTCCGCGCCGGCCACGCATCGACGAATCTCGACTGGCGTCGACGCGAACGTGCGGTAAAGACGGAGCCACTCAGCAAAGCCGGTGCGCGTCGGCATCGAGCCAGGCTCGACACGCGCCGCGCTGATGAGGCGTGCCGCCGTGCGTTGGCCGATGTTTAGCGCTAGCGCATTGGCAACCGTTGGTCGCCAGGCCGTGAACAGCGCAACGACGAAGTCGCGGTAGAGCTGCGATTGTGAATCCGGCACGAGCGGAGGTCCGCGCTTGTGTAGTCGAACGAAGACTGCATCGACGGACGGTGCCGGGTTGAAGTCCGAGCGCTGGAATCGGTGCAGCGTCCGCAACGTGAACCAGGGCGCGATCAGCAACGCGGCGAGGGTCATGCGCGGGCGACCTGCGAAACGCCGGGCCGCCTCGCGTTGCAGCACGAGATACGCGTCGCGCGGAGGCACCGACGACGAGGTCAGCCTGTCGATAAGCGTCGTCGTGATGTCGAAGGGCGGACTCGCGAAGACGACGTAGTCGGAACGCGGGAACGGGTATGTGAGCAGGTCCGCGGCGTGCACATCCACGTTCGCTACGTCCTTGAAGCGCGACCGCAGTCGCGTGGCGAGTGCGTGATCGAGCTCGATCGCGACGACGCGACGAGCCCTACGCGCGAGCGCGGCGGTGAGGCTCCCCGTGCCGGCACCGAGGTCGTACACGACATCCGCCCGGCGGATGTCGGCAAGGTGCACGAGGCGGGTAATTAGCCGTGGTGTCTTGCAGGAAGTTCTGGGTCCGCCACAGATCGCGAGTACTGCGCCGAGCCATCTACGTCTCCTTTCATGCGGGACACACAAAACCGCGTGGCAATGCCACGCGGTCGGGTGCGGAGCCCACGCGAAGGGACTAGATGCCGGTCAGGTTATCGTTGGACGAGCGCGATCCCCTACGGGGCTCCGCTACATCCGCCGACGAACAGCGCCCACGAGGCCTACCTCCAAGATCTACAGCGCGAGTCGCACGACCAAGTGTAGGCACGCCTCTCCCGCTGCACAGATTGTTTCTTCGGTGCGCGTCCGTCCAAGATGCACGCTCGCTCGTGGACGAATTCATGGACCGCGTCCTGCATTGGGACGCGTGCTGGAACGTCCGCGAGCTCGGTGGCTACCCGACGCGATCGGTCGCAACACGCTGTACGGTCGGGTCATCCGCTCTGGCAACCTCAGCAAGCTCACCGAGGCCGGACGCGAGGCAACCGCGCTCCTCAGCACGTATCGCGAGTGGCCGCAGTTGCTTGTCTGCAGTGTGCTCTTCCGCGTCCTTGTCAGCGAGTTGGCCCGGCGCCGAACCCCGCCCGTCCTGATCCGCAGGGTTGTCTTTTTCGATCTCGTTCTCTCAGCTCCAGTGTGCGTGCTCTACTAGCCAGTCCAAGGCCGCCACGCCGGAACTGAGGACGGAGACGTGCCCGTCGTCTGGGCGCAGCCACAATTCTGCCGAGGGGCAGTGGCGCACGAGCCACTTGGCGTGCGAGCTGGGTGCGATCCGATCCTGGCCGCCGTGCAGGAACAGGACTGGCGGGCGTACCTGCCCTGGGTCAAACCCCCACGGCGCAACGTACGCCAGCTCGTCATCGATCATCCCTTCCGGGCTGCCTCTTACAGCTTGCCCGGCGACACCGGCCAGCCAGGCCCAGTCACCGGACAATGCGGCATGGTCTGCCGGCGTGAACTGTTCCGGATCGAACTCGGTGGACGCGAGGTACTTCTCTAGCGCGGCGCGTCCCGCGGCGGAAGCGCGCAGTTGAGCCACGCCGGCGGCCGCCATGCCCGCGAACCAGTCCAGCCCCTCGGCGTCGAACGGAGCGATTCCGGAGACACAGATCACGCCTAGGACCCGCG
>WNGA01013293.1_pt1 | contig 17675 bp, 17 predicted proteins | sample 5400061 | NCBI WGS metagenome assembly WNGA01 (sample SAMN13153366, study PRJNA577476) | soil metagenome | isolation source: 100 cm soil or saprolite under grassland replicate 2 | place: USA:California | collected 2016-06-15 | reverse complement strand
GCGGCCAAATAGACTCACGGACTCGCAGTCCAAGGAAGCCACGGCCTGCCCGTCTCTGGTGTCGTCTGTTGTTCCCCTGTCCCGGTGCGCTGAAGCGTATCGAGAGAGAGGTACGACGCTTTCATACTCAATAGACTCGCCCCGGTGACGCTCACGATGCCCACGCCCATGACCGTGGAACGCCTTGAGGCGCGCAGCCGCACGCGGCTTGCGCGGGCCGAGTCGCTCCTGCGACAGCTTGAGAGCACGAGTGCGCCTCTCACCCGGGACTCCGTCATCACTCCACTGAACGATTTCCAGGTGGAGCTCCACAACCTCATGGGCGAATGCGGCATCTACATCGCGATGCATCCCGACCCGGAGGTGCAACGGCTCGCGGAGAAGCTGCAACGCGAGGCGAACGAGCTCGGTCAGCGCCAGCTGCAGAGCCGTGCGGCGTACGACGCGCTCGGCGCCGTCGAGCCTTCATCGCTCGATCCCGTGGAACGCCGCTTCGTCGATGTCGCGCGCGTGGATATGCGAAGAGCCGGCGTGGAGCTCGGCCCCGCCGAGCGCGATCGCGCCCGCGAGCTCCGGGCCGAGCTGACGAAACTCGGGCAGGATCACGCGCGCAACATTCGCGACGACACGCGCTACATCACGCTCGAGGGCCCGCACGAGCTCGATGGGATGCCCGACGACTACGTCGCGACGCATGAGCCCGGTCCGGACGGCCTCATCCGCATCAGCACGAATCCACCGGACCATCAGCCGTTCATGACCTACGCGCGCAGCGATCGCGCGCGCAAGGCGCTCCAGACCGCATATTTCGAACGCGCACCGCAGAACGTCGAGGTGCTCGCCGCGCTCACGCGCACGCGGCACGAGCTCGCGCGTGTGCTCGGCTTTCCGACGTGGGCACACTACAACGTCGAGGACCGCATGGTGCGGACGCCCGAAGCGCTCGAGAGTTTCTTTGCGGAGCTCGACGACGCCTCGCATGAGGCCGCGAAGGCCGAGCTCGCCATCCTGCTCGAGGAAAAGCGCATCGATCATCCCGGCGCGACGACGGTCGGCGACTGGGAGTGGCCGTACTACCTCAACCGCGTGAAGGCGAAGCGCTTTCACTTCGACGCGCAGGAGGTCCGTCCGTACCTCGAGTACGGCCGCATCCGGCAGGCGATCCTCGACCTCAACAGCGAGCTCTTCGGCATGACCTTCAGTCCGGTCGTGCACGAGGAGCGCTGGCATCCAGCGGTCGAAAGCTTCGACGTCACGATCGACGGCGAGTCCGCTGGTCGCATATCGCTCGACATGCATCCGCGCGAGGGGAAGAACAAGTGGTTCTTCAACGCGCCGCTGCGGCTCGGCATCGGCGGCAAGCAGGCCGGCCATGGGGTGCTCTGCTGCAACTTCCCGGATCCGACGACGCTCTCCAGCCCCGCGCTGATGGAGCACGCCGAGGTCGTGACCTACTTCCACGAATTCGGCCACCTCGTGCACGGGCTTGCCCGCAAGGCGGTGCCGTTCGTACGGCTGTCGCGGACCGAGGGCGACTTCATGGAAGCGCCGTCGACGTTCCTCGAGGACTGGATCTTCGACTTCAAGGTGCTCACGCGCTTCGCGAAGCACGTCGACACCGGCACGCCGATCCCAAAGGACCTGGTGGAACGCCTGCGCGCGGCGCGCAACTTTGGCCGCGCTATCCGCACGCGTCAGATGCTCATGCGCTCGCGGCTCTCGCTCGCGCTCCACGACGGCACTCGGCCGGGCACCGATCCTCGCGTGATCGAGCAGGAGATCAACGAGCGCTACGGCCTGTTCGAGCGGATCCCCGACACGGCATCGCCGGCGAGCTGGGAGCACATGAACGGTGACGCGTACTCCGCGGCGTACTACACCTATCTCTGGTCGCAGACGATCGCCGAGGATCTGCACACCGCGTTCGACGGCGACCTCATGAACACCGCGGTCTCCCGTCGTTACCGCGACACGATCCTCGCGCCGGGCGGGACCAAGCCGGCCGCCGAGCTCGTCCGCGACTTCCTCGGAAGGCCCTACGACCTGCGCGCATTCAAGGCCTGGGTCGCCGGCCGCGCCTGACCCGCGATCAGAACGAGATCGGAAGGTGAAGACCATGGAAAAGCTCCCATTCGACGAGGACAGCGCGTTCACGCTCGCTGACGACGCCGCGACGATCGCGCGCATCGTCCGGACCGCCGGTACCGACCGCCTGCGAGCGGTCAAGTTCGGCGACTGGACCGCCGTCGAGGTCATCGGGCACCTCGCCGACACGTCCGAGATCTTCGCCGAGCGCGTTCGACGCTGTATCGAAGAGGACCGTCCGACGCTGTCGTCGTTCGATCAGGACGCCCTCGCGGCGGAGCGCCGCAACGCCGAGCGCGATCCGATGGAGCTTTCGCGTCGTGTCAGCGCCGCGCATTCGCAGATCGTGCGTCTGCTCACGGAGGAGGGTGCCGGGTCGCGACCGGGCATCCACTCCGAGTACGGCGAGCTCGACGCCGGCCACTTCGGCGCGTATCAGGCGCGCCATGCCCACGAGCACGCCGCCGAGCTCGCGGCCGCGTTCCCGCCGACGAAGTAGTCCCTCCCTGCAAAGCCCGCAGGCCGGACCGGGAGGCCCGGCGGGAACTTAACTGCTAGGCATGGCGTAATACGTGGCGTGACCTCTCCACGCGAGGCCGCGCTCGCTCCGTTGTCGCGCGTCGACGCCGAGCGTCTCCTTCCAGAGCTCTCGACGGGTCGCCAGACCCTGGAGCGCCGTGTGCTTCGCGCGCGATGCCTGAAGTACCTCGAGTCGTTCGATCTCGCATGGGCCGAGCTCAATGCGGTGTTGCCGCTCGTCAAGGACCCGCTGCTCGTGGCTCGCATCGCGGTCGACCTGCTCCACCTCTCCTATTACCTGGTGCGCCGTGAGGACTCCGTCCGCTTCGCCGCGATGGCGGAGATGTCGGCGGCGGGCGATCCGCTCCTTCTCGCCGAGCTACGCCTCGGTTCATCCATCGTGCGCACCGCCTCGAACGAGGTGCGCGACGCGCTCGTCGACGCCCGCCGGGCCGCCGACGCGCTCGCGGTCGCGTCGCGCGGGCGCTCGCGCGATCTCGTCACGACGCGCGTGCAGCGCCAGCTCGCTCATCTGCTCTCGCACGCCGGGGACTACGTCGGCGCTGCCGCCGCGGCCGAGGCGACCGCACGCAACGCCGCGCGCGTCGGTGATCCCGCCGAGGTCGCGTGGGCGACGTATACGGCTGGTTTTGTCGATTGGTTCGCGGGCCGGCTCGACGCCGCTGTGGACGAGTTCACCCGCGCCGAGCTCGGCCTCCGCCAGTACGGCTCGTCGGTATGGCGCCACACTCTGCTTTGCCTCGCGCGCGCCAAGCTCGAGCGCGGTGAGCTGAGCGAGGGCGAGCGCCTCGCGCGTCAGAGCGGGACCGGCGCGACGGAGGACCATGGCCACATCGCGCTCCTGCGTGGCGAGGCCGAGGTCGCCGAGCTCATCCTCGGGCGCGCGCCGAAGGGCTTTCCCGAGGACGAGCAGTTCCGGGACTTCGTGCGCGCGATCGTGCGCGGGCAGCGCGGCGATCCACGCACCGCGGTCCGCATGCTCGATGACAGCGCGCGCGAGTTCGAATCGCGTGGCATGGATCACTGGGCGATCGGCGCCGCCGTCCACGCGGCGTACTTCCGCGAGACCGTCGTGCGCGGCGGCGGGACGTCACGTGTCGGACATCTCGTCCGCGACATCGGCACGCGCGGCGGCGAAGGCTTCGCCTACTACCTGCCCGACGTGGCGGCCTGGTTCGGCCGCGCGGCGGAGCGCGACGGGCAGGCGTCGGCGCTCGCGCGCATCATCCGCGCGCGCGCCGAGGCGGCGCAGCAACGCGCGAAGACGGATGCCGGTGTGGCGGTCGGCGCATCGGCGCTTGACGAGGCGACCTTCGGGTTGCGCAGCATGGGCCTCACCTGGCGCGAGATCGGCATCCTCCGCGAGATGGAGCAGCTCTCACGCGAGGGCAAGCGCCTCGATCGCGCCGCGCTCGCGGGGCGGCTCAACGTCTCGCCGAACACGCTGCGGGTGCATCTGACGCGCATCCGCGCGAAGCTCGACGTCGCGGACAAGCGCGGCGACGAGGTGCTGCTGACGGCCGCGCTCTCGCAGCGGCCGCTCTGACGGCGGCACGACGTGGTCGCTTCCGCAAGTTCGCTCTTCGCAGGGTTCATGCGGGACGTGTTGGGGCCGCTACTACGAGAGCTTGGCCTTCGGGGATCGGGTCGGCAGTATTCGCTCCCAAGCGAGACTCATTGGGCGCTCATCGGCCTCCAAACGTCGAAGTGGTCGACCGCGAAGTCTGTCGAGTTCACTGTGAACGTCACCGTGGTCGCTCGCGATGCGTGGCTACGATGGCGCGAACTGGAGCCGTACAACGACGAGCGGCCCTTAGCGAATGTCAGCTACGGTCCGGTCCCACGCGGAATGGATCCCGCGCTAGGCGCGACGTATTGGCATGAGCGCCTCGGACAGCTAATGCCGGAGCACCGCGACCGGTGGTGGGAACTTCAGGCGGGGAGAGATTCCACTTCAGTGGCTCGGGACGTCGCGACTGCAATACGGGATCACGCGCTCCCGGAGGTGCGGAAGCGAATCGCCGGTTAATAGAGGCCTCGAGTTCAGTCGAGGGTCACGCGCTCGTGCCACTTGGGGATGTGCGTGTCGAATCCGAGCGCACGGATCTTCGGCTCGATCGCGGCCTGCGCGTCGGGATCGCCGTGGACGATGAACACGCGTCGGAGACGCGGCTCCTTGAACGCGCCGATCCAGTCGAGCAGCTCCGATTCATCGGCATGCGCGGAGAAGCCGCTGATCGAACGGATCTGGCAGCGCACGTCGTGCATCTCCCCGTCGATGCGCACTGTCTTCACGCCCGCCTGGAGCTGCGCGCCGAGCGTTCCCTGTCCCTGATAGCCGACGAACAGCAGCGTCGCGCTCGGGTCGTCGATGAGCTCGCGTAGATGGTTCACCACCCGACCGCCCGTGAGCATCCCGTTGGACGCGACGATCATGTACGGGCGCGGCGCCTTGCTGATCGCCCGTGAGCTCTCGATGTCGTTCGTGATCCGAGATTCGGGGTAGTCGAGCGGGTCCTCGCGCTGCGCGAGGAGCTCGCGCATCGCGGTGTCGTAGTACTCGCCGTGCCGTCGATAGATCTCGGTGGCTTTCGAGGCCATCGGGGAGTCGAGGTAGAGCCGGAGATTCGGGATCTTCTTCTCGCCGAGCAGCCGGTCGAGCTGCCACACCACTTCCTGCGTGCGTCCGATCGCGAACGACGGTACCAGCAACACACCGTTCGCCTGCGCGACGAGCTGCACGGTCTCCGCGAGGATGCGGATCGCCTCCGCATGGGGCTCGTGCTCGCGTCCGCCGTAGGTGGATTCGACCAGCAGGTAATCGGCGTCACTCACCGTCGTCGGGTCACGGATGATCGGTGTGTCATGACGGCCGAGGTCGCCGGAGAACACGATGATCTTCTCGGGAGCGTTATCGCCGTCGGTCACGCGCACGCGGATGATGGCGGAGCCGAGGATGTGGCCGGCATCGAGGAAGGTGGCGTGGATGCCGGGAGCGATCAGGGTCTCACGGTCGTACCCCACGGCCTTGAAGAGCCGAAGCGTGGCCTGCGTGTCGGCGATCGTGTAGAGCGGCTCGTCGATGCTCGTCTCGACGACCGGCGGTTGATTGCGCAGCGCGACCTCGGGATCTCGCGTCTCCGCGGCGCTCTCCTCGTCTTCCGCGGCTGCGGCCTCATCCGTGGCCTTGCGCAGATTCGCTTCGTCCTTGGTCGACTCTTTCGCCGCGCGGTCGGGATGCTTGCGTTGCCAGCGCGCGTCGCGCCGCGCGGCCTCTTCCTGCAGCTTGGCCGAATCGAGGAGGACGAGTCCGGCCAGCTCGACCGTCCCGGCGGTGGCGAAGATCGGCGCGCGGAGGCCGCGCGCGACGACGTGTGGGATGAGGCCGCAGTGGTCGAGATGCGCGTGCGTCAGCAGCAGCGCATCGATCTGCGCGGGGTCGTACGCGAGCGGGACGCGATTGCGGATCGCTTCGTGCGGGTTGCCCTGGAACATGCCGCAATCGATGAGCACTTTGGCGCGCGAAGTCGTGAGAAGGAACTGCGAGCCCGTAACGGTCGTCGCCGCCCCAAGGAACTGCAATTCCATCTTTGGCTATTCTGCGTGCCCATGTTCGGGCCCGTCCTGCGAGGTGATCACGTCACGCTTCGTCCCGCGGACGACAGCGACCCGCCGCGTCTGGTCCCCTGGTTCGCCGACATGGAGGTGACGCGCTACCTCGGGCGACGCATGGCCGTCGCGCTCTACTACGAAGTCGACATCCTGAAAAAATTCGGCGAGGCCGAGGACACGGTGTTCTGGATGATCGAGGCGGATGGCGAGACGATCGGCGCCACAGGGATCCACGAGATCGATTGGCTCAATGCCCATGGCACGACCGGCATCGTCATCGGTGCGAAAGAACGCTGGGGGAAGGGCTACGCCAGCGAAGCGATGCGACTGCGCACGCGCTACGCCTTCCGCGAGCTCAATCTGCACAAGCTCATGACCGAGGTGTTCGTCGGCAACGAGGCGAGTCGTCGCGCGCTCGAGAAGAGCGGCTACCGCACCATCGGCACGAGCCGCGACCACTTCTTCACACGCGGTACCTGGCACGACATCTGGCTCGGCGAACTGCTGCGCGAGGACTGGGAGCGCGCGCAGAGGGCCTGACACGTCACTGCCACCGTTCATCACAGGGGTCGTCTGCTAGCCTTCCGACCGAGCGGGTGACCGACTTTTGAAGCGCCTCGGATGTTTTCTCATCGTGCTGCTTGTCGTGGGAGTCGGCGTCTACCTCTCCCTGCGCCCGACCTCGAACGCGACGGCCGACAACGCCGCGACCGTCGGCGTCCTGAGCACCGCGGTCGACGCGCAGAAGGGCTCGGCCGCCTTCGTCCCGGCGCTCGACGGGGACATCCTCAGTAACGGCGACTTCGTCCGCTCGAGCAAGGACGGTCGAGCGGTGCTCACATTCTTCGATGGCTCGACGCTCAGCGTCGACTCGGGCGCTCTGGTCTTGTGAAGCTCAAGCCCGACTCCAAGTTCGAGATCAAGACGCCGAGCTCGATCGCGGCCGTCCGCGGTACCGCGTTCGAGACGATCGTCACGCAGAACGCTGATGGCACGATCTCCGTGACCTACAAGGTCGACGACGGTCAGATCCTCGTCACCGCAAACGCTGGCGGGAGCGTCACGGTCGGTGCGGGCCAACAGGTTACGATCAATACCAACCAGCCGGCCCCCGCGGCGCCCACGCCGCAGGCGCCGTCACCGCGGTTCGTCTTGACCTCATCCGCCGGCCTCGAGTTCGCGATCACGGCCTCGACCGGCGCGACGTGCGGGAACGGGCGCAACAAGCAGGAGATCTTCGGCTGCGTCGCGAGCGGGAACACCATGACGGTGCGCGAGCCGCCGGCGGGTCGCTACGCCGTCATGCTCACCAAGACCGCCGCCTCGCCGACGGCCACGCTCACGGTCGAGGCCTTCCGTGGTGCGACGCGCGAAGCGACGCGCACCTTCACCGGCAACCTGGGCGTCGCGGACATCGTGCGCTCCGGATTCATGTACGCGGCCACGACGCCACAGACCATCTCGGAGTTCGAGCCGGGCGAAGTGGTCACGAGCGTCTGTAGCGCGCTGGCCACCGGACGTGTGTTCGCGACCGGGGCAGTGCAGGACCGCTACGCGCAGCTGCGCACCTACGCGGAGACGAACAAGAACCAGCCGGTCGCGTTCGTCGTGACCGAATCGGAGCTCGCCGCGGTCGCGAATTCGAGCGTGCCCACAGAGGTAGCGGCGGCGGTGAACGATATCCGCGCGATGATCGACTCTGCCGGCGTTCGCCTGTCCGCGCAGGCGAGCGCCTGGATCCTCGCTGTCGACGCGGCGACCGACATCAGCGCGGGGCCCGTCGACGGGAAGCTTGTGATCCGCATCCGCAGCCTGACCGCGAGTCCGTTACCGGCAGGCCTTCTCGACCCGGTCCGCGCCATCCTCGAGAACCGCCTCGACGATTTCTCGAACGGATTCCCCTTCACCGTGCGCCAGGTGTCGATGCGCCAGGGCTGCCTCAGCGTGACGGGGACGACGCCGCCCTAACGGACCACGCGCACACGTCCTAGCATCGCGACTGGTGGATCCCGCGCTCGACACCCTCGTCCACGATGCGATGGAGCGGTACCACGTGCCCGGCGTCGCGATCGGCATGTTTCGCGCCGATTCGGTCGAAGTGGCGAGCTTCGGCGTGACAAGCGTCGAGCATCCGCTGCCGGTCGACGGCGACACGCTGTTCCAGATCGCGTCGGTCACCAAGACGATGACCGCGACGGTGATCATGCGGCTCGTCGAGCGCGGTGCCCTCGACCTCGATGCCCCGGTGCGCCGCTATATCCCAGCGTTCCGCCTCCGCGACACAGCCGCTCAGGAGCGCGCGACCATCCGCCATCTCGTGACCCATACCGGTGGCTGGCTGGGCGACTGCTTCTCCGACTTCGGCAATGGCGACGACGCCCTCGAGCGATACGTGGCGGCGATGGCCGAGCTCGAGCAGATCACCCCCCTGGGCGAGATCTGGCACTACTCGAACTCGAGCTTCGCGCTGCTCGGACGGCTCATCGAGGTCGTGACGGGCAAGCGCTACGAGGACGCCACGCGCGAGCTGCTCCTCCTTCCCCTGGGTATGGCGCGCTCCTGCTTCTCCGCGGCTGAGGCCATCACCCACCGCGTCGCGGTCGGCCACGTGATCGTCGACGAGAAGCCAACGGTCGCGCGGCCCTGGGCGTTCCCGCGCGCGACCACACCGGTCGGCGGCATCGTCTCGACAGCGAACGATCTCATGCGCTACGCGCGCTTCCATCTCGGCGACGGAACGGCGCCCGACGGCGCGCGCCTTCTCTCGAAAGCGTCGCTCGACCTCATGCGCACGCCGCTCGCGGACGCGGATCTCGATCGCAAGGTCGGCGTCTCATGGTTCGTCCGCAGCGTCGGGGGCGTTCGGCTCCAGTACCACGGCGGGAGTGCCATCGGGCAGCAGGGCGTGCTGATCCTCGCTCCTGACCGCGGCGAAGCCATGACGGTCCAGACGAACTGCGCGCGCGGGGGGCTCCTACACCAGGACGTCACGGCCTGGTGGCAGCGCCAGAGGCTCGGCATCACGGTGCCCGAGCCCGTGTATATCGAGCTCGACCGGACGCGTTACACCGAGTACGCCGACCGCTATCTTGCCGAGCTGTCCGACGCGGAGCTCGAGCTCTCGGACACAGGGCTTGTCTACCGCTCCATCTATCACAACAAGCTGAACGTCCAGCCGAAGCCGCCGGACCCGCCACCCTCGCGCGTCGCCTTTACGAGCGACACACGGTTCACGCTGCTCGACGGTCCGCTCAAGGACACCCGCGGTGAGTTCCTGTGCGAACCCGACGGCCGCGTGCGGTACATGCGTGTCGGCGGACGTGTCTACCGCCGCACGCGGAGCTAGTGCGTGCGTCAGTACCTCGACATTCTGCGCAAGGCGATCGAGACCGGCGTCGATCGCGATGACCGGACCGGCACCGGCACGCGTGCGATCTTCGGCGAGGTGATGCGCTTCCACATGAGCGACGGCTTCCCGGCCGTTACGACGAAGCGGCTCGCATTCCGGTCGGTGCTCGCCGAGCTCCTGTGGTTCATCGCCGGAAGCTCCGACGTGAACGAACTGCACGCGCTCGGAACGCACATCTGGGACGGCAACGCGTATGCGCCGTACTGGGTCGAGCGAGCTCGTTTCGATGGGGACGCTGGGCGGAACTACGGCCAGCAGTGGCGCGACTGGATCGTGGCGGACGGTCGGCACGTCGACCAGCTGCACGATGTGATCGCCGCACTGAGCACCAACCCGTCAAGCCGGCGCCACGTCGTCACGGCGTGGAACCCGGGTGAGCTCGATCAAACGAGCCTGCCCGCATGCCACGCGTTCTTCCAGTTCTTCGTGGCCGAGGGAAAGCTGAGCGTGATGATGTATCAGCGCTCCGGCGACCTGTTCCTCGGCGTACCGTTCAACGTGGCGGAGTACGCGGTGCTGCTGCATCTGATCGCGCAGTTCACAGGACTCGTGCCGGACGAATTCATCCACGTTCTCGCGGACACGCACGTCTACCGCGATCACGTGGACGCCGCGCGGCAGCAGCTCGCGCGCATCCCCTATCCGTCGCCTCGTCTGGCACTGGACCCAAGCCTGCGGAATCTCGACGACGTTGTCGCGCGGTATCGCGAGATCGTCGGTCGCGCCCGCGCGGGCGAGAAGCCCGGGCCGCTGCTGGACGGGGTCGCGCGCCTCGAGCAGTACCAGTTCCATCCGCCGATCGAGGCGAAGATGGCGGTCTAGGGATCATCTCGTTCGTCGTCGCGTACGACCGTAACCGCGCGATCGGGAAGGACAACAAGATCCCGTGGCGGCTTCCCGACGACATGAGGCACGTGCGAGAGCTCACGATCGGCAAGCCGCTCATCATGGGACGGCGCACCTGGGAGTCGATCGGTCGGCCTCTTCCGGGGCGCACCAGCATCGTGCTCACCCGCGACCGCGGATTCACATGCGACGGTTGCCTCATCGCGCGCACGCCCGCTGAGGCAATGGAGCTGGCGGGCGCGGCGCCCGAGATCATCATCTTCGGCGGCGCGCGAGTCTTCGAGGACTTCCTGCCGCGCGCCGACCGCATCTACCTCACCGAGGTCGACGCCGATATCGGCGGCGACACCTTCTTCCCGCCGCTCGATCCCAGCGACTGGGAAGTGGTCGAGGCGGTGGAGCATCCCGCCGACGAACGTCACCCGTACGACTTCAGCTTCCTCACTCTCGATCGCAAGCGCAGGTGACCGCGGCCGGTTTCGTCTGGGACCCGCGCGTCGCGATGCATGTCTATCGCGACGATCATCCACTGAAGCCGAAGCGCCTCATCGGCGTCCACGACACGCTCGAGCGGCTCGGCGCGTTCGCGCGCGACGATGCGCTTGTGCTCACGCCGTGCGCGGCGACGCGCGCGGAGATCGAACGCATCCACGACAGTGACTACATCGAGGCCGTGATGCGGGCATCACGTGATCCGGAGGGCGACTACACCGAGTGGGGCCTCGCGGCCCGGGGTGACACGCCGCCGTTCGCCGGGATGCATGAGGTCTCACTCCTCACCACCGGCGGCACGCTCACCGCGATGGAGGAGGTCATCTCCGGGCGCCTGCGCGTGGCGTTCAACGGTTCGGGTGGTCTGCACCATGCGATGCGCAAACGCGCGTCGGGGTTCTGCATCTACAACGACCCAGCCATCGTGTGCGGACTCCTCGCCGATCGGGCGATGAAGGTCGCCTACATCGACATCGATGCGCATCACGGCGATGGGGTGCAGGCCGCCTTCTACGAGACCGACCAGGTCCTCACGATCTCGCTGCACGAAACGGGGCGCGCGCTCTTCCCTGGGACCGGTTTCGCGGAGGAGCGCGGCCGCGGCCGCGGCGCCGGATACAGCATCAACGTCGCCCTACCGCCGTACACCGACGGCGCGGCGTATGCGCGAGCGTTCGACGCGGTCGTGCCGCCGCTTCTCGAGCGCTACCGTCCTGACGTGCTCGTGACGCAGCAAGGCATCGACTCGCACTACGACGATCCGCTGACGCACCTCATGGTGTCGACGCAGGCGCGCGAGCACATCGTTCGGCAGTTCGCAGCTTCGAAATGGCCGTGGGTCGCGATGGGCGGAGGCGGATATTCGATGGACGCGGTGCGCCGTGTCTGGTCGATGGAGTTCCTCATCATGCTCGGCGTGCCGATCCCCACGGAGCTACACGACCTGGATCCGCCGGAGTGGACGGGCGATCAGCGCACCCAGGTCGACGCGGCCGTGGACGCCGCGATAACTGGAGCACTCGATGCTGCTTGGACATGAGCCACGGCCGCTGATCACGATCGGCACTCCATGGATCTGAGCCAGGAGCCGATCGTGGCGCTCGCGCGTTCGCCGAGCGCGGGCGCGCCGGTCGTCCTCGCGCGCGGCCGACTCCTGTCGGCGGTGCTGCTCGTTCTCGCGGCCACTCTCATCTCCGGTCTCGGCGCTGTCCGCCTCTCCAGCGAGACGTTCGTCGACGACCTGTTCCTCGGCGCGACACGCCATCCTCTCGTCACCGCGATGCTGCAGACGCTCGGCACCGAACGCACGGCGGTCGTGATCTACCTCGTGCAGCGTTCGTTCAACGCCGTTCTCGTCGCGACCGCGGTCACGCCGATCTTCGTCTGGCTCCTCGGCTCCAGTGCCGTTCAGGCCTCCGCGCGTCTCGCCGGCATCCGGCGACCGTACGTGCCGCTGTTGACGTTCTTCGGCTACACCGCGGCGCTCACGCTCATCCCGGCGAACGCCGCGTCGCTCGCCTTCGGTACCGGCGCGACGGTCGGTGCGCAGGTCGCTCAGCTGATCGGTCTCGCGTGCCTGGTGTGGCTGGGGGTCATCGCCTACCGCGGCGTGCGCGCGTACTACGCGGTCGATCAGCCCCACGCGGTGCGGATCCTGGTCGTCGCGCTGGTGCTGTTCTACCTCGTGCCGCTCATCGTGATCGTGGGCGCGGCCGTCTCGATCATCATCGCCGCGGTCGTGCTCGGCTATTTCTAGTGCGCCGTCTCGCGGCGATCCTTCTCCTCCGGTGCCCGCGTTGCCTTTCCGGCTCCGTGTGGCGGCGGTTCATCACGATGAACGTGGCATGCCCGGTCTGTGGCCTTGTGTTCGATCGCGAGTCCGGGTATTTCGCGGGCGCCATGGTCGTCAGCTACGCGCTCGCCGTGCCGATCCTCGCAGCGATGGTCATCGCGCTCATCAAGGTCGTGGGGCTGGATACGGTCGTCGCGCTCATCGTCGGCAATACCGCGTACCTCGTGCTCGTGCCTTTCATCTTCCGGTACTCGCGCGTGCTGTGGCTGCACCTCGACTGGCTCATCGATCCCGGCGAGCGGACCTAGGCGCCGACGTCGTGTCCGAGGACACGGATGTCCTGATCGTCGGTGCGGGCCACGGCGGACTCGCGGTCGCGCACGACCTCTTGCGCAGCGGGCGCGAGGTGGTCCTCGTCGACGCGCATGCGCGGATCGGCGATGCCTGGCGTCTGCGCTGGGATTCGCTGCGTCTCTTCACGCCCCGCGACCTGAACGGCCTCCCCGGTATCCGCTTCCCGGCTGGCGGCGATCCGTTCCCGAACAAGGACGAAGTCGCCGACTACCAGGAGCGCTACGCGCATGAGATGCGTTTCCCGCGGCGCCTCGGTACCGCTGTGAGTGCACTCCGGGGGACCGCCGGGGCGCTTGAGGCGACCGTCGGCGCCGACGTGATCCACGCGCGCTCGGTGGTGATCGCGGGGGGCCACTTCCAGGCCCCGCGCATCCCCGACTTCGCTGCGCGGCTCGATCCCGCCGTGCTGCAGCTCCATAGCCGCGACTACCGGCGGGCGCGCGACCTTCCCCGGGGTCCGGTCGTCGTGGTCGGCGCGGCGAACTCCGGCGGGGAGATCGCCGTCGAGGTGGCGCGCGAGCGTCCGACCACCATCGCGATCGGAACGCGCAAGCCCCTGCCCCCGAAGCGCTTCCGGTCTCCGACCTGGTGGAAGCTCGCGCTCCTGCGCGACCGCGTCTTCCACGAACGCACCGCTTTCGTCACCTGGCTCCCGTGGCCACTGCGATCTGGCGGCTACCTCGAGGCGGATCTCGATCGGGCCGCTGCCACCCACGGACTGCGCCTCGCGCCACGCGCGGTGGACGCCGCTGGCGACGCGGTGCGCTTCGCCGATGGCAGCGATGTGTCGGCGCGGACGGTGATCTGGGCCACCGATTCATCGCAGGGGGAGAACCCCCTGCAACCCCCCCGGATCATCGCAGGGGGAGCAACCTCCCTCATCGAGATCAGTCGTCACGGACGGACGCCGGTTCCGGGCCTTCATCGTGCAAGGCCGCTTCCTCTATGCGATCTCACGTCACGCGCGCGATGTCGCGCGCGACATCGGCCGTTCGGGCTGACGCCGCGCGCGACGAGTCGCCTTAGGCGCGCTTTGGGTTCGTGATCGCGCGGACGATGGCAACGATGAGAAGCGCGACCAGGAACAGGAACACGATCGAAAGCAACGCCGCGATGTCGAGGACGGGCGGACCCTGCGGCTCGGGGAAGATCCCCTGGAACGGCCGCACCAGCGGATCGGTCGCATCGTACAGCGCGCGGATGAGCGCCTGGTTCGAATTCGCTCCGGTGAGCTTGAAGACGAAACGGAGCAACAGCAGGACCTCGAGGACCGTGAAGATGAGCGTCACGACGTTCGTCACGGTCCAGATGGATTTGTCGGGGGTCGCACCGACGTTCACGTTCGGAGCCGTCGGGTTCACGATCACGGGAGTCTCGCGCAGCTGCTCGAACCGCTCGACACGCTCGACACGTTCGGTGGGATGGTCGTCATGGTGTGTGGTTGTCATGCCGCGGAAGGCAGCAGGGACCGTGCCAAGCGGCTAACCTGCCGACCGTGGAGGCGTTCCCTTTCCAGCACCGGCAGCGCGTACGGTTCGGCGAAACGGACATGCAGAACGTCGTGTACTACGCGAACTACCTCCTGTACGCGGAGGTCGGACGTGTCGCGTACCTGCGCGAGCTGGGCCTTCTGTATGGCGATATGGTCACGAAGGGACTCGACTTCACCATCGGCGAAGCGAGCGTGCGCTACCGCGCGCCGCTGCGGTTCGATGAAGAGTTCGACATCAAGGTGCGTGTCGGCGAGATCCGCCATTCCTCGTGGGCGTTCGAGTACGCGGTCGATCGTGCCGATGGGCTCCACTGCGCGGAGATGACGACGGTGCAGGTGATGATCGACCGCGCGAGCCTTCGCGCGACGCGGATCCCCGCGGATCTCCGCCGGGCGCTGGAGAGGGCGAAGGACGCGCTTGGCGCGCGGCCGGTTCGATAGTGGACACCGTGCTGCCCGAAGACGTCCGACTCCTGCAGCGCACCGTTCGCGCCTTCGTCGACGAGGTCCTCGCCCCATGCGCGAAGGAGATCGAGGAAAAGGACGAGATCCCGCGGGCGCTGATCGCGAAGATGGGCGAGGCCGGGCTGTTCGGGATCGGACACGCCGAGGAGCTGGGTGGTCAGGGCTTCGGTAAGCTCGGCTACTGCGTCGCGGTCGAGCAGCTCGCGCGCGTCAACGCCTCGCTGTGGAACATTGTCGGGGGATCGGCGGGTCTCTGCGGCACAGCGATCTCGGTGGGTGGACCGGACGACGTGCGCCGGCGCTATCTACCCGATCTCTTCAGCGGCCGAAAGGTGGGCGCGTATGCGCTGTCCGAGCCAGGCGCCGGCAGCGACGCGGGCAGCCTCAAAACGGTCGCGCACCGCGATGGCGCCGACTACGTCCTCGAGGGCGCGAAGACCTTCATCACCAACGCGCCCATCGCCGACGTGTTCGTGATCTTCGCGAACGCGGCGCTGGCCACCGGTTCTAAGGGCATCACCGCATTCGCCGTCGAGCGCGGCGCGAAAGGTCTCGAGATCGGACCGAACGACGAGAAGATGGGCCTGCACGGGTCCACCACCGCGCAGCTGTACTTCAACGGACTGCGCGTTCCCGGGTCGCAGCGTGTCGGTGAGGAGGGCGACGGGTTCAAGATCGCGCTGCGCACGCTCGACTTCGGCCGGCTCGGCCTCGCCGCGCACTCGGTCGGAGCGGCGCAGCGGCTCCTCGAAGCCTGTGTCGCGTACGCGAAGACGCGCGTGCAGTTCGGAAAGCCGATCGGCGCGAACCAGGCGATCCAGTGGATGCTGGCGGATGCCGCCACCGAGATCCACGCCGCACGCCTCTTGGTGTACGACGCCGCGTCGCGGGCCGATCGTGGCGAGCGCATCAGCGACCGCGCGTCGATGGCCAAGCTCTTTGCGACCGAGATGCTCGGTCGTGTTGCCGACGCGGCGGTCCAGATCCATGGCGGCATGGGCTACATGCGTGAGCTCTGGATCGAGCGCGCCTACCGCGATGCGCGTATCACCCGGATCTACGAGGGAACCAGCGAGATCCAGCGCGTCGTTATCGCCGGCGCGCTACTGGCGGACAGTTGAAAGCCGTCACGCCGGGTGGCCACCCGCTCATCACCGCCCTCTGGCTGGTCGGTGTCGCCGCCGCTGTGCTCGCGTTCGCCGCCGCGGCCCTGGGCGCCGGCGCGACAGCGGCGCTGCTGGCGCTGGCCGCCCTCGTCGCATTCGTCGCCGGATCGGTCGCCTTTCAACTGCGCCTGCGGCGCTTCAGCGCGACGCTCGTCGCAGTGGAGGAGGCGCTCGATGACGATGACGTGCAACGGGCGCGCGATCTCATGGCGCCGCTGCTGGCGCGATTTCATACCTTCCCACTGGTGCAGGAGGTCGCCGCCGACGTGCTCTACGCGGCGGGCGATGCGCTCTCCGCCGCTTCGCTCTGGGAATCGGCGATGAAGAAGCTCGGCGCCACGCGTGTTGGGCCACGTCTGGTCGCGGCGTACGCAGCACTCAATCGCGGCGGCGACGCGCGCCGCGTCGCGGCACTCGTTCCGAACGAGCCGCTGGCGCAGCTCGCGCTCGCGTGGAGCGAGCTGGCCGCGAACGGTGGCGACCGCGAACGCGGCGCCACCCTGGCCGGCGAGCTCGTGCGCGACGTCGAGCAGTCTCCCAACGCGACGGTCGCCGCCATGACGGCGACGGTCGGGGCGATCGCGGACGCGCAGCGCGGTGACCGCACCGGAATGCTCGCGAAGCTCGAGGCGATGCGCCGCGCGACGCCGACGCAAAGCGACGCCGCGTTCCTCGGCTACCTGGCCGGCGTGGCGTTGCGTGACGCGGGGGATATCGACGAGGCGCGCCGCGAGTTCAGTGCCGCGGTCGAACGATCGCCCGAGTCGATCGGCGGCGCCCTCGCACGCCGCGAGCGCGCGAACCTTCCGACCTAGAGCTTCGCCTCGCGCAGCGTGGCCAGGAATCCGGCGACGGGGCCGATCGGCGCGCCGGCATCCCTCCGACGGAGGGCTACGATCGGACGCCGGACCGCCTGCGCCCCGATCAGCCGCACCGGACGCAGCGAGCGTGAGCGCAGCTCGGCCCCGAGCGCCATGCGCGGAAGGAGGGCGACGCCGAGTCCCTGCTGCACCATCTTCTTCGCGGCCTCGACGTTGTCGAGCTCCATCACGCTGGCCGGCACGACGCCCGCCTCACGGAACAGCGCGCTGGTGAGCTCGTGGTAGCTCGACGCCCGATCGAAGAGGATCAGACGCTCCGTCGCGAGCTCGTCCATACGCACCCGCGTGCGCGTCGCGAACGGATGACGCCGGCTCACCACAAGCAGCAGCTCGTCCTCGAAGACGGGGATGAGCTCCACCCCGGGATGGCGAACGGGTCGCCCCAAGCCGACGTTCACCTCCTGGCGCAGCACCATCTCGAGCACCTCCTCGGTGTGGCCGGTCCTCACACCCAGCCGAACGTTCGGGTACGTCGTGCGGAAGGTCTTGAGGATCGTCGGCAACAGGTATGTGCTGACGGCGGGCGCCGCGCCGATGACGA
>WNGA01005854.1_pt1 | contig 17676 bp, 17 predicted proteins | sample 5400061 | NCBI WGS metagenome assembly WNGA01 (sample SAMN13153366, study PRJNA577476) | soil metagenome | isolation source: 100 cm soil or saprolite under grassland replicate 2 | place: USA:California | collected 2016-06-15 | reverse complement strand
TCCGCTTCTCCTCGACGAGCTCGTACGTCCCCTGGTCCCAGATCTCGACGCTGCCCGCGCCGTACTGCCCTTGGGGGATCTCCCCCTCGAACTTCGCATATTCGATCGGGTGGTCCTCGACGTGAACGGCGAGGTGCTGCTCGCCGGGCTCGAGCGGGACGCCCTTCGGCACCGCCCAGGACGCGAGCGCGCCGTCGCGCTCGAGCCGGAAGTCGTAGTGGAGCCGGCGGGCGTCGTGCCGCTGGACCACGAAGATGGGATCCCGCCGTTTGCTGCGCGAACGGCTAGTGTCGTCAACGGGTTCTGGCGTTTTGCTCGGGTCGCGTTTGCGCCGGTACTCGCGGAGGCTCACGAGGCCTTTTTAGCGGCCGGTCGCTTCTTCGTGCCCCCACTAGCGCGCGTTCGCTTGCGAGCGCGCGCGCCCGAGCGCTTCGTCCGCTCCACCGATTCGCGCAGCGCCGTCATCAGGTCGACCACCTCGGCCTCCCGCTCCTCGGGCTCGGGCAGCTCCTTGCCCTTCGCCTTCGCGCGGATCAGCTGGAGCAGCTCCTTGCGATAGTTGTCGTCGTACTTCTCCGGATCGAAGTGGTCGCTCAGGTTCTCGACGAGCGTCGTCGCCATCTCGACCTCCGCGTCGCGAAGGCGCGGCTTGGGCAGGTTGTCGAGCTGCTCCGGGAGCCGTACCTCGTCCGCGTAGTACATGGTCTCGAGCAGGAGCGCGTCCTGCCACGTCCGCAGGCACCCGAGATGCTGCTTGTTGCGGATCACGACCTTCGCGATGCCGACCTTGCCGGTGCGCTTGAGCGCCTCGACGAGGAGACGGTACGGCTTCTCGGCGCCGTCCTCGGGCAGGAGGTAGTAGGCCGTCCGGAAATAGACCGGGTCGATCTCCTCCAGGTCGACGAAGTCGCAGATGTCGATCGAGTGCGTCAGCTCGATGTCGAGGCGGTCGAGGTCCTCGTCCGTGAGCTCGACGTAGCGACCCTTCTCGATCTCGAACCCGCGGACGATCTCCTCTGCTGGGACTGACTCGCCCGTCTCCTTGTCGACCTTGTCGTAGCCGATCGGATTCAGGCGGCCGTTCTGCTTGTGGAGAAAGTGGAAACGGAGCTCCTTCGAGGAGGTCGCGGAGTACATCTTCACGGGGACCGAGACCAGCCCGAACGAGATCGTCCCCGACCAGATCGAGCGAGGTGCCATGCACGCGACATTCCCTGCCGCCGAGCGGATCAATCGCGGGCGGGACGCGGTCGTGCGTCCGGGAGCGGTCGCGGGGGTTTCGGAATCAGCCGGGTCGTCCACAACCCCATTTAGAAGCGGGAAAGCAAGTCGCGCAGAGCTTCTCCGCAAGCGGGGGGTCCGATGCTCGGGGCCGGGTTTTCCCGGCCCCGAGTCTTTTTCAGGGCGGGGGAAAAGGCTGTGGATTCTGGGGATAGACGGCGTGCGACGCGTTTCCTGGAGCGAAAACGCCCTCAGCCGGCGAAACGCATGCACAAGCCCCTACGCAAAGACCCCGAGTGAGCGGAACCGCGCCCTGCGACGCCGCCGCAGCTCGTCACCCGGCGTCCCGTCCAGGGCCTCGAGCGCCTCGCGGAATGCATCGCCCACGAGTCTCGCCGCCTCGTCGTGGTCGTTTTGCGCGCCGCCGGGCGGCTCGGGCACGACGACGTCGACCGTTCCGAGGTCGAAGCAATGGGCGGCATCGAGCTTGAACGCCGCGGCAGCCTTCTCCTTCGCTTCGACGTCACGCCAGAGGATTGCCGCGCAGCCCTCCGGCGAGATCACGGAGTAGATCGCGTTCTCCTGCATCAGCACCCGATCGGCGACCGCTATCGCGCTCGCGCCGCCCGAGCCGCCCTCGCCGATCACGCAGGCGACGGTGGGAACCGAGAGCCGCAACATCGTCGCGTGCGAGCGTGCGATCGCGCCGCCCTGACCGTGCTGCTCGGCCGCGACACCCGGATAGGCGCCCGGCGTGTCGACGAACGTGAGGACGGGGAAGTCGTGACGATCGGCGAGCTCCATCGTCCGAATCGCCTTCCGGTACCCCTCCGGGTGCGCCGAGCCGAAGTTGCGGCGAACCCGGTCCTTGATGTCGCGGCCCTTCTGATGGCCGACGAACACAACCGTTCGGCCGTCGAAGCGGCCGAGTCCCGCGACGACGGCAGCGTCATCCGCACGGACGCGGTCGCCGTGCACGCGAAAGACGTCGTCGAACAGCCGCTCGACGTAATCGAGCGTGTACGGCCGGTCGTCCTCGCGCGCGAGCTCGACGATCCGCCAGATCTCGGTATCGCTCGGCTGCTCCTCGATGCGTTCGAGTTGCCGCTCCAGGCGCTCGACCTCCAACGACACCTTCGCTCCTCGCAGGAGCGCCGCCGAGCGCAGCTTGCTCAAGCGCTCGCGCAGCCTGAGCTCGGCTTCACCCGGCATCGCTGAACAGCCTGACCAATTGGGCGACGGTCGCACGCAGCTCGCCGCGCGGGACGACGGCGTCGACGTGGCCGAAGCGATAGTTGGACTCCGCGAGCCCGAAATCGTCGGGCAGCTTCTCGCGGGTCGTCTGCTGCACCACGCGAGGACCGGCGAATGACATCAGGGCGGCCGGCTCTGCGATGACGGCGTCTCCGAGCGAGGCGAAGCTCGCCAGCACGCCACCCGTCGTGGGATGCGCGAGGACGGAGATGAGCGCCCTGCCGGCGTCGTGCAGGTCCTCGACCGCCGCGATCGTCTTCGGAAGCTGCATCAGCGCGAGGATTCCCTCCTGCATGCGCGCGCCGCCAGAGGCGGACACCGAAACGAGCGGGATGCTTCGCTCGATCGCGCTGTCACACGCACGCGAGAACTTCTCCCCGACAACGCTACCCATCGAGCCGCCCATGAAGCCGAAGTCCATGACGGCCAGCTCGCAGGGACGATCCTCGATCAGCGCCTGGCCGATCACGATTGCATCGCCGAGGCCCGTCTTGAGCTCCGCCTCGGCCAACCGCTCCGTGTACGGACGCAGGTCGAAGAAGTCGAGCGGATCCTCCGAGCGGAGCTCCGCCGCATCCTCTGCGAACGAGTCGGGATCGGTCAGCTGCTCGATGCGCTTGCGCGCGCCGACGGCGAAGTGGTGACCACAGTGCGGGCACACCCAGAGCGCGGCGTCGAGCTCGTCGTCGCGGTAGTGCGAGTCGCACCGCGGGCACGTGTTCGGATGCGCCTGGCCTTCCGGCGCCGGCGCATCGCGCTGCTCGATCGAGACGTCGATCCGCTCGGCCATGCCGGGCCGAGTTTAGACCCCTAGAGCAGCGCCGCCGCCAGCCGCTCGACCACCGGAACGAGAGCTGGATCTCCGGTGCCGCCGCTGAACCCCGCGCCGACCACGCTTGCGGCCGCGACGATCTCCCGGATCTCGCGCTCGGCTTCGTCGAGGCCGAGGCCGTCCGGCTCGGGCATGTACGACGGGGCCTCGCCCAAGTCGAGCACGTCGAGGTCGAACGCGACGTAGACGCAGGAGACGTCGGCGAGGGCCTCGAGCGCGGAGCGCCGGATGCCGCTCGAGCGAATGAACGCCTCCTCGGGCGGATCCAGGTTGCGCGCCCCAATCAGCGCGACCCGGTCGGGCTCGACCGCGCCTCCGTCGACGATCATCCGCAGGGGCATTCCCCAAGCGTTTCCGGACGGTGACGAGTCCGGCGTGTTCAGGTCGCCGTGCGCGTCGAACCAGATCAGCGCCAGCTTGTCGTGGCGCGCCGCGAGCCCCTCGACCGCGCCGATGTGCGAGCAGCAGCAGCCGCCGAGAACGAGCGGCCGATCCGGGAGCTCCGCCGCGACGGACAGCGTCTGCGCCTCGAGCGTGTCCTCGTCGACGACCGCGGCCTCGGGAAAGTCAATCGGCAGCCGCGCGGCGGCGACCATCGCCTCGCCGCCGTCACCCCAGGCGCGCGGCACACGGATCAGGCCGGCGGGCCACTCGCGGCCGCAGGAATGACACTGGAAGTCCGGCCCGATCGCGACGGCGGTATGCGTGCCGCAATCGGGGCACTTCGCACGCAGGCGGCTCACGACGACGTGACCGGGCTCGGCACGATCTCTTCGAGGACATCCGCGAGCCGGTGGAGGCCGGTCAGTTGCCGAGTCGGCGGCGGATCCTCGGTCTCGCCGAGCCGGTTGATCCAGATCGTCTTGATCCCGAGCTGCATCGCGGGCACGACGTCGTGGAAGTGACTCTGGGCGACGTGGACATCGGGCGTCCGGCCGACCTCTCGCGCGAACGCGAGCCAGTGCCCGTCGCTCGGCTTGTACGAGCCGATCTCGGACGCGACGATCGCGAGCTCGAACGGCACATCGATTGCGCGCATCGACGCCTCGATCAGGTCGCGGTCCGAATTGCTGAGGATCGCGAGGCTCCAGCCGCGGGCGCGAACCTCCGCGAGCGACTCGCGCACCTCGGGAAAGACGGGCCAGTCGGGGAGTGCCTCCGCGGGATCGACGTCGGCGCCGACGCGACGAGCGGTCTCCCGCATGACGTCGCGGTAGCTACGCGTCGGATCCTCCGCCTGCACGTCCGGCTCGACCTCGTGGTAGCGGGCGAGCAACGCGTCGCTGCCGAGCGCGGCGCGAAGGCCGGCGTTCCAATCGACAAGGGTGCCGTAACAATCGAATGTGACCCACTTGGGCGCCACCCCGCGAGCGTATTCAACCGAGTTGGTCGAATGCTCCGGCGACGGGACCCAAAAGGGCCGCGCGGCGAAGCCCGCGCTTGGCCCGGGCACAACGACGCCGCACGCGCGAAGCGCGTACTTGGCCCGGGCACAACTACGCTGCGACGCGCTCGGGCACTCGGTACGCCAGCAGCTCGTGACCGTATTCGGCGAGCCAGCGCCGTTCGCCGCGGAACGTCGGCCGCGCGAGCGCGACCAGCTCCCAGAAGACGTCCGAGTGATCGTGCCGCAGGACGTGGCACAGCTCGTGCACGACCACGTACGCGAGGATCGCCTGCGGCGCCATGATCAGTCGCCAGTTCAACGACAGCGCGCCGCGGCGCGAGCACGATCCCCAGCGCGAGCGCTGGTCGCGGATCGAGATCGACCTGTAGGCGATGCGCAGCCGCACGGCTTCGCGCTCGAGCACGCGTGTCACCTCGATGAGCGCCTGCTCCCGGTACCACGACTCGAGCGACTGCACGTGCGGCACCGGCAGCGCGAGGCCCCCGATCCAGACCACTTCGTCGCGCTGCAGACCGATTGCGAGCGACTTCGGCGCCTTCGCGAGCTGACGCTCGAGCCACGCACGATGCTCGAACAGCAACGCCTCGACGACGTCGTCCTGCGTGCGCGGCGGCACGACGATCTCGACGTTGCGAAACGCGTCGACGACGACCTTCGCGCGCTTGACGCGCTGCGACACCCGTACGCAGATCTCGATTGTGCGGCCACCAACCTCCACGCGCAGCACGGCCAGAACGTAGTCGCCCGACCGGACAACACAGCGCGCCCCGCGCGCGTTGGCTAGTCGCCGAACGCGCGGATCACGATCGACGCGTTGTGCCCGCCGAAGCCGAACGAGTTGCTGAGCGCGACGCGCAGGTCGGGTGCCTTGCGCGACGCGTTCGGGACGTAATCGAGATCGCACTCCGGATCGTCGACCTCGTGGTTCAGCGTCGGCGGTAGCACACCCTCGCGCACCGCAAGCGTCGTGAACACCGCCTCGACGGCGCCAGCGGCACCGAAACAGTGACCGGTTGCGCCCTTCGTCGACGACACGGGTGTGCGTGAGGCGTTCTCCTCGCCGAGCGCGAGCTTGATCACGCGCGTCTCGGACGCGTCGCCGAGTGGTGTCGACGTTGCGTGCGCGTTGATGTAGCCGACTTCGGATGGATCGACTCCCGCATCGTCGAGCGCCATGCGCATCGCGCGGGCCGGGTTGGCACCGGTTGGGTCCGGCTCCGTCATGTGCGCCGCGTCGGAGGAGACGCCGTAGCCGACGAGCTCACCGTAGATCTTCGCGCCACGACCCCTCGCGTGCTCGAGCTCCTCGAGCACGAGCACCGCGGCTGCCTCGCCCATGACGAGGCCGTCGCGCCCGCCGTCGAAGGGTCGCGACGCCTGCGTCGGGTCGTCGTTGCGGCGCGACAGCGCGCGCATCGCGTCGAATCCTGCGATTCCCACCTGCGTGATCGGCGCCTCTGTCCCGCCGGCGAGCATCACGTCTGCACGGCCGAAGCGAATCGAGTCCGCAGCGTCGCCGATCGCCATGTTCGACGCCGCGCACGCCGTGCACTCCGACATCAATGGGCCTTTCGTGCCGAGCTCGATCGAGACCCAGCCCGCACCCATGTTCGGAATGATCGACGGGATCGAGAATGGGCTCACGCGGTCGGGGCCGCGCTGAATGAGGATGTCGTAGCAGTCCTGGTACGACCGCAACCCGCCGATCCCCGTCGCGATCGAAGCGCCGATGCGCTCCGGCTCGCTCGCGATGTCGATGCCCGAGTCCTCCTCCGCCTGCCGCGCGGCCGCGAGGATCATCTGAGCGAAGCGGTCCATCCTCCGCGCGGCCTTCCGGTCGATCCAGACGGTGGGATCGAAGTCCTTCAGCTCGCATGCGAAATGCACCTTGAAGTTCGAGTGATCGAACTGGGTGATCTCGGCCGCTCCGGACTCGGCCGCGATCAGCCGCTGCCACGATTCCTCCACGGAGTTCCCGAGCGGGTTCACCGTGCCGAGGCCGGTGATGACGACCCTGCGACGTCCGTTCAGGCTGAGTTCCGCCTCTTCCATCACATCCCCAACCCGCCGTCGACGAGCAGCACCTCGCCCGTGATGAACGACGCCTCGTCGGAGCACAGGAACCGTACTGCGCCCGCGACGTCCTCGGCGTCGCCGAACCGGCCGAGCGGCGTGTTCACGAGCATCGCCCGACGTGCGTCTTCGGGAATCGCGTCCGTCAGGCGGGACTTCACGTAGCCCGGCGCGATCACGTTGGCGCGGATTCCACGCGACCCGAGCTCGCGAGCGAGCGACTTCGTGAACCCGATGATCCCGGCCTTCGACGCCGCATAGTTCGACTGGCCCCAGTTGCCGTGCAGGCCGACGATCGACGAGATGTTCACGATCGCGCCGCTCCGCTTGCGCATCATCGGCCGCGTGATCGCACGGCAGGTGTAGAAGACCGAGCTCAGGTTCGTCTCGAGCACGGTCCGCCAGTCGTCGTCGGACATCCGTGCGAGCACTCCGTCGCGCGTGACTCCCGCGTTGTTGACGAGGATGTCGACGTCCCCCGCCTCGTCGACGAGGCGCTTCGCTTCCTCCGCGCTCGCGACGTCCGCCTGGACGGCGCGCGCACCGATCTCGGACGCGAGCTCGTTCGCCTCGTCGGCGCCGCTTCGGTACGCGACTACGACCGATGCGCCCGCATGCGCGAGCTCCCGCGCAATCGAACGACCGATCCCGCGCGAAGCGCCGGTGACGAGCGCCGTTTTTCCTTCGAGGGAGCAGAAGGCGTCCGCCGCAGCGTTAGCCAAGAGTCTGCTCGAGCTGGTTCAGCGACTTCAGGTCGTTGACCGGAATCGCCTTCACGCTGCTGTCGATCCTCTTCAGTAAACCGCTCAGCACGTTGCCCGGCCCGACCTCGACGAAGACGGTGACGCCTTGGTCGATCAGCTTCCGCGCCGCCTGCGTGAACCGCACGGGCGCCGTCAGCTGCTCGACGAGCAGCTCGCGATACGCGCGCGCCTCCTCGAGCTTTGCCGTCACCGTCGACATGAACGGCGCGCGTGGATCCTTGAAATGGACGCGCTCGATCGCGGGCCGCAGCCGTTCCGCCGCACGCTCGACGAGCGGCGAGTGGAACGCCCCCGACACCTTGAGCCGGATCGCGCGGCGCGCACCTTCGCGGACCGCCTCCACGCCGCACTCGTCCACGGCGGCCTCCTCGCCGGAGATCACGATCTGGCCCGGGCAGTTGTAGTTCGCGGGCCAGACGTTCTCGATCTTGCGGCAGAGCGCCTCGACAACCTCGTCCGCGAGCCCGAGAATCGCCGCCATCGCGCCCGGACGTTCTCGTGCCGCCGCGGCCATCGCGAGCCCGCGCTCGCGAACCAGCGTAATCGCCTCGCGCGGTGTCAGCGAACGCGCGTCGCCGAGCGCGGCGAACTCTCCCACGGAGTGACCGACGACGTAGTCCGGCTCGATCCCGCGCGCGCGGATGGCCTCGCTGATCGCGAGGCTCGTGGCGACGAGCGTCGGCTGCTGGATCTCGGTCTCGACCATCTCGTGCAACGGGGTGTCGAAGCAGAGCCTCTTCAGGTCGAGACCCGTCGCCTCGCTGCCCTCGTCGAACACCGCCAGCGCCTCCGGCGACGCGGTCACGATCTCGCGGCCCATGCCCTCCTCGAGCGACCCCTGGCCGGGAAACATGAATGCGATCTTCGTCATGCTGCCTCCCTCATACCCTCCGGCTCGCTCGTCCATTCCAGCAGAGCCGAGCCCCACGTGAGGCCCGCGCCCATCCCCGTCATCAGCACCAGCTTGCCCGGGCGCAGCCGGCCGTCGGCGGCGGCGTCCGCCAGTGCGAGCGGGATCGACCCCGACGAGGTGTTGCCGTAGCGATCGACGTTGACGACGATTTTCTCCCGCGGAATCTGCAGCTTGCGCGCCGCGTGGTCGATGATCCTGATGTTCGCCTGGTGAGGCACGTAGACGTCGACGTCGGCGACGTCCTTTCCGCAAGCTTTGAGCACGGCATCGGCCGACGTCACCATCACGCGGGTCGCAAACTTGAAGACCTCGCGGCCGTTCATCTTCACGAAGCGGTCTGCGTCCTCGAACTTGCGCGAGCCGCTCCCGGGGAGCCAGAGGTTCGGGCCGCCGCCGCCGTCGGCCCCGAGCTCGAAGCCGAGGAAGCCGCCCACGTCGACCTGCTCCATCACGACGGCCCCCGCACCGTCGCCGAAGAGCACGAGCGTCGAGCGGTCGGTCCAGTCGAGGATCGAGGAGAGGACGTCGCCGCCCACGACCAGCACCTTCCGCGAGAAGCCGCCCGCGATCATTCCGTACGCCTGTGCGATCGCGTACATGAACCCGGTGCAGCCCGCGGACAGGTCGTACGCCGCAGCGTCGGTGCTGCCCAGCTGGTCGGCGAGGATCGCGGCCGTGGAAGGAAAGGCCATATCGGGCGTGACGGTCGCGACGATGACCGTGTCGAGCTCCGCGCCGCTTACCCCGGCCTGCTCCAGCGCGTCCTTCGCGGCGGGAAGCGCGAGCTCGGACATCGCGAGGTCGCCGGGCTCCGCCAGGCGCCGCTCGTGAATGCCCGTACGCGTCACGATCCACTCGTCGGTCGTATCGACGAGCTTTGCGAGCTCGGCGTTCGTCACGACTCGGTCGGGAACGCTGCAACCGAGGCCGGTGATCGAGACCGGCTTCCCGTTTGCGGTTGCGATCACGCGCCGTCGCCCCCGCTCACGGCGAAGGTGAGCGTTCCACGAACCGCGAGCTCTCCGTCGACGCTCGCGCGGACCTTTCCGCGGCCGACCTGCCCACGCACCGTCTCGAACGTGCACTCGAGTCGCAGTTCGTCTCCGGGCCGCACGATCCTCTTGAAGCGGACGTCGTCGATGCCGGCGAAGAGCGCGAGCTTGCCGCGGTGCCGCTCGTCGGCGAGCACGGCGACCGCACCGCACTGCGCGAGCGCCTCGACCATCTTGACTCCGGGCATGATCGGGTTCCCGGGAAAATGCCCGGCGCAGTCGTCGTCGGTGACGCGCTTCTGCGCGACGGCACGCGCGCCCGCCTCGAGCTCGACGACCTCGTCGAGCAGCAGGAACGGATCGCGATGGGGAAGGATCGACTGGATCACGTCGCGCCCGAAAGGCACCACCGGCACGCTCATCCGCCTAGTCTAGTGCCGCATGGACGTCGTCCCGTTGCTGCGCGGGAGGTTCGGCCGGCCGTATTCCTTCGTCCCACGCTGCGCGTCGACACAGCGGTTGCTCGACGGTGCCCCGGAGGGTGCGGTCGTCGCCACGGACGAGCAGACCGAAGGGCGGGGCCGCCTCGGGCGGTCCTGGCACGCGCCGCCCGGTTCGAGCGTGCTCTTCTCGATCGTCCTCACGCCCGACGTCCCGCCGCACCGCCTGCCCGAGCTGTCGATCGTCGCCGGCAAGGCCGTTGCCGAGGCAATCTCGACCGAGACGGGGCTGCCGACCAGCGTCAAGCATCCGAACGACGTCTTGATTCACGGGCGAAAGGTGGCGGGCGTCCTCGCGGAGTCGAGTGAGGGCCGCGTCCTGCTCGGGATCGGGATCAACGTCTCGCAGCGAGCGGACGAGCTGCCCGCGGACGTCTCGCACCCGGCGACGTCGCTCGCGCTCGAGGGCGCCGACGCGGACCGTCGCGTGCTGCTCGCGACGGTGCTCGAGCGGCTCGAGCGGGCCTACGACGCCTGGGTCACGAGCGCGGGTATCTGAGCAGCGCCGATTCGTTCGCGGCCGGATCGCGGGCGATCACGCGCAGCGTTCGCAAGGTCTTGACCGGAATCCGCACGACGCCTGCCTTGGTGGCGATCCTGAGCCCGCGGCCGTTGACGACGCCGATGATCGTCGCTTCCTCCGTCACGTTGAGCCTCGGAGGCGCGAGCCACACCAGCCTCAGCCGCGGCGGCCGCGTGTCCACGACCAGGGGCACGGAGTGCGAGATCGAGAGGGGCGGCGTCCCGACGACGACCGTCGCGCGGTAGTGACCGTCCGGGATCCGCGCTCCGTCGGCGGCACGGCCGGCCCACGGAAGCACGTGCTCCCCTTCCGGAAGCGTCGCCTGGAGCAGCGGAATCGACTTCTTCCCGGCGACGAGCGAGATCGCTACGTCGGCGGGTGCCACGAGAGCGACCGAGAACTTCGCCGCATCGCGTCGCCCGTCGCCGTTCGGCGAGACAGCCGGTATATCCACAGCGAACCCGAGCAGCGTTCGACTGATCAGCAGGGCGATGCTCGCGGACGCGTGGCGCCCACCGGCGTCGCGAGCCGTCAGACGAATCCGGTACGAGCCGTCGGGCACGCCCTCGGGCGTGAAGACAAACGATTGCTTCCCCGCAGGCTTGTCCTCGACGAACAACGTTGCGACCGCGGTCCCCGCCGCGTTCAGCAGGTCGGCGGTCACGCTGGCCGGAACGCTCAGCGTGTACGAGATGGTCGACGACGTGACCGTCGTGCCGTCCAGTCGGGGCGGCGTCGCTACGACGCCCGTGACCGCGAGCGCTGCGAGCTTTGCGCCGAGGGTTCCCGAAGCCGGACGCACGTCTGCACCGGCCGCCATCTCCCACAGATACGACGCTCCCGGTCGCGCGCCGCGGGAGTCCCACGTCCAGTCGATCGAGGTGCCTGTTCCGGTCCCGGCGGCGAGGATCCGACCGTCGATGTCGCGAACGGTCACGGTCCAGACGAGCGACGACGACAGGCGGCCCGTGAAGCGCACGGGCCCTCCAAGCGTGCCGCTCGTCCGCGGCGCGTACAGCTTCGGTGCGCCCAGGGCCGCGATCTGGCGGGCGATCTCGCCCAGCTTTGCGTAGGCGGCGTCCCCGGGGCACGTCGTCGGGCCCGTGTCGCGGTGTGCGGACACGGCGCGCAGCGAAACCATCTGCCCTGTCGGGAACTTGGAGTTCCCGCGCGACATGACGCTGACGGTCGAGAAGGGATCGATGTGCGCGAGGTCGAGCCTCCACGCGAGCACCTTCTCCAGCGCCTGCAGCTGCGCCGGCGGCGGCGCGGTTTTCGAGAAGGTCCCGATCATCGAGACGCCGACGGAGCCGTTGTTGAAGCCCTCCGCGTGCGCGCCGATCACGTTCCGGTCAACGCCGCCGTACCGCCCTTCGTAGACGTTCCCGAAGCGGTCGACGAGAAAATTGTAGCCGATGTCGTCCCAGCCGTTCCCCTGCACGTGATACGCGAGGATCCCGCGCACGATCGCCGCCGCCTCCGCGGGCGTCGCCCCGGCCGCGCCGGCCGTGTGGTGGACGAGCGCGAACTCGAGCGACTCCGCATAGCGAGGCGGAGCTCGGCGCAAGGACTCGTTCGCGCCCCAGGCGGCGCGCGTGAGAATCGGCGGCGAGCCAGCGATCGACAGGCGCCGGAGCGGGATCCTGTATGCCGGAGCGTGGACGAAGAACGCACGGACGGCCGTGACACGCCCGTGCGCGCGTACCTGGAGCGCGCTCGACGCGCCGACACGCCAGGGGTTCCCGATCCTCCAGCTCCTGCGCCGATTTTCTGTGCTGTCGAAGTCGGGTACGTCCTCTGGCTCGGGTTGCGCTGGGCGCCAGCTGCTCCAGCGACCGGCGACGGAGCGCGTGCGCAGCTCGACACGACCCGGCCCCCGCCAGTGCACTCCGACCGTTTCGAACTCGAGCGGCGCCATCACGGTCCGCCCGACCGGGACGTCGCGCGCGCGCAGCGTGACGTCCGCAGCCCACGCAGACGTCGGCGATGCGAGCAAGAACAGCAAGATGGCGCGCAGCAGTCTCATCCCTCGGCCCGCTTCTAGGGTAGAAGCGACGACCCTGCCCTGCCAGGGCATACGTACAATCTTCACATCGTGAACATGCGCCTCCCGCGGGCGTTCTTGCTCCTCCTCGCGATCGCCGCGGTCGTGGCGACACCGCCCGCAGGCGCCGCCGAACGCCCGGTCGTACGGGTGATCGAGCTCGACAACGACATCAACCCTGTCACCGCCGAATTCGTCGTCGACGAGGTCGAGGGCGCGAACCACGGCTCGTTCGCGGCAATCGTGATCGAGCTCGACACGCCTGGTGGGCTGAGCACGTCGATGAACAAGATCGTCAAGGCGATCCTCGCGTCGAAGAAGCCGGTGCTCGTCTATGTGTCGCCGGAGGGTGCACGGGCGGCTTCCGCGGGCGTTTGGATCGGCCAAGCCGCGGACCTGCTCGCGATGGCGCCGCAGACGAACATCGGCTCGTCGACGCCGATCTCCGCCGGCGGCGGAAACATTCCAAAGGACGAGCGGCAGAAGGTCGTGAACGACGCCGCCGCGTCGCTACGCGCGCTGGCGCGCGAGCACGGCCGCAACGTGCAATGGGTCGACCGAGCCGTTCGGCATGCGTCGAACCTCGCGGCCCGCGAAGCGCCCGGCATGAACGTCATCGACGCCGTCGCAACCTCGCTGCCGGGGCTGCTGGCGCAGGTCGATGGTGTGCGAACGAAACCGAAGGGTCACGTCCTCCACCTCGAGGGCGCGCGCCTCGACCGCGTCGAGCTCTCCGGCTGGAAGCGAATCCTCGACGTTCTGATCGACCCGAACATCATCGTGATCCTCCTGTCCGTCGGGACGCTCGGGATCGTGGTCGAGCTCTGGAACCCCGGTCTCGTCCTCCCCGGAACGGTCGGCGCGATCTCGCTGATCCTCGGCCTGTTCGGACTCTCGGTGCTCCCGATCTCGTGGGCAGGACTGCTCCTCATGCTCCTCGCGCTCGGCCTTTGGGGCACCGACCTCTTCGTGCCGACGCACGGCGCGCTCACGCTCGCCGGCGCCGCCGCGTTCGTCTTCGGCGCGCTGCTGCTCTTCGACCCCGCGGGCGACGTTTACGCCGTGTCGCTCACGCTCGTGCTCGGCATCACCGGGATGCTGATGCTGTTCTTCGCGTTCGCGATCGCGAAGGTCGTGCAGGCGCGGCGGCGGCCCGTCTTCGTCGGGACGTCGAGCATGGTCGGCGCGACAGGCGTCGCCCGCGGCGACCGGCTCGTGTTCGTGAACGGCGAGCTCTGGCAAGCGGTCGCCGAGGACGGACAGCCGCTCGAGCCGGGCGAGCGCGTCGCGGTCGACGACGTGCGCGGCCTGCGCCTTGTCGTTCACCGCGTCTAGCACCAGCGCGCCGTCGTGTTCCGCCTCGGGCAGCTGCTCGACCCGCCGAAGGGACCGGGCCTCTTCATCGTGGTCCCGGTGATCGACCGCATGGTGAAGGACGTAGACCGCGTGCAGTCGCACCAGGACTAAGATCGCTTCGTGGCCACGGCTCTGATCCTCATCGCGGCGGCAGTCTTCCTCGTCCTCATCTTCGCGCTCGCGGCGATCAAGGTCGCGCGCGAGTACGAGCGCGGCGTCGTGTTCCGCCTCGGGCGCCTGCTCGACCCGCCGAAAGGACCGGGCCTCTTCATCCTCATCCCGGTGATCGACCGCATGGTGAAGGTCGACCTGCGGACGATCACGCTCAACATCCCGCCGCAAGAGGTGATCACGCGAGACAACGTGCCGGCCCGTGTGAACGCGGTCGCGTATTTCCGCATCGTCGACCCGAAGGCCGCGATCGTGCAGGTGGAGAACTTCATGGTCGCGACGTCGCAGATCGCCCAGACCACGCTGCGGTCGGTGCTCGGTCAGCACGTGCTCGACGAGCTGCTCTCGGAGCGCGAGAAGATCAACGCGATCCTCCAGGGGATCATCGACGAGCAGACGGCGCCGTGGGGGATCAAGGTCTCGATCGTCGAGGTCAAGGACGTCGAGATTCCCCAGGGGATGCAGCGCGCGATGGCGCGGCAGGCCGAGGCCGAGCGCGAGCGCCGCGCGAAGGTGATCAACGCGGAGGGCGAGTTCCAGGCGAGCGAGCGCTTGAAGGACGCCGCGCTCGTGATCGAGGGCCACCCCGTCGCGCTGCAGCTCCGCTACCTCCAGACCCTGCTCGAGCTCGGCTCCTCACAGGCGACGACGATCGTCTTCCCCGCGCCGATCGACCTCTTCAAGCCGTTCCTCGATCGCGCCGAGACTTGAACGCGCCCTGAGCGACCTTCGCGTCGACCACGCAACGGGCCGTCGCGTCGCGATCGCCCCCGCGCGCGCGAAGCGGCCGGGCGCGACGCAGGCGAGCTTCGATCCGCCCACGCAGGAGGAGCTCGACGGCTGCCCGTTCTGCGCGGGCCGCGAGGACCGGACGCCGCCGCACACGCTCGTCCTCCCCGAGGCAGGCGACTGGCGTGTGCGCGTCGTCCCGAATCTCTACCCGGCGTTCGCGCGACAGGAGGTCGTCGTCCACACGCCGCAGCACCTGCGCTCGCTCGGCGAGCTCGGCGACGCGCAGCTCGAGCTCGTTGCCGACGCGTGGGGGCGCCGGCGCGCGGCCGTTCCGGATGGATACCTGCACGCGCTCGTCAACGAGGGGCGCGAGGCAGGCTCGAGCCTTCCGCACACGCACTCGCAGCTCGTCTGGCTGCCCGACGCCCCGCGGGAGACACAACTGCCGGTCGACCGCGACCACTGGCACGTGATCGCGGAGCGTGACGGCTTGGTGCTCGCGTGCCCGTGGGCGTCACGCGTTCCCTACGAGTGCGTCGTCGCGCCGGAGACGCCGGAGCGCAGCGCGTTCGGCGAGCGCCTCGGCCCCGCGCTCGGCCTGCTGGCGGAGGCGATCCGCCGCATCCGAGCCACGGCCGGCGCGGTGCCGCTCAACGCGTGGCTGCACGACTCGGATGACTGGCACCTGGAGCTCGTACCGCGCCTCAGCATCCTCGCCGGCGTCGAGCTCGGCGCCGGCTGGTGGATCAACGCGCTGACGCCCGAAGACGCCGCCGCAGCGCTCCGCGACTAGCCGGCTGCGCGCTCTTCGCGAAAGCGCTGCGCAGCTTCGATCGCGGCGCTGAGGTTCAGGCCCTTGTCCTTCGCCTGCTTGATCAGCATCACCGTCTCCAGCGCGCCGATGTCGTAGATCCGCTGCTTCTTGCCCTTCGTCGGAATCTGCGCCTTGTTCGTCCAGTAATCGAGCTGCATCTTCGAGATGCCGGCGATCTGACAAACCTGCCCGAGGTACAGCTCCACCTTGTCCAGATGGTCGGCGAGGTTTACCGGTTCAAGAAGATCAACTTGCCTAGTGACCGCCATACGACGCCTCTCTCAAAATCGAATACCGCAGTTCCAACAACCAGGTATATCGCGTTGGCGCCCGATTTGAAAGAGGACCGCAGCAGATTCGGCGCGCGAAACCTACGTAAGTCTACCCTTTCGCGGAACCAGCGCCTACTCGACCGGCAACTCGGCTTCGTCGACGCGAGTCTCGGTCTCGACGACGGGCGCGAGCGCGGAAACTTGCTCCCCTTCGCGCAGCCGCATCACGATCACGCCCTGCGTCGACCGGCCGAGCCGGCGGATGTCGTCGACGGGCATGCGAATGACCGTGCCGCCGTTCGAGATCAGCATCACCTGGTAGCCCTCGCGCACGACTCGAGCGCCCACGAGAAAGCCCTTCGCCTCGGTCAGCTGCACGGTCTTGACGCCCATGCCGCCTCGCCCCTTGCGCGGATAGTCGGCCAGGCGAGTCCGCTTGCCGTAGCCGTTCTCCGTCACGACCAGCAGGTCGACCTCGCCCTTGGCGATGTTGATCGAGATCACCTCGTCGCCGGAGCGCAGGCGCATGCCCTGAACGCCGGACGCGTCGCGGCCCATGGCACGCACCTCGTTCTCTGAGAACCGGATCGCCTGACCGGCGCGCGAGACCATCAGGACGTCGTCGGTCCCGCTCGAGTGGCGGACTCCGATGAGCTCGTCGCCCTCACGCATCTTGATCGCGATGATCCCGTCCGACTTCAGCGGCGTGTTGTACGCCTCGAGCTTCGTCTTCTTGACGACGCCGTTCTTGGTCGCGAAGACGAGGTATTCGGCTTCCTTGAAGTCCCGCGTCTGGATCACCGTTCGAACCTGCTCGCCCTGGGTGAACGGCAGCAGGTTCACGATCGCGCGCCCCTTCGACTGGCGCGAGCCGAGCGGCAGTTCGTGCACCTTCAGCCGGTACACCTTGCCCACACTCGTGAAGAAGAGGATGTAGTCGTGAGTCGAGGCGACGAAGAGGTGCTCGATGTAGTCGTCCTCCTTCAGCTCCATCCCCATCACCCCGATGCCGCCGCGTCGCTGCTCGCGGTACGCCGTCACGGGTAGCCGCTTGATGTAGCCCGAGCGCGTGATCGCGATCACCATGTCCTCTTCCGCGATCAGGTCCTCGAGATCGAGCTCGTTCTCCGCGGCAACGATCTCGCTTCGCCGGTCGTCGTTCTTCGCGTACGTGCCGCGCAGCTCGAGCAGCTCCTCCTTGATCACGCTGTTGATCCGCGACTCGTCGCCGAGGATCGCGCGCAGTTCGGCGATTCGCTCCTGGAGCTCCTTGTACTCGGCCTCGACCCGCTTGCGCTCGAGACCCGTGAGGGCGCGCAAACGCATCTCGAGAATCGCGTTCGCCTGGATTTCCGAGAGCTCGAAGCGCGTGATCAGCTTCTGACGCGCATCGTCGGTGTCGTCGGCGCTGCGGATGAGCGCGATCACCTCGTCGAGGTTGTCCAGCGCGATGACGAAGCCCTCGAGGACATGCGCACGCGCTTCGGCCTGCCGCAGCTGATACTTCGAGCGACGCGTGACGAGGTCGCGCTGGAAGTCGACGTAGTGCGTGACGAGCTCGAGCAGCGACAGCGTCCGCGGCACGCCGTCGACGAGCGCGACCGCGTTGTAGCCGAAGGTCGTCTGCAACGCGGTGTGCTTGAACAGCTTGTTCAGCGCGACCTGGGGCACCGCATCGCGCTTCAGCTCGATCTGGATCCGCATGCCGCTGCGGTCCGAGTGATCCGCGAGATCGGAGACCTCCGTCAGCACCTTGTCGTTGACGAGGTCGGCGATCTTCTTGATCACGCCCGCGTCGCCGCCCTTC
>WNGA01012562.1_pt1 | contig 17679 bp, 22 predicted proteins | sample 5400061 | NCBI WGS metagenome assembly WNGA01 (sample SAMN13153366, study PRJNA577476) | soil metagenome | isolation source: 100 cm soil or saprolite under grassland replicate 2 | place: USA:California | collected 2016-06-15 | reverse complement strand
TCCGAGCCTGCGGTCAAACTGGAGGAGCTTCCGGCCGGTGCGTCGCGCCACCGCGCGAGGATAGCGCGGCGTTCAGCCGGCGCTCGAAATCGTCACGCTTTCGTTACTCGGTGACTGGCTCCGGCTCGGGCTCGACCGCCGACTCCGGCTTAGGGCCGGGCTCTTCTGCGGTCTCCGGCTCCTCGGCCACCTCGGCCTCTGCCTCCGGCCCAGTTTCCTCCGGCGGCGTGTCGCTTTCCGAAGGCTCCGGGGTCTCGACGACGGGCAGTGGAACACCCCGCTTGGCGCGGACACGCGCGCGCTTGCCGACCTTGCCGCGAAGGTAGTACAGCTTGGCGCGGTTGACGTCGCCGATCGCGATCACCTCGATCCGCTCGACCTTGGGAGAGTGCAGCGGGAACGTCCGCTCGACGCCGACGCCGAACGACTGCTTCCGGACGGTGAACGTCTCGCGCACGCCGGCGCCCTGGCGCTTGATCACGATTCCCTCGAAGACCTGGACGCGGCGGCGCTGCCCCTCGATGACCTGGAAGTGGACACGCACGCTGTCCCCGGCCTTGAACGGGGGCAAGTCGGTGCGCACCTGGCGCTGTTCGAGGCTCTGGATCACGCGATTCATGAAAAGAGGCCCGGCGGGCCGGGTGCAATGCTAGCGCAGGTCGCGACGGCGACGACGGAGCGGAAGGACCATCAGAAGCCCGAGCGCAAGCCCGGCGCCGATCATGTGGAACGCGATCCGGTTCGGCGGCCAGTAGGTCATGAAGACCTCGCCGATGATGCTGCTGCGGGGGACGGAGCCCCAGCGGCGCGAGTCGCACGACTCGCGGCGGTTGTCGCCCATGAAGAAGTAGTGCCCTTTCGGGACGAACCAGCTGCCGGACTGGTGGTCGCGCCGGTCGGGCTTGATGTAGGGCTCGCTCAGCGGCTTGCCGTTGATCGAGATGACGCCGTTCCGCTCCGAGACGCGCTCACTGGGAAGCCCGATCAGGCGTTTGACGAACGTGCCGCTGGCGTTACAGGCCGCCTGCGCGGCGGCGGTCGGCGTGTTGAAGACGATGATCTCGCCGCGGTGCGGGCTGCGGAGGTGGTAGATGAACCGGTTCGCGAGCACGCGGTCGGACAGGCGGGCCTCGCACCCAGGCCCCGGCCGGGCGCAGTGCAGCGTCGGCTCCATCGAGGACGACGGGATCCGGTACGGGTTGATGACGAACGCCTTGATCAGGAGGACGATTCCGATCGCACCGGCGATGGTCACGACCCAGTCGATCGCGATCCGCCAGCCGCGCGGGAGGCCCGCGGTGAGGCGGTCGAGCGGGTTGTGCGAATGGCTGGGCGCCTCCTCGGCGACGATCTCCGACAGCGGCCGGATCGGCGGCAGCCCACTCGAGGCCGCGCGGGCAGCCGCGAGCGCACCGTCGCCGGTCGAGTCGTAGCGGGCGCGCCGCGTGGGATCGGTCAGCGTCTCGTACGCGTCGCGCAGGTCGTTTAGGCGCCCGTCCGGCTCGGTGCCGGCCAGCTGAGAGCGAACCTGCCGCCAGTAGGCCTCGCGGATCTCGTGCAGCGACGCGTCGCGGGAGACCCCGAGCGTGGCGTAGTGATCCCGCACTACGGCGTCCTCAGTCGGCTCTGTTCCTTCCGCCATTCCTCGATCCTTCCGTGGTCGCCCGAGAGCAGAACCTCGGGGACGCGCCAGCCTCGGAACTCCGCCGGGCGCGTGTAGTGAGGGTACTCGAGACCGCCTTCCAGCTCGGCCGAGAAGCTCTCGACGAGACCCGACTCCTCGCTGCCGAGGGCGCCGGGCAGGAGCCTGGCGACCGCGTCCACGACGACCATCGCCGGCAGCTCACCGCCCGAGAGCACGTACGGGCCGATCGAGATCGCATCCGAGGCGAGGTGGATCAGGACGCGCTCGTCGAAGCCTTCGAAGCGTGCGGACAGGAGCGTGAGCCGCTCCTCGGCGGCGAGCTCCTCGACGACCGCCTGTGCGAGCTGGCGTCCCTGTGGCGTGAGCGCGACCACACGGTGGCCGGGAACGCCGCCGTACACGCGCTCGAGCGCCTCCGCGACCACGTCCACGCGCAGCACCATCCCCGCGCCGCCGCCGTACGGCTCGTCGTCGACCTGGCCGGCTCGTAGCGGCGTGTAGTCGCGGTAGTTGAAGAGGCGCAGGTCGAGCTCGTCGCCGAGCACGGCCGCGACGGGTCGCTGCTCGGTGAGCCAGGCGAACGCGTGCGGGACGAGGGTGAAAACGTCGAGCTGCAAGGGACGGCCGCGGAGCAGGTTAGCTACCGCCGGCGAAGCCCTGCGCCACCTGGATACAGCCGCGTTCCAGGTCGATCTCCTGGACGCACGCGTCCACCAGCGCCCGGCTGAACTGCGCTCACTTGCCCGAGGACGCGTCCGCTCTCCTCCTCGACCTCCAGGCCGACGAGCTGAAAGGCGTAGTACTTGTCCTCGCCCGGCGGCGGAAGCTCGGAGCGCGGGACGCTCAGCTCGGCGCCGCGCGGTGCGTCGCGATCGAGCTTGACGACCGGACGGCCGCGGGAGCGCTTCACGGCCACCACCTGCGCCGGCTCGCCGTCGACGAGCAGGGTCGCGCCGACGGCGAACCGCTCCTCGTCCTCGCTCGCCCGCTCGACGAAGAAGGACCCGTCGAGCCCGTGGGGCTTGCCCACGCGGCCGACCGAGACCAGCTCGCTCACGGCGGCGTGACGAAGATCGCGAGCTCCCTGCCTTCGAGCTCGGCGGTCGCCTGCTCCCGGGTGACGGGCTGGAGGACGTTCTCGCGCAGGACCTTGGCCGCCTGCGGCCAGCGGCTCTGCCGAAAAAGGTCGCTGAGCCGGCCTTCGTCGAGGAAGGTCTTGCGAAGCTCGACGTCCGCGTCCCCGACGAGCGCCCAGAACGCGGCCACCTCGCCCTCGTAGGGGAGGCCGACGCTGCCTGCGTTGACGAACCGCACCCTCCCGACGCGCCGGTCCTGCTGCATGTGCGTGTGGCCCGCGACGACGGTGTGCTGCCGAACGCCGGCGAGGATCTCGCCCAGCCGCTCGTCGGGCGTCGCCGGCGTGACGACCTCCTCGTCGCTGCGCGGCGTCGCGTGGCAGTAGAGGACGCCGGCGAGCTCGACCGACTCCGGCAGCCCTTGCAGGAATGCGATCTCCTCGCGGGACAGACACGAGCGCTCCCACTCGCTGGGCTCGCGGTCGCAGTTTCCGCGAACGAAGCGCGCGCGGGCGACGGAGCGTGCCAGCGCCAGCGTCTCGTGCGGCAAGGGCCCCCACGTGAGGTCGCCGCCGAAGACGACCTCGTCCACTCCCTCTCGCTCGAGCTCGTCGAGGACGGCCTCCAGGGCCGGCAGGTTGCCGTGGACGTCGTAGAGCGCAGCGACTTTCACTAACGCTCGCCGCGCTCGGCGGCGATCTGCTCGAAGAGCGCCACCGCTTCCTCGCGCGGGAGGACTGCGCGCAGGTTCTCCTCGACGAACAAACTCGCCTCCGGCCAGCCGCTCGCGAGCAGTGCCGCCCTGTGACGCTCGACGTCGAACGGAGTCCGCCGCAGCTCCACGTCCGGCCCGAGCAAGGCCCAGAACGCGGCGACCTCGCCCTCGTAGGGCATCCCGACCGAGCCGGGGTTGATCCAGCGAACGCCGTCGATCGAGCGGTCGAACTGCATGTGCGTGTGCCCTGCGACGACCACGCGTTGGGGCACGCCGTCAAGCAGCTCGCGGAAACGGTTGTCCGGCGTTCCCGGCGTCACGATGTCGAGGTCGTTCCGCGGGCTCGCATGGCAGAAGAGCGTCTCGCCGAGTCCGTCGAGCTCGAGGACCACAGATTGTGGGAGCGACGAGAGGCGGCGGCGCTGGTCGTCGGAGAAGTACGACGCGGTGAAACGCAGCGCGTCCTCGACATCGCCGATCACAGCATTCGCAGCGTCGGGGCCGAGTGCGCGCTCCCCGTTGCCGCGGATCCAGTTCATCGGCGTCCCGAGCGAGCGCAGGAGCTCGAACGTCTCCGCGGGCTGGGGCCCGGAGATCGCGTCGCCGCCGATCAGAATCGAGTCGAACTGCTCGTCCTCGAGCTCCCGCACGACGGCCTGCAGCGGCTCGAGCATGCCGTGGATGTCGTAGAGCGCGGCGACCCTCACTTTGCTACTCCACGATCTCGAGCAGGACGCGCCGGTCGCCACGGGCAGCAGCGGCGCGAACGATCGTGCGCAAGGCGCGGGCGATCCGGCCCTGGCGGCCGATCACCTTGCCGACGTCGTCCTTGGCCACGTGCAGCTCGAGCACGAGCTCGCCCTCGCGCTCGACCTCCTCGACGCGGACGGCGTCGGGCTCGTCGACCAGGCGCCGCGCCAGGTATTCGACGAGCTCTGCGCTCACAGCCCCTGCGTCTTCAGGAGGCGCGCCACGGCCTCCGAGGGCTGCGCACCCTTGGCCAGCCAGTCGCGCACCCTCTCCTCGTCCAGCACGATCGTGGACGGGTCGGTCTGGGGGTTGTAGCGGCCGACTATCTCGATGAACTTGCCGTCGCGCGGCGAGCGCGAGTCGGCGGCCACGATCCGGTAGACCGGGTTCTTCTTCGACCCGACACGGGTCAGCCTCAGCTTGACGGCCAAACGATCACCTCCGTGATCTCGATTTCGACTTCTTGCGCTTCGACTTCTTCTTCTTCGTGGCTGAGCGCGTGGGCCCATTCTGCCCGGGAAGCGCGCCCGGCAGCGCCGGCAGCTTCCCTTTGCCGAGCTGCTTCATCGCCTTCGCCATCTGCTTTCGGGCCGCGAGCAGCTGGTTCACCTGCTGGACGGTCGTGCCGCTGCCCTTCGCGATCCGCTGCCGGCGCGAGCCGTCGATCACGTGTGGGAAGCGGCGTTCCTGCGGCGTCATCGAGAGCACGATCCCCTCGACGCGCGCGAGCTGCCGCTCGTCGACCTCGCCGAGGCCCTCGAGCTGGCTGCCGAGCCCCGGGATCAGCTTCAGCACGCCCTGGAGCGGGCCCATCCGCCTCAGCATCTTGTAGCTGCGGAGGAAGTCGTCGAACGTGAACTCGCCCTGGAGCACGCGCTTCTCCAGCTCGGCCGCCTCCTCGTCCTCGACCGCCGCCTCGGCCTTCTCGACCAGCGTGAGGACGTCGCCCATGCCGAGGATCCGCGAGGCCATGCGGTCGGGGTGGAAGTACTCGAGCTGCTCGAGCCGCTCGCCCACCGAGACGAGCTTGACCGGCTTGCCGGTGACGGCCTTGACCGAGAGTGCGGCGCCGCCCCGGGCATCGCCGTCGAGCTTCGTCAGCAGGATCCCGTCGAAGGCGACGCGCTCGGCGAAGGCCTCGGCTACACGAACCGCGTCCTGGCCGGTCATCGAGTCGAGCACGAGCAGGACGTTGAGCGGCTTCACCGCGGCGGAGATCCGCTCGAGCTCGGCCATCAGCTCCTCGTCGACGTGCAGGCGGCCGGCCGTGTCGACGATCACGACGTCGTTCCCGTCGGCCTTCGCCTGCTCGATCCCGGCTCGGGCGACCGCTACCGGGTCGTCGCTGCCGGTGTACACCGGTACCTGGATCTGGCAGCCGAGCTGCTGGAGCTGGTCGATCGCCGCGGGCCGCTGGAGGTCGGCCGCGACGAGGCCCGGCGTGCGCCCCTCCTTGCGCAGGAGCAGCGCGAGCTTGGCGGCTGCAGTCGTCTTGCCCGAGCCTTGCAGGCCCGCGAGCAGGACGACCGTCGGCGGGCGGGACCCGAACGCCAGGCGCGAGTCGCCGGAGCCCATCAGAGCCGTCAGCTCCTCGTGGACGATCTTCACGACTTGCTGCCCGGGGGTCACGCTCTTGAGGACGTCCTGGCCGAGGGCGCGCTCGCGCACCCCGGCGACGAAGCCCTTCACGACCTCGAAGTTGACGTCCGCCTCGAGCAGCGCGAGCCGGACCTCGCGCATAGCGCGCGAGATCGCCTCCTCGTCCAGGCGCCCACGCTTGCGCAGGTCGCCGAGCGCGCTCTGGAGCCGGTTCGAGAGCGTGTCGTACATCCGGTGCAGGGTACTCGGTGGGGGTGAAGAACCGGCTCCGGCGCTTGCGGGCGCGATCGCGTTCGCGGTGCTCAAGTCGCTGATCCCGTTGACGCTCCTCGGGGTGGCCCTGCTTGGTGCGCTCGGGGAGGAGCGGGTCTGGCGGAAGACAATCGCGCCCGCCGTCAAGACCCACGTCCAGCAGGCCACGTTTCACGCACTCGACGTCTCGGTCGAGAAGATCTTCTCGACGGAAAGCACGGGCCTGCTGATCTTCGCCGCGCTGCTGGCCCTCTGGTACATCTCGGGCTCGGTCCGCGCGGTAATGGGCGCGATCAACGAGATCTACGAGACCGACGACACGCGTTCGTGGCGGCATCGGTACGCGCTCTCGTTCGGGCTCGCCGCCGGTATCGCGCTCGGCGTGATCGGAGCCCTGCTGGTGACGATCGTCCTCGGGCACATCGACAACCCCGAGCAGGTGCGCGTGGTTGCGCAGGTCGGGCGCTGGATCGCGGCGATCGTGCTGCTCTCGCTTGCGTTGGAGCTGCTGATGCGCTTCGCGCCGGTGGAGCCTCGGTCGAAGCGCTGGATCAGCGCCGGCACGGCGCTCGTGATCGTGGCCTGGATCGGCGCGACCCTGATCTTCGAGCTGTTCGTCTCGCACGTCGCCAACTTCAAGACGGCGACCGGGAGCCTGGCGGTCTTCCTGGTGATGATCGGCTACGTGTACACGTCCTCGATCATCCTGCTCGTCGGGATCGAGCTCGACGAGCTCTTGCGCGAGGACGCGAGAGCCGGCGAGGGAGGCGTTCTCCACCTGCTCTTTGGCTACGGCAAGTAGATATCGTCCCGCGGCCCAGCGGAGGAAAGGAGCGCAGAGATGGCGGACATCGCGAAGGTGATCACGATCATCGGCTCGTCGCCGGAGAGCTTCGCGAAGGCGGCCGACGCGGCGGTTCAGGAGGCGGCGAAGACGTTGCGCGGGATCACGGGCGCAGACGTCGTCTCGATGAGCGCGGTCGTGGAGAACGACCGGATCAGCGAGTACCGAACCACGGTCAACATCGCGTTCGCCGTCGAGCGCTAAGCGCTAAGGCCGGACGGGGCGGCCGCTCTCGGCTGAGGCAAACAGGGCCTCGATCGTGCGCGCGTTCCCGACGGCGTCCTCTCGTCCGAGCAGCGGCTCCGCTTCGACCCGCACAGCGTCGCTCAGGTTCTCCAGCTCGAGCCGATACGAGTTCTCGTATGGGGGCTCGATCCGCTCGACCTCTCCGTCACGGCGGAGCTCGATCCCAGGCTCGTCCACGTGCCACGGGTCGTCGAGAAAGAGCGAGCCCTCGGTTCCGATTGCCTCGAATTCGTCGCGGCTCGAGAGCGTGGTTCCGCAATCGAAGAAGGCGAACACGCCCCCCGTGAACCGCAGCGTGCCGGTGAAGACCCAGTCCGTCCCGCTCGGGCCGATCAGCTGCTGGCCGTAGACGAGCTCGGGCTCGCCGCCGAGCAGCCGCGAGCCGTTCACGCAGTAGCAGCCCACGTCCATCAGGCTGCCGCCCTCGACCTCCGTGCGCAGCCGGATGTTGTCCGTGTCGTACAGCGCGTAGCTGAAGCAAGACCGGATCACGCGCAGCTCGCCGATCGCGCCCTCGTCGACGAGCTGCCGCAGGCGCCTCGTCTGCGGGTTGTGCCGGTACATGAACGCCTCCGTCAGGATCCGGCCGGCTCGTTCGGCTGCGTCGAAGGCGTCCTCGACATCCGCGGCGCGCCTGCTCATCGGCTTCTCGCAAAGGACATGCTTGCCCGCCTCGACGGCGCGGATGGACCACTCGCCGTGCAGGTTGTTAGGGAGCGAGATGTAGACGGCCTCGATCTCGTTGTCGGCGAGCAGCGCCTCGTAGGAGCCGTAGGCGCGGGGGATCTCCCAGCGACGCGCGTAATCCTCGGCCCGCGGCCGCTCCCGGCTCGCGACGGCGATCAGATCGACCTTCGGCGACTCGCGCGCAGGGGGGATGACGAGCCGGTTGATGTCGGCGGTGGAGAGAATCCCCCACTTGACAGGATTCAGCCCCACGACGGCTCGGTCAGCGGCCTGAACGCGGTCTCGAGGATTCGGTGGTTGCGCGGGCGAGTGAGCGCGAAGAGCACCACCTCGGCCACGTCCTCGGCGCTCATCATCCCGGCGAGCTCGGGCATGTCCGGCGTCCGGCCCCTGCCCATCGCGAAATCAGTGGCGACGCCGCCGGGACAGACGTTCGTGCAGCGCACGCCGCGCTCGCGCAGCTCGTGGTCGAGCGCACGTGTGAAGCCGACCTGGGCGAACTTCGAGGCGCAGTAGACCGCCTCGAAGGGCAGGCCGCGACGGCCCGCCTCGGAGGCGACGGTGACGATGTCGGCCTCGCCGCTCCCGAGCAGGTGGGGCAGCGCCGCGCGGACCGCGTACAGCGTCCCCTTGACGTTGACGTCGATCATCTCCTCGAGCTGCTCGGGCGGGAGGTCGAGGAACGGGCCGTAGGCGCCGACGCCGGCATTTGAGACGAGGATGTCGAGGCGGCCGAACCTCTCGACGGTCTTCGCGACGATGTCCTCGACCGCGCCCCCGTCCCGCACGTCGCACGGCTGCGCCACGATGCCCTCGAGCCCGAGATCGTCGCCGGTCCGCGAGGCAACGCCGAGGCGAGCGCCCGCTTGCGCCAGCGCATGCGCGACAGCTCGCCCGATCCCGCGGCTGGCTCCGGTGACGAGGGCGACCTTGCCGTCCAGTGACGTCATGACTCCTCCAGAGGTTCGAGGGCGGGGTAGAGCGCGCGGAAGCGAGCGTAACCCGCTTCGTACACCTCACGCCACGCGTCGTCCGGCTCGATCCTCTGCCGCGCGCGCACGCATGCTGCGACCGCCTCGTGGACGTCGGAGAAGACGCCGGCCGCGACGCCGCCGAGCAGCGCAGCGCCGTAGGCCGCGCCCTCCTCGACCGCCGTCACCTCGAGCGGCAGGCCGAGCACCGACGCGACGATCTGGAGCCAGAGCAGGCTGCGGGCGCCTCCTCCCGAGGCGCGGGCGAGCTCCGGCCGTACCCCGAGGCCGCGGAGCAGCTCCAGCGAGTCCCGCAGGCCGTAGGCAACCCCCTCGAGCACGGCGCGGACGAGGTGACCGCGCCGGTGCGACAGGGAAAGCCCGGTGAAGGCGCCGCGGGCGTTCGGGTCGCCGTGCGGCGTGCGCTCGCCCGAGAGGTACGGCAGGAACAGGACGCCATCGGAGCCTGGCGGAACCGCAGCCGCCTCGGCCACGAGGTCGTCGTACGACGATCCCGGAGCGACGGCGTCGCGAAGCCAGCGCAGCGACCCCGCGGCCGAGAGCATGACCCCCATCGCGTGCCAGCCGCCCGGAACGGCGTGGCAGAAGGCATGGACGCGGGCCTCGGGATCGGCTCGGAACCGCGGCAGAGCCGCGAAGACGACACCGGACGTGCCGAGGACGACCGAGAGCGCGCCGGGCCGGTCGACTCCCACGCCAAGCGCGCCGGCGGCCTGGTCGCCCGCTCCGGCCGCGATCGGCACCCCGCCTGTGGTCCGCGCCGAGACCTCGGGCGACTCGAAGACCGGCGGTAGCCACTCCGCCGGCAGCTCGAGCGCCTCGAGCATCTCCTCGCTCCAGCGCCGGTGCTCGACGTCGAAGAGGAGCGTGCCTGAGGCGTCCGCGACGTCGATCGCGCGCTCCCCGCCGAGCCGTAGGCGGACGTAGTCCTTCGGCAGCAGCACATGCTCGATCCCGGCGAACACGTCCGGCTCGTGCCGACGAAGCCAGAGCAGCTTCGGCGCCGTGAACCCGGTCAGCGCCCGGTTCCCGGTCAGCGCGACCAGGCGCTCGAGCCCGAGCCGCGCCTCGATCTCACCGCACTCGGCGGCGGTGCGCTGGTCGTTCCAGAGGATCGCCGGCCGCAGAACCCGGTCCTGGGCATCGAGCGCGACCAGGCCGTGCATCTGCCCGGACAGTCCCATCCCGGCCGCGAGCTCCGCTCCCAGATCCGCCAGCGCGGCCTCGCTCGCGCGCCACCAGTCCTCGGGATCCTGCTCGGCCCAGCCCGGCCGCGGGGTCGAAAGCGGGTATTCATGCTCCGCGCGGGCGAGCACCTCCCCCGTTGCCGAGATTGCCAGCGCCTTGACGCCGGTGGTGCCGACGTCAAGGCCGACGAGCTGCGTCATTCGCCGCCGAGCGCCTCGTACACGAGCTCGTAGGCGCGCACTGCGTCCTTGCGGGCCTGCGCCTCGCGGAGCGCGGCGTCGTCGATGCGCGCGGCGACGCCGTCGATGAAACGCCACTGCAGGACGCTGCGCCTGACCGCCGCTACCGCGTCCTCGGTGTAGGGGTAGAGGTCGAAGCCGAGCCGCTCGCCCTCCGAGCCGTAGCCGGCGCGCCGGAGTTCGACCGCGAGCTCGAGGGTTTCCATGAAGGACGTCGCGCCGACCATGTTGTCGTCGTCGAAGTCGCCCCAGCCCGAGTTCGCGTGCTGGTGCCCGAGCAGTCCCTCGGCGGCGAGCAGCGCCGCGTACTCCGCCAGGTTCTCGCGGTTCATCAGCAGGTGCTGCCAGTCCATGTTGACCTGGACGTTGTCGAGGCCCTCGGCGCGTAGCTTGTGGATCACGTGCAGCGTCATGCCGACGTTGCGCATCAGGATCTTCATCGCCGGCTCGGAGTTCTTGTGCTCGAGGAAGAGCTTGACGCCGTGCCCGCGGCAGCGCTGCGCGGCCTGGCCGATCCCCTCGATGAGCCAGGCCCAGCTCTCGGCGTAAGGCGTCTGGAACGGATAGTTGTAGCCCTCGATCCCCGGCCAGATGATGAAGTGCGCTTGCAACTCGCCCGCGAAGTCGATCGCGTCCAGCGTCCGGGCGAGCGCTTCGCGACGCGTCGCCACGTCCGGCGAGACAAGCCCGCCCCTGCCGAAGCGCGGGTCGAGGTGCAGTCCGGTCGCGACGCAGTAGACGTCGTGCCCGTCGAGCGCCCGCCGCACCTCGTCGAGGTTGTCGGGCGAGAGCTCTTGGGGGTAGTGGAACTCGTAGCCGTCGATCAGGTCGCCGAGCCCGGTGACGGCCTCGCGCACGCGCTCGGCGGTCGTCTGCCCGTCGCGCTCCGGCTTGTAGCCAATCGGGACGAAGCGGGTCACCATCGGCCCGAGCGCCCAGATGCCCAGGCTCGTCTTCACCGGTACCTCACCTCCTCGCGGCGCCCGCTGTCGGCCGAGCGCAGGATCGCCTCGGTCACCTCCGAGCAGCGATAGCCGTCCTCGAAATTTGCCCCGTGCGGCGGGACCTCGTGCTCTCCGGCAATCGCCTCGAGCATGTGGCCGAACTCGTGGATGAAGGTGTCGCCCCAGCCGACGATGTGTCCGGGCGGCCACCAGTAGCGCATGAACGGATGGGTCGGCTCCGTTACGAGCACGCGCCGGAAGCTCTTCGTGTCTGCGACCTCGAGCTCGTTCAGCCGCTCGATGTCGAAGGCGAGCGAGCCGTTGGAGCCGTTGACCTCGAAGGCGTTGGAGTTGATCCGGCCGCGGGCGAGGCGCGAGGCCTCCAGCGTGCCCGCGACGCCGTTCTCGAACTCGACGGTCGCGACAAAGTGGTCGTCGACCTCGCGGCCCGCAACGATCGTGCGGACGCGCGCGGAGACGGCCGTGACCTCACCGACGAGGTAGCGGGCGAGGTCGATGATGTGGGCGCCGAGATCACCGATCGCGCCAGTGCCCGCTTGCCGGGGGTCGAAGCGCCACAGCTCCGGGTCGGCGTCCCAGCCCCAGGACTGCAGGTAGCGGGCGCGGAAGTGGACGACCTCGCCGAGCTCACCAGCCTCGAGCAGCTCGCGCGCAAGTCGCACGGCAGGGACGAAGCGGTAGTTGAAGCCGCACAAGTGGTGCACGCCTGCGCGTTCTGCCTCCTGCCACATCTCGTAGGACTCGTCGGCGGTGAGCCCGAGAGGCTTCTCGCAGACCACGTGCTTACCGGCCCGCGCGGCGGCGATCGTGGGCTCCGCGTGGACGACGTTCGGCCCGCCGTTGTCGAACAGGCCAACTCGCTCGTCCGCGACCTGCTCCCGCCAGTCCGTGATCGCCTCGGTCCAGCCCCACTCCTCCCGCGCCCGTTCGACCCCTTCGGGGTTCCGCCCTGAGATCGACACCAGCTCGGGGCGGACCGGCACGTCGAGGTGCTGGAGTGCGAGCAGCGCGCGCGAGTGCGCCTTGCCCATGAAGGCGTAGCCGAGCATGGCCACGCCGAGCGTGTCGCGACTCATACCCGGCCGGCGGCGGCACGGCCGCGGCGGGCGACCGCGTCGAGCGTGACGGCCAAGAGGAGGATCGCGCCTTCGACCATGAGCTTCACGTCCGGGCCCTGTCCGATCAGGTCGAGCCCGTTCCCGACGCTGCCGATCACGAGCGCGCCGAGCAACGCGGACCAGATGCTCCCGCGGCCCCCGAAGAGGCTCGTCCCGCCGATGACCGCGGCCGCGATGGCCTCCAGCGTGACCTGGCCCGGATTGATCGCGAGGCTGGCCGCCGAGAGCCGGCTCGTCTGGATGAGGCCACCGACCGCGGCGAGGAAGCCTGCGAGCATGAAGACGACGATGCGGATCAGCTTCACGTTGATGCCCGCGCGCCGGGCGGCCTCGGCACTGCCGCCCACGGCGAAGATGTACCGCCCGAACCTCGTCCGGGTCGTCAGCAGCGCGAAGAAGATGACAAGCCCGAGCAGGATCACGCCGGCGCTCGGGATGCCGCTCGTGTAGTCGCCGAAGACCTGCTTGTTCGGCCAGTTTTTGAACTCCCCGTTCAGAATGGCCGTGACGAGAAGCGCGACCGCGGCAACGGCGACCGTCCGCACCACGACGACCACGACCGGCGGCGCCGGTAGCCTCGCGTGACGCCGCCGGGCCGCCTCGTAGAAGCGCGACAGTGCGTAGAGCGCGGTCGCAGCGATGGCGAGGATCCACCCCCAGACGTGCGGCAAATACGAACCCGTGATCGCCGAGATGTGCGAATCGAACACGTTGATCGTGCCCGTCGAGCCGAGCACGTGCTGCTGGACCCCCTGCCAGCCTAAGAGCCCGGCGAGCGTGACGACGAAGGAGGGCACCCCGATTAAGGCAAACCACGCCCCCTGCAGCGCCCCGATCGCCGCGCCCGAAGCGAGGACGAAGATGATCCCCCAGTACCAAGCCCAGTTGTGGTTGACCACGCCCCAGGCCAGGAGCGCCGACGAGAGGATCATCACGGAGCCCACCGAGAGGTCGATCTCGCCGAGCAAGAGCACGAGCACGATCCCGATCGCGATCGTCCCCGTGACACCGATTTGAAGGATCAGGTTCGACAGATTGCGCCCGCTGAGGAAGACGCTCTCCTTCGATTGGAAGTAGGCCCAGATGATCGCCAGCGCCACAATCACCGGGAGCGAGCCGAGCTCGCCGGAGCGCAGGCGCTGCCAGCCGACCCGCCCGAGCGTGGCCACCGCGCTCCCGAAGCCGCGGCGGCGCGCTTCCTCGACGGCTTCCTCGAGAGCAGACGGCTCGGGCGCGGCAGTCGCCATCAGGCCGCCTCCGACCGGCGTGCGCCGGTGATCGCCGCGACGACGTCGTCCGGCGTCGTCCCCTCGTGCTTGAACGTGGCGGCGCGCCTGCCGAGCCGCAGCACGATGATGCGATCCGCCACCTCGAAGATCTCCTGAATGTTGTGCGAGATCAGGACGACGCCGAGGCCCTGCTCCCGCAGACGCTTCACGAGCGCGAGCACCTGCTCGGTCTGCGCGACGCCGAGCGCGGCCGTCGGCTCGTCGAGGATCACGATCTTGGAGTTCCACATCACAGCGCGGGAGATCGCGACCGACTGCCGCTGGCCGCCGGAGAGGCTGGCGACGGGCGTCCGCACGCTGCGGATGGTGGTCACGTTGAGGCTCGAGAGCACCTCCAGGGAGCGCTTCTCCATGTCCAGCTCGTCGAGAGGCCCGAGCCCGGCCGGGTCGGCCTCCTCACGCCCGAGGAACATGTTCGCGACAACGTCGAGGTTGTCGCAGAGCGCCAGGTCCTGGTAGACGGTCTCGATCCCGAGCCGCGTCGCGTCCGAGGGCGAGTGGATCTTGACCTCGCGACCTTCGTAGAAGATCTCGCCGTCGTCAGGTTGGTGTGTACCGGCGATCGTCTTGATCAGCGTCGACTTGCCGGCGCCGTTGTCGCCGACGAGCGCGACGACCTCTGCCGGGTAGACCTCGAAGTCGACCTCCGTCAGCGCCTGGACCGCGCCGAAGCTCTTCGAGACCTTCTTCAGCTCGAGAACCGGCCGGCCGTTCCCGGACGGCGGGGAGGCGGCTGGGGTCCCGCCGCCTCCTTCCGCCTCGGGCGCCTGCTCGCTCAGCGCGCGCCCCCTAGTGCCCCTTGCAGATGTTCCGCTTCGGGACGTCCTTGCAGAGCTTGTTCAGCCCGCCGAAGAACGTCTTGATCCAGCCGTTGGTGACGAGCAGCTTCAGGTTGTGCGCGTCGACCGGGAAAACCGGCAGGATCACCGACGGGATCTTGCCGGCGCCGTTCTTCACCTTCCTGTTGATCAACGGCAGCTTCTTGTGCTGGAGGATCGCTGCAGTGATCTTCGCCGAGTCGGGCGCCTGCTTGCGGATGTCCTTGAAGACGGTCATCCCCTGCGTGCCGCGGATGATGTTCTGGATGCCCTCGAGCGAGGCGTCCTGGCCGGTGACCGGCACCCTCTTGTGCACGGCCTTCAGTGCGGCGATGATGCCGCCCGCCATGCCGTCGTTCGCGGAGACGACGGCGTCGATCTTGTTGTGGTACCTGGTCAGGAGCTGCTCCATCTCGCGCTGGGCGGTGGGCGGATCCCAGCCGGGCGTCCACGTGCCGTTCGGCGGGCCGACGACGATGCGCTTGTGGGCCTTGAAGAGCGGCCTGAGGATGCTCATGTAGCCCTTGTTGAAGAGGTGCGCGTTGTCGTCGGTGACCGCGCCGTTGATGATCGTGATCCGGGAGCGCAGCTTGGTGTGCTTGACCATCCAGTTGCCCTGCGCCTTGCCCACGGCCACACCATCGAACGAGACGTAGGCCGAGATCTTGGCGTTGCTGATCAGCCGGTCGTAGGCGACGACCTTCACGCCTTGCGCGATCGCCCGCTGCGCGACCGCGCCGAACGCCTTGCCGTCGATTGCAGCGACGACGAGCACCTTGGCGCCCTTCGTGATCTCCTGCTCCGCCTGCGACTGCTGCGTGTCGGGCTTGTTCTGCGCGTTGAGGACGTCGATCGTGACATTCGGCATCAGCTTGTGGAGCGCCTTGACGAACGTCGGATGATCGAAGCCCTCCCACCGCGGCGTCACGTTCTCCGGCAACAGGAACGCGACGCGCGGCGCTGCGGGGGCGCCCGGCCGCGCACTGCCCCTCGCGGCACCGACCGCGCCCGCCAGCACGGCGAGTACGGTCACGACGGCCGCGATCCAGGCGAGCCGCGGTTTCCTACGATGTGCCTCTCTCACGGTGACCTCCTTCTTCCGCTTCCCTAAGGGAAGCGAATACTACGTCGGCTCGATGCAACCATGAGGCCTCTGCGACTGAAGCCGACACGCGTCTACCGGGTCTACCGCGGCGGCGTGCTGCTCGGCCGGTTCCGTGCGGGCGAGGAAGAGGACGGCAGCCTCCCCGAGGACTGGGTCTGCTCGGTCACGCGGGCCTCCAACCCTGGCCGAGACGAGCCCGGCGAAGGTTTGACGCGCGTGGAGGACGGACGGCTTCTCCGCGACGCGGTCGCGGAGGATCCGGTGGGCTGGCTCGGCGCCGCCCACCTTGCGCGCTTCGGCGAGACCACGGGCCTGCTTGTGAAGCTGCTCGACCCGGCGGAACGCGTGCTTGTGCACGCACACCCTGACCGCGCGTTCGCGGCGGCACATCTAGCCTCCGGCTTCGGCAAGACGGAGGCCTGGCTCGTCCTCGAGACTCGCGCGGACGAGGGCCAAGCCTTCGTAGGCCTGCGGGAGGAGGTCGACCCGGGCCTGTACCGCGAGTGGATCGAGCGCCAGGACGTCGACTCGCTGCTCGGCTCACTCAACCGGGTCGCGCTCCGCGCGGGAGATCTCGTGTACGTGCCGGCCGGCGTGCCGCACGCGATCGGCGGCGGCATGCTGATCGCCGAGTTGCAGGAGCCGACGGACTTCTCGCTCGTCTGCGAGTGGAAGGGCTTTCCGGTGCGGCCGGAGGATGCCCACCTAGGGCTTGGCTGGGACACCGCCGTGCTGGCGCTGGACCTCGGTGCCCACGAGCCTGCCCGGGAACTTCCGCGGAGCGCCGCGGCCTTCTTCTGGGCCGACGAGCGGCTGGAAGCGTCGGGCCGCTTCGCCGCGCTAATCGTGCTAGAGGGCGAGGGCGAGATCGCCGGCCTCGCTGCGCGCCGCGGTGACGTGTTCGCGGTTCCGGCCGCGGTCGGGGAGCTCGACTCGGGCGGGGAGCTTCGCGTCCTGCGCTGCCTGGCCCCTGATCCCGCCGTCGCATGAGCCGGCGGCCGGACGTCGTCTGCCTCGGGATCCTCGTCGCCGACGTGATCGCGCGCTCGGTCGAGGAGCTGCCGCCCGCAGGGACGTTGACGCTCCTCGACGAGATCTCGCTGCATGGCGGCGGCTGCGCCTTGAACACCGCGACCGCTCTCGTGCGGTTCGGGCTGCGCGCCGCCGCGATAGGCAAGGTCGGCCGCGACGCGTTCGGCGACTTCGTCCTCCGCCTGCTGGCCGAGCGAGGAGTGCAGGCGGCAGGCGTGATCCAGGACCAGGCCGTGCCGACGTCGTCGACGGTGGTGCTGGTGGACGGGCGCGGCGAGCGCACGTTCCTGCACCTGCCGGGCGCGAACGGCGCGCTGCAGGCCGGGGAGCTCGACCCCGAGCTGGTTTTCGCGGGGCGCGCGCTGCATGTCGCGGGCGCACTCGTCGGCCCACGAGCGCGGGATCCTCACCAGCCTCGACACCGTCTGGGATGCGAGCACCCGCTGGGAACGGGTTCTGCCCGCGCTCCCGCACCTTGAGCTCTTCACCGGGAGCTTGGCCGAGGCGCGCGCGATCTCCGGCGAGGACGAGCCTGCCGACGCGGCTGCCTGGCTCCGGAACCGCGGCGCCCGCCGCGTCGCGCTGAAGCTGGGCGCCGAGGGCTGCTACCTCGCGGAGAAGGGCCTCGCCGAGCACATGTCGGCGCCGCAGGTCGTAGCGGTCGACGGTACGGGGGCCGGCGACGCGTTCGCCGCGGGACTGCTCTACGGCCTGCTGGCGGAGTGGCCGCTCGCCCGCGCTGCCCGGCTGGCGAACGCAGCCGGTGCCCTCGCGACGACCGCGGTTGGGGCGAGCGAGGGCGTCGGCGGCCTCGAGGAGACGATGCGGTTCGCCGGGCTGGCCTAGCGATCCTCGGCCAGGAGCGCTTGTGAGAAGTCGCCGGGATCGAACGGCCGGAGGTCGTCGAGGCGCTCGCCGATGCCGATCAGCTTCACCGGTAGGCCCAGGTCGTGCGCGATCGCGACGGCGATGCCGCCCTTCGCCGAGCCGTCGAGCTTCGTCAGCGCCACGCCGGTGACGTCGACCGCCTGGCCGAAGAGCCGCGCTTGCTGGAGGCCGTTCTGGCCGGTGGTCGCGTCGATCACGAGCAGCGTCTCGTGCGGCGCTCCCTCGAGCCTG
>WNGA01011385.1_pt1 | contig 17681 bp, 15 predicted proteins | sample 5400061 | NCBI WGS metagenome assembly WNGA01 (sample SAMN13153366, study PRJNA577476) | soil metagenome | isolation source: 100 cm soil or saprolite under grassland replicate 2 | place: USA:California | collected 2016-06-15 | reverse complement strand
TAGCGGCCCGAGCGCGCCTGCAGCCTGCGCGCGATCGTGTCCAGCGTCACAGCGAGCAGGAGGATGACGCCGGTGACGATGTAGATCGTCCCCGTCTTGTAGCCCGCCGTGTTGAGCCCGTTCGAGACGGTCGCGATCACGAGCGCGCCGAGGAGCGCGCTGCGCACCTCTCCGCGACCACCGAACAGGCTCGTGCCGCCGATGACCGCCGCGGCGATCGCGTCGAGCAGCAGCGTGCCGCCGCCGACGTTGAGGTCGACGGAGTTCAACCGTGCGGCCAGGATCACACCTCCGACGCCGGCCATCGCGCCCGAGATGATGAAGACGATGATGCGGATCCGGGCGACATTGATGCCGGCGCGACGAGCCGCTTCGGCGCTGCCGCCGACGGCGTAGACGTGGCGGCCGAACGGGGTTCGCTTGGCCAGGAAGGTCAAGCCGATGAGGAAGATGACGACGAGGACGCCCGCCAGCGGCAGCCCGTTCGGCACGTTGGCGTGGTTGGAGACGGCCACGGTCCCGAAGGTCGCGACAGCGACCGCCACGACCTTGGCCACCATGAGCAGCGGCCGTTGGATCGCCACGCCGGCGCGGCGCTTGCCGAGGATGCTGCCCAGCGTGCCGATGCCGTAGATACCCGTCACGACTCCCGCGATGATCCACCCCGCGGTCGACGTGAAGAAGTAGACCGCCGTGTCGTTGATCCACTGGCTCTCGATCACGATCACGCCCTTGACCTCGAGCACCTGCAGGATCACCCCCTGCCAGATCAGCAGGCCCGCGAGCGTGACCACGAATGACGGGACACCGACCAGAGCCACCACCGCGCCCTGCACACCGCCGATGAACGCGCAGATGCCCACCGCGATCGCGATCGCGACGAGTGCCGGGTACGCGTGGCCGCTACCCGGAAGCTGGAACTCGGCAACTGTCAGGGCCGCTATTCCGCTCAGATACCCGATCGACAGGTCGATCTCGCCGAGCAGGAGGACGAAGACCACGCCGAAGGCGAGCATGGTCACGCCGGTCATCTGGACGATGATGTTGTTGAAGTTGTCGGCGGTGAAGAAGTTCGTCGCCTTGAAGCTGAAGAAGACGACGATGAGCACCAGACCGATGGCGATCGGCAGGATGCCGAGGTTCCCCGTCCTGAGGTTGTCGTAGGCCCGGCGCCAGAGGCCTGCCTGCGCCTCGGACTCGTCTCCTTCCGGGAGACCGATTCCCGGTGCGACGACGTCGACTTCGGAGCTCACGACGCCAACTCCGGCGCTGTCTGTGCGATGCCCGCGACCTTGGTGGGAATCCCCGCAGTGATCGCCTGCACGACCTCCTGCTGGGTGGTGTGCTCCCGCTCGTACACACCCACGTCGCGCCCGAGGCGGAGCACGGTGATGCGCGTCCCCACCTCGAAGACGTCGTGCAGGTTGTGTGAGATGAGCACGACGGCCAGGCCTTGCTCGGCGAGGCGCTTGACCAGCTCGAGCACCTGGCGCGTCTGTGCGACGCCGAGCGCGGCGGTGGGCTCGTCGAGAATGACGAGCTTGGAGTTCCACAGCACCGCCTTGGCGACGGCGACCGACTGCCGCTGGCCGCCCGACAACGAGGCCACCGGCTGACGGATCGAGCGGATGGTCGTGACAGACAGCGATCTGAGAGTCTCGGCGGTCCGCTGCTCCATCCCCGGCTCTTTCAAGCGCCAGAGCCAGTCGCGCTCCTCGCGACCCAGAAACATGTTCTGGACCACGTCGAGGTTGTCGCACAGCGCGAGGTCCTGGTAGACGACCTCGACTCCCAGCCTGGACGCGTCCTTCGGGCTGTGGATCTGAACAGGCTTCCCGTCGAAGAGGATCTCTCCGTCGTCCGGCGCATGGATGCCGGCTACGCACTTGACCAGGGTCGACTTGCCCGCGCCGTTGTCGCCGACGAGCGCCATGACCTCTCCGGGGCTGACCTCGAAGTCGACGTCGGTGAGCGCCTGTACGGACCCGAACGCCTTGGAGATGCCGCGCAGTTGGAGGATCGGCGTCTCGCTCACGGTGCCGGGTTTCCTACCAGAATTCCGGTGGAGGCGCCCCGCCGGGGCGCCTCCACCTGTCGATCCACTTTGGTTACTTGCAGAACTGCTTGAACTCGCCGACGCACACGTCGCTCTTCTTCAGGAACTTGTCCTTGAAGAGTCTCGTGTAGTTGGCCTTGGTGATCGAGATGACCGGAATTTGGACAGTCGGCTCCTTCTTGCTGCCGTTCTTGCGGAACCCGTTGACCCCGGGCACCTTCTTGTGCTTCAGCAGCGCGACAGCCGCCGCCGCGGCTGCGTTGGCCTCGAGGGGCACGTACTTGTAGACGGTCATCGTCTGCCAGCCCGAGATGATGTTCTGCACGCCCTGCACAGTCGCGTCCTGTCCCGACAGAGCGATCGGCTTCAGCTTCTTCGCTTTCAACGCGGCAATCACAGCGCCGGCGATGCTGTCGTTCGCCGCGATGGCGCCGTCGATCTGGTTGTTCGTCTTCAGCAGCATCTGCTCGAAGATGGGCTGCGCGTTCGTCGCCAGCCAGAGCGGCACGAACTGTTGCGGGCCCTTGGTCAGCTTGCCGCTCTTGAAGAGCGGGTTCAGAACGGCATCGTTTCCGCTCTTGAACCAGAATGCGTTCTGATCCGTCGGGCCGCCCCAGAGCTCGGCGACGACGGGCTTCGACTTGCCCTTGAGGGCGTTGACGACGCCCTTCGCCTGAGCTGCACCGACGGCCTTGCCGTCGAAGGAGACGTACACCTTCGCGATACCGCCGACCACCTGACGGTCGTAGTCGATCGACGAACCGCCTGCCCTTGCGAACTTCTTCTCGATCGCGATCGACGTGCCCTGGGCGATGTCGGTCACGATGGCCACCTTCGCCCCGCGGGACAGACACGAATCGGCCTGGGAGACCATCTTCTGCGGGTCGTTCAGCGCGTTCGTGATCGAGTATGTGACTCCGGCCTTCTTCAGGGCCTTGGCGAAGTACGGCGCGTCAAACTGCACCCAGCGCACGGATGACTTCGTGTCAGGAAGCAGGACGCAGACCTGGATATTCGCGGAGCTCCTGGCCGTTGCGCCGGAAGCCACTACCGCGACAGCGACGCCGACCAGGACCACGATCGCCGCCGACCTACGAAACAATCGTTTCACTGCAAGCCCTCCTAGGTGTGAGATTCCACGACTCTAGTACGAAATCGGGGTGGATTTGAAGGCTTATTTGGCTCGTGACTCTCGTCACAGCCCTTGACTGCGTACTATCGCGCGATGGCGGAGATCGGCGTCGGCATGCTCGGCTACGCGTTCATGGGGAAGGCGCACTCGAACGCGTTTCGCAAGCTCGAGTACATGGCATGGCCGCCACCGCTCGTGCCGCGGCTCGTCGCGATTGCGGGACGAAACGACGATGCGGTCGCCGAGGCCGCGCGCCGGTACGGCTACGAGCGGTGGACGAACGACTGGCATGACATCGTCACGGATGAGCGGATCGGGCTGTTCGACAACGGTGGCCCCAACGCACTCCACGCCGAGCCGACGATCGCCGCCGCCCAAGCGGGCAAGCATGTCCTGTGCGAGAAGCCGCTCGGGCGTACGGCCGACGAGAGCCACGAGGTGTGGCGCCGCGTCGCGGCGACCGGGGTCAAGCATCTGTGCGGGTTCAACTATCGCTTCGTCCCTGCGGTACGCCTCGCGCGCGAGCTGATCGACGACGGCGCACTCGGCGAGCTCCGCCATTTCCGCGGCCGTTACCTGCAGGACTGGGGCGACGACCCGACGCTCGACACGTGGCGCTTCGATCCCGATCAGGCGGGCTCCGGTGCGCTCGGCGATCTCGGCACGCACGTAATCGACCTCGCGCGCTACCTCGTCGGCGAGTTCAGCTCGGTTACCGGCCTCGTGAAGACGTTCGTGAGCGGGCGCAGGGTCGACGACGCGATCGAGGCGGCCGTCGAGTTCGAGAGCGGCGCGGTCGGCACGATCGAGTCGACACGCCTCGCGCTCGGACGGCGCAACGCGTTTCAGTGGGAGATCAACGGCTCCCTCGGCTCGCTCTACTTCGACATGGAGCGCATGAACGAGCTGCAGGTCTTTCTCGACGGCGAGGACCGCACGCGCGGTTTCAGGACAGTGCTCGTGACGGAGGCGAACCATCCGTTCATGGACTTCTGGTGGCCGCCTGGCCACATCATTGGCTGGGGAGACACCTTCGTGCACGAGGTGCATCACCTTCTGCGCTCGATCGCCGACGACAGCGACGTCGCACCGCACGGCGCGACGTTCGAGGACGGCTATCGCGCGTCGGAGATCGGCGAGGCGATCGTGCGATCGAGCGCCGGCGGTCGCCGCGAGCAGCTGACGTTCCGCAGCCTGACCGACTCAAGGGACTTGTGACCCGCCGTCCTCGGCCGACCTGTACAGCGCGGCGATCGTGCGCGCCTGCCCGAGGGCGTCGTCGCGGCCGAGGAGCGGCTCTGCCTCGCCCCTCACGGCCTCGCTGAAGTTCGACAATTGCAAGCAGTAGCGGTCCAGGTCGCCGACCTCGATCCGCTCGCCGTTCAGCTCGACGTGCGGGTCGCGGCACCGGACCGGATCCGGCACGATCGCGACGCCGCTCGAGCCGATTGCCTCGAGCCGGGCCGTCTGCGGCATGTCAAAGCCGCAGTGGAACTCGCCGAAGACGTCGGCGCCGAACTGGAGCACGGCGGTGAAGCCGACGTCGACGCCGGTCGAGCCGGTGCGCTGCAGCCCGAAGACACGCTCCGGCTCCCCCGCCAGCAGGCGCTGCATGCTGACGCAGTAGCAACCGAGATCCATGACGGCGCCACCGTCGAGCTCGGGCAGCATGCGGACGTCGGCGACGTCGGCGAGCGTGAACGAGAAGGACGAACGCAGCTGGCGGAGCTCGCCGATCGCGCCGTCGGCGACGAGGTCGGCGATCTTCCGGATCTGCGGGTGGTGGCGGTACATGAACGCCTCCATCAGCAGCCGGCCCGCCTTGTCGGCCGTGTCGAACGCGCGCTCGACCGCGTCCGGACGCTTGTCCATCGGCTTTTCGCAGAGGACATGCTTTCCGGCCTCGAGCGCGCGGATCGACCATTCGACGTGGAGCGAGTTGGGCAGGGAGTTGTAGACGACCTCGACGTCGTCGTCCTCGAGCAGCGCCTCGTAGCTTCCGTGCGCGTGTTCGAGCCCATGCTTGCGCGCGTACTCCTCGGCGCGGCCCTGGTCGCGGCTGGCGATGGCGACGATCTCCGTGCTGTCGGTGCCGGTGGCGCCGGTGAGGATCGCCTCGTTGATCCGTGCCGTCGAGAGAAGTCCCCAGCGAACCGGCTCCACAGGCGCATCATCTACGCTCAGTGGCGATGAGCGCGGTCGCCTCGATCGAGCGTGACCTCCGCGCCGCCGTCGCCGCCGACGTCGTCGCACCCACGGCCGCGTATCTGACCGACATGACCGAGGCTCGGGGCCTCAGCGGCCGAGCCGACGCGGTCGCGTTGCCGCGAACAGCGGAAGAGACCGCGGAGGTGGTCGCCTGGTGCTACGCGCAGGGTGTGCCGATCGTCCCCCGCGGGGGCGGCACGGGCTACGCGGGCGGCTCGGTTGCGCTCGACGGCGGCGTCGTGCTCTCGCTCGAGCGGCTCGACCGGGTGCGTTCCTTCGACCCGCTGCTCTGGCGGATCGAGGTCGAGGCCGGGATGCGCACGTCCGAAGTGCGGCGGGTCGCCCGTGAGGGTGGGCTGTTGTTCGCGCCCGATCCCGGCGCGGCTGAGCAGTCGCAGATCGGCGGGAACATCGCGACGAATGCGGGCGGTCCGCACGCCTTCAAGTACGGCGTCACCGGCGCGTGGGTGCTGGGGCTCGAGGTGGTCGTGCCGCCCGGCGAGCTCGTGCAGCTCGGCGGCCCGTTGCGGAAAGACGTCGCCGGCTACGACCTGAAGCATCTGCTCGTCGGGTCGGAGGGAACGCTCGGCGTGATCACCTCGGCGTGGCTGCGCTTGACGCCCGCGCCGGAGGCGGCGTGGCCGGTCGTCGGCTTCTTCGACGGGGTTCGCGCGGGGGCGACGGCGATCGAGCGGGTGGTCGGGTCGGGCCTGCCGGCAGCCGCGCTCGAGTATCTGGACTCGGAGACGATGCGCTACGCGGGAGCGACGTTCCCCGGCGACGTGCCAGCGGGAGCGTTCGCGGTGCTCGGCGAGGCCGACGGCTCGCACGACGAGGCCGCGCGGGTTCGCGCGGAGCTGCTCGAGGTGCTCGGCGAGGACGCGCTCGCGCTCTACGCGCCGGAGACGGCGGAGGAGATCGCAGGACTGTGGCGCTGGCGGGACGGCATTGCGCTCGTCGTCGACGTGCAGCGCGGCGGGAAGGCGAGCGAGGACATCGCCGTTCCGCTCGACCGTCTCGGCGAGGCGATCGAGGAATCGCTCGAGGTCGGCCGCAAGTTCGGCATCCCGGCCGCGTCGTGGGGACACGCGGGCGACGGCAACCTCCACACGACGTTCCTGCTCGCCGGCGACGACGAGCGCGAGATGGCGTTGGCACCGCAACTGTCGGAGGCGCTGTTCGAGCTCGCGCTGCGGCTCGGCGGGACGATCTCGGGCGAGCACGGCGTCGGCTTCGTCAAGCGCAACTGGCTGGAGCGCCAGCTCGGCCCACGCGCATTCGAGCTCCACACCGCGATCAAGCGCGCGTTCGATCCGCAGAACCTGCTGAATCCGGGCAAGAAGGCGTGATCGAGGAGATCCGTCCCGGGCTGAAGCGCTGGGCCGCCCCGCACCCGGAGTTCGACCCTGTGGAGGGCAACCTGGACGAGTCCTACAACGACGTTGCGAGCGTGCTGTTTCACGGCCCGGATTCGCTCGTCCTGATCGACCCGCTCGTGCCGGACGAGCTCTGGCCGGAGCTGGACGCGGAGGTGAAGGAGAGCGGCAAGCCGATCGTCGTCCTGACGACCATCTACTTCCACGAGCGCAACCGCGAGGACGTCGCACGCCGTTACGGCGCTCTGCTCGGCGGTGACGTCGCCGGCGTTCGCGCGTTCAGCGCGGAGCGCGGCGACGAGGTTGCGTACTGGCTCGAGAAGCCGCGTGCCGTCGTGTTCGGCGACGCGATCCTCGGCGACCAGGCAGGCGGGCTGCGTTTGACGCCGTGGGCCAGGAATGCAGAGGGACTCGAGCGCACGCGCGTAGCCCTCCTGGCGCTGCTCGATCTCCCGATCGAGATCGCGCTGACGGCCCACGGCGACCCGGTGCTCGCGAACGCGCACGACGCACTCTCCCGCGCGCTCACTCCGTGAAGGTCCTCGTCGCGAATCGCGGCGAGATCGCACTGCGTGTCTTCCGCGCGTGCCGCGAGCTCGGCATCGCAACAGTCGCCGTGGTTGCCCCTGACGACAAAGGGTCACTGCATGCGCGCTCCGCGGATGAGACCGTCGAGATCGCGAGCTACCTCTTCTCCGAGGAGCACATCCGCGCGGCGAAGCAGACCGGCGCCGAGGCGATTCATCCAGGCTACGGCTTCCTCGCGGAGAACCCGGATTTTGCAGAGGCCGTCAATGCCGCGGAGCTGGTGTGGGTCGGCCCGCCGCCGGAGGCGCTCCGCGCGGGCGGCGACAAGCTCGAGGCGAAGCGGATCGCGCAGGAGGCGGGCGTGCCGGTCGTGCCGACAGGGGAGCCGGATGAGATCGGCTATCCCCTCGTCGTCAAGGCCGCCGCGGGCGGCGGTGGGCGGGGCATGCGCGTCGTTCGTTCTGCGGACGAGCTCGACGAGGCGCTCGAGGCTGCACGCCGCGAGGCGAAGGCGGCGTTCGGCGACGACCGTGTCTTCTGCGAGCGCTACGTCGAGCGTCCGCGACATGTCGAGATCCAGTTGCTCGGAGCGCGAGCGCTCGGAGAACGCGACTGTTCGATCCAGCGCCGCAATCAGAAGGTCCTCGAGGAGGCGCCGTCACCCGCCGTCGACGAGCAACTGCGCACCGCGCTGAGCGAGGCCGCGGTCGCGTTCGCGCAGGCGATCGGCTACGAGAACGCGGGCACCGCCGAGTTCATGGTCGACGGCCGTGACTTCTGGTTCCTGGAGCTGAACGGCCGCATCCAGGTCGAGCATCCCGTCACGGAGCTCGTCACCGGAGTCGACCTCGTGCAAGCACAGCTGCGGATCGCCGCAGGCGAATCGCCCGACGTGCGGTCGGATCCGCGCGGACACGCCGTCGAAGTGCGTCTCTACGCAGAAGATCCGCGCACGTTCTTCCCGCAGACCGGCCGGATCGAGCGGCTGCGCTTGCCGGACAGCATTCGCGTCGACGCCGGCGTGGAGGAAGGCGACGAGATCGGCATCGGCTACGACCCGATGATCGCGAAGCTGATCGCGCACGGGACGACACGCGAGAATGCCTTCGACCGCCTGGCCGCGGCGCTCGCGGAAATAGAGGTCGAGGGAGTGACGACGAACCTCCCCTTCCTGCGCTGGCTCGTCGCGCATCCGCTCGTTCGTGCGGGGGAGACGACGACGGCCTTCCTCGTCGAGCAGCCGCCGCTGTCGCAGCCGCCCCTGCACGCGCCGGCGAAGCCGTGGCGCACCCCGTTCCGGCTCAATCTCCCCTCCCCCGCGCCGGCCCCGCCGCCTGACGTCGCCGCAGCGTCGTCAGATCACCGCGGCGCCCGCCGCGAGCAGTCCCGCGTTGTGGCGCCGATGCCCGGCACGGTCATTCGGCTGCTCGTCGGCGAGGGCGACTCCGTGCGCGCGCGGCAGCCGCTTGTCGTGCTGGAGGCGATGAAGATGGAAACGCCGCTGACGTCGCCGTACGACGCGACGGTACGCGCCGTCCACGTCGCGGAAGGCGACCGCGTCGCAGGCGGCGCTGTGCTCGTCGAGTTGGAGGAGTAGCTACTCGGCCGCCGGCACGGCCGCCTGTTTCACATCGCTCCGAGACGCCGCGACCACGGCGACGAGCCCGAGCAACATCGCCGCGAGGATTCCCCAGAACCAGCCGGCGTTGCCGGTCGGCTTCACGACCATATTCACGGTCACGGCGGTCAAGATCACGAGCTCGCAGCGCGAGATCAGCAGGATGCGTCTGATGCGCATCTGAGCCTCGGGCGACTCGGGCCCTTCGCGCTCGATCACGGCCGCGATACGGCCGCTCTCCGGCCCGAGGAACCCCGCACCGACCGCGAACGAGAGCCCAAACGCGATCAACCCCAAGACGATCCAGTTCTGGCCCCATGACCAGTCGAGGTTGATCATCATCGCGATCCCTGCGAGCAGGAGGACCCAGGTCGCCGGGATGAAGACGCGCATGCCGACCACCTCGGAGTCCTTGGCGAAGTCGGCCTGACGCTTGGCGTCGCCGCTCCTGGTGATGCGGAAGGCGAGCGCCTGAATCATCGCCGCCCCGCCGACCCAGACCGCGGCCGCGGTGACGTGCACGGACTTGAAGAACGTGTACCAGGTCATGGAGTGCCATTTAACAGATGACGCCGGACGATCGCAGCGACCACTCCATTCGCCGATACCCCGAGAGTGCGCGAGCTCCGCTCGCGCACGTTCCCCGCGAAGCGGCGTACCTCGATCTGCAGAAACTCTAAAAGAGTTTCTGCAGCTTCATCGCGGCGCCCATGTCGCCCTTGACCTTCAATTTGCCGGTCATGTAGGCGCTGGTCGCGTTCTGCTCGCCGCTGGTGATCTTCTCGAAGGTCTCCTCGGACGTCGTGATGGTCACGTCCGCGTCTTCGGCGTTCTCTGTCACGGAGACGTTGCCGTCCTGGACGTCGACCTTCCACGTGCCCGCACCCTCGATGTCGAAGAGGTACGAGTTGTTCATGCCGGCCGTCTTCGCCGGGTCGACGCGGCTCTCGAGACTGTCGAAAAACTCCCTCGCACTCATGGCATCAACCCTATCTCAGTCGCGGGCTCGAGCCTCTGGCGACTCCGTCTGGACGGAAGCATGAAGGCGATCACGCTGCCGAGCAGTGGCGCTGCCGCCGCGACGAAGAGCGCTGTCCGTAGGCTCGTCATGTCCGCGAGCCGACCGAGTCCCACCGCCGCGACGCCACCTAGACCGACGGACAACCCGATCACGAGCCCCGACGCCGTTCCGACGTGCCTCGGCATGTACTCCTGGCCCATCACCATCGTCACTCCGAAGGTTCCGACGACGGAGACGCCCACCAGGGCCAACGCGATCGCCCCCGCAACTCCGCCGACGAGCACGAACACCAGCACGAGCGGCCCCGTCGCACACACGCTCGCGAGGAGCACGGGCCGCCGGCCGAAGCGATCGGCGAGCGGCCCGAGCGCGAGCGTGCCGACGCCGCCGGCGAAGAGCATCAGCGCGAGCAGATGGTTCCCGTGCGACTTGGAATACCCGAGCGAGACCTCCCACAGCGGGACGAAGGTGATCAGTCCGAACCACGCGACGCTGCGCAGCGCGATCACGCCGAGCAGGAGCTTCATCGCGAAGGGGTCGTCGTCACCGATCGGTACGCGCACCGCGCCGGGCTCCGGCGCGAAGCTGCGCAAGTAGGGAGCGCCGACCAAAAACGCCGCCGCGACCAGCACCGCCGGAACGGCGAGGATCAAGCCGCCGCGTAGATCGAACGCTGCGACAACCGCCGTGGTCGCGATCGGCCCGAGCGCGAAGCCCAGGTTGCCGCCGATCGAGAACCACGCCATGCCGCTCGCGCGCTTGCGGCCGCTGACGAAGCCGGCGAACTTCGATCCCTCCGGGTGATACGCGGCGCTGCCTAGACCCGAGATCAGGACGAGCACGAGGACGAGCCAGTAGCTCGGCGCGTCCGCGGCGAGGGCGATCCCGACTCCGGCGACGGCGACGCCCGCCGGCAGCAGCCACATCGCGCCGCGCCGGTCGGACCAGAGCCCGAACAGCGGTTGGATCAGAGAGGACGACGCCTGCGCCGCCAGGATGACGGCGCCGACGGCGGTGTACGAGAGCGAGAAGCGGTCCTTCAGAAAGGGCAGGAGGGCAGGCAGCGCGCCATTCGAGAAATCCGTCGCGAAGTGCCCACTCGAGAGCAGCGCCATCGCGCGGCGATCGATATTTGGTCGCACGTCGTCGGAGGCTAGCGGTCGCACTGCGACGTAGAACGTGTGTTAGGCGGCGCCGCACGCGGCGCCTCGGCCCGCACGCTTGCAGGCTACCGAGGCGCGGGATGACCGAAACTAGGCTGCGGAACGGAGGTAGCGCTCGATCAGCGCGTGCGAGAGCTCCCACTGTTTGCGTGCGAGCTTGACGCGGTTGCGCTCGAGCCGGGCCGTGTCGGCGCCCTCCTCGCGGAGACGCTGGCGCTCCGCCGTGAGGCTGGAGATCTCCTCCAACAGCCCCTCGACGCTGGGCCGGGTGTGCCCACGCCGGAAGCGAGAAGGAATGGCAGGCCGCAGAACCGTGCTCATCTTCGTGGTCATCATCGGCATGCGACGTGGAAAGTTGAGCCGCAGTTAGGGCGTATTCGTAAAGACACCGTAAAACCCTCCCTTGGGCTCTACATCGCGTGGTCCGACAGACGGTTGCGTGGGCAGAGCCCACGCAACCTCTACACGGCAGCGCCAAGACGCTGCCTCGCTCCTCGGGCTCTACATCGCGTGGTCCGACAGACGGTTGCGTGGGCAGAGCCCACGCAACCTCTACACGGCAGCGCCAAGAGCGCTGCCTCGCTCCTCGGATACCATCGCGCCGCGATGGAAGAGGTAGAGATCGAGGTTTCTGCCCCGGGCGAAGGCGAGCCCGACGCCCTCGCACTCCCTCTCTCGGAAGACGACGCAACTCCCCGGTCTGACGACACGGAGCTCGGCGGACGCCTGCAGCAGCTCGCCGACGACGGCGAGCTGAAGGGGGAACTCGGCAAGACGACCGTCCTCCACACAGATGGGATGACCAGCGCGCGACGCGTCGTCGTGGCAGGCGTCGGCAAGCGCGCTGACGTCGACGCCGACGCAATTCGAACTGCCGCCTCAGCGGTCGCACGCCGACTACGGGATATCGGCGGCACGCTCGCGTGGAAGCTCGACGACTCGCTCCCTCTCTCGGTCGACGAGCAAGCGCGCGCCGTCGTGGAGGGCGCCGTGCTCGGCTCCTACAGCCCCGCCCACTGGAAGACGGACGAGAAGCCGAAGAAGCGGATCGGCAAGATCGTCCTCTACGGCGGCGAGAACGGCGCGGCCGAGACGGCGCGGCGGGCAGCGCGCGTCGGGAACTGGGTCAACTGGGCCCGCGACCTGGCCAATTCGCCGCCGAACGAGCTGACGCCGGAAGATCTCGCGGCTCGCGCTGCCGAGCTGGCCGGTGGCAGCCTCGATGTCAGCGCGCTCGATCCAGCGCAGATCGACGAGCTCGGGATGGGCGCGCTCAGCGCAGTTGGCCGCGCCAGCGCGAACGGGCCGCGCCTGATCGTCCTCCGCTACGACCCGCCGCAGGCCAAGGGCGACGTCGTGCTCGGCCTCGTCGGCAAGGCGATCACCTTCGACGCGGGCGGGATCTCGCTGAAGCCGGCGCTGAAGATGTACGACATGAAGGGCGACATGGCCGGCGGCGCGGCCGTGGTCGCCGCAACGGCCGCCGTCGCGGAGCTCGGGCTGCCGGTTCGCATCCTCGCCGTCGTCGCCGCGGCCGAAAACCTCGTCAGCGGGACGTCGTTCAGGCCCGGCGACATCCTCCGCGCGGCGAACGGCAAGACGATCGAGATCACGAACACCGACGCGGAGGGCCGGCTCGTGCTCGCCGACGCCATGTGGTACGCGCGGCGCGAGGGAGCGACGCACCTGCTCGACGTCGCGACGCTCACAGGCGCGATGGAAGTCGCGCTCGGCGACCTCTACGCCGGCCTCTTCGCCAACGACGACGCGTGGCGCGACGACATCCTCGCCGCGGCGGAGACCAGCGGCGACCACACGTGGCCGTTCCCGCTGCACCGGCGCTACCGGCGCTACGTCGACTCCACGTACGCGGACCTGAAGAACTCCTCCGAGCTACGGCAGGGCTCGCCCGTGCTGGCGGCCGAGTTCCTGCGCGAGTTCGCGGGCGAGGGGCCGTGGGCGCACATCGACATGGCCGGCCCCGGCTTCCTCGAGCGCTCGCGCGGCGACTACTACACGCAGCGCGGCGGCACCGGCTACGGCGTCCGCCTGATCGTCGAGCTCGCCCAGCGTCTCAGCGCTTGAACTTCGACCTCGACCAGGAGCACGAGCTCGTCCGCGCGACGGTGCGCGAGTTCGCGCAGGACCGCGTTGCACCGGTGGCGGAAGAGCTCGACCGCGAGAGCCGCTTCCCCTACGACCTCGTCGCCGGGATGGCCGAGCTGGGTCTGATGGGGATGACGATCCCAGAGGAGTACGGCGGCGCCGGCGCCGACACTGTCGCGTACGCGATCGCGGTCGAGGAGCTGACGCGCGTCGACTCCTCCGTCGCGATCACGATGGCCGCGCACCACTCGCTCGGCACGCTGCCGATCTACCTGTTCGGGAACGAGGAGCAGAAGCAGCAGTGGCTGCCCGACCTCGGCTCCGGCAAGAAGCTCGCGGCGTTCGGGCTGACCGAGCCGGACGCCGGCTCCGACGCGGGCGCGACGCGCACGCACGCCGAGCTGCGCAACGGCAACTGGATCGTCAACGGCTCGAAGATCTTCATCACCAACGCCGGCACCGACATCACCTCATGCGTGACGATCACCGCGCGCACCGGCGAGGACGAGGTGTCCAACCTGATCGTCCCGAACGGCACGCCCGGCTACGAGATCTCGAAGCCGATGAAGAAGCTCGGCTGGCGTGCGTCCGACACGCGCGAGCTCTCTTTCAAGGACTGCACCGTTCCGGAGGGCAACCTGCTCGGCCGGCGCGGCGAGGGATTCCGCCAATTCCTGGAGATCCTCGACGGCGGCCGCATCTCTGTCGCCGCGATGGGTGTCGGGCTCGCGCAGGGCGCCTACGACCTCGCCTATGCGTACGCGCAGGAGCGCCAGCAGTTCGGCCAGCCGATCGCGAGGTTCCAGGCCGTCCAGTTCAAGCTCGCGGACATGGCCACGGAGATCGAGGCCGGAAGGACGATGGTCTACAAGGCCGCGTGGCTGAAGGACCGGGGCCGCGACTTCGGCCTCGCGGCTGCGCAGGCGAAGCTGTACACCGGCGAGCTGTCCAACCGTGCCGTCAACTGGGCGCTCCAGATCCACGGCGGCTATGGCTACATGGACGAGTACGCGATCTCACGCCTCTACCGCGACCAGAAGATCCTCGAGATCGGGGAAGGCACGAACGAGGTGCAGCGCATGGTCATCGCGCGGCACTTGGGCCTGTAGGAGTCCGCGCGCCCAAATCCCCGCCGGCGAGTTCCCTTCTGATCGCTGCGCCTATAGGCCTGAAATAGCTCAAGGACACGCAGTGCTCGCTCATTCTGAACCGGACGGCCGCCCGCCGTTCTTACTTAGCCGCCGTAGCCGCCTCACAAAAACAGACAAGCCAAACAGCACAATGACGCCCAGATAGATCGCTACCCCGTAGCGCCCCGCTATCGCGGCAGCGACGGCAACGGCCAATACCGCCGCTTCGACAACCAGGCCAAGCCCGTCTAGCAAACCAAGGCTACTAAGACGCATGCTTAGCTCGATCCAAGGAAAGTTTGCTCTCTCACTGGCCACATCCGGCTGCGTCGCACTCCGGACGCAAGATTGGACGTTGAGAAGAGTGTTTTCCGCGTCCGTTTCGACATCGGCATACGAGAGGAGCCCGACCGAGGGCCTTTCAGCGATCGACGCCTAACAACGATCGCCCGGTCATCGATCGGGGGGATGTCGCGCCTCGAACCTGCGTCTGAAGTGAATGCTGAGGAACCAGGCAGGAACGGCGAGGCCGACGTCATGCTTGTTCGCGAGATCGACTAGCCCGTTTACGGAGAAAGATATGCAGAGAAGACAGACGATGAGACCAGCGAAGGCGAGAACCCCGTATGGCACTCGATCCAAGCTCTCTCCTAATTCGACAAGTCGGCAAGCACGCTCATTGAGGGCTCGCAGGATTGCGAACTCCGGCGAGTACCCCCACTGCGCCTAGGACACATCCGAGCGCACGGCCCTGGGGTGTAGTGAGCTCAATTGGGCGCACAAACCTTGTGATGAGCGAGAGCCGAGTCGAGGTTACCTCCACCGTTGCTTGGGCTTTCGTGGCCAAGAACGCTCGCCCGAGGAAACAGCCGGCACCGGCACGAACGACATTCCACGCAGCCCTTTTTGGATCTTCCGCCACAGCACGAACGATCTGCTTCCCGTGGCAGGCGAGCAGATAGCCCATTAGCCACAGCAGTTTGAGCGGCGGCGGAACCGGAGCGAGCAAGAGCGCGGCGATTGCTGCAGTGCAAGCGGCGTCTTTGACCAGCTTCCAGTCCAGCCATACTCGCCCTAAGCCGCTTGGATCAGCATATGTCGTGGGATTGTCAGCTGCGTATGCGTACGTTGAGTAGGTGGGCTCATCTTGCGGCGCAGGCCGCGGATCGATAGACAGAAAGCTCCCGGTAGATGGAGCGTACATTCGTGCCCTCAGATCGTAGAGGGCGGAGTCTGCATCGAGCATCTCGCCAGCGAAACGGACCGGTTCATCCGGAGCCATCGAGTCTTCTTTCGACTCGGTGCGGGCGGTTCCGAATGGCTCATACGAGTAGCTCCACTCGGTCTGCCCGCTGGCCGAGGTGACGTTTCGGACGCTGCCGAGGGCGTCGTCGTGGAAGTAGTAGTTCTGGCCTCCGGCGAGCATCGAAAGAAGGTCGTGGCCGTAGGTGTAGCTGCGGAGTGCGCTGCCGGAGCCGTTTCGCTCGACCGCTAGTCGTGGGAGCGAGTCGTTTGTATCCCAGAGATAGTTCGTCGTGCCTGCACCCGCGGCTTGGAGTCGGTTTCCCTCTCCGTCGTATGAGTAGTTGGTCATTGAGCCGCTGCTTGTAGTGGAGATCATCTGCCCGGCCATGTTCCAGTCGAAGCTGCGGTTGCCGGCCGCGGTCTCGTTGCCGTTGGAGTCGTAGCTGTAGCTGGTCGAGCCGGCCTGGGTGAGTTCGTCGGCGGCGTCGTATGTGTAGCTGGTCGTGCCGGTCGCCCGTGCTTCGGTGAGGCGGTTGCCAACGGAATCGTAGGTCCAGCGGATGAAGGGGTCGGATCCGCCTGGGCAGCTCGCTTGGTAGCAGACGCTGGTAAGGCGGTCGCGGTTGTCGTAACCGTAGTTCTCGACCCCTGAAAGATTCGTGACTGAAGTGGGGTTGCTGTTGGCGTCGTAGGCGTAGTCAACCTGGGCGAGCACGTTCGTTCCCTGGCTGTGCTTGACCTGCGTCACCCGCCCCGCTGCGTCATAGGCGCGTGACTCCACATAGCTGTTCGGAAGCGTCACCTGCGTTGATCCGCCGGTTGGGTTGTAGGTGTAGTTGGCGCTGTTACCACTGCGCGTGACCGAGCTCATCCGCTCGTCGTCGTCGTAGGAGTAGCTGATGCTCGTGGCGTCTGGGTACGTGCGCAGGGTGACGTTGCCAGCGTCGTCGTAGGAGTAGCCGAAACTGTCTGATCCGCGGGTGACAGCGGTGAGGCGGTTGAGCGCGTCGTAGGTGTAGGTCTGGGTGCCCGCCCCGTCGATCATTTGTGTTCGGTTCGAGTTCGCGTCGTAGCTATAGGAGACCGACGGAGTGGCGTCGCTGAAGCTGACACCGGTCGGGCGGTTGAGAGCGTCATAGGTCATCATGACGATGCCGTTGGAAGGCTTAGTTACCTGGGTGGGATTGCCGCTTGCGTCGTAGCTGAGGCTCCAGGTCTTGTTGACCGGATTCGTTGCGCTCGTGAGCCGGTTCGCCGTGTCGTACGCATAAGTCATTTGGTGATTGTTCGGATCCGTCCGGCTGGTGATGTTCCCGACACCGTCATAGGCGTAGGTCGTGGTCGCACTGCCCGGGGCTGTCACGCTCGTGAGGCGGTCGGCAGCGTCGTAGCCGTAGCTCGTCACATGCGTCTTCGGGTCGGTGAGACTCGCGACTCTGCCGGCGTCGTCGTAGGAGAAGGCGGTCACGTTGCCGAGCGGGTCGGTCTTAGTCAGCAGCTGGTCGCTGGCGTTATAGGTGTTGGTAGTGCGGTAGGTGTCCGGGTTGCCCCCCGTGACGTTGCCGCGCGGTTCGACGCTCGAAAGCATTCGGCCGGTCGTGTCGCGTAGGTCATCGTTGTCTTGTTCCCAAGCGAGGTCGTGATCGCGGCCATGTTCCCAGCTGTGTCATATTCGAGGTTCGTTATCTCGCCGCGCGGATCCGTGATAGACGTGATCTGGCCCGAACTGTTGACGCCATAGCCGGTCACGACGCTGCCGGGCTGTGTGACTGAGGTCAGGTTCCCGTTCGTGTCGTAGACATAGCTGGTCGTGTTACTACGCCCGTCTTGGGCCGTGAGGACGTCGTTGAACGTGTTGTAGGCACTCGGCTGCTATCCATGGGGCTTGAGGAGGCCCGACCCTCGGCCCCTCTCTTGACTGCTGGGTCGGACCCCTCCGGGTCAGACCCCAGACTTGGCGCAGGTCAACGGCCAGTGGGGGGAGGCTTGATGCGAGACGGCGCGTTGAAGCGCGTGTAGCGCTGCGTCATGAAGTGCGCGGCCGCGGTCATCCGCAGTTGGCGGGGCAGCAAGGTCTTGCGGTCGAGCCTCAGCGTGA
>WNGA01033871.1_pt1 | contig 17682 bp, 21 predicted proteins | sample 5400061 | NCBI WGS metagenome assembly WNGA01 (sample SAMN13153366, study PRJNA577476) | soil metagenome | isolation source: 100 cm soil or saprolite under grassland replicate 2 | place: USA:California | collected 2016-06-15 | reverse complement strand
AGCTTTTCGGCAACAATGACAACCGATTTGCCCAGTTTACGCCCGAGAAGGGCTATGCGAATAAAAGCAGGATCTTTGTAGCCGTTACAGATGATCAAGCTCTCGGGGTCCTGGTGCATGGCGAGCGCTGCGACCAGTTCGGGTTTGCTGCCCGCTTCGAGGCCAAAATGAAACGGCTGGCCTGCATCGACGATTTCTTCAATCACCTCGCGCAACTGATTGACCTTGATCGGAAAAACGCCCCGATATTGGTTGCGATAGCCGAATTCCGTAATCGCTGTTTGGAAGACGCGGTTAATCGATTCGACCCGGTGCCGCAGCAAATCCTGGAATCGGATTACGAGCGGAAAACCAAGGTGGCGCGCGCGCGCTTCATTTACAACCTCGAGCAGATCGATGGAACCGCCGTTATCTTGCAACGGCTTTGCCTCGACGTTGCCTGAGCTGTTAACCGTAAAGTAACCGTTGCCCCATCCCTCCACGTTGTAGGTGGCGATGGCGGACTCAAGGTCCCACTCGGTTTTCATTTCGATTCATCACGCGGCCGTCCGGCATCTGCCGAACAAAGCGCATATTCAATCAGCGCGTCGAACATGCAAGCCTTCGAACGAGAATTTCCCGAAAATTTTTGCGATCGCGCAACCATGGACGCCGGCCTTCGCGCTGCGAGACAACTGTAGCGTCTTCGTGAAACGCGCAGCGCGCGTGTTTCCAAACATGCTGGCGTCGCGCCTCGCACAGCGAAGCGGCTACAGAGGGTCGCTTGTCTTTCCTTTCCCCGCAGGTACCCTTCGCGTGATGAACAAAACGGTGATCGAGGTGCAAGTGAAGGCAGTATTGCCGACGAGCGGCGGATGCGCGGTGTTTATCGGCAATAACGACAAGGTGTTCATTATTTATGTCGATCAAACGGTGGGCAGCGCGATCACCATGTTCATGCGTCAGATTACCAAGGAGCGTCCCCTCACCCATGATCTGATGGGGCACTTGATGACGGCCCTCGGCGCAAAAGTCGATCGAGTGATTATCAACGATCTGAAAAATGCAACCTACTACGCCCGGGCCATCATTCGCGTCGAAAACGAATTGCAGCAGAAAAAGATCATCGAGCTTGATGGCCGGCCAAGCGACTGCATCGCGATGGCCACGCAGCAAAAGGCTCCCATTTATGTGAGCCAGGACGTCTGGGACGAAGTGGACGATATGAGCGATGTCTTGCGCAAGATGGAGGAAGAAGGGCTGAAGCCCGATCCGGAAACGGAATCGGAAGAATAAGTAATCCGTTAAAAGCGTTAAAAAGGTTACATTGTCAAAACCTATGAGGAATTCTCCTCTTGTAACGTTGTAACTTTCTTAACACTGTCCTCAGCCGAGCAAATCGCCGAAGCGCGTAGTGGCTAATTCGAGGCAGCGCGCCAGAATCTCTGACCCAGTATCGAGGGTGAGCGCCACTTCGACCAATTCCCGGCATTCGGGAATAGCGAGACTTTGCACTGCGCGCTTGACTCGCGGCACGAGCGATGGACCCGCGCTCAACTCGTCCATGCCAAGCCCGAGCAAAAGCGGGATGAGCGCGACATCCCCAGCCATTTCTCCGCAAACGCCGACCCAGATATTGTTCGCATGCGCTGCATCGGCGATCATTTTGAGCAAACGCAAGACGGCCGGATGAGTCGGCTCGTAAAGATGCGCGATCTTCTCATTGACCCGATCGACTGCCAGCGCGTACTGAATCAGGTCGTTTGTTCCTATACTGAAAAAATCCGCCTCGCGAGCAAGCACATCGGCGGATATGGCGGCACTGGGGATTTCGATCATCGCGCCGACTTCGATTTCCTTGCCGATCTCGATCTTCGAGCTGCTTAACTCTTTTTTACACTCCGCGAGCACAGCGATGGCGCCGCGCAATTCATCCAGACCGGAGATCATGGGGAACATGATTTTTACATTGCCCACAGCACTGGCGCGCAGAATGGCGCGCAACTGCGTTTTGAAGATGTCGACGTTCTCGAGGCAAAAACGGATTGCGCGCCAGCCAAGGAATGGATTTAGCTCATCGGTGATATCGACAGTACCCGGAGCGAGCTTGTCGCCCCCAAGGTCGAATGTTCGAATAATCAGCGGATCGGGCCGCACGCGCTCCGCCACTTTTCGATAGATTTCGTATTGTTCTTCCTCGGTGGGCAGAGTGCTGCGATTCAAATAGAGAAACTCCGTGCGATAAAGTCCGATTCCTTCAGCGCCGTTGGCGATGACTGCATTAACATCCTCCGGAAGCTCGATATTTGCAGAGAGGACAATGTGCCGGCCATCGCGCGTGGTCGAACTTGTCTCGCGCAGCTCTTTCAACTGCGCCACGACTCTGGCTCTTCTTGATTCAATTTCCGCGTAATACGCGAGGCTCTCTGGCGCCGGATCGACAATGAGCAAGCCATCCGTCCCATCCAGGAGCACCTCTTGACCAGTCTCGAGTTTTGCGGTGATATCGTGCAACCCGACGATCGCCGGGATATTAAGCGAGCGCGCCATGATGGCCGTATGCGACGTGCGGCTGCCAAGATCCGTCGCAATCCCGAGCACGTGCTCCCGGTTCATGCTGGCAGTGTCGGAAGGAGTCAGGTTATGGGCGATGAGGATATGTGGCTCAGTTAAATCAAGAAATTTCTTGGGCGCTTTTCCTTGGAGATTGCGGATCACCCGTTTGGTCACATCCTGGATATCAACCGCGCGCTCACGCAGATAAGGATCATCTATTTTGCTCAAGGTTTCGGCGTAACGCGTGGCGACTTCTTGAAAAACCCACTCGACATTGCAAAGGTCGGTCTCCAATTTATGCAACACTTCATCGATGAGAGTGCGATCCTCCACTACGAGCAGATGGGCGTCGAAAATGGCGGCGTCCTTTGCTCCGATCGATTCTGCGATGCGTTGCTGCATCTCCAGAATCTGCATCCGCGTTTGGATGAGGGCGGCCTCGAAGCGACCAATCTCGTCCGCGATCTGCGAAGGCGAGATGCGATAACGCGGCACGTCATCCAAGTCGTCTCGAACGACATGGATCTTGCCGTGCGCAGTTCCCGGTGAAACACCTGCTCCTTGAAATTGGATTTCCTGCCGCGCCTTGTCGCTCATTCGACTGCCAGAGTAAAGCAGATGTCAAACGCTGCGAAGCCCGCGTCGGCACGGGCGCGCATGGACCCCGGCGTATGAGTCATATGAGTTCTATAGGTTTATGAGCCCCATGGGGCCGACTCAATCTTCGTTGAAGCGCGCGTTGATCAGCTCCTCAAGCTCCTCTATCGCCTTGTCAGCATCCGGGCCTTCGCAGCGAATCCGCAGTTTCGATCCCTGTCCCGCGGCCAGCATCATTAAGCCCATGATGCTTTTGCCATTGACCTCCTCGCCTTCTTTCGACACCCAAATTTCCGAGCGATAACGGCTCGCGATGCGCACAAACATCGCCGCCGGCCGCGCGTGGAGACCAAGCCGATTCACGATTGTAATCTCCTTTTGGACCTTCTGGCCGGACGCCGCACGATTCGCTCTTCGATACAACAAGCCCATTACGTCCCCTTCTGTTCCATCAAATTGAGCAGCTTCGTGTTGAACCGGACGGCGCTGTTTTCGCCCAGGCCCTTCAATTTTTGATCCATCGCCGCAACTTCGATCAGGCGCGCCATGTCGCGACCGGGTCTCACGGGAATAGTCACGTGCGGCACTTGAAGCCCGAGAATTTCGTAAAATTCCCGATCAAGTCCGATTCGATCGACCGTCTCCATCTCCTGCCAATCCTTCAGCGTCGCGACCAGATCGAGGCGCTTCTCGATTCGAATACTGCCAATACCGAAAACGGACGCCACGTTAATGATGCCAATCCCGCGAACTTCCATGTGATTACGGGTCAGTTCCGGCGCGGTCGCCATGAGCTCGCGTCCCTCAAGCGAAGTGATCCGCGTCACGTCGTCGGCTACCAGGCTATAACCACGCTCGATCAGCCCAAGGACGCATTCGCTTTTGCCGATGCCGCTCGCGCCGCGAATCAAAACGCCGATGCCTAGGATATCCACCATGCTGCCGAACTCGGTCACAGTCGGTGAAAAATCGACTTCCAGCGCGATAGTGGCCGCATTAATGAACTTCATCGTGATCATTGGCGTGCGAAACACTGCGATCCCTGCTTCCGCTGTCACAGCGAGCAACTCGGGCGCGAGGTGAAATCCGCGCGACATCACCAGGCACGGAATTTTGCGCTCGCATAATTTCTGAAACCGCCTTACCCGCGCTCTTGGAGTCAAACTTTTCAAATAGGAATGTTCAGCCGCACCCAACACCTGCACCCGTTTCTCCGCGAAATAGGTGTAGAAGCCAGAAAGCGCCAGACCCGGACGGTTGATGGTCGGCTCGCGAATCTTCCGATGGAATCCCACGCGCGGTCCCTCCAGCTTATAAAAGCTCTCAACCGTGACAACCGGGACGCTCTTCTGTTGATCGCTTGTCGAAGTAATCGTCTGGGTCCCGCGCTGTTCCGGCATCAGGATTAACTTCTAGCGTGAATAAGGCGCAATTTCCAATGGGCATCGCGGATCACTGCCCGAAGCGGCTCATAAAATTGCGGGCCGTTATCCGCACGAGGGTTTCGATTATGCCGGCCATTCCTCAAATGACGAAACCAGAATTACGAATAACGAAGGAAATCTCAACGACAGCTTTCCAGGTTGTAGAGCAGGCGCTCCGCCTGCCAACTTCTCGCATGGGACCGACTGCTACGTTCAGATGAGTGGCTTCATAACAAATTGCTTTACGTCCATGAAGATCCTGTGGGCGCCGGCTATCGCTCAGGGCAGGTTTTGCCCTTCAAGGCCTGTCGTGATTTGAACACGAAAATCTCACACTGATTCCGCATGTTCCTGCGCATTTGCTGGCGCTGATGGAAAGCGTGGATGGCTACCAGAAATTCTCCGGGCTGCGCCTGGCCAATGGCGTGAGAGAGTTTCTGCTAAGCAGCTCGCCAGATTTCATGGCTCAACTTCGCCAGGCAACCGAACTCGATCCATGGAGATTCGGTTTCGCGACTGTCCACAAGATCGACAACTTGGTAATTGGACTTTGCGGATTCGCGGATCCACCGGATTCAGACGGCTTGTGGAGATCGTTTACAGCATCGCGCCCAATTATCAGGGCAAAGGCTACGCCACGGAAGCAGCGACTGCGCTTGTTGATTACGCGGTCAACAGCAACCAAGTCAAAACCATCCGCGCTCACACGTTCGCAGAGTTTAATCCGTCAACACGCGTCCCCGAAAAATGCGCCTTCAAAAAAATCGGGCAGGTACTTCATTCGGAAAATAACCTCGTCTGGCGTTGGGAAAAAAGCCGGCCAAGATCGACATCAAACTAAAGCGCTCGCCGAGGTAGAGCTGGCGGCTGACGGGATCGTTGATTAGAGAATCTTTTATGCCTTCGCTTCTTCTCACCGCGTGAACTGAGTTGCTAGGCAGCTTCGAGTTTCCAGGCGTCCGATCCCTGGTTTTGTCGCCGATGAGGTGTTCTCGATGCTCTGAAACGAAACATAAGCAGACGTTACCGCGTGGTACTCATGCGTCGGCGCCTAACCCTGTGGCGGCCCGGGAAAGATTCAGGGTCGCATTATTTCCGGCGCTCGACTGTGCTCAGACGGTCAGAATCAACCGTACTTGATTCAACCGGGAACATGGAAAGAACCGCCTAATCGTTGAAACGAACCGAGAACCGTGACTATTCGTCAGGGCTGCATTTGGATTGTAAACAAATAACGGACCAACTCGCTCCGGCTGGCCGTCGTAGCCCCTAGAAATTCTACGTTTTCATTGCCGAACAACGCACCCAGCATCCCGTGGTTGTAATCGATAATTGAGCGTTCGTCGCTGTCAGCAAAGGCCGGCGGCTTTGGCCCATATCTGCTTTGCTTCGAGGCCGGTTCAAAAAACAGTCTCTTTCGCGCTTTGGTTCCCAGAATACGGAGAATTTGCTGGGCACCTTCATGGCCGAATTCGCGGTGCCACTGGTGGTAAATCGACAAACAGAGAACAACATCGCAAACGGGCAACGCTGCGACGGACAGAGGCGTCACCACGAAATGGATATAGGCCAGACTGAGGTTGGGTTTGGATTTTTTGCAGGCATCGGATATCACCTCCCAATTGGCGTCCAATCCGATGGCGAAAAGGCCAACCTCGGCGGCCAGAGCAGTCATCACTCCCGAACTACAACCTACATCCAACAGGGACGAAGTGCCGGTGATTCGACTCTGTATTAATTTCCAGCGTTCTTTGGTTCCCGCTCGTCGTGTTTTCTGGTAATCTTGTTCGGGATTCCAAAGTAGCCTTATGGTCTTTCCCAAAGTTGTTTGTATCCGCGCCAAACCGAGAAACAACTTTGCGGAAGCCGGTGTACGTTCATCTCGCAAAAGGTCCCGATACATGATCAGTTCACGCTGGACCGAGTGGGCAATCTCTTTGCTTCTTTCAAAGGTCATACGATTTTGTTTTCAGCGAACTGACCGCTGCCCTCAGCTTCCGTCGACAAAATCGACAATCACATCTTGAAACGCTCGCCGAGGTAAAGCTGACGGCTGATGGGATCGTTGATCAGAAAATCTTTTGTGCCTTCGCTTTCGACGCGGCCTTCGTAAATCAAATATGCGCGATCCACGATCGACAGCGTCTCGCGCACATTGTGGTCGGTGATCATAATGGCGAGTCCTAATTTGCGCAGGTTTACGATGATTTGCTGCACATCATAGACGGCAATGGGATCGACGCCGCTGAATGGTTCATCGAGCATCAACAATTTCGGTTGTGTCACCAACGAACGCGCAATGGTCAGGCGCCGTTTCTCACCGCCGCTCAGGGTAAGCGCGACATTTTTCGCGATTCGCTCGATCCCGAACTGGTGCAGCAGTTGATCGCACCGATTCCGGCGCTCCGTTTTTGTTAAAGGGAGCGTTTCCAAAATCGCCATGATGTTTTGCTCCACCGTCATCCTCCGAAAGATCGATTCTTCCTGCGGCAAATATCCCATGCCAAGCCGCGCGCGTTTGTACATCGGATAGTCGGTAACGTCGGTATCGGAAAAAATGACGCGCCCGCTATTGGGTCTGACGAGGCCGACGATCATGTAAAAGCTGGTCGTTTTGCCTGCGCCGTTTGGGCCGAGCAGTCCGACGATCTCGCTCGCCCTGACATTCATATTGACCCCATCCACCACTGCCCGGCCGCCGTAGATCTTCACCAGTTGTTCGGTGGTGAGGACAGTTTCTTTCTTTGCCGCGGGGTGCACCCCAACTTTCGGGACGGAGACAGGCGCAGTCTGGCTAATCATGGTTTCGGCAAAGTCGGAGCGGGCGAGACTTGGGCAGGCGGCGTTTCAGTCTCCGTTTCAGCCTTTGTCTCTTCCTTCGGCTGCTGGCGAATCTCGGTGCGGCTCGGTCCATGCGTGATCAGTTGATTGTTCTGGTTAATGATCATGACCGTGTCAGGGCTGGTCGCCACGTGCATGTTCATTCCTTGCTGCACGCGCGGTGTTCCCGTCAACTCAACATCTCCAGTGGCAGCGGTATAAACTGCTTTATCTGCTCGGCCAACAGCGCGCGTCGGTGGTCCGCCATTCGGATCGGAACGGTCGCGCACCAGCCCAACGTCTCCTTCTGCGATGGCCTTTTCCAGGCCCTGATTTTGCCCCTTCGTAATAAACACTGTCAGTTTGTTAGATTGAAGACTAAAGCGCGGGTCGGTTACCTTCACGCGACCGCTAAAGATGCCCATATTCTTCGCTGAATCAAAAAACACCTCATCCGCATAGATTTCCGTTGTGGTTGGTTCATTGGACTGCAGCCCCGTGGCCGCAGGAGCGGATAAACTGTTGGTAGATGACTTGTCCTCTTTTCCCGCGACTGCTTTCTCTGGTTTCTTCGGCGGCTCGCTGGAGTTCGTCGGTACAGCGGCAACCTGCCCATGTAAGTGCGCCGTCATCAGGCTGGCCAGCAAAACGAGCGACATCGTCATCAGGCTGGCCAGCAAAACGAGCGACATCGCCACTCTTTTCATTCGTTTGTTTTCCCTGTCAGATGCGACCGGTCGGTGATCACCATTTTTACATTTCCGATCAATCGTCCAGTCCTCGTATTGGTGTCGAACTGCACTGAATCACCGGCGATGTTGAAGTCTGCGCGCTGGATCGTTGTCCGCTCCTGCGAGCTCAAGACCCGGGTGTTTAAGTCAAGCACGGACGTCTGCATGTCGATTTTTAGGTCGGGCTGACTCTCCGGGGTGTAAGTCGTAATTTTAAGATGCTGGAAGCCGATGTGCTGCTGGTCAATCCGTTGCGCCGTCCCCGCTTCAAATCTTCCTCGCAGATGACCTTCGCCATCGAAATCCGGCAGCACAAGACCTTTAGCTTCATGGCCGATGGGTAACGGAATATTGGTCAGACTTTGCTCGGCCGGAGACCCATTCGGGCTCACTCTGGCGCGAGCTGATTTCTTCTTGTCGCCTTTGGATCCGGCTAACAAATCACTTGCTGGCATCGCAATCGACAACAGAAACGGCACCAGCCAAACGAACCAGCTCCAGTCCGCCATCGGACGGACTCGCTGCGGCGAGTGTGCGGAGCGGCCGCTACGAAACAGCAGCATGAATAGCCATTAACATGCGCAAATGCTTCGGCAAATCCTTTAGCGGAATTTGATTCGGGCCATCCGACAACGCACGCGCCGGGTTTTCGTGCACCTCCATAAAGATACCGTCACATCCCATGGCCATCGCGGCCCGGGCAAGCGCCGGCGCAAGAACACCATCACCCGAAGTGAAGTCCCCCGCCCCGCCCGGCCGTTGAACTGAATGGGTCGCATCAAAGATGACGCGATATCCGGCCTCGCGAATCCAATAAAGCGATCGCAGGTCGGTCACGAGATTGTTGTAGCCAAACGTTGTCCCGCGCTCTGTGAAACAAAATTTTGAGTTCCCGAACGCGATCAGCTTGTCGGCAATGTTTCGCACGTCCCACGGCGCGAGGAACTGACCTTTTTTCACATTGACCACGCAACCCGTTTCCGCTGCGGCGCGGAGCAGATCGGTTTGCCGGCAGAGGAATGCCGGGATTTGTAACATGTCGATCTTTTCGCCAGCGATCCCGGCTTCAGCCGGCGAATGAACATCCGTTGTGACTGGCATTTTCAAGTCGCGGCCGATGGCCGAAAGAATTTCGCAGCCCTCGCGCACGCCAATTCCGCGAAACGAGCGTACCGACGTCCGGTTGGCTTTGTTGTAGGAAGCTTTAAAAATAAAATCGACATCTTCCGCCGCGCAGATTTCCGCGATCCTTTTTGCCATGCGCCAGACGAACTTCTCCGATTCGATCACGCATGGACCGAGAATGAACGCCGGACGCGGCCCGCCAATGGTGACTTTGCCGACGCGCAATGGCTTTGTTTTCACACTTATTGATTGTAGCGGCGGTCTATGACCATCGCACTATTTTTGCGGGAGCGTCTTCTTTCGCACAAGATCGACAATCGCAAACGGCGCATACAATCCGAGAAAGAAAAGCAACGCCACCCCATGCATTTCCACTAGGTAAAGGGGGCGTGAATCGGAGAGAAAATTCAAAACGGAAAACGCTTCCGGTTTGTGCAGCAGAAATCCGTAATTAAAGCCGGTCAGCTCGTCGGCAATAAGGGTGACCACAAAATAAAACTCCGACCACAGCCACACGCGCACGATTGACATTGGGTATGGGCGGTAGTGCCGAGTCAACATCAGGAAGACTACGCCGACGATGATACCGCAATGCGACGTGAAAAAACTGATGAACCGCCAATCCGGAAAACCAAAGCGCAAGTTTGGCGTGAGTACGGCTTGAAGTGTGCCGCCAATCCCCCAGAAGTAGGCAACCTCGAACCAGCGCTGACTCCCGGTCCACATCGCCACGATTACAACCACCATGCCCCAGTCGCACATTTGCATCGGCAACATTTGCCGCCAGTCCACAATGCCGCGGCTGCGGACAAAAATTATGTAGGCGACATAGTTAAGGACGAGGACTGCCGAGATGAAGGCAATAATCGCCCGTTCAACGCGCGGGGATTTTGTGCGACGCACAATCACGGCCAGCGCAAAGGGCAGGGTGATTGTGAGAAAAATGACCGCGAGGTGCGGCAGGCCATACGGTTGAAACGGATGTTCGGCGTTCATCGCAAAATCGACAATTCGTCGCGCCCGCCGCGGCGAGCGATTTTGTGTAGCAGCAAGTTCCAAACTTGCTCCACAATTAGCGAATTACCCAGAGATTACAGGGAATCACATCGGTGATCCAGGCGATATTGCTCGGCAGTGGCTGGATCGCACCATCATTTTTCTGCATCGGCACTACGAGTAAGTCTGCTTTCACGGATTGAACAAAGTCCGAAGCAGCCAGCCCGGTATTGCCGCGAATGCAGCGCGCCTCAATCGGAACCTCGGTGGCGCCAGCTGACAAAACGAATCTTTCCAGTGCGTCTTCATCCTCATCTTTTGTTCTGGATTTTTCGCCTTCGCCGGCATCCGCGCGGATCGATGCGCGCGCCTTATCAAACGCAGTGATAATGCGAATCACATAAAGCCGCTCGCACGATTCTGCCGCGGCGAACCCCAGCGTCTTTTTTAACGCGTGCAATGCGTGCTCGGAATGATCGGCAACCAAGACGATCCGCCGCAGGGGCTTGGGTTTCACATCCGGGTGAGTGAAAAGCATGACCGCGCAGGCGGCTTCTCGCGCGCGACATTGCCAAGAAAGGGGTGTAACACGACTTCCTTTTCGAGCGCGCCGGCAACGACGACGTCGATCTTGTGGCGGTCGAGCACGCGGAGAATGGCCTGGGCTGGATCGCCGTTTTCATAATGAATCGGGGAATCGGCCGGAAGCTGCAGTTGCGCGAGCACATCATTAAACTTCTTCGACGTCTCCTCATTGCGATCGCCCACATAAATTAAATGGAGGTCGGCGGAAAATCTGTCCCGGATCCGCTTCGCTTCAGCCAGCACATGCTTGAATCGCGGAGAAAAAGCGCTCGCGACGGCAACTGTTTTGTATCGCGATGGGATGCTCATGCAGCGATAATCAATCTCGACTTTCTGCGGATTTCGGCAAATCAATCTCGACTTTCTGCGGATTTCGGCAACCGATGGCAGGACGGACCGCCGGGGCGTCCGCGGCGCGCTCGGCGATCGCGCCCTACCAATCCGCTTTTCATTTTCGAATTCCTCTGCGAATTTCGCTTATGAGACGGGCAATTTATCCGGGCAGTTTTGATCCGGTGACGAATGGCCACCTCGATGTCGTCGAACGTGCGCGAAAGCTATTTGACGAGGTGATTGTGGCCGTGGCGGATAATGACGAGAAACAACCGCTTTTCTCGCTAAGAGAACGTCTCGATTTGCTTCGGAGAACGGTCGGGGAGATCGACAATGTGCGGATTGCGCAATTCAAGGGATTGCTGGTCGAGTTCGCCAAAGCAGAGAAAGCCGGTGCGGTCATCCGCGGTTTGCGGGCAGTTTCCGATTTTGAATTCGAATTTCAAATGGCGCTTATGAACCGGAAACTAAATGCGGTGGTGGAAACAATTTTCCTCATGCCGAAGGAGGAGTACACTTACCTCAGCTCTCGCATTGTAAAAGAAATCGCGCGCCTCGGCGGCGATGTTTCCAGTTTTGTTCCGGCCTGCGTGACCAGGGCGCTGAACAGGAAATTTAATCGATGAACTCCAAAGGGTCTCGCGATGAAGATTCATCTGAAACAAATTCCACCTGAAGGTCTGCATCTCGAGGGGGATGAGGACTGTCCGATTCGGGAACTGGAGACGGAGGAAATTCGTTGTACTGGTCCGCTCCATTACAGTATCGACCTGGGTGTTACAGGCGAGGCGCTGTGGGCGAGTGGATCGCTGTCGCAGCCAGTGGAGCTGCGGTGCGTAGCGTGTCTGGAGAAATTTGTGCACGAGATTCAGGTGCCGGCATTTGCAATCCACACCGAGTTGCGCGGCCCGGAGACGGTCGATCTCACGCCATTCATGCGCGAGGATCTTTTACTGAATCTACCCGCCCACCCGCGTTGTGACCGGGATGCCGGCCGGGTTTGCACGCCGAAACAAATCGAAACTTCCGAGCAGGATACAAAGCGCAAATCGGATTGGAGCGCGCTGGATAAACTAAAGTTGAAGCGTTGAAGGGTTGAAACCTTTCAGTTTCCGCTTCAACGCTTCAATGCTTCAACGTTGTTTTCCTCTTCAAACCATGCTTTGATAGCCGCCTGACATGGGAGTTCCAAAACGCAAAACGTCGAAGATGCGTCTGCGCACGCGCAGAGCGGCGAACCGCTGGCATGCGCCGCACCTGAATAAATGCCCGCAATGTGGCAGCGCGGTTGCGTCGCATACTGCGTGCCCGTCGTGCGGCTATTACAAAGGCCGACAAGTGCTGACCATGGAAGGAAAGTAAATTCGGGTAAAGCGTTGAACCGTTAAAGGGTTGCACCGTGATTCGTTACATCGTTACACCGGTTTCGATTCACCATTTACGAATCTCTATTTACGTCGTCCCCTCATTTTGGTTTTGCAAATAGCTGCTAAAATTCGCAAAATTTTCCACTGATGAAGATCGCCCTGGATGCCATGGGCGGTGACTTTGGCCCGCCCAGCCTCGTAGCTGGCGCCGTCATGGCGCTGCGTGATTACCAGCAGATTGGCAAACTCTATCTGGTCGGCGATCCCGCCAAAATTGAAAGCGAGTTGCACAAACACCAGTGCAACGATTCACGAATCGACATCGTGCATTCCACCCAAGTCGTAGAGATGAGCGATCGCGCCTGGACTGCCGTTCGCCACAAGAAAGATTCCTCTGTAAGTCGCGCCGTCGATCTGGTGAAACGGGGCCAGGCAGACGCAATCGTGACCGCGGGCCACACTGGTGCAGCCGTTGCTGCAAGCATGGTCAAGCTTCGCACATTACCGGGCATCGACCGCCCCGGCATCGCGGCGGTGCTTCCAACGGAAACCAATGTTTTTGTTTTGATCGACGCAGGCGCAAACATCGACGCGCGGCCGGAACATCTCCTTCAATACGCGTTCATGGGCTCGGTTTATTCGCGCCACGTTCTCGGCTACAAGAATCCGACGGTAGGCTTGGTATCGCTCGGCGAAGAGGACGTGAAAGGCACCGAGAAGACCAAGGAAGTCTTCAAGATGCTGAAGAAGAGTTCGCTCAACTTCGTCGGCAACATCGAGGGCCGTCATCTGTTCGAGGACCCCGTCGAAGTGGTCGTATGCGACGGATTCGTCGGCAACGTGATTCTGAAAACGTGTGAATCGATTGCGGTGGCGATTTTTAAGTGGCTCCGGCACGAATTCGAGCGCTCCAAATGGCGAATGGCCGGCGCCTATCTCGCGCGGCACGCATTTAAGGACATCAAGAACAAGACGAATTACGAAGAGTACGGCGGCAGTCCGCTTCTCGGCGTCAACGGCATCTGCATTATTGCGCATGGCGCGAGCAGCCCGCTGGCGATCAAGAATGCGCTGCGAGTGGCCGCAGAGTCAATTGAACAGCAGGTGAACCCGCATATCGTCGAGGAGATTCGCCGTTACCATGAAACCACAGCCTCGCTCGAGCCCGCGCTCCACTAAAGCGCTGCGCACCGTCTCAATCATCGGCACAGGTAGCTACGTGCCGGAAAAGATTCTGACCAACGCAGATCTTTCGCGCATGGTGAATACGAGCGACGATTGGATCACCACTCGCACAGGCATCAAGGAACGCCGTATCGCCGCTAAAAACGAAAACACGAGCGACATGGCCACCAAAGCGGCGATGAAGGCAATCGAACAGGCAAAGATTTCGCCAAAAGAGATCAATCTTATTCTCGTCGCAACGGCCACGCCCGATATGCTCTTTCCCGCGACGGCCTGTTTCGTTCAGAAGAAGATCGGCGCAACTAATGCCGCCTGCCTGGATATTTCCGCAGCCTGTGCCGGATTTCTCTTTGGCCTGGAGATCGCCCAGCAATTTATCACCTCACACACTTACGATACGGTGCTGGTGATCGGGGCGGACAAACTAACCTCGATCACCAATTGGACCGATCGCAATACTTGCGTGCTTTTCGGCGATGGCGCTGGCGCCGCTGTTTTGCGGCATCGCGGCAGTGCCCACGGAGTGATCACCACCCACATCGGTAGCGATGGCCGCTACACCGATATCTTGTTTATGCCGGGCGGAGGGACGCATTGCCCCATCACGCGAGAAAACGCCGATCTACATTTGCAAACAATTCACATGACCGGCAAGGAGGTTTACAAGCAGGCGGTGACCGCGATGCTGAAAGCCGCCGAGAAAGTTCTCGAACAAGCTGGGCTCTCTATCGAAGACATTGCGTGTGTTATTCCGCATCAGGCAAACCTCCGAATTATCCATGCGATTGCCGAGCGGCTTGGCGTCTCCCGCGACAAGATGTTTGTGAACCTGGATCGTTACGGCAACACGTCCGCAGCAGCGGTGGCGATCGCACTGGATGAAGCCAACCGTACCGGGCGAATTAAGCCGGGCGATTACGTTCTGATGGTCGTGTTCGGCGGAGGGCTTACGTGGGCAAGCACAATACTGGAATGGTAATCTTCGGCGAGTTACAAACGTTAAAAAGGTTACATGGGTTACAAAAGCCGTGCTGAACGATGTAACATTTGTAACTCTTTTAACAATTTCATGTTAATCGAAACCCACGCTCATCTCGATTACCCGGATTTCGCCAACGATCTGGACGATGTCATTCGGCGCGCAACCGAAGCTGGTGTGACGCGCATCATCACAATCGGCACCTCAATCGAAAGCAGCCGGCGCGCGGTGGAGCTCGCCGAGAAATACCCGAGCGTCTACGCGGCAATCGGCGTTCATCCGACCAATGCCGAACAAGCCGGTGAGGACGTGATTACACCGTTGCGAGAACTGGCGAAAAGTACGCGCGTCGTGGCGATCGGCGAGACCGGCCTTGATTATCATCATCTGCCCAGCGTCGAAGCAGCGAAACAGAAAAATGTGCAGGTGTTCAGCGCGCTACAAAGCGGAACTGAAGAACAACTGGAAGCCAGCATTGAAGACGGCGCCTGCAAATCGAAACAGGCCGATCTTTTTGCTGAACAACTCGATTTGGCGGTCGAAATGGGGCTCAATGTGGTCATCCACCAGCGCGACGCGTGGGATGACACGCTCGAAATGATGAGGCCATATTCAGGAAGGTTACGTGGGGTGTTCCATTGTTTCGGCGGCACCCTCGAACAGGCGAATGAAGTTCTCGACCTCGATCATCTGGTTTCCTTTACCGGCATCGTAACGTTTAAGAACGGCGCGAACGTCCGCGAGGTTGCCGCCAGGGTTCCCCTCTGGAAATTTATGGTCGAAACGGATTGTCCATATCTGGCGCCCGTGCCGTTTCGAGGGAAACGCTGTGAGCCGGCGCACACGCGCATCGTGGCAGAGACGATCGCGGCCGCGCGCGGCGTGCCATTTCAAGAAATCGCCGAGGCCACCACGGAAACGGCGGAAAAGTTTTTAAAATTCAAACGCTCATGAGAATCGCTAATGGTGGGGCGCGACCTGAGCCAGTCCTGAGCGAAGTTGAAGGAGGCGTGCCGTTGCGTGTCCCCACGGACGGCTCGGCAATCCGCCCCTACCTTCTGGTGCTCGCGCTTTTCCTCGCATCGTGCGCCGGGCCTGACACGTGGCATCAGATCGTTATCAGCGCGCGCGAGCAAAAATTAGCTCTTCTCGATCGCGGTAACCTGATGGCCATCTATCCAGTCTCCACATCGAAGTTCGGCCTTGGTGACCGGCCGGGCAGCTCTTTTACTCCACTGGGCGAGCTGGAGGTCGCGCAGAAAATTGGCGACCATGCTCCGGTTGGCGCTGTCTTCAAAGATCGGCGCCGCACGGGCGAGGTCGTTGCAATCGACTCGCCGGGCCGGGATCCAATTGTGACACGAATCCTTTGGCTGCGTGGCCGGGAGTCTCTTAATGCTAACGCATATGCGCGGACGATTTATATCCACGGCACGCCGGAGGAACGGAACATTGGTTTGCCCGCGAGTTACGGATGCATCCGGATGCGCTCTAGCGACATCATTAATTTATACGAAATCGTCGGCCGCGGCGCACAAGTGATCATTGTCGATGCACCGCTCGCATCGGTTATTCCAACGGCGGCTCCCGCCACGCAACTGGCCGCAACGAACCAGTCCACGACAAGCACGATCCGTTAGACTGCATCACGGCAATTTGCCAAGATGTCTTCTGGGCGTTTCATGCGCGAGCAATTCCATGTCCGCGTCGACCATGATGCGGACGAGCTCGTGAAAGCGCACCTTGGGTTCCCAATTGAGAATCTTTCTGGCTTTGGAAGCATCGCCCATCAGGAGATCCACTTCCGCCGGACGCTCATAACGCGAGTCGTGGTTTCACCACTAGCCAACACGAAATCGTCCCCTTCCCCATGCTGGAGAATTCGCCACATGCCTTCGACGTACTCAGGCGCATATCCCCAATCCCGTTTCGCGTCCATGTTCCCAAGGAACAATTCCGTTTGCAGTCCGTGTTTAATCGCCGCGACGGCGCGCGAGATTTTGCGGGTGACGAACGTTTCGCCACGCCGCGGGCTTTCGTGGTTGAACAAAATGCCATTGCTTGCGCAGAGGCCATAGCTCTCCCGGTAGTTGACCGTCGCCCAATATGAAAAAACTTTTGCGACACCATAGGGACTGCGTGGCCAGAATGGCGTCTTCTCCGTTTGGGGCACTTGTTGCGCCTTGCCGAACATTTCGCTGCTCGATGCTTGAAAAAAACGCGAACGCACTCCGGCCTCGCGGATCGCTTCAAGAATTCTGATCGTGCCGACGCCGGTCACGTCCGAGGTGTATTCCGGAATGTCGAAGCTCACGCGCACATGGCTTTGCGCGCCGAGATGATAAATCTCATCCGGCTTCAATTCATAAAGAAGTTTCACCAAATTCACCGAGTCGCTCAGGTCCCCGTAATGCAGGAACATTCGGACCCCGTTGATGTGGGGATCGGCGTAAAGATGATCGATGCGTGAGGTATTAAACGTGCTGGCCCGGCGAATGATCCCGTGCACCTCATAGTCTTTTTCCAGAAGGAAATCGGCCAGATAGCTCCCGTCCTGTCCGGTGATTCCGGTGATGAGGGCGTTCTTCATGCGCAGGGTTCCGGTCTAGCGCGAATGCGCAGGTCAAGCAACCGAATTACAACCGTCCACTACTCCATTACTCAACCACTCCATCACTTCACTCCGGCGGCGAAATCATGATTCGCGCCAGAACAGCGCGCTGCGCGGAGACAAGCTCCGCGATGCCTTTGCGCCCAAGCGCCAGCATTTCGTCCAGTTGCGCTTGCGCAAAGGTCGCTTCCTCACCCGAGCCTTGGACCTCCACGAATTCGCCGTCCTCGGTAGCCACGAGACTGAAATCGACGGTGACAAGCTTGTCCTCTTCATAGTTGAGATCGACGATGGCGCGCCCGTCGAGAACGCCGGCGCTCACCGCGGCCACCAATTTTCGCACCGGCGGCACATCGATCTTTTTTTCCCTCGCAAGTCGCCGGCAGGCCATCGC
>WNGA01009758.1_pt1 | contig 17683 bp, 18 predicted proteins | sample 5400061 | NCBI WGS metagenome assembly WNGA01 (sample SAMN13153366, study PRJNA577476) | soil metagenome | isolation source: 100 cm soil or saprolite under grassland replicate 2 | place: USA:California | collected 2016-06-15 | reverse complement strand
GAGCACATGCGTGTACGTATCGGCGGTGACCGACAGCGATCGCTGACCAACGCGGGCCCCGATCAGCGCCCATGTCTCGCCTTGCCGATGCCAAAGGCTGATTCGTCGGTGGCGTAGGTCATGCGGTGACCACGTCGGGGTGCCTGACGCTCGGCACGCCCGCGCGATCGCCGTCCGCAGCCGCTCCTGGGTCAGCCCTGGAAACACGGGCCGGTCAGCGGTGCGGTCCTCACGTGGCGGCAGCGTGGCGAGGACGGCCGCGAAGAGCTCGGGCGGAAGCGAGACCCAGCGGCCACGGCGGCCCTTCTCGACGGCGCGGCGGATGCGCCACCGAGTGTTCGGCTCGTCCAGGTCGCCGCACTGAAGCCCCTTCTCCTCGAGCTCACCGACGCGCATCCCGGTTGCGTCCAGGACGAGCACCGCAAGCGCGTACGCGGGCGGCATTAGAGCCAGGACGGCCTCGATCTGTTCGGCAGTTGGCGGGACTGGTTCTTGACGCACCTCGCGCGGCAGCCGCACGTGCACGCGGTTACGCGCCGGGTTGTCCTTGACGCCGGCGAAGTCGAGCACCTGCGCGAGCACTGTCAGGCTTTTGCGGATCGTCTCGCGCTTACGCCCGGTCGCATGCAGTTCGCTGACGAGCTCGGCGACGTCCGCGGGGGTGAGCTCGTCGACGCGGCGCGATCCGAGCAGGGGGAGGACGCGGCCGAGCTGGACGCGGTGCCCGAGAGCGGTCCCTTCGGTGACGTCGACGCGCGAGGCGCGCCAGCGTTCGGCCGCCTCGGCAACCGTCAGCGCGGCAGGCGCGTCCTCGAGCTGGGCCAAGTGAGGGACACGCAGCGCGGCGAGTTCGCCCGCGACCCAGCGGTGACGAGCGAGCGCCTCGCGCCTCGTGGCGAACGAGCCCGCATACCGGTGCGCGCTTTCACGCCCGCCGAGCCTGTACTTGACGACGTAGCGGGTTCTGCCGCCGGGAGTCGCGCGCCGTTCGATCCAGGAGCTAGGCATGAGACGGGCGAACGCGGTCGTCTCGATAGGTGTGTTGCTCGACGAGCGCGCGGTACTCCTCCGCCCGGACCATCGGCCGCGAATAGCCCGGCAAGGCCACGACCGGGAGCATGCGAAAGACAGCGTCGACCGCGCGCCGCTCGAGCCCAAGCTGGCGCAGGTGCGACCGGGTCAGCAACGCGCCGGGCGTGCTGAGAAGCTGCGTGGGCGAAGGCGGACGCGATGTGCGGTGCGTGCCCCGTTTGCCGTTTCGCCGCTGGCGCGCTGGCTCCGGGACGATCGTGTCGAGCTCGAGCTGCTGCGGCGCCACACGCGGCATTTCAAGACTGTAGCAGATTCCTCCCACTGGTGAATCACGGCCAGGAATACTAAGATCTGCTTATGACCAGCGGCACGCTGATTCGCGAGGCCCGCAAGCTCGCCGGCCTCTCCCAGGTCGAGCTCGCGCGCCTCAGCGGCAAAGACCGCGCCCAACTCGCCCGCTGGGAACGCGACGTCGTCCAACTCAACCTCGACACCCTCCGCGAAATCCTGCGCGCCTGCGGCTACGACCTCGAAACGAATCTCGTGCCCTATCAGCCCGACAAGCGGCAGGACGCCCAACTGGACAAGACACTGCAGCGAGCGCCCCAGGAACGCCTCCAGGCGATGCTCAGGGCCCGTCAGCGCTGATGCCGAGACCACCGTTCGACCCGATCGCCGTCCTGCAAGCACTCGACGCAGAGGGCGTTCGCTACATCGTGGTGGGCGCGCTCGGCCGCGTGATCCACGGCAGCCCCGAACTCACCGACGGGATCGACATCGTCCCCTCGATGAAGGACGAGAACCTGCGCCGGCTCGACGACGCGCTCGAAGAGCTGAAGGCGCGACGAGCCGATGGCAAGCCGCTGAAGCTCGATAGGGACCTGGGCCGGCAGCCGGTGCTTGAGCTGCGGACGAGCGCGGGCGAGTTGAAACTCGTCCCGGAGCCTGTCGGCACCCGCGGCTACGACGACCTCCGCCGCGGCGCCAGCCGCGAACCGCTCGGCCGCGGCGTCCGGCCGGCCGTTGCCTCGCTCCCAGACCATGCCCGCATGCTCGCCGCCCTCGATCGCCAGCAAGACCTCGAGATCCTCCAGACCACCCGCCGCCTGGTCGAACTCGACCACCAGCGAACCCGCGGCCGCGGTCTCAGCATCGAGCGCTAAACCGGCCGCTCTTCTCGCCCCGCGTGCAGCAGCTATCCACCGGGATAGCGACGGAGACACAGATGCATCGTCGATGCAAACAACCTCAGTATTGGTGTACGGGATAGGCGATGGCGAGGCAGCGACAGCGGCGGAGGGGCGAGAAGCAGCAGTGTCAGGCGAGCCGCCCGGTACGTCTGCGCAGGCGGAGTCAAGAGCTGCCGATTTCACATCAAGTCGCAACGACCGGCGGGGTCACCGCTGCCGACTGAGAATCCTCGCGGCGATCCTCAGCCTCTCGTTTTGAGGAGGGAAGGCTTTCTGCCGCCGGTTACCCATCCCGAAGTTTCTAGCCTGCCAGCAACGTCGCGTTGATGTGCTTCGGCTGCTTCACGGCGAGCCTTGTTGCACCCTCGGCCGTGGCGCCGATCGAGGGTAGGCCTGCGAGCAGTGTCTTCGGCATGGCTCTCCCTCTCGTCTAGTGACCTGAGGCGTTAGTTCGCAGGGACACGGCGTCTGGCCGCGAACGTCGTCCTCATCAACGACATTGGGGGCAGTCATGCCGGTTCGTGCTGAGGTTGTGCTGAATGATGAGGAGCGGGAGACGCTGGAGCGGTGGGCTCGGCGTCGGAAGAGTTCGCAGGCGTTGGCGTTTCGCTGCCGGGTCGTGTTGGCGGCGGCGGAGGGTCGGTCGAGCACGGAGATCGCGGCCGAGTTGGGCTGTAACGCCAACACGGTCGGCAAGTGGCGGGGCCGGTTCGCGCGCCGCGGGATCGACGGGCTGCACGATGAGCCGCGGCCGGGGAAGCCGCGCTCGATCAGCGACGAGGACGTCGAGCGGGTGATCGTGAAGACACTCGAGGAGCAGCCCGCAGGCGCGACGCACTGGTCGACGCGGTCGATGGCGGCCGCGAGAGGGTGTCCGACTTTCTGTGTGTCGGGGCAGTCGGTCTTCGAAGTGGGTTTTGAATGAAAGTAGTGCTGCGCTCCAGTTGTAGGTCTGTCTCCATTTCTTCTGTGCGTTGATGATCGAGAGGTAGATCAGTTTGCGGGCGGCCTCCTCGGTCGGGAAGTGTCCTCGGGTTTTGATCGTCTTGCGGATCTGGCGGTGCAGCGCCTCGATCGTGTTGGTATCCCGTATGAAAAGCGGTGGATGCCTGCTGTGACCCATGACCGCCTCGACGGCTTGGGTGTCCGGGCTGGTGAGTACGGTGCGACCGTCCGGGACAGGGGCGTCTGGGAGCAAACGCAGATCGGGCAGGCCGTTCTTACTCGATGGGCTTCGAGCCCGTGTTAGTGACATGGCCGCCCCTGCGACTGGCCCGGATGCGCTTCGAGCGCGGATCCGTAGGTGTCGTTTGCCCGCCTGTGCTCCCACGTCAACCCGTGGTTGGAAGGAGGGAGCATGCGACGCTGTATCGGCCTGGATGTCCACCGGGATTTCGCCGAGGTGGCGATCTGGCAGGAAGGGGTGGTTCGGCTCGCGGGCCGGATCGAGACGACGCCGGAGGCGCTGCGGCTGTTCGCCGCGAGCCTGTGCGAGCACGACGAGGTCGCGATCGAGGCGACGTGTAACACACACGCGATCGCGCGGCTGCTCGAGCGGCACGTGGGTCGGGTGGTCGTGTCGAACCCGATGAAGACGCGTGCGATCGCGGAGGCGAAAGTGAAGACCGACAAGGTCGACGCGCAGGTGTTGGCGCAGCTGCTCGCTGCCGGCTTCTTGCCGTCGGTGTGGCTGGCCGACGACGACACGCAGGCGCTTCGCCGGCAGGTCGCCCGTCGGGCGCACATCGTCAGGCAGCGCACACGGTTGAAGAACCGGGTACAGGCGGTGTTGCACCGCAACCTCGTGCGGCGCTGCCCTGCCTCCGACCTGTTCGGCCACAAGGGCCGGGCATGGCTTGCCGAGCAGGAGCTGCCCGGTGATGAGCGGCAAGCGGTCGAGGCGCTACTGCGCCAGCTCGACTTCCACGGCGAGGAGCTGACGCTCATCGACGCCGAGCTCGCCCGTATCGCACTCCGCCGGGACGAGGTGAAGCGGTTGATGACGATCCCCGGCGTCGATGCGACCGTCGCGCTGTCGATCGTGGCGGCGGTCGGCGACTTCGGCCGGTGCCAGAGCCCGCAGAAGCTCGTCAGCTACCTCGGTCTCAACCCGCGCGTGCGTCAGTCCGGCGGTCACATCGCCTACCACGGCAGGATCACCAAGCAGGGGCGGGCACACGCGCGTGGCATGCTCGTCGAGGCAGCATGGGTCGCTGCCAAGGTGCCCGGGCCGCTGCGCGCGTTCTACGAACGCGTCCGGGCCCGCCGCGGGATGCAGATCGCGGTCGTCGCGACGGCTCGGAAGCTCGCGGTGCTCTGCTGGCACATGATCAGCAACGGCGAGGACTACGCTTTCGAGCGGCCCTCGCTCACAGCGAAGAAGCTGCGGGCGCTCGAACTCCGAGCCGGCCAGCCCTCACGCCGCGGCCAAAAAGGCACCGCGGCCGCCTACTCGCTCAAAGAAGTGCGCCAGCGCGAGAACGCGCTCGCCGAACAAGGCGAACACGCCTACCGCCAGCTCGTCGCGAACTGGCAAGCGAAGCCCGCGAAGACGAAAGCGGGCGCGGGTGCCGCCACCGGGGAAGCGGCTCTCAGGCCGTCAAACGGCAATCCTGCGCGGCGGGGCTTCCATCCCCACGCCCCGCTCTTCGGTCCGGGGACACCCGCGCCCGCACCGAAGCCTAACGCTCGCTGAAAGCGCGACACCGGCGCCGCCAACCCGCCGCGCCAGGCGGGACAGTCGCGCACGCCCAAAAACAGCCGGCCGGCCGAAAACCGACGCGACAGGAGCCCATCTGAGGCCCTCCGAGCCCTCACCGCGACCGATCCATCACCCCAATTTCGAGTCCCGGGCCCCGCCGCACCCTTGACTTTTTCATCCGTGGTGTAGACGACGCGGCGTACGTCGGTGGGGAAGGCGAGGAAGGGGATCACGTGCTCCCAGGTGTCGCGCCAGGTCTTGCCGATCATCGGGTAGCGCTCCCCCCAGGTCGCCTCGAACGCCGTGAGCGCTTCGGCGGCCGCGTCGGCGTCGACCGCGGTGTAGATCGGCTTCAGCTCCTTGGCGACGGCGCGGCGGTGCTTGTCGGGCACGAAGCGTAGGCTCTGGCGGATCAGGTGCACGATGCAGGTCTGCACCCAGGCGTGCGGGAAGACGGCCTCGATCGCTTCCTGGAAGCCCTTCAGCCCGTCGACGCAGCAGATCAGCACGTCGCGGACGCCGCGCTGCTTCAGCTCGTTGAGGACGGCGAGCCAGAACTTGGCGCCCTCCGAGCGTTGGAACCAGAGCCGAGCAGGTCCCGCTCGCCCTCCAGGTTGATGCCGATCGCGACGTAGCAGGCGAGGTTGCGGACGGCGCCTGCGTCTCGCACCTTCACGATCAGCCCGTCGAGGAAGAGGATCGGGTAGACGTCCTCGAGCGGCCGCGCCTGCCACTCCCTGACGTCGTCGAGCACGGCGTCGGTGACCCTGGAGATCAGGTCGTGGCCGACCTCGACCCCGTACAGCTCGCGCAGGTGCGCCTGGACGTCGCGCACCGACATGCCGCGCGCGTACATGGCGACGATCCGCTCATCGAAGCCGCGGAAGCGCCGCTGGTGCTTGGGCACGATCTGCGGCTCGAACGAGCCCTTGCGGTCGCGCGGCTGCTCGATCCGCACGCTGCCCTGCTCGGTATGCACCGTCTTCTCGCTGAAACCGTTGCGGGCGTTGCCGACCCCACCCGGCGGTGCCTCACCCCGCTCGTAGCCGAGATGGTCCGTCAGCTCAGCGTCCATCGCCCGCTCCACCAACCGCTTCGTCAACCGCTGAAGCAGCCCGTCCGGGCCGGTGAGCTCCTCCGGCGTGCGCGCGCCAGCGAGCAGCTCATCGATCAGCTCATCCGGCAGCTCCGGCGGGTCGAGGTCAGGGTCGACGTCGATCGCCGGCAGTCTCCTCTCTTCGAACTCGCTAGGCAAAACGGCCTTCCTTTCCGGCCGGCCCGCCGCTCGGGAATCGATCCCCGAGCGGCGAACACGACTCAAGTCAGGCCCTGCCTACACAGAGAATCGGACAGACCCGCGCCGCGACCGGGATGAGCCAGACCGCGATCAGCCGAATCTGGCGGCGTTCGGGCTCAAGCCGCACCAGACGGAGGCGTTCAAGCTCTCCCCCGATCCGCAGTTCATCGACAAGGTCAGAGACATCGTCGCGCTCTACCTCAACCCGCCCGAGGCGGCGGCGGTGCTCTGCGTCGACGAGAAGTCGCAGATCCAGGCGCTCGACCGTACGGCGCCGGTGCTGCCGCTGCTGCCGGGGGTGCCGGCGCGGCAGACGCACGACTACCTCCGCCACGGCACCACCAACCTCTACGCCGCGCTCGACGTCGCTTCCGGCCAGGTGATCGCGGAAATGACGCCCCGGCAGCGTGCCGAGGAGTTCCGCCGCTTCCTCAACCTGATCGACGCCTCCGTGCCGGCCCACCTCGACGTGCACGTCGTGCTCGACAACTCCTCGACCCACAAGACACCCTCGATCCAGCGCTGGCTCGTCCGCCACCCGCGCTTCACGCTCCACTTCACGCCGACCTACAGCTCCTGGCTGAACCTCGTCGAGCGCTGGTTCGCGGAGCTGACCACGAAGTGGATCAACCGAAGTGCCCACCGTTCCGTGCGCGAGCTCGTCGCCTCGATCCGCACCTGGATCACCAACTGGAACGACAACCCCAAACCGTTCGTCTGGCACAAGACCGCCGACCAGATCCTCGACACCCTCGCCGCCTACTGCCAGCGGACCAGCGACTCAGGTCACTGGGTCTCCAGCGGCTCGACTTGCCACATCGCATTGTACGGGGCTTCGTCCTCGAGGAGCGGGAGCATCGTGAGAATCCGGAAGCGCCGCTCGTCGCCGGTCATGAACTCGTCGCCAACGGACCAGTTCGGGACGGCGGTCGTGAACTCGCCGATCGCGTCCTCGGAGTCGGGTGGGTGGAGCAGATAGCGGAAGCACGGCGTGCTCGCGGCGGTTGCCCCTTCGAGGAGACGGTGTTCGTGGGCGAGCACGATCGCCTGCGCACGGCTGTGAACGCCGAGCTTGGCAAGGATGCGCTCGCTGTGGCTGCTGACGGTCTTCGGGCTGATGACTAGCTTCGCCGCGATTTCGGCGTGCCGCAGGCCGCCGGCGAGCAGTTGGAGCACTTCCAGCTCGCGCTTGGTGAGGCGAAGCTTGGGAGGAGCCGGGACGCTCGCCCGTTCTGGCCGCGAACGAGCGAGCAGCCTGTACACGCGGGCGAGCAGCTCATTTGGGTCGACGGGCTTGACGAGGTAGTCGTCGCCGCCGACGAGCAGGCCCACTGATCGATCGAGCGGCTCGGTTCTGAGGCCGGAGACGAAGATGATCGGCAGCTCTGTCCCGAACTGGTCGCGCAGCTGGCGGCAGAGCTGGAAGCCGCTGATCTGGGGCAGGCAGACATCGAGCAGGACGAGCGCCGGCACGTCCGCCCGCACGGAGGCGAACGCCTCTTCGCCGCTGGCGGCCTCGCGTGCCGCGAAGCCTGCCGTGGAAAGGATGGTCGCGACGAAGGCGCGGAAGGGATCGTCATCGTCGACGATCAGTATCGAACCTGGGCCGCGCTCCGACCCTGGCGGCATGTCGCCCAAGCTTGCTCCGCTCGCAGTAGGGACCTGACTTCTAGCACGGTCGTGGTACTTACGCAATCCTCCTGGCTCCATTGGGCGAGGTCGTGCCCGAGGTCACTTCGGCCTCCTGACCTTAGGCCGATTCTGCCGTTCTACCGAAGGTGAGGCCCTAGAGCAAAGATCGGGCGAACGCCCCTTGTCGGCAGTTCGCCGCCGCGCCTAGGGTCTGTTCTCCGTGCAGCCCGCCCCAGCGGCGGGTGTTGCAGTGTCGTATCGGCCGGGTCGGCCCAAGGGGGGTGGCAACTGGACGATGAGAGCTGGAGCGCCTTGGGCGCGATCCTAGTCCCTGATAACGCAAATGAGAGGGGGGCATGCTAGATGGCTGCCTTTCGATTTCGCCGGCGGCGTACACGCCGGCTCTGGATGTTCGGTGCAACGACCTCGGCGCTCGCTGCCGTCCTGTTGCTGATTGTGGCTTCAGCAAGCGGCAACCTCGCCGGGAGCACGTTCGAGGGCAGCGACGGCAACCTCGTCGTCAACACCGCCGGCAACACCGACTGGGCGAACGCGCCGAACCGCGTTCGCGGCGACGACTTGGCCAGCGGCTCGACCGACAACGCGTTCGGCGGGGGCACGAAGGAAGACGATCCAATCGTGAAGGTCGTGACGGGTTCGATCCCGCCGCAGAAAAGCGACCTGACCCGCTTCTACGTCGCGTCCGAGTTCGCCAGCAACAGCAACTTCCTCTATCTCGCCTGGGAGCGCACGAACGTCCTCGGCTCCGCAAACATGGACTTCGAGCTCAACCAGCAGGCCCAGCCCGATCTGACCACAGAAGGGACGAAGACGCTGGTCCGGACGGCTGGCGATATCCTGATCACGTTCGACTTCGGCGGCAGCGGCTCCCCGGTGCTCGGCCTGCTGAAGTGGGTGACCAGCGGCGCGACCAGCCAGTGCTTCGCGAGTAACTCGCTGCCCTGCTGGGGCAATCGGGTGGATCTCTCGGCCGCCGGGTTTGCGGAGGGAGCGGTCAACTCGACCACGGTCACCGATCCGATCGCCAACGTCAGCCTGCTGGCGGGCACCTTCGGCGAGGCGGCGGTCAACCTGACCGCGGCCGGCGTCTTCCCCGCAGGGACCTGCGAGGCGCTCGGCAGCGCGTTCCTGAAGAGCCGCGCCTCGGCGTCGTTCCCGGCTGAGGTCAAGGACTTCGTGGCGCCCCAGCCGGTGAACATCAACAACTGCGGCACGATCAACATCATCAAGCACACCAACCCGCGCGGCATCAACCAGGACTTCAGCTTCACGTCCACCATCCCGTCAACGGCGGGCTGCACCATCGACACAACGCCGGATAGCTTCACGCTGAACGACAGCGCCGGAGTCGACCCCTCGCCGATCACCGCCGGCACGGCCAACACCGAGCACTGCCCGGGAGTTCTCGCCGGCACGTACACGGTTACAGAAGGAGCCGACCCGGCGAACTTCGCGTTCGAGAGCCTGACCTGCACGGCGGACGACGGAGCTAGCTTCTCCATATTGGACAGGACCGCGACCATCAACGTCGCCCCGAGTAGCACGGTGACCTGCATCTACACCAACAAGCTCCAGACCGGAGCGATCCAGATCACCAAGACGCGCAAACATGCAGCAGACGGGCCGGGTGACCACCCACACGCCGGGGTGACCTTCACCGTGGACGGCCATAGCGCGGTAACGGACGCCAACGGCGTGGCCTGCATCGACGGGCTCCTGTTCGGCAACTACACCGTGCACGAGACGGTGCCGGCCGGGTACCACGTCGACGCGAACGACAAGTCGGTGACCGTCGACAACACGGCGTCCTGCACCGACAACCCGTACGTCGGCGAGACGGTCAGCTTCAACAACACGCCGCTGACCGACATCACGGTGAACATCAACTCGCAGGTCGACGGCGGCACCGCTTCAACCGTCACCTGCACGCCGGCCGGGCCGAGCGGCTCGACAGGCTCGAACGGCGACGGTAGCTTCCCCGCCACCGATCTCGAGCCGGGGACGTACACCTGCACGGTGGTGATCGATCCGTAACGAGAAACTAGAAGACATCCACGAACGCGGGAGGCCGCCTACGGGCGGCCTTTCGCTTGTTGCGCCGCCGAAGCTCGAGCGACCGGACCACCAAAGAGGCCCCCGGCATCCGGGGGGCTCTTCATTTCAGCGCCGATCAGCCGACGGTGAATGTGACCGTCTTGGTCGCGCTGTTGCCCATCCAGTCGTACGACTTGAAGGTCGCCGTGTGCTGCCCCCGCACGCGGCGCAGCAACCACTTGTACGACAGCGCGCAGTTGTAGTCGATGCCGCCGCACGTCGTCGCAGTGCGGTACGAGCCGTCGATGGAGAGCTCGATCCGCTGGACGGCGTGGTCGTCGTTCGAGTACACGACGACGTTGTAGGAGCTGCCGCTGAGCATCGCGCCGTCCCACGGATTCCACCAGAACAGCGTCGGCGCCGTCGTGTCGGTCGAATAGACCTTGTAGTAGGTCGTGGCCGCCGCCCCCGGTGCGGCCGCCCGCGTCACGGTCACCGTGAGGGGGTAGTCGCCGTCGAGTGCGTCGCTCGGAGAGGTGACGTCGGCCCACAGGTACGCATACCCACCCGGCTTGAGGCTGACGGTGCTCGTCGGGACATCGACGGAGAAACCGCTCGGCGCGGACACGCTAAGGACGAAGCTCGTGGAGGCGCACCCCGAATCGGAGTTGATGATCTCGACCTGGTAGCCGAGCTTCTGCCCCTGAAGACCCCACGACCCGGATTTGCCCCAACCGTAAACGTTCTGGACCAAGACCTGTGGCGCGCTCGGAGTGCAACCCGAGGTCGCGCTGCTCTGCGATGCAGCGCCGCCGCCTCCTCCACCCCTGCTTTTGCCACCGCCACCGTTGGCACCGAGGGCGGCGGGGAGGAACAGGGCGAGCGCGGCGACTGACGCAACGACGAAAACTGCGGCGGATTTCCTGCTCATGCGGCTACTCCTGACGGTCTTGTGGGCATGGCGACGAGCCCACTTCTGGGCTGGCGATCGACAGTTGCGACCAAGCCGGCGACCCTCATCGGAGTGAATCGGTCGCTCTGGGGCTGACGATCGGCGGGCGAGTGTACAGCCGGCGTTGGCCGGATGCCGAAACGATGCGACTCGTACCTTGCACCGCAGCGCTCTCCCCGCGCCTCAGGCGGACGCGAGATCGCATTCCGTCTTCGGCAAAGCCGCTACATCCAGCGGTGCATCCGCCGTACCTGTGTCTGGATGCGGAGGAGATTCAACGACGCCCGCGCTTGCAGTCGAGCGGGAAGCGCATGCCTGCGCTCGACGTCCTGAGAGAAGGATCCGGCAGCGAGCGATTGGAGGGGGTGCGCGGTGGAACCGGGAAAACGGCCTGCATTCGAGCGATTCCCGCCACGAGGGTGGTCGTTCCTCACAGGTCATGCGCAGGTGCTGCTTGCGGTTGCTCGCGATCCCGATCTACGCGTCAGGGAGATCGCGGAAGCTGCCGGCATCACCGAACGTTATGCGTACCGGGTCCTGAGGGATTTGCAGACGGCGGGCGGAGCCGCGGGCGACTTGCTGAATCGCGCGGCTCGTGAGACCCTGGAGGTGTCCTAACCTGACACCAGTGGCGCCTTGAGAGGCGGTGAAAGGCTTGAAATCTGTCCGGTTAGGTGCAGCGACCGTCGAACCGGTGGGCGCGATCGGACGGGCACCCGTTCCGACCGCGCGGCACTGCTCTCACAGATCCGACGATGCGACGTTTGCGACCGGCCAGGGTCGTCGGTGCGAGGGTCTACGCGGGGTCTACGTCCTTGTCGTTCGAGGTCTTCGGCCGCCACCGCGGCCACGCGGACCCCCGGAACAATGCGGCTTCGCGCGACTCGGAGCGACTGGCGGCGACACCTGATCAACGCTCGTAATGAAGACACGTGCCGCAAATTGGCGTTGCGCGAGCCGTGGCCGACCATCCCCGTAGACTCGTCAGAGATGGCGCACACGCGTACTCAACGACTCGGACCCGCAGCGCGACGGATTGCTGTGCCCGAGGACTTGGACGATCGCTCGGAGTCGAAAGCGAAAGGTCGCATCGAGCTTCCTTTTCACATCCGTTGGAGCGGCCCGTCGATCACGTACGACCTGGACGACCGTGCTGATCGTGCGCGCGTCTACGAACAGGTCCTCCGCGAGGGAACCGAGGCCGACGTGCGCTTCTACGTTGACGCGGACCAGCTACTTGAGCTCTGGGACGAGCTCGTGTTGCCGCCCCCCGTCCGTCGAGCGTGGTCCGATTGGCTACAGCGGCACCGGTAGCGTGACGTTGTGGATCCGAGGCGGCTCCTGGCGCGTATCGCTCGCGGCGATCTTGCGAAGTCTCGTTCTCCGACATGCGACGACTTGTCGAGGCCTTCGGCTTCGAGTTGCGGCGCTCGAGCGGGAGCCACCACGTCTTCGTCCACCCGGATGTCCGCGAGCTGCTGAACCTACCGGCCGGCGATCTACGCGCGATAGCAACTCCCAGCACGCTCCGGACGCGCCGAAACGCGTCAAACGTGACCGTTCGCGCGCACGGCGTGCCCCCACCGGTGCACCCACGCGAGCAAGAAAAGCTCGATTAGCAGGAGTGTTCGAATCCAGGCGGGCCCATCGCGAATGGCGGCGCGGCCAAGCTGGCACATTGGCAGGTCGCCTTGCGCTCGTCGTGTTCGACCAAAGAGTTCAGGTCTAGCTGTTCGGCCTTTCCTCCTCCTCTCGCGGCGCGTCGGTACGTCGGGCATTCGAGCTGCGGTCGACGTCTCCACGCGTGCGACGTCGGCTTGCGCGAGCATTCCAACCAACTCGTTCTCGCGGACGACGATCGGCACCCGCCGCACTTGTTCGCGCGCCATCAGCTTCAGCGCCTCGTCGAGGTCGTGGTCTGGCGTGAGCGCCAGCACGTCGGTCGAGGCGACGTCGCCGACCACCGCTGTGTCCGGATCGAGGCCTCCTCCCACCACGCGAACAGCGACGTCACGGTCCGTGACGATGCCGACCAGCCGCGCTCCGTCCTCGACGACCGGGAGTGAGCCCACGTCTTCGTCCTTCATCAGCTGCGCCGCCTCTCGAACCGATGTCTGCACCGTGACGGCGCGAGGACGCTGCGTCATCACCTCGGCGATCTTCGTTGCCATGTTGTCCCCTTTCCTCGCGTTGATCCGTTGGTCATCGCTTTCCGCCACGGTCACAGACGCAAACCCCCAGGCGAAGCGGCGCGCGACCGGTTTCCGCGTCGGCGGGCGGGAGAGGAGCTTCATACGATGCGGAGGCAGCGATGAACGGTCCCGATCAGCGACGCGGCGACATGGGCGGCCGCGCAGGCTCCGGGTGGCGGGACGTGCTGCGACGGACGGTCGCAGAGTTCCAGGCTGACGAGATCACCGACCGCGCGGCCGCGCTGACGTACTACGGCGTCCTCTCGATCTTTCCGGCGCTGATCGCCCTGGTGTCGATCGTCGGCCTGGTGGGCCAGCCGGCGACGAAACCGCTCCTGACGAATGTTGGCGAATTCACGCCGGGCGCGGCGCGTCAGATCCTGGAGAGCGCCATCAACGGGCTCACCCACGGGAGGGGGACGGCGGGCCTCCTCTTCGTCGCGGGAATCGTAGGCGCTCTGTGGGCCGCGTCCGGATACGTGGCTGCGTTCATGCGAACCGCGAACGTCGTCTGGGACGTCGAGGAGGGGCGGCCGATCTGGAAGACGCTCCCACTCCGTGTGGGCGTGACACTGCTCTCGATCGTCCTGCTCGCGGCCTCGGCGATAGCCGTCGTGGTCACGGGCGGGCTGGCGGAGCGGGCCGGAGAGCTACTCGGCCTCGGGAGCACCGCGGTGACCGTCTGGGACATCGCGAAGTGGCCTGTCCTCGTCCTGATCGCAAGCCTCCTGTTCGCCCTTCTGTACACGTCCGCCACCCGGGCTTCCGCGCGATCTTGCCGGGCGGCATCGTCGCGGTCGTGCTCTGGATCGTCGCGTCAGCGTTGTTTGCCCTCTACGTCGCGGAGTTCGGCTCCTACAACAAGACCTACGGGAGCCTCGGCGCGGTCGTGATCTTCCTGGTCTGGCTGTGGCTCTCGAACGTCGCGATCCTCTTTGGAGCCGAGCTCAACGCCGAAATCGCCCGCGGCCGCTCGATCGCGGCCGGCGCCCCCGAGGACCGCGAGCCGTACCTTCCTCCGCGCAACGAAGCCACCCGCTCCTGACGTGTTGGCGTCCCACCGACGCGGTTTCTGCGGGAGACAGGCCGGGTAGCGCCTGTTCAACGACCGTCGGAATCATTCTCGCGATCCTCGGAATGCTCGATCGAGCCGTCGGCCCCCGACGCCATTACTGGTAACGCGGTCCGTCGAAGGACGGCGCGAAGCGACTAGACGCCGCGAGAGCAGTCAAAGGGTGCGCGCGCTGCACGTGCGAGGTGTCAACAAAGTGGCAACGAGAACGTCCGAGACGCATCGAGATCAGGGTTGCGTTGCGAGCGGCGGAATCCGCGTGAATGAACGGGTTTCCCAGCTGGACCTAGGCGGGCCTATAGAGCACCATCCGGCTTCGCGCGGAGCGCATGGTTGCGTGAGATCTCTGCGATGTATCGAGCCGGTCGTGGGTCAGAAAACGTCGAGCGCGAGTCGCCAGATCGCGCGGCCGGCAGGATAGAGGCGGCCCCGTGCATACACGCCGCGCCGCGAAATGCAGATGTGGGGTAGTCGTTGCGCCGCCTGTGCGCCAACCCAGCCGGTAACGAAGGCAAGACAACGTGCGGGGCGTCCGGCTGACCGCGATTCCCGGTAACGATCGAACGCGAGCTGCAGCGCAGCAACGAGATTCTCTGTGCTGCCGGGGCGAAGAGTGGCTAGCACCGTCGGATGCCCGTGGAAGGCTGCGAGGCGTCGCGAGGCTGCGAGCAGGCGACGTGGCCGGCCGAGACGACCACACGAACTTGGTACGACTGCCTGATTCCAGCTGAAGCACAGCGCACGCGTCGTTGGGTAGAAGCGACCAGGTATGGCCGGGAAGCCGCCCGGGCCGAGCGGATAGATCTTTAGGTAGTCGCCGCGCGGCGGCGCCGGCGCCGGCTTGACGTCATAGACGCTCGCGGGGTGATAGAGCATGACGGACAGCACAGGGCGTTCCGGTTCGATCTTGATCGAGCGTTCGTCTGAGCCAACGACGACGAGTGCCGCAACGCCTTTCGCAGCTACGTCGCTTGGCGCAACGGCGGCGACAACGAGCGAAGCGAACACGGCACGCAGCTTCATCAGTCTCCGCCTGTAGTACGTGCGACGCATTCGTCAGGTCCGGCAGTTGCGGGCACCATTTCTCAAGTGCGCTCGCCAGGCGGCGGGCTAAGATCTTGGCTGTGAGACAAATGCGACGAGCATGCGTCGCAGTGCTTGTGTGTCTCTTGCTTCCGGCTGCGAGCGTTGCAGGTTCCGCCAAAACCGCTCGCCTCGACGTCTTCCGTCGCATCCACGTGTTGGGCAGACGACGACGCTCCAGCTTCGACCGTATCGCACGGTCGGCGGCAAGCTGCAGCCGGCGCTTCTCCCCGCCGGCACGAACTGGCGGGTAATCGTGAGCCGCACCGGCGCGAAAAAGACCATCGCCGTTGGTGTCTCGCGGGATCCGGAGAACCCCTACGTCTGGACGGGCTCGTTCCGCGTCGGCGCGCGCGGCGCCTGGACTGTACGGATCGTCGGCGACCGGAAGGATTCGCTGAGAGTTGACGTAGTTCCGCGTAGCGCGGCGCGAACTATGTGGGACTCGCTCGACCGGCCCTTCCGGATCCCGACCATCCGGCCAGGCACGTCATGTCCGACGAGCACGCCTGATCCGAGCGGCGACCTGACCCGGCTGGGAAACCCAGGAGCGGTGGCGTGGGGCACCGGTCCCGCCTACCCACTTGGTTTTTCCAGCAGCGTGTCAACGACGAGACCCGTCCTCGAGTACAACGATCCCCTCGACCGCGCCAGCGGCTTCTATGGCAGCCGCTGGTCGGGGCAGAAGGTGTTGTGGTTCTTCGACCGGAGTGCATACCAAGGCCCGATCCTCATTCGAGGGCAGCAGTTGGACGGCATGAACATCCTCCGCTTCGGCGATCAGGTGGTCCCGGAGCGGGAGATGCGCGTCCGCACGGAACAACGCGTCGCTCCAACCTATGCACGTATACGGCTGGGCACTGGAGGCGGCTGCTACGCGTTCCAGGTAGACGGAACGTCGTTTACGTCACTGATCATCTTCGACACCATTCCGACTGCGGCCAGCTGACCTCGGGCAATTGGCTCGAGCTTCCGTGCGCGCCGCGCATTGCTGACCAAAAGGGGTACGCGCCTACGGTAAACGGGATAGTCGATGCGCTCGTTCGAGGGATCAAGCGGGCACTGATGTTGCGGCAAGAAAACGGCATGGCCCTCGTTATGGCCCTGGGGATGATGGCCGTCCTCACCGCCGTCGCCGCCACACTGTTCTCGTACACGACCTCGAACTCCCGCACGGCAGCCTACGGCCGGACGAAGCAGAAGGCGGCCGCAGCGGCCGAAGCCGGCGTGAACAGCGCCGTGTCCGTGCTCGGGCTGTCGACGAACAACGCCCTCGACCCGTGCCTGCTGCACCCGCCGACGAACCCATCGGGCTACACGTGCGCGAGCAATGCAGCCTTCCAGGCGACCTACGACGGCGGCACGGTGCAGTGGTACGGCACGTTCGACCAGTCGGCGCAGGTCTGGACGGTCCGCTCGGCCGCCAGCTTCCCGAATCCCACCGGGCCGGGAGCGGCGCCGGTGACGGGGAGGTTGACGGCGACGGTTCCCATCACCGCGAATCAGAACGACGTCGCGAACACCGCGGTCTGGAACTACATCGTCGCGACGAAGACGAGCAACTCGACGACGTGTGACGTCAACCTCGCGAACACCGTCATCATCGACGAGCCGATGTACGTCGCCGGGAACCTCTGCATGAACAACTCGGGGCAAATTCTCCAGCCGACGAGCACACCGGTCAAGCTGATCACGCTCGGCAAGCTCATCCTGATGTCTCCGCAGACCAGCGTCGGCACGTCGTCGCAGCCGATCTTCGAGGCCGACATCGGCGGCGGCTGCGCGACCCTGATCACGAGTTCGACGCATCCCTGTACGTCGAGCGACAAGGTCTATGCGAGGACGCTGCTGAACAGCGCGTCGCCCATGACGCTGCCGGTCGTCGACGACGCGAACGCGTACCTCACGGCGAAGCCCGGCCCGAAGAACCCTTGCTCGATCACGTCGGGGACGCCGCCCGTGTGGGACAACGACTCCACACTCAACACCGCCACGTATCCGAACGGCAGCGTGCCCGCCGCCTTCAACCTGACCCCGGGAACGGATTACACGTGCCGGGCGACGGACAGCTCCGGAAACATCGTCGGGCAACTCGACTGGAACAACACGACGAAGACGCTGACGATCAAAGGCAAGATGTACATCGACGGGAGCGTGTACTCCGACAACGGCGTGGTGAACCTCTACAGCGGGTCGGCAACGCTATACCTCACCGGCACGTTCTCGATCACGAACTCGACGAAGATCTGCGGCGCCACTGCCGGCGTACTCTGTGACTTCAGCACCTGGACGCCCAACAGCAACATGCTCGTCGTCGTCGCGCACGGCGACAGCGGGAGCGGCTACAGCGTCGCGATGTCGAACAGCACGAAGTGGCAGGGCGGGTTCTTCGCCAAGAACGGGATCGACCTCGGCCAGTCCTCGATCGACGAGGGGCCGATGTTCGCCTCCACGATCAACCTCGGCAACAGCGTCCA
>WNGA01005850.1_pt1 | contig 17684 bp, 14 predicted proteins | sample 5400061 | NCBI WGS metagenome assembly WNGA01 (sample SAMN13153366, study PRJNA577476) | soil metagenome | isolation source: 100 cm soil or saprolite under grassland replicate 2 | place: USA:California | collected 2016-06-15 | reverse complement strand
TGTCCGTGGCCGTGCTGCGCCAGCCGGCGCTCGGGCAGCGGTTCACAGTCGACGAGAGCCGCTGGATCGCCACGAGCCGCTACTTCTGGACGACCTTTGTGGAACGCGATCTCTTTGGTCCAGCCTGGCAGCCGAACTACCTGGTCCTGACTCAGCCGCCTGTCGCGCGCTATCTGATCGGCTTCGGCCTCTGGCTCCAAGGCTGGAGCCCGGACCAGCTCAACGGCCGCTACGACAGCCTGCGTGGCTACGCCTTCAACGAGGAAGCGGGCAACGTGCCCGGACCCGAGCTGCTTGCCGCGGCACGGCGCACGGTGTTCGTCTTCGCGGTCGGGGCGGTGCTGCTGCTGTATCTGGTCGGGCGAAGCGTCGGCGGGCCGCTGGCTGGCCTGTTGGCCGCCGCGCTGGCGCTGGCCAATCCGCTGCTGTCGACGTTGTGGACGCGCGCTCTGGCCGAAGCGCCGCTCGCCTTCTTCTCGCTGCTGGCGCTGCTGCTAGCCCTGACCAGCCTGGGCCGCGCGCGGCCGGGTGGGGCAAGGCGCGGGAGCGGTGTCGCCCTCGGCCTGGCGGCCGCCACCAAGCTCAGCGGCGTGCTCGGGGGGCTCGGGCTGGCGCTGTTTGCGCTGCTCGAGCAGGGGTTCGGCTGGTGGCGCGCCCGCCACTTTGAAGCCCGTCGCTCCTGGCTCGTTCTCGGCCTGGGCGGCTTGGTTGTCTTCGTCGTCGCCAACCCGCTGCTCTATCCCGACCCGATTGGCCGAAGCCTCGGCATGTTCGACCATCGCCGCGAGGAGATGCTCCAACAGCAGCTCATCTGGCCGAGCCAGGCGGTTCGTGACGACCTCGTATCGCGGATGTGGCTGATCGGGCGGCGCGTCTTCCGCGACTATGGGTCGCTACCCGGCCGTGGCTGGCTGCCTCTCGACGCGTCGCTCGCGGTGATCGGGCTGGGGATCGCCCTCCTCGCCACCTGGCGCGATGTGGTCGCTCGGCGGCGGTTGGGGCCGCCAGCGATGTTGCTGTGCTGGTCGCTCGCCGTCTACGGGGGAGTCGCCGCGACGCTGGGATTCGACTCGTCCCATTACTACGCTCCCCTGGTCGCCGCGAACGTACTGCTCGAGGCCGTGGCCCTGGCAGCCCTGGCCCAGTGGGTCGCGAGCCGAAGTCAGTACACCCAGGCCCCGGAGACGAACATCGGCAGCCGAATGGCCCAGACCAGCATCACCGCCGCCACGCCGACCCACGGCAGTGGCCCTCGCGCCGCTAGGTCCAGCGGCGTGGTCGTCCAGGCCGAGCCCCCCGCCTGACCCGGCCACCAGCCAGCGACCCGGGCGCGCTCGAGCAGTTCGAGCGCCACCAGGGCCACGAGCAGCGCGCCGACCACCGCTCCGAGTGGATGGAAGTAGATCGCCGCTGACAGGTCGCCGTGGGCCAGCGCGACCAGACTGCGAGTGATCCCGCACCCGGGGCATGGCAAGCCTGTCGCGAGCCTGAACGGACACAGGACCGGCGCGTGCTGCAGCCAGGCTGGCGGCGCCAGCGCGGCCGCGGCCAGCACGAGCGCGGCCGCGCGGCCAGGCGTCACCAAGTGGGCGACCTGGCCCGTCCAAGCCTCAAGCCGACTGAAGCGGCCCACCGCTGCTCCAGATCTTGTTCAGCTCGCTCTGCTGGATCGCCGAGCCGATCACGCCCAGGCCGAAGATGTCAAGCAGAATCACCAACACGGCTGTGTCGTTGATCGGAAGGCCTCGGGCGGTCTGCAGCTCGACCAGCGTCTTCGAGATCCGATAGTCCACAAAGATGCCATAGATGCCACAGGTGATCAAGGCGATGAGGAAATCCAGCATGGGCGGGTTACCGGTTGGGCTGTGGCCGGCGTCCCGCAGCTCGCCGAGGGTCTTGAAGTACCAGTAGATGATGTAGATCCCACACGTGATGATCGCGAACAGTACGACCAGTCCCGGCGAGCGGACCGTCCCACGTGGCATTCCGTACACCCCATCCTCCAGTCCCCGCTTCCCGGGGAGCCCGGCTAGGCTAGCAGGCCGCCGGCCCCAATGGAAAGTGAAAAGTGAAAGCGAAAAGCGAAGAGCCTGCCCGTGCAGTCTTCACTCTTCGCGTTTCCCTGACCTGTATAACCTTGCCGTGGCCCGCCACACCTGGCGTTCCCTCGAGCACAGGATCGTCACCTGCACGCGCTGCCCGCGGCTGGTCGACTACAGACAGCTTGTCGCTAGGACCAAGAAACGCGAGTTCCGCGACCAGGAGTACTGGGGTCGCCCGATCCCGCCCTTTGGCGATCGGCGTGCCAGGCTACTGGTGGTGGGCCTCGCGCCGGCCGCCCACGGCGGCAACCGCACCGGGCGTGTCTTCACTGGCGACGCGTCCGGCAACTGGCTCTTCCGGGCGCTCTACCGCTCGGGCTTCGCCAACCAGCCCTTCTCGGTCGACCGCGACGATGGGCTCGAACTGCGCGACGCGTACATCACGGCCGTCGTGCGCTGCGCGCCTCCTCGCAACAAGCCCCTGCCCGTCGAGCTAATCAACTGTCGGCCGTACCTCCACGCCGAGCTCGACCTGCTGAGCGACCTGCGGGTTGTCGTCTGTCTGGGTCGCATCGCCTTCGACGGCTTCCTGCGAGCCCTCCGCGAGCGCGGCCACCGGCTCCCCCGGCTCACGTTCGCCCACGGCGCTCGCCACCGGCTCGGGCCAGGCCTGCCCGTCCTGATCGCTTCTTACCACCCGAGTCGCCAGAACACGAACACGGGCCGCCTGACCGAGCGAATGCTGGACGCCGTCTTCGCCCTCGCGCGCCGGGAGCTCGACAAGACGAGGACTGAGGACTGAGGACTGAGGACTGAGGACTGGGGGCTGAGGACTGGGGGCTGAGGACTGAGGACTGAGGACTGGGGACTGAGGATTGAGTCGCCCTTATTGTCATCCCGAGCCCCTCTTGTCATCCCGAGCCCCCTTGTCATCCCGAGCCCCCTTGTCATCCCGAGCCGCCTTGTCATCCCGAGCCGCCTTGTCATCCTGAGCCCCCTTGTCATCCTGAGCCAAGCGAAGGATCTCATGCGCACCCAGCGGGCACCTGCGCCGGCCCCCGTCGGACGGTAAGGGCTCAGGAGGACCATGCATCCGGCAGCCGCAACAGTTGTGTCGGAGGCCTCCATGCCCGTTCTTTGGCCCCAAACGGCATTTTATTGATGGGAGGACGTTCTCTAAGTAGCGGGAGGGAGCCAAGCTGATGAGGGACAGGCGGCACCGGGCCATGCGATCGCTCCATCGAGCCACGCTGCTGGCGCTGCTCGCCTTCGGGCTGGCGCTGGGACCGCGCCCCGCGCCGGTAGTCTACGCCTCGACCTTCACGGTTACGAACACCAATGACTCCGGACCTGGCTCGCTGCGCCAGGCGATCCTCGACTCCAACGCCAACCCAGGCGCCGACCTGATCGCCTTCAACATCCCCGGCCCCTGCCCGTGCACCATCCAGCCGCTTAGCGCCCTGCCGACGATCACGGACCCGGCGGTGATCGATGGGACAACTCAACCCGGCTTCGCGGGCTCGCCGATCGTCGAGCTGAACGGGGCCAGTGCTGGATTTGCCAGCGGCATTGTGATCTCGGCCGGCAGCAGTACCGTCCGCGGGCTCGTGATCAATCGCTTCTACAGTGATGGGATTGGGCTGGTCACCGCCGGCGGCAACCGGATCGAGGGCAGCTTCATGGGAACGAACATCGCCGGCACGGCTGCGCTCCCCAACGGCTTTGGGGTAGGCGTCGCCTCTTCCAACAATACTGTCGGAGGCACGACGACCGCCGCCCGAAACCTCATCTCCGGCAATCAGTCGTTTGGTGTCGATATCTTCCAAGGGCTCACAGGGAGCCCGGTCACAGGGAACGTCGTGCAGGGCAACTACATCGGTACCGACGTGACCGGCAACATTGCGGTGGCCAACCGTGGCGGCGTGAGCATACAGCACTCGGCTAACAACGTCATCGGCGGAACCGCGCCCGGAGCGGGAAACGTGCTCTCGGGAAACCCAGGGTTTGGCGTCCTCATCTTCTTTTCAGAGGCGACCGGCAACCTTGTCCAGGGGAACTACATCGGGACTAACGCGGCCGGCTCCGCTATCGTCCCCACAGGCCCGGGCCTGCCTGTGGGCATTTTTATCGACGCGCCGAACAACATCCTCGGAGGGACGACGGCGGCGGCGCGAAACGTAATATCAGGCAACACCGCGGCTGGCATCGATCTACTGGGCTCAAGAGCGACAGGTAATCTGATCCAGGGCAACTACATCGGGACCGACGCGACGGGCACGGTCGGGCTCGGCAACTCTTTCTTCGGGGTGGCGCTGGAGGATGGCGCCAGAAACAATGCCATCGGCGGCCCAACGGCCGGGGCACGGAACGTGATCTCGGGTAACAGCGGACCAGGCATCATCCTCGGCTTCCAGTCCAGCGCCAACTCAGTCCAGGGAAACTATATCGGGACGGACGCCAGTGGGACCGCTGCAGTCCCGAACAGCGGCGATGGCGTCCGCTCCGACTTCGGCGCTACCGGCAACACGAGCGTGGGGCCGGGCAACGTCATCCGCTTCAACGGTGGGGCCGGGGTCAACGTCGTCACGGGCAGCGGGATCAGCATCCTGTCCAACTCGATCTCCGCTAATGCGCGGCTGGGCATCGATCTCGGCGACGACGGTGTGACGCCGAACGACGCCTGCGACGCCGACACAGGCCCGAACAACCGCCAGAACTTCCCGGTCCTGGACTCGCTCGCCGTCTCGGGCGGGAGCACGACAGTCGGCGGGACGCTCAACAGCACGCCGAACACGACCTTCACCCTCCAGTTCTTCTCGAACAGCGCCGCCGATCCTTCCGGATTCGGCGAGGGCGAGACGCTGCTCGGCTCGAAGACGGTCACGACGGATGCGAGCTGCAACGGGAGCTTCACGGCGTCGTTCCCGACCGCCATCCCGAACGGCTCGTTCGTGAGCACGGCGACCGATCCGGGCGGCAACACTTCCGAGTTCAGCCAGGACATCGGCTTTGCCGACCTGTCGATCGCCAAATCCGACTCACCCGACCCGGTCCCCGCGGGAGCCAGCCTGACCTACACTCTGACGGCGACGAACGGTGGCCCGACGGCGGCTGTCAACGCCGTACTGAGCGACCCGTTGCCGGCCGGCCTGCTCTTCCAGTCCATCGCCGCGCCGGGCGGCTGGACCTGCACCACGCCGCCTGTCGGCTCGAACGGGACGGTCAGCTGCGCCAACCCGTCCTTCTCGGTCGGAAACGCCAGCTTCACCCTCAGCGCCCAGGTGGACCCCGGCACGCAGGGTGGCACGGTGCTGTCCAACACGGCCACGATCAGCGCCGGTTCAGCCGATCCCAACCCGGCCAACAACAGCGCCACCCAGACCACCACCGTCAACCCCGGTCCGACAGCCACGCCAACGCCCTCGGCGACCCCGACCTCGAGCCCTACCCCGACGCCCAGCCCCAGCCCAACGCCCAGTGCGACGGCGACACCCACCCTCCTGCCCGCCGCGACCCCGATCCCGACCGCCACCCCAACCCAGACTCTCATCCCCACGGCTACCCCAACCCAGACCCCGACCCCGACCCAGACCGCGACCCAAACTATCACCCCGACGCCTGCGCCGACGGCCACGCCGACTCCCCTTCCGCCAGACCACGAGAGTGACGAGCCTCGCAGACGACGGCTGACCGAGGAGCAGCGCCAACAGCGCGAGCGGACGAACCGGCTCGGGCTTGACGACTACCGAACCGAGGGCAACGTGCTGGAGGTACACGCCGAAGCGGAGCCGCCGTACGTGGTGATCGCCAACCGCGACGGGCTGGTGGTGGTGCGGCTGCTGTGCGGGTCGCGCTGCCCGACGATCCAGGCGGGCGACTACATCCAGGTGGACGGGGTCAAGCAGGACGAGGGGCTTTTCGACGCGGAGAACGTCACGGTCGAGCGGGCCGGACGCTAGCTCGCCTGCGCCCCGGGTCACTCGACAGGCATGGGCTCAATCAAGGAATGAGACGGAGGAAGGAGGCATGAGACGGGCCCTCATTCCTCATTCCTCATTCCCGGCAACCTCAGCAGTCGCGCGGCGTTTACGCCCAGGATCAGGTCGACCTCGCGCTGCGTGAAGGTCTCGCCGTGCCGAGCAGCCGTTTCGGGGAGCGCGCGAAGCTGGTCGATCCAGCCGCGTAGGTGCTCGCTCGGGCGGGCGCCCGTTCGGTCGGTCCCAAATAGGATGCGATCGATGCCCACCCGGTCTCGCATCAGGAGCATGCTCTTGACCAGCTCGGCCTCATCTTGCCAGCCGTACCAGAGCGAAAGGTCCAGGTAGACGTTCGGGCGATAGATCGCCAGGCTGATCGCGTCGGCCGCCCAGGCGTGCGGCATGCCCGAGTGGCCCAGGATGACCCGCAGCTCGGGTAGGTCGGCCGTCGGATCGTCGATGTAGAGGGGATGGGCGTACTTCGACTTGAGCGGAGGCACCGCGTAGCCGGTGTGGATCAGGACGGGCACGTCTAGCGCCAGGGCGGCCTCGTACAGGCGGTAGCAAAGCGGATCATTCGGGTAGAAGCCGCAGGGCGGGTACAGCTTCAGCCCGATCGCGCCGTGCTCCAGCACGCCCCGGCGAAACAGTTCGACGGCGTCTGCTCGGCGCGGGTCGACTCCACAGAACGTGTAGAGGCGGCCCAGATGCTGGCCCGCGATCTCGCCGCAGCGACGGTTCATCTCGTCGATCGGGATCTGCTGGTCCGGGAAGATGTAGCCGCGGTCCATCGGCATCATGATCGAGACGTCGATCCCCACCTCATCCATCTGGGCGATGCACTTGCTCCCATCCGGATCGACGATCCCGGCCACCACATCCAGATAGTGCTCCGGCCGCGCTTGCTCGCCGGACCATCTCACCAGCCGCGCCCACAAGCGCGACATCCCTTGCACGCACGCGGCCGGATTCCAGTCGAGACCTCCGAAGATATGCATGTGCACGTCGACGATCATCGTTTTACTCCAGAACTGAGGACTAAGGACCGAGGACTGAGAGTAGTGCCCTGTTTTCATTCTTCATTCTTCACTCTTCATTCTTCATTCCGTCCGCGGGTCCAGCCAGTCACGCAGCCCATCGGCCAACAGGTACAAGCCGGTTGTGAGGAGTACGATGGCCGCGCCAGGGAAAAACGCGACCCACCACTCGCCCGTCACGACGTTCGTGGCGCCCATGCTGATCATCAGGCCCCACTCCGGCGTCGGGATTCGCGCGCCCAGGCCGAGAAAGCCGAGCCCGGCCGCCACCAGCAATGCCCAGGCGGCGTTCACGGCGGCGTACGCGATGGCCGAGCCAAGGCAATTGGGCAGCAGGTGCCGGACGAGGATCCGAAGCTGTCCGCAGCCAAGCGCCCGGGCGGCCTCCACGAACGGCCAGCCGCGGCGCAGCATCACCTCGGCTCGCACGAGCCGAGCGTAGTAGGGGATGCCGATCACGGCCATCACGGCAATGACATTGCGGCTGTCCTGGCCGAGCGCCGCGACTACCGCCATCGCCAGGATCAGGGTCGGGAACGCCTGGACCATCTCCAACAACCGCATCGCCCACCAGTCCAGCGCGCCGGCCCTGAAACCCATCCCCGCGCCGAGCGCTATCCCCAGTCCGGCCGCCATCGCCGTCGCCGCCGCGACGATCCAGAGGTCGACCCTGGCGCCATGCAGGACTCTCGAGAAGACATCCATGCCAAAGCGGTCGGTCCCGAACGGATGGCCCGCGCCCGGTGCGACGTACGCGTTTTGCGGATCGGTGGCCAGCGGATCGTACGGGGCCAGTGCCGGAGCGAGCAGGGCCACGAGCCCAAAGAGCCCGACGATGCCCAGTCCGCCCAGCAGCTCGCCGGGCGGGCGTTTGCGACGACGGACCGTCGGTCTCGGCAGGGGCGAGCCGGTCGTTCTCGGTAGGGGCGAAGCATTCGCGCGCCGGGTCGCCGGCTCCCGAGTACTTTCGCGCGAATGCTTCGCCCCTACCCTCACCCCGCCCCTCCGCCCAGCCGAATTCGTGGGTCCAGCAGCGCGTACAGGACCTCGACTGTCTGGAAGACAGCCACGTACAACACGCTCGCCAGCAGGACGAAGCCCTGGATCGAGGCGTAGTCCGATACCTGGATCGCATCCACCACGTAACGGCCCAGCCCAGGCCACGAGAAGACCGTCTCCACCAGGACCGCGCCGCCCAGGAGGTTGCCGAACAGGGTCCCGGCCACAGTCAGCGTGGGCAAGAGCGCGTTCCGGAGCGCATGGTGTCCGAGCACGCGGCGCTCCGGTATCCCCATCGCGCGGGCGGTACGGACGTAGTCGGCGCCGAGGACCTCGAGCATGCTGGCCCGCAGCACTCGCGCGATCGGGCCGAGGATGACGAACCCGAGCGTGACCGCGGGCAGCGCGAGCTGGCCGAGCGCGGACCAGAAAACGCCGATCTGCCCGGCCAGCAGCGAGTCAACGAGCAGTAGCCCGCTCACGCCCGGGGGCGGCGGCTGGTCCAGTGGCAGGCGCCCGACCGGGGCGGGGAAGATCCGCACCTGGAAGAACAGGAGATAGACCAGCACCAGACCCAGCCAGAAAGAGGGGACGGCCACGCCGAGCAAGGTCAGCCCGCGGCCAAGGTAGTCCGGCCAGCGGCCCCTCCACACCGCGGTTATCATCCCCAGCGGGACCGCGACCGCGAGGCCGAGCAGCCCGCTGGTAAGGACCAGCTCCAACGTGGCCGGGAAGCGCGCGCCCAGATCCGCCAGGACCGGCTGGCCCGTCCGAAACGACCGGCCCAGGTCACCGCGGACGGCGCCACTGAGGTACTTGAGATACTGGGCCGGCAGGGGCTGGTCCAGGCCCAGACTGGATCTGATCCCGCGGCTCACCTCCTCGCTAGCGTGGGGCCCGGCTAGCAATGCAATCGGGTCGGCAGGCAGGACCCGCGACACGACGAAGGTGATGGTCAGCACGCCCCAGGCCGCGAACCCCGCTAGCAGCAGCCGCTGGCCAACCAGCCTGGCGGGCCGCCCTGGAGACACCTCGCTAGCCCTTCGGCGCCAGGAACCGGAAGCGGGTCAGGAAGTCGATGTAATAGACGTAGCCGGCCAGGTTGTCGCGCATCGCCACGTTGTGGTTGGCCGAGGCGACCGGAATCAGCGCCGCATCGTCCGCCACGATCCGTTGGACGTCCGCGAAGGCCCTCGCGCGCCCTTCCCGATCGCTCGAGAAGGCCCACTGGTCGTAGATCGCGTCCACGCGCGGGTTCTCGTACTTCGAGTAGTTGGCGAAGCCCTTGCTTCGATACCAGAGGTTGACCACCGTCGCGGGATCGTCCAGCCAGAGCGAGCCCTGGCCCAGGATGATGCCCGCCAGGTCGCGGTTCTGCCGCCGCGACTGGAACTGGGCCGTGGGCAGGCCCTGGATCGCGGCGTTGATCTTCAGCTTGGCCAGCTCAGCCTGCAGCAAGACGGCGACCGACTGGTGTTCTGGCACACCGGAGTCATAGAAGATGCTGGTCGCCAGACCGTCCCCCTTGCCCGCTTCGGCCAGCAGAGGCCGCGCCTTCTCCAGGTCGTAGTCGTAACGGACCGAGCCGTCGTAACCGGGCGTCCCCTCAGTCACCATGCTGTACATCCGGCGGGCCGCGCCGAAATACGCGGTCTTGATGATCTGGTCGTAGGGCACCGCGTAGGCGAGCGCCTTGCGGACCCTGACGTCGTCGAACGGAGGTTGATCGACACGCAGGTTCAGGTGAATCCGCTTGACCGACGGCTCAGACAACACGGTCACCCCGGGCTGGCGCCTGAGGGCGGCGATCTCCTCCGCGCCAAGGTAGGTGTCGACGTCCACGGCGCCGGAGGCGATCAGCAACAAGCGGTCGGCCTTGGAGCCGAGGATGCGGAGCACGACTCGCTGGAAGGCGGGCGGCGGTCCCCAGTAGTAGGGATTGCGGGCCAGGACGATCTCGACCCCTGGATTGCGGCTCTCGACGTAATACGGGCCCGTGCCGGCCGTGTGCTCGGCGAGCCACTTCTCAGCCCAGGGGTCGTCTGGCGTGCTGTGCGCCCTGACCTCCTGGCTGTCGAAGACGGCGAATTGAATGAAGCGCATGAACGCCAGCGTGGCCGGGTTGTGGCCGCGCGTCGTCAGGCGCACGGTCAACGGGTCGACTACCTGGAGCTGGCTCGGCTCGAAGATGCTGGCCTCGTTCGCCTCGAACTTGCCGAAGCCAACGGTCAGAGCCAGCTGCCGCTCCAGGCTCCAGCGGACATCCTCGGCCGCCAGCTCGCGGCCGCTCGGGTAGAAGCGGACTCCCTTGCGCAGGTGGAACGTGTACGTCACGCCGTCGGGGCCGACGTCGACCTGCTCGGCCAGGCTGGGCGCCCAGGCGTCGCCGTCGGACACTTTCAGCCCGTTTGGCTGGTCCTTGAGCTTGAAGTCAACCAGCTGCTCGTAGACGTTGTAGCTCAGCTCTTGTTTGGGGACACCAAAGCTCTTGGGTGGGTCGAAGTTGTCGATGTCAGAGGGGATGGCGACCGCCAGCGTGTCCTTGCCGCTGGGCTTGGCGGCGGCTGTCGCGGCGGCCGGCTTGGGAGCGGTAGTCGCGGCCGGTGCTTTGGGAGCCTCGGCCGTGGCGGAAGGCGGAGCAGGCGTTGGGCTGGCGCATCCGGCCAGCAGGAGTGCGAGGCCGAGAGCGAGCGATCGGTGGGCTCGAGCCATCGTGTCCTCCAGTCGTTTGCGGCGCAAGAGAAACACCGCCGGGTGAGCCCGGCGGTGCTGAAGGACCGATCACATCCCTACGCTGGTATTACCCAGGTCAGGTACGACGGTCGGCGGCGGAGATGGCCGCCCTCTCAGCCCGGCTCCCCGAGCTCCCGCGACGAGTACACCATAACGATAGCAGCCCGAGCCTCAGGTGGCAAGCTCCCCTCTCCCGCGGCAGGGAGAGGGGCTAGGGGTGAGGGCGTCACCCGGGGCACCGCGAGCTTCGGGCGGCAACCTCTCTCTCCCGCGGCAGGGAGAGGGGCTAGGGGTGAGGGCGTTATGGCCAACCCTGTTACAATGGAGGCCGGACCGCGTACGGGGGTAAGCGGCTCGTGGTACCGCGGCTGGGGCTCTGGGCGCTGGGGCTGGGCCTGGCGCTGGCAATCGTTGTCGCTGCTGGCAGCCGGCCGACGGCGGCGAGTGGCAGCGTTAGCGGCTGCCAGCTCCTCCCATCCGACAACGTCTGGAACGCGCGGATCGACGGGCTGCCGGTCCATCCACGCTCCGCCGACTGGGTGCGCACCATCGGCGCGGGGACCGGGCTGCATCCAGATTTCGGCTCCGGTCTCTACGCTGGAGCGCCGATCGGCATCCCCTACACCACCGTGCCGGGCTCCCAGCCGGAGGTGTCGGTCACCTTTGACTACGCCGACGAGAGTGACCCCGGCTCGTACCGGATCCCGCCCGATGCGCCGGTCGAGGGCGGCGCCGACAGCCACGTCATCGTCGTCGAGCGAGACCGCTGTGTGCTGGCCGAGCTGTTCGCCGCCGAACAACTCTCCGCTACCTCCTGGCACGCGGGCTCGGGCGCGATCTTCGATCTTGGCTCGAATGCCCTTCGGCCGTCCGGCTGGACGTCGGCAGACGCGGCCGGCTTGCCGATCCTGGCCGGGCTGGCCAGGTACGAGGAGGTGGCGGCGGGCGAGATCACCCACGCGCTCCGCTTCACGGCTCCCAGGACCCAGCGCAGCTACCTGTGGCCGGCCCGCCATTATGCCTCGACCGACACCGACCCCAGCCTGCCGCCGATGGGCGCCAGGTTTCGGCTCAAGTCCAGCTTCAACCCCAGCGCATATCCCACCCAGGTCCGAGTCATCCTCGTCGCCCTCCAGCGGTACGGTATGTTCCTGGCCGACAATGGCTCAGCCTGGTTCATCAGCGGCGCGCCGAGCGATAGCTGGGACAACGACGCGCTCCATCGCCTCCAGGAGGTGCTCGGCACGAGCTTCGAGGTGGTCGACGAATCATCGCTCATCGTCGACTCGAGCTCGGGCCAGGTTCGCGCGGCCCCGCCGCCACTCGGCACCCCCGCGCCGATTTCGACCCCAACACCCACCCCGACCCGGACATCTACCCCCAGGCCAACCTCCACCCCCACTCAGACACCCTCCCCGCGTCCGACCTGCTCGCCGCGTCCGAGCGTAGAAGTCGCGGTCGCCGCGAGCGGACCTGACCGCCTCCAGGTGACGATCACAGCCGAGGCGTCCGCCGGGGCGCCGAACAATACGCTGCACGCGCTCCGGTTTGGGGCTGCGACGAATGCCCTGATAGACATCGGGGCCACGACCGGCGGGAGCGGCGATTTCACGGCCAATCTGCCGAGCGCGCCCCAACAGGTGACCTTCACCATCCGGCGCGCCATAGCCGGCCAGGCGACGACAGTCCCGCTCGTGGTGGTCGATGACTGCGGCGACTGGCCGACGTTCGTCGGCGCGGGCCAGGGCGCCCTCTGACCGTCGAACCTTGCGACGTCCGTTTGCTCGCGCGGACTTGAGGTCCCGATGGCCCGGCGTGATCTGGTTCAGATAGCTGCGTTGCACCCTGATGCCTGAAAAGGGCCCCCTCTCCCTCTGGGAGAAGGGAATGTCTCGCTGCTGAGGGTCGACCGAAAAGGGAGGCGTCACGCACGTAGCGAACGAGTACACGATGTTGACACCCCCGCTCAGTGACCGCGATGCTCGGCCCGACCTTGCGCGCTGAGTCGGGATCGACCAGGGCTGTCGCGCGTCGGCGTCCCACGGGGGCAGGGATGTTTTGGCGTACGATCGTGCCCAGCGCGGGGCTGCTGGTTGCGCTGCTTGGCTCCACGACGCCGGTCGCCGCTCACGAGACCGCGCTGGCCGCGGGCCAGGATGACGATCAAGTCAACGAAGCCCGTGAGCTGACCGAGACCCTACGCCAGGGTCTGCTCGGCGGTTCGAAGTCGCAAGCCGCCCGCGAGGCGCTTATCCGCTCCGCGCAGCGACGCCACGACCTGCTCAGCAAGATCGCCGCCCGTGATCCGGGCCGCGTCCTGGACCTTGCACTTCAGCCTGACGAGCGCTCGGCGCTGCCGGACGCGGTCCGCCCTTTGATCAAGGAGTGGGTCAAGCTCGAGGGCGAGCTGCGGGTCTGGCACATCGATCAAGAAGACGGACGGAGCGAATACCACGTCAGGCTCATGAGGGTGGGCCGTGAGACGCGGCTGCGGTTCGGCAGCCCCGCTGAGAGGGGTGAAGCCGGGCGATCAAGTCCGCGTGAACGGCGTCGCGTTGGCCGGCGAACACACCGTGGTGGCCGACCAGCTGAGCGTGGCGCGCGACGACGGCGCCTGGCCCGATGGGCCCGCAGCGCACAGCGATCATCCTGGCCAGCGCTCCGGGCGTTGGCGTCCATCCGTATGCCAACAAGACAAACACAGCCAGCCTGTTCTTCTCTTCGACGAGCCAACAGACCGCCCGGGCCTTCTACCTTGAAGCCTCCTACGGGCAGACGAGCGTTGTCGGCGCGTGGGGCGCCGTTGGCAGCGCCTCAGATGTGTATGGCCCCTACACCTGTCCACCGCCTCGTGCAGCACCGGCACGATCGGGAACGAGGCGCTCGCCGCCGCCGACGCGGAGCTCGACTACAACGCCTATGACCGGATCGTCATCGCGTGGCACTACTCGCCGTGCGGCAACGGAGGCGTGGCGACGATTCGCGCCCAGAGCCAGGGGACATGTGACGGAGCTACCCAGTACCTGTCGATCTCGTGGGACTTCAACGCGGCCCTCGGCTCGACCGCGTTCGAGGGCAAGAGCCGCGGCGTTGCCCTCCACGAATACGGCCACAACTTCGGCGTCTGGCACGCCAACGCGCTCGAGTGCGGGGCGGTAGCGATCGGCAGTGGGGCCTGCAGCAGCACCGAGTACGCCGATCCCTCTGACGTCATGGGCTCTTCGAGCGGCTACGGCCATCCCAACGGTGTCCACAAGGACGTCCTGACCTGGCTCGGGAACGGGCGCCCGCAAGTGGCGTCGACATCGGGCACCTACACTATCAACGCGTACGAGGAGGGCTCCGCCAACGTCAAGGTCCTCAAGGTGCCGCGGACCCGCGACAGCAGTGGCGCGGTCAACGGGTACTACTACCTGGAGTACCGCAAGCCGAGCACCACCTGGAGCGCGTTTCTCAGCGGTCGGCCCGACTATGGCAACGGGGCGTTGCTCCACACCTCCGGCGCCACGCCACTGTGACCTACACGCTTACGGTCGCCAACGGTGGCCCTGGGGCGGCTTCGAGCGTCACGCTCGCCGACACGCTGCCTCCGAGCGCGAGCTTCAGCTCCGCGGCGCCGAGCGGGACCTGCAGCCGAACGGGCGGCACCGTCAGCTGCAGCGTGGGCGCCCTGGCAAGCGGGGCCAGCTCAACCGTCACGATCGTGGTCACGCCGACCGCGGCAGGCACGATGATTAACACTGCCAGTGTGGCGAGCCCGACGCCCGACGGCAACCTGGCCAACAACAGTGTCAGCCGCAGCACAACGGTTAACCCGCCCAACTGCTCGCCGCGGCCCAGCGTGACGGTCTCGGCCGTGCCGAACGGTGCGGGCGGCCTGCAGGTCACGATCGCGGCCGGGACGTCTGCCGGTGCGCCAGGCAACCGGCTGCAGTCGATTCAGATCGGCGCGGCGACAAATGCGCTCGTCGACATCGGCGGCAAACGGGGGTGATGGGCAACCTGACCGTCCCGCTGCCGGCCGGCACGCAGCAGGCCAGCTTGACTGTGCGTCGCGCCACTACCGGCCAGGCCACCACCCTCCCGCTGGTCGTCGTCGACGACTGCGGCCCGTGGCCCACGTTCGTGGGGGGCGGCATCGGCGCCTTCTGATCTCAAAACGCGGCCGGTCCTCCGCCGACAAAGGTCTGCCATTCTCCACAGCCGTCGACGACGACGAACGGGACGGTTGTGGCCAGACCCGGCGATGCGCGCCGCACGAAGAAGGTCGTCTGGGCCGTCCCGGCCGGTAGGCTAACGTTGAAATTGCCAGAGGCGCCTGTCACGAAGCCGGGTACGTCGATGAGCGCATTGGTCGCGGCCCCGAATCGCAGCGCAGAGAGAGGACCGGCCCCCGCGCTGACGGTCACCTGGAGACGGCCAGTGCCGCTCGGCACGGCTGAGATGCCGACCGTCGGCCTCGGCGTGCAGACGGGCTGAGGCGTCGGCGTCGGAGTTGGCGTTGGCGTCGGGGGGGCCGGCGGAGCCGGCAAGGGTGGCAGCTGACAATAGCTGGCATAAGCGGACCCGATTCGGGAACTCGAGTCGACGAGGAAGTTGATGCCGTTGTCCGTGGTCGTATTGTTTACGAAGATGTCCGAGTTTCCATTGAGATCGTATATGCCGGCGCTCGTGTTCCTGCTCGCGGTGTTCGTGCAGACCGCGTTGTTGGCGAGCGTTACCTGGCTGCGGTCAAAGGCCAGCAGCTGAATACCTACGTTCTGCCCACTGGCGCCGTTGCCGACGACCTTGTTGTCCGAGACGTTCTGGCCCACGTCAGGCTCGAGGTCGATCCCGGCCACACGCTCGACGCGGTTGTTGTTGTCCACGCGGCAGTTGTCGATGATGTTGCCCGTGCCGCCGGTCAGGGCGATGCCGTTTCGGCCGTTATTCGTCGCTCGGCAGCCACTCAGGCGGGTGTTGTAGACCCCTTTCTGCTGGTAGTAGCCGAGGTAAAACCCGTCCTTGCTGAATCCGTCACTGGCCACGTTGACTACGGTCGAGTTCAGGACGTTGATGAGTCGGAGGCCAAAGCAGCAGCTGCTCGTCCCGACGCCCGACCCAGAAAGGCTCAGATTCCAAATCCCGATGTTCGTCGAGGTGGTGCTGACGCTATTGTTTGACATCAAGTGGTCGACGACGCCGTCCGCCAAGCGGATGACCGTCTTCTCCATGCCATCGCCGAACAGGGTGACGTAGGAATAGAGGCGGACCTTCGCGGGCACCACCCACACGCCGGCGGGGGCGTAAACGGTGCCACCCGTGTCCTTCACGCTGTCGATGGCGGCCTGGATGCTGGGGAAGTCTCTTGCGTTCACGACCCGAGTGCTGGTCTGGGCCGAAACGCGTGCAGAGCCGACCGCCGCCACGCCCGCGACGGCGATGACGAGGGCCGCAAGCATCCCGACAACCCCTTCCGCGCGTGGCAGCCAGAGTCGCGCCGAGGCCACTATTTCCAGGTCACGCCTATCTTGTTAGAGTCGCTCTCCGAGAAACAGGCGCCCTGAGGGGTGCACGCGTACAGGGTGGCACTATAGGTCCAGGTAGATGGGGAGTCGATCCGCACCTGGGCCGTGCAGATCGATTTCGCCTGGCAGGTCGCCACGAGTCCCGAAGCCGGGCCGCTGCCCGGAGATGCGATCCGCTGAATGGTGAGCGCGAACGGTCCACCCTCGGGCCGGCTCGTCCGTGCGCTGAGCGTCACGCTGGTGCCCACCGATACCTGGGTGGCGCTGGCCTCGAGGGTGACGGCGAACCCGCTCCGAGTCGGCGCAGGTACTGTCACGGGCGGAGCGGGAGTTGCGCTCGCCGTGCGAGGAGGCTGGGGAGTCGACTCGGTGCGCCCCGAAGCGGAGTCATCGGTAGGCTCGGCCGGCGGGGAGACGGCGGGCTCTTCGGGCGCGCTCGAATCCGCGGCCGGCATCGACTCCGGCGGCGACTCGGCGACGACGCTCGGCAGTGGACCGCCGAGGCCAATGCTCTCCAGGCACTCATCCGCGACCGTGTCGATCGAGGCCGGGTCGTATCCCAGACCGTTGAATGTCTCCTGGTCCGGGATCTGGTGCAACGCTCCTTCCAGGTAGACGTACACTTCTGGGCCAGATCCCTGAAGAAGATCGCCTTCCATAGGCGCGCAGGATTCCGGCTCCTGCGCGGAACGCTGGTCGAATCGTTCCGGGCGTAGAGCGCTGGCGCGGCCCTGCGCCAGATCGGTCGCCGACGTCGCCGCGTTCGGAAGGAGCAAGGCAGCGATCGCCGTGCCAATCAGCAAGACACGGCTTATCGGAATCACCTGTATGGCTCCCCGTTCGCTTCTAATTATGACGCTTGCAGCCAGCAGGTCGGGAAGGCGACCTCGGAAGGCCGTTCACGCCCCGCCACCTAGTTGTGGACCACGGCACGACGTCTCGCGCCGACCGCGGCCCGTCGCCACTTCGTGGGTGGCGGCCTCGGCTCGTTATGAGGCCCGTTCCGCTGGCGCCTAGCTGGAACGGGCCTCCTCCAGGTAGGTGCTGCATGCGCGGCGGAGGAACTGGCCGAACTGGACGACGACCATCTGGATGCCCTGCTGGATCAGCTCGCGGGCCGCCGGGCCGGTGCCAGCGCCGGCCATCACCAGCTTGCCGGCCGCCAGCGTCTCGTCGCGCACGCGGTCGATCAGCTTCTGGACCTCGGGGTGGCTGGGCGTCTGGCCGTAGTACTCCATACCCATGAGCAGCGACATGTCACCCGCGCCCAGGAAACAGCCGTCGAAACCATCGACGGCGAGCATTGCCGGCACCGCCGCGACCGCCCGGGCTTCCTCGATCAAGCCCAGACACATCGTCTCGCGGTTCGCTAGCTCGACGTGCTCGCGA
>WNGA01005844.1_pt1 | contig 17696 bp, 15 predicted proteins | sample 5400061 | NCBI WGS metagenome assembly WNGA01 (sample SAMN13153366, study PRJNA577476) | soil metagenome | isolation source: 100 cm soil or saprolite under grassland replicate 2 | place: USA:California | collected 2016-06-15 | reverse complement strand
AACCGGGCGTTTTATCGCTGGCTCACGCGCGACTATCGCCCGTTGTTTCCTCAGCTCCCCGAGCGCACCCGGCTCTTTCGCCTCTTCAAGACGCATCAGGACTGGACGCAGGTCTTCTTGGCTGCTCCGACGGTGCGCGCGGAGCGTCGCGGCCCCACCATGCGTGGCCAAGATCTGCCGGACCCCCTGCCCCAACGCCGGGTCATCCTCGGGGGTCTATAACGCCTCATCGAGGGCCTCGGCAAAGACGGCCATCATCTGTGCTTCGAGATCCCGATGCTGCTCTTGGAGCGCGTGCAAGTGCTCATGGGCAGCCGTGGTCATGCGCTGCATCCGTTTGAGGAACCTCTCCACCACCTGGTCACGGGTCTGCCCTTGGCTCTGGGCGAGGCAACAGAGGAGGAGACTCCACCGCCGAGGGGGCTGGATGTCGCGCATGTCCCCGACGTCGAGGGCCGCCGCCTCGGCAGCAAACTGGCGTCTCTTGGGATGCGCCATCCCCGCGAGAAAGGCGTGCGGAGCCAGGATCGATTCCAGCCAAGTCAGGCGGTCCAGCCACTGCCGGAGGGGGGCGAGCGTCGCCTGGCTGGGGGGAGCCTTCATGCGTGTACACTCCGACAGCCCGTCGTGCCCCTGGAGGAGGGTGTCAAGGCGTGCCTGGTGGGGCAGGGGGAGGGCGTCGATGATCTGGGCATACCGTGTCTGATGCACCCGGGAACGGATAGGGCCCATGAGGCGGTCCAGCGTGCTGAACGCGGGGAGTTCGCAGCGTGGCTGAATGAGATGCTCGATGGCCACATTGATCAGGTCGGCTGGATCACGCATGGTCGACGCGGCCTGGGCCACGGCGTCCATGACAACTCGGAGGCCTCCATTGGTAGAAGGCGTCAGCGCCAAGTAGGTCCGGATGAGGGAGCGATAGCGTGCCAGGGTCGCCTTGGTTTCGACCAGCGCGTAGGTCGCGGGGGGCAGCTGGAGTTGCCGGCAGAGATAGGTCCGAATCTGCGCGGGGCCGTCGGCCAAGGCGGGCAGAGAGCCTAGGGGTTGGTGACATTTGAGGAGGGTCAAGAGGGTCAAGTGCTGCGCGGGGCCGCGGGTAGGCGCGGCGACAAAGGCCCGTTCCTCCTCGGTCGGCGCGTAGAGCGTCTGGCGTTCGGTCGCCGTGAGTGCCGGGGGGAAGCGGGGGGAGGCGGTGCGTTCGATCGCAGCCATAGGCCTGCCATGCCTCCAGCAGTGTCCGAAAACGGGTCGGTGGGGAGATGCGCTCCACCCAGTGTTTTTCCAGGCAGACCAGCGTATAGCAAGGCTGTCCGCCAAGCGAGACCTTTGCGGACAGCCTTGGTGTCCACTCGCGGAAGGAACGCCTGTGCAGACAGCGCTCTACCTCCGGGTTTCCACAGCCCCGCAAAAACCCGACCTGCAGGACGATGGTCTTCGCAGGTATGCGGCACGCGCTGGGTTAGAGAGCGTCGCTGAGTATGTAGAGCGCGCCGTCTCAGGCCGACAGGAAGGACGTCCGCAACTCCAGGCGCTGATGCGTGCCGCGCGGCAGCATGCGTTGGCGTGTGGGCTGGTATGGAAGTTTGATCGGTGTGCCCGCAGCGTGGCGCATTTGCTGCGCGCGCTGGAGGAATTTGACTATCTGGGCATGCGCTTTATTAGCGGGCAGGCTCAGGTGGACACCGCGAGCCCCATGGGCAAGGCGATGTTCACGATCATTGGCGCCATGGCGGGACTGGAATCCGCGTTAATCTCGGAGCGGGTCAAGGCCGGCATGGCGGCGGCACGGGCACGAGGGAAAGCCCTGGGACGCCCGGCGACCCCTTCCCCTCTCGTAGCCCGGATCGAAGGGTTAGCGGTCACGACGCCCCTGAGTATTCGCCAGATTCACGCTGCGTTAGCTGGCCGCGTCAGCCGTTCCGTGGTGGGTGAGATCGTCAAGCGTGTCCGAGCCGAGGCGCGGCTCGCGTCCCTGTGGGACCTTTTTACACGTTTATCTCGAGCACCTGGTTATGTCGAGCTATCACCTATACCCCTCATTTCCCCCTGTAACACCGGCTTTTCACGTTTGAGCTACTCGACATAATCCAGACATGCGATGCTTCTTCTTTCTTGTCAACCCTAAGGAGAAGGAGAAGCGCATGCTCGAACACTGCTTTGCTCGCACGTCTGTGGTCGCTCGATACCGTTTCGGCCCACTGACTCCCTATCTCGACGACTTTGCGACTACTCTACAGCAACAAGGCTATAAACCAGACAACATCCGGGTTTTTCTCCGTGCCTGCGGTCAGTTTAGCCAATGGCTGTCTCAGCAGGAGAAAACCGTGACAGATGTTGATGAAACCGTCATCGAACGCTATACCAGCAGCCTACAACGGCCGCCTTCAGGCCGACGGCCAAAAGCAGCCCTAGGGTTGCACCATCTCCTGCGGTTCCTGCGGCACCACGCTATTCTGCCAGGCCCTCCCTGTGCGCGCCCTTTGACCGAGACCGAGCGATGGCTGCAGCGCTACGAGCAGTATCTGGAACAGGTACGCGGTGTCGTTGCCAGCACGCGCACGCCCTATCTCCGCATGGCCAGACGTTTCTTGGCGGCCTGTTTTGGCTCGGATCCCCTGGACTGGCAGTCCTTACGCGCCCAGGATATCACGGACTTTGTGCGTCAGGAAGCGGCGACCAAGCATGGAGGCGGGCGCAAGCTGCCCAGTGTTGCCGTTCGCTCTCTCCTACGCTTTTTGGTGTGCAGCGAAGGCCTGTCACCAGGCTTGGAAGCCGCGGTTCCCACCCCTCGCCAGTGGACGCATGACACGCTCCCTCAAGGCTTGACAGCCGAGGAGATCGGGCAGGCCCTTGCGACCTGCGCGGGCGAAAGTGCCAAAGATCTCCGCAATCATGCCATTCTGATGGTGCTTGCCCGTTTGGGGCTGCGGGCGCATGAAGTCGCCGCTTTGTGCTTAGAGGATATCGATTGGCACGAGAGCCGTCTCATCGTCCGTCCTGGCAAGACCCATCACGAGCGTGTCTTACCCCTCGTACACGATGTCGGGCATACGCTCGCCACGTACCTCCAATGGGGACGTCCCACGACCACGAGTCGAGTCGTCTTCCTCCACTGCCGAGCACCCTACCTGCCCTTTCGCGACGCAGCTGCCATCAGTCGGATTGCCTCACGTGCCTTGCAACGCGCGGGTGTCTGTGAGCGACCTCGGTTGGGTGCGCATGCCTTCCGGCACGCCGCCGCCTCGCACATGGTCAACAAGGGCGCCAGTTTCAAAGAAGTCGCGGATGTGCTCGGGCACCAGTCACTTCAGACGACCGGCATCTACGCCAAATTGGACCTTAAGACCTTAGCGCCCGTTGCCTTGCCATGGATGGGAGAAGTCTCATGAGTCAAAGTCATCTGTCTCTCCATCTTGACGCCTACCTCAGTTTCCGGGAAGCGCTCGGGTTTCACATGCGGGTTGAACGCACGCTCCTGCGCGACTTTATACGATGCATCGAAGTCCGTGGAGAAGACGGCCCCATTCGGGCCCAGTGGGCTGTGGAGTGGGCCTGTGCTTTGTCAGCCCGGCGAGGTCCGGGTGGAGCGGCACAACGCTTGAGCATGGCCCGGGGCTTTCTCACCTACCTGCGGGTGACCATCCCCGAGACGGAAGTGCCCGACCATGCCCTCGTCGCCTCGTTCCGTCGTCCCAGGCCGTATCTTTTTACTCCGGACCAGATCAGCGTGTTGATGCAAGACGCCCAGAAGGTGGGGCCGCGGGGCGCCCTGCGCCCTCATACCTTCTCCACTCTTATTGGGTTGTTGGCCAGCACGGGTTGGCGCGTCGGTGAGGCGCGCCGGCTCATGGTCACGGATGTGTGGCTCGATAACGACCCACCCTGTCTGCACATTCGCGACACGAAGTTCCACAAGTCACGCCTGGTGCCTCTGCATCCGAGCACGGCCGAGCACCTGCGCCACTACGCCCGTCTGCGCCGCGCTCTGCACTACGATGGCTTGTCAGACGTGTTCTTTGTCTCCGAGCAGGGTGGACAGCTGGGTCGTAGCACCCTGTGGCACTGGTTTACCGCGCGGTGTCGCGCTTTAGGGATGGGACCAACTGCCGAGGGCCGTCGCCCAAGTCTGAGCGCCTTGCGACACTCCTTCGCCGTCCAGCGGGTGCGGCTGTGGTATCAGGCAGGAGTCGATGTGCAGGCACGATTGCCCCACCTCTCGGTGTATATGGGGCATGTCCGTCCCCAAGAGAGCTATTGGTACTTGAGCGCGACCCCAGAACTCCTCACGGCCGCTGCTGAGCGGTTCCGCTGTTCTACCGTAGAAGGAGGTATCTCATGACGTCCCGTGACGCGTTGATCGCTCCCCATGTGCAGGCGTTCTTTGCCCAACACCTGGCTCAGCATAAGCGGGTGAGCCCACAGACCATGGCGAGCTACCGCGATACCTTTCGTCTGTTACTCACCTTTATCAAGGAGACGACAGGGAAGGAACCCTCGACCCTGCCTGTCGCCGACCTCGACGCGCCCATCGTCCTGCAATTTCTCGACTATCTCGAACACCACCGCGGCAATGCCATCCGCTCACGGAACATGCGTTTGGCGGCGATCCGCTCCTTTGCGCGCTTCCTCGCCTTGCGCGACCCTGAGCATTTAGCCATCGTGACACGCGTACTGGCCATCCCGAGTAAACGGGCTGACAAGAAGCTGATTGGGTATCTCACGCGGGCAGACGTCGAGGCGCTCCTGGCCGCTCCCGACCGCGCCTGTTGGAGTGGACGTCGTGACCATGCCTTGCTGCTGACCCTGTATAACAGCGGCGCCCGGGTGTCAGAAGTGACCACCTTGCAACGGGAGCACGTCTGCTTTGGCCCCCACACGTTTCTCCAGCTCAAAGGGAAAGGACGCAAGGAGCGCACGGTGCCATTGTGGCCGCACACCAGTCGAGCCTTACACACGTGGTTTGCGGAGTTGAACGGTCAAGGCGGTCGCATCGCTTTTCCTAATGCACGGGGAGGACCCCTCTCACGCGATGGGGTCGATTACCTCCTCCAAAGAGCCGTGCACAAGGCGACCGTGGCGTGCCCCAGCCTTGGTGCCAAGAAGATTACGCCGCATGTCATGAGGCATACCACGGCTCTGCATCTGCTACAGTCAGGCGTTGATATCGCCACCATTGCACTCTGGTTAGGGCATGAAAGTATTGAGACAACCCATGTCTACCTCGAAGTAGACCTGGCGCACAAAGAGCAAGCGCTCCAAAAGCTGGCTGCCGTGGAGGGGGATATCGCTCGTTTCAGAGCTGATGACCCTCTCCTTGCCTTCCTGACTTCGCTCTGATTATGTCGAGGAAAAAGGCATGAAATCTCTACCGCTCATTCGTTCGCCGACTTTGCTCGACATAACCAGGTGCTCGAGATAAGCAAGGATATGCCGTGCACGAGATATACACGTATCCCGAACATACCCCCAGTAGGGCGGCGTGTCGCCACGCTGTGCAAACACGAGGCGGGCTTGCGCCAGCAGCTGGCTTTGTATCATATGTACTATAACTTTTGCTTGCCTCACACCTCCTTGCGTCAGCCCTTGCCGCTCCCTGAGCCAACGAGCGGGACAGGGTCGGCCAAGCAGTGGCGGCCGCAGACGCCGGCGATGGCGGCGGGGCTGACCGACCGTGTGTGGAGCCTGCGAGAGGTCTTGATGTATCGGGTGCCACCGTGGCCGCAGCCGCAAGCGCTGTGAGAGATCGGCAAGGGTGATCATCGTGCAACGGAGCGGGTTCGTCGTGTCTACGAGCCGTCAAGGAGAGCTGAATGAGGGTCTGAAACTACCACTCAGGGGCTGATGACCGGCTGATGCACGCGGCGCAGGGTAGTGCTATACAGGTAATGCTGGCGACACGATTCCATGCTCCTGTTGATCAAAACCGCACGGAAATCAGGGGGGGCAACAGCAGCCATGGTCGTCAGCGACACGTGTCCAGGAGGAAGCGCGCACCCAGACCAGCGCCATGGCCATACCCGCCATGGGACACAGCCGCATCAGGATCAAGCGTGTGTCGCCCATGGCGCGCTCAGGCTCTGGACCACCGCATGGCGCCCGAGCAGCGCCTGCGGAGGGCACAGCTGTGGCGCGCGCGCCTCTCGCTGCGCGGGAGCTGCCGGGCCGTCGGTGTCCGTCTCACGTGGCGCTGGCCCTGGCTGGTGGCATGCTTGACGGCCTGTCCCGAGGCCTGCCAGGGCCAGCGCCCAGCCCGGCCCCCAGCCGTGGGGAGGTCCAGCGTGGCAGCGGAAGCCGACGAGAGGTGGCGCGTCGTGCCGCAGCACGCCACCACGCCAGGGAGGTGGAGCGCCAGGGAGGCCACGCCGCGCCAGCGCATGGCCTGCCCCGTGGGGGCGCGGCGTGGGGAGCGCGGCAAGGCACTCTGGGCCACTCGGCCGCTGGTGTCCCGTGCACCGGCGACGTTCCCTCCGGGCCAATAGGACAGCATACAACGCATCGAGTTGCAACTGTTTGACGTGCACGTTGCGGAGAACATAGGCTGAAAAAGCCTTGCCCTGCTCGGCGGCTGCCACCAACCATTGCAGGACTGTCTTCGGGTCGACCTCAAACCCCCGGGCCGTCGCACGGATGCCCAATCCCTCGGCTAAGCACGCCAGCACGCGTACGATCAGCTCCTCCGACAGGCGCTTGCCATGGAAGAGCGTGCCATGCGTCTCAAGGAAAGAGCCGTCATAGGAGCGCCAGGGACACTGGCGCCACGGGCCCCCACTGGGATGGCCGTTGGCGCGCAGATTGCCTAATCCCAGCCAGCCGTGATAGGCACAGCCGGTATGGGGGCAAAAATGCAGCGAGGTGTCGATGATACGCGGGCGCCGGTTGGTCGGCGGCATCGGATCGGGGCGCAGCGGCGGCGGCCCTTGGGGATGGTTGGCGTCGTGTGCACACGCGGCGCAATGAGGTCGTTGCGTGAGCCCCTCGAAGGGTGTGGGTTCGGTGGAGCGTGTGCGCTTGCACGTGAGGGGTACGGGTGCGGCTGGCCTCAGGTGTGCTCTGGTGGATCGGCTGGGCCAGCCGCCATGCACCATGATGCAGAGCCACAGGCAGCCCAGGATGGCGAGCTGGGAGTATACATGGTGCGAAATCATGGCAATGCCCCCTCACATTGGTGTGATGGGGGAGCATTTTACCCGGTTTTGGGGGCGGTGGAATTACCCGCAAGATCGAGGTACACGACCCCACTCCCAGAGCATCTCGGGTGTGTGGGGACTGTCAGGGTCGACGAGGCGATAGGCGTGGATGGGGGCACGATGCTTCATCGCGCTTCCGGTCTCCAAGGGGGATGAGCACAGCTCGGCACAGTACATAGTGATCGCTCATTCTAGCATGTCTCTCCAGCAGGCGCAGACAGCATACAAAACTGGTTCAGGCAAGAAGGAGCGTTGAGGAATGAACTGCTTGCGAGTTTTGCGTCGTGCAGCAGCTTCTCGCATGGGCCAAGGCGGAAGGCAACAGCACCATACGAGAGGGGGGGGGCAGAAAATACGTAGGATTTCGTTGCACAATGTGGGCCAGGAATGCGCCTGATCGCCATGTTGTGTGGCCCGCCTACTCCTACTGCACAGACCTCCCGACCATCTGTTTTCTCCAGTTACTTCACAGAGTTCAAGAGATTTCCAAAACTCGCAACCAGTTCTAACGCTCTTTCGCTCGCCGTTGCGCGATCCCCTCGTCACAAGGGCTTTCTTCTCAGGCCCGACGTGTGCGACAATACGCGCCGTACTCTCTCATGGCGTTGGCCCATCAACTGCGGAGGATCGCATGAGCGAACAGCAGAGCGCAGCAGACCAATCCCTCGCCCAACAGACCAGCCCCTACGGCTATGCCTACTGGGAGTGGGTGGCACGGGAGGACCCAGAATATGCCAGAGCCCGCATCCCCCTCTCGGAACTCTCAGTCGGGGAGGGCAAAGTGCTGGCGATCAAGTATCGGGAGATGGTCATCCTCGGAATCCTGGCCTTTCGCGGCGCCAGCCAGGAGGGGCTGCTCGCGCATATGAAGCGGGCCATTGAGCATGGGGCGACCAAACGCGAGCTGCTCGAGGCCCTGGAGTCCGCTGCGGTGCCTGGCGGCGGCCCGACGTTTGCCACAGGGGTGCGCGCGCTCATGCAGCTCGACGCTGAGGGCGCGTTCAAGAACGGGTAAAGGGCACCGAGAGCCGCCGATGCTGCCGGCATGCTGGGGCTGTGACGCCGTCCGCCCACCGTCATGGCCATGCGCTATCGTCTCCATGCCCACCCCGAGCGAGGGTGTGCAGAAGCACAGGCCTCTCCCTGGCTCTCGGAGAGAGTAACGGACGCAAGGTGCACGGTCGACAAAGGCCTCTGCGACTTCTCCACCGCGTGTGTGGCGCGCGCCTGCAGTGGCCCATGGCATCGCGCGCTCTGTGCCGCGTACGACTCCTGCATCTGGGTCTCTTGCTCTTTCCCTTTCGAGACGCGTGCACAGCTCAGCAGCAAAGGTCCTCCTATTGCAGAAATCTCTTGCCATGGCGGCAGATTATGCGATAGGGTTGTGCACGCGGCAAGCGCTTCTGCGACGGAGAGGCCTTGCTTGGTGCACAACCACCGTTTGCACAATGGCAACGGTATAAGGATATGGGAGGGAGATAGCCTCGGCCTTGCCCCAGTGCCAGGAGGTCGCTTCCTGCACTTACCGCGTTTCGATCAGACTCCCGCACGCTTCACAACGGTAGGATACGCGTCCGGAGTCCGCGAGCCTCACCTCGTCAAAATCGTACCGCTTCGTGTGTGTGGTCTCAAAACATTCTGGACAATAGCGCCCAGGCAGGTCCGCGGCTGTGAGGGTCAAATGGCAGTGGCGACACCGGAGCCGGGCGGGCGTCTCCCGCACGAGCACAAGCTGGCGATGTGGGCAGGCGCTCATAGGATGTGACCTCCTCGGTAGGGGTTGGCAGGGTCAGGATCGAGGAACTGCGCTCTCTGCCCCGGGGTGGAGACTGCCCCGGAGCAGTCCGTTCGCACTGCTGGGCCAGCACCGCATGGCCGGCCTGCGTGGGCGTGTCATCGTCTTCCAACACGCCTCGCTCAATTTATCGGAGTTTGTAGGAGGTCGAAGTTGGTGTCAAGGTGAATGCAAAGACATCAAAGAGGCTCACGTATTTTCACGACATTGGCTCGAAATTGGAGAAGAGATTCTCACATTCCACCGAATTATGTGGTGGAGCCTGTCATCGTTCATCGAACGCCGCCCGAGGTGAAGATTTGGAGGTTGAGGAACCAGTCGTGTGTCGGTACTCGTCCGCCTTCGACTTCCACCCCACACTGGCCGGCATGCTGAGCCCGACGCTGAGAGGGGACCAGGTTGTAGAGGTGCGCCAGCCCTGGAAGAAACGCCTGTTGGCTCCCTTTGGGATGATGGAAGCCCTGCATCGCGAACCATGGCCGTTCCATGGCGTTATGGGCTTGATCCAGCAAGGTGCTCGTCACCGGCATCTGCGGGTCTTCGAGCACCGCATACCACCCCGCTTGCTTCTCCTGGAACCAGCGCCGGACGCGCTCCCCGTTGGCCACCCCTGCGCTGTGTGCCACGTGGTCGGCAAAGTGGCGTAACCTCTGGCCGAGCGCAAACACCCGCAAGCCCGTCCGCTGGCGTGCTCTGTGCAGCAAGGTGTGGAACCGCGAGCGCAAGGCTTTGCGGACCGGGGGGCGATGGAGGTCAGTTTCCCGGGGAGCTTGTTGAGCGCGTGGCGGAGGCAGTTGCCGAGGCGCGCTCTCGGGAAGAGCGTGCGCCTACTCTTCGTGGTGCTGTCGAAGCCATCGGTCAGGATCCCCCGGACTCGTTATGAGGGCTCCTGCTGAGACGCCGCGCGTTGAAACGTCCCATAGGACCGGGTAAAAGCTGTCGCACTGGCTTCCTCCGTGTACCCGAGATGCCAGATCACGCGGCCACTGACCATCGTCGGCAGAGAGACTTTGTCTGCCAGACAGCGCGTATGCTTTTCATCGGCCAGGAAATACGTGGGCAGTGGCAGGCTACACCGGGTCAAAACCGTCACCAGACTGTGGTGGCCGAAGGCACAGAGCAGGCGAGAGAGCGCCATCGGCGAGAGATGCCCAATCACCGCAGCCAGCTCCAAACTCAGCTCCCTATGCGTCGCCAAGAGGGCGTTGCGGGCCACCTCTGGATGCAGCTGGCGATAAGGCAAGAGGAAGTGGGGCAGGACGGTGAACACCGCACGACACGTGGTGCACTGGATGCGCCAGGCGGTGACTCCACCCAGGCGAACACGGACATCATGGGCGTGGCGGGTGAGGCACCCTCCGCCGCGACAGCTCGCCTTGTGTTTGAGTTGCCAGCCCAGGGCCAGGAGGAAAGCTACGACGCATGCGACAAACGCCTTGCCGTCGCTAAGGAGCTGAAAGGAGGTGGCTTCGTTGTGAAAATCGACGGTAATGGTCCGGTTTTCGCGGGTCTGGCGAGCGGTGTTTCGCATGGGTCACCCTCAGGTCAGATGGTCGTTGCAACTGAGGACCTAAGATGAGGGTAAGACTAAACAATTGCAAGGGGATCACGAAGGGCGTCGGGGCTCCACCACATAATTCGGTGGAATGTGGATAAAAGCGCTTGCGGCCCAGGCGGGCGCTGCACCAGGCCGCCATCGTGACCAAGAGGATCTCGGCAATGCTGTAGGCCACCGAGACCCAGGTGATCTCATCGAGCGTTGGATCAGCGCGGGGTCAGCAGGGGTCGTCGGCCGCGTCGCGCTCCTGCCGCTGCTGGATGGCGCCAAGGCGGCTGCAGGGTAGTACCACGGGGGGCCCCTCGATGATCTGACCGCGGCACAACGCCACCTCGACGTCCTCCTGCCCTGGCTCACCTGCATCTGCGCCCCTTCTCCGTTATTGTGAACAGGACGCTGGGGGCATTCTCCCCGACCGTGCGCAGCCACGCGGCGATGTGCTCACGCAGCGCTACGGATCTTCTCCCGTCGCGATCATTCGTGCCCTTGCCACGGGGGACATTCCATCCACCAGAGGAGCCACAAGTTGCTCGGGTCATCCGTCCCGTCGTGGCGCCGTGCCAGTGCACACGCGTGACACGATAGCGCCCGCGCAGCGGGCGGGCGGCGGGTGGTTCGCTTTAACGGCCGTATATCCGAACTAGAGACCTGCGCTGACGCGGGGAACACTCCGACCGGGAGACGTGCATGCTGGCACGGACACGGCGAGGTGTCCTAGTGTCCCCCCGCGGAGTTCGCCAAAGCCGTTCGGAGATCGGGGGTTAATACGACGGGTATGCCGAACGCCAGCGTGGCCAACCGGCGGTTGGATACAGCGGCAGGGGCCTGGGCCTGCTCACCGCTGGCGGGCGGCGTCAGCAGCGGGGCGGTGTAGCGGCTCACCGCCCCGCCGGCAGCGGGTCCTCTTTCAGTACTTTTAGAATCTATAATGATATCTGTTTACCGTCCCCATCGACCTGTAATACGACGACGCGCACAGACATACCTGGACGTAGTATTTTGGTCAAATCTGTAGTAGTCAAATGGGTGGGTGACAGTTGACATGAGCAAACGGAAGTGGAATGTGATACATTGCGCAACCCCTGTGACATGTTCTGGAAGAACTGTCGTGTGTTCCTCATCCCGCACCAGGAGGGCTGCATGCGCCATCACGAAGACGTCCTCATGCTCGACAACGATCCCCTGTGGTACCAGGATGCTCTCATCTACGAACTGCACGTCCGCACGTTTCACGACAGTGATGGGGACGGGATTGGGGACTTTCGCGGGCTCACTCAGAAACTCGACTATCTGCAAGACTTGGGCGTCACCACCCTCTGGCTGCTCCCCTTCTGTGCGTCGCCGTTACGTGATGATGGCTATGATATTGCCGACTACAACAATATCCATCCGCACTACGGAAGCCTGCGTGACTTCCGAGACTTCTTACGGGCAGCGCACCAGCGTGGACTGCGCGTCATCACCGAACTGGTGGTGAACCATACCTCCGACCAGCACCCCTGGTTCCAGCGCGCCCGCCGTGCCAAGCCCGGCAGCCGCTGGCGGAACTTTTATGTGTGGAGCCATACCCCAGACAAGTACCAGGACACCCGCATTATCTTCAAGGATTTCGAACCGTCGAACTGGTCCTGGGACCCGGTCGCCCACGCCTATTATTGGCACCGCTTCTACGCCCACCAGCCTGACCTGAACTATGAGAGCCCCCAGGTGCAACGCGCCATTGTGCAGGTGCTGGATTTTTGGTTCGGCATGGGGGTGGATGGGCTGCGGCTCGATGCGGTCCCCTATCTCTACGAGCGCGACGGGACGAGCTGTGAAAATCTGCCGGAGACGCATGCCTTCTTGCAAGAGCTGCGCCGTCATGTCGACGCCACATTCGCCCATCGCGTGTTTCTCGCCGAGGCCAATCAGTGGCCGGAAGATACAGCGGTGTACTTTGGGGCGGGGGATGAGTGTCACATGAACTTCCACTTCCCCCTCATGCCGCGCTTGTTCATGGCGCTGCGCATGGAAGATCGCTACCCGATTGTCGACATCCTGCAGCAGACCCCAGCGATTCCGGCGAACTGCCAGTGGGCCACCTTTCTGCGCAATCACGACGAACTCACCCTGGAAATGGTCACCGACGAGGAGCGCGATTACATGTACCGGGCGTATGCCCATGATGCACAGGCGCGGCTGAACCTGGGGATCCGGCGCCGCCTGGCGCCGCTGCTGGGGAACGACCGGCGCACGATCGAACTCCTCACCGGCCTGCTGTTTGCCCTGCCCGGAACGCCGGTGCTGTACTACGGCGACGAGATTGGCATGGGGGATAACGTCTATCTGGGGGACCGGAACGGCGTGCGGACCCCCATGCAGTGGAGCACCGACCGCAATGCGGGCTTTTCCCGTGCCAATCCGCAGCGCCTCTGTCTCCCGATCATCATTGATCCTGAATATCACTACGAAGCCGTCAATGTCGAGACGCAGCAGCACAACCCCCACTCCCTCCTCTGGTGGATGAAACGCACGATCTCGGCGCGCAAGCGTTTCAAAGCCTTTGGGCGGGGGACCCTGGAGTTGCTCCAGCCCGAGAACCGCAAGGTGCTGGCCTTTGTCCGTCGCTACCAGCAGGAGTGCCTCCTGGTGGTGGCGAACCTGTCACGGCATACCCAGTGTGTCGAATTGGATTTATCGGCGTTCCAGGGCATGGTCCTCGTTGACCCCTCCAGCCGCACGCGCTTCCCATCCGTTCGGGAGCAGCCCTATTTCCTCACCCTGAGTGCCTACGCCTTCTACTGGTTTGTCCTCGAAGCAGCGCCCGCGGAGCTCTCCGTGACGTCGGACGCCCCGCTCCCCCTGCTGACGGTGCGGGGCAGTTGGGACGGCATCGTGCAGCCGCGGGACCAGGGTAGCCTGGAGGCCCTCTTGCCCGACTATCTCCGCCGGTGCCGTTGGTTTGGCGGCAAAGCCCGGACGATCCAAACCGTGGAGATCGTCGAGGCCATACCAGTCTTGCATGAAGCCCCGCTCGGATACCTCACCCTGATCCAGGTGACCTATACGGATGGGGAACCTGAAACCTATGTGCTGCCCCTGGCATGGACCACGGACGACCACGCCACCCAGCTGCTCGGCAGCCCCGCCGCCATCTGCCGCCTGCGGGTGCACAGTCCAGACCAGGACACGGCTGGCGTGCTGTATGACGCCATGTGGGACAATCGCTTTACCACCATGCTCCTTAGCCTCATTGCCCGGAGTCGCCGCCTCCCCGGGACATCCGGTGAGTTACGCGCGGCCCCCACCCGACCGTTTCGAGCCCTAGTACGCTCTGCCACGGTTTTAGAGCCGCTGCCCCTGAAGGCCGAACAAAGCAATACCTCGGTGGTGTATGGCGACATGTTCGTGCTCAAGCTATACCGACGCCTGCATGAAGGCGTCAACCCCGACCTGGAAGTGGGACGCTATCTGACCGAGGTATGCAACTTCCGCAATATGGCGCCGGTGGCTGGGGCCCTGGAATGGCGGCGCCGGGATCAGGAACCCAGTACGCTGGCTATACTGCAAGTCTTCTTGCCAGCCCTCGGGGATGCCTGGCGATACACCCAGGACGCAGTAGGGCGCTACTTCACGGAGGTGCAGGCACGACAGGCCGACGTCGGCGCAGCCTCCGTGCCCCAGCAACCGCTGCTCGCCCTGCTCGACGCGAGTCCCCCACCTCCCGTCGACGGCTTCATTGGTCCCTACCTGGAAAGTGCCCGGTTATTGGGCCAGCGCACCGGCGAACTGCACGTGGCCCTCGCCCAGGCCTCGGACACCCCCAGCTTCGCCCCAGAATCCTTCACGGATTTTTACCGGCAGGGGCTCTACCAGAGTATGCTGGGGGAGGCCAGTCAGACCTTCCGACTCCTCCGTCGGCGGCTGACAACCCTGCCACCAGCCGTCCAGAGCGAGGCACAGCGGGTGCTGGAGTGCGAACGAGACGTCCGCCAGCGCTTCCGGACCATGCGTGACCGGCGCATTACCGCGATGCGCACCCGCATCCACGGGGACTATCATCTGGGGCAGGTGCTCTACACCGGGAAGGATTTTATTATTATAGACTTCGAGGGCGAGCCGGCGCGCCCGATCAGCGTGCGGCGGCTCAAGCAGTCGCCGTTGCGCGATGTCGCAGGTATGCTGCGGTCGTTTCACTATGCGGTCTATACCACCCTGCTCGAGCAGACCGCGGATATACGTCCGGAAGACCTCGCCGCCTTCGGCCCCTGGGCGCGCGTCTGGTATCTCTGGGTCAGTGCAGCCTTCCTGAACGCCTACTGCGCTGTCGCCGGCCAGGGGGCGTTCCTCCCCCAGACGCAGGAGGAACGCCAGGTGCTCCTGGACGCCTACCTCCTGGAGAAGGTCCTCTACGAGCTGCGTTACGAACTCAATAGCCGTCCCGACTGGGTGAACGTCCCGCTGCAAGGCCTCCTGGGTTTGGTGGCAGCGGCCTAGGGCGGCGCGGCAGGGCCGCCCTGATACACGTACCCGACCCTGCAGACCTGACCGTGAGAGACGACCTCAATGGCTCTATCTCTGTGAGCTGGGAGAGGAGCCGGTCACTCGGCTGATGAGGAAACGGGCGTGTGCAGACCGCGCCTTGTCGCTCCCCAACCCACGTATGGCTGCTGCGACCGCGGCAAGTCTCCAGGGCTTCAGCGTCGCCGCTCATCCGCCTCATGCTCGCTCGATTTCCGCTCGCGCCGTGGTCGAGCGGTCACCCCGTCGGCGCGCGGCTCTCGATGGCCCAGTGAGAACGAAGCTGTCACCAGCGGCCAAGGAGCGCGCACCGCTTCGTGCACACCGCCGTACACGGGCGCTGGTCTTCGGCCGCTGCCAAGGGAAGTCGCGCCTGCCTCTCCAGGTTGCAGGTGCCATAGGGCGTCACAGGGGCATAAATCAGCGGGGGCAACGCCCGCAGGGCAGCGGGGGGCATCCGCGCCCACCACGTCGCGTCCGTCAAGACCTGCTGCATCAGCAAGGGGTTGATGTCCACCATCGCCATCTGGAGCAGGGGCAAGGCGAAGAGGGCCAGCTCCTGGTCGTCCTGCCGATTGGCGGCGATTGCGCCGCCCCGCCCATAGACAATGAAGCGATGGGCACTCTTCCAGGGCTCGAGGACCTGGCGCCCCTCATGGCTTGCCCGTCGGAAGGCCTCTGCATGGAGCGCGCGACCGAGCACCCCCGTTGTGACGGCGTGGCCTCCCTCCAGCAGCGCCTGCTCGGTGGGATGCGGGCCATGCCGGCGGGGAAACCGGGTGAGAATGGTCTCCGCCTCGGCGCTCCCCCCACGGCAGGCCGTGGCATATTTGCTCATTTGCTCATCCTGTTGGCGGCTGAGCGCCCCCCGTATGGGGCGGGTCACAATCGCGTGCAGAGGCGGATAGGTGTCCGGCTGCCCGGGGGGCGGCCGGGAGCGGTGCTGGCGCTGGCGCCCCTGGAGACGAGGGAGCCATGGCACATGGAGGCGAGGGCACCAGGCAAAGGCGACCGCACTGGGGCCAGGGGGATCGCCCTACTGGTGCGCGACGCGCCTGGCGGTCCCATGACGCAGCCCCCCCTCCAGCATGGCTGCCACTTCGGAAGACGCCACGGTCTTCAGGGGCGAATCAATCCAGACCGCGCGTTTCTCCACGTGCCCCTACCCCCTCACCCCACGCCCGCCCTCCCGGAGATGCCATGCGGTGAGCCGCTGTTGATCCCAGGCGCCCAACTGTGTGGCATCTGCGGCACAGGCCGTGGTGCCCGCGCCCCCAATGTGGGTGGCGCGGCGACGAAAAAGCGCGTTGACGCCGTGCGCCATGGCGTTCCGCAACGCCTCGGGATGGAGGTCGCGCCGCCGCCCCTCGAAGAGATCATGATCCGGTGCCTCCGGGGGGGTCGCGCCGACCCGTTTGCGCCCCGTATGCGTCCCGAGGCCCAAGCGACACAGGAGCAGCCGACGTTGCCAGGTCGCCTCATCGAGTCCCACGCGGGGGCCCGTGTCCATGCCATGCGGGGGCAACCCCCCGCGCAGCTCCGGGTCCTGCCAGACATCCACCAGACTCGTCCTGGGCCACCGGCGCGTCCTCTCGGCTTTGAGGGGGGCGAGGTTGAGCGGCGCAGGGAGCCGGGCGCGCGGGGAGACGCGCCTCCCCCCTTTGGGGCGCCGCCAGCGCTGCACGCCAGGGTTCTGGGGCATGCCGGTGGCCAGGGGCTGTCACGCCTGGGGCCGCTGGTGGTGCCGCCGAGTCCTGAAGGTGTCCGGGGCCACGGGCTGTGCCAAGGCCTGGGCATCCGTGTCCCATGCCTCGGGACAGTCGCTGGGGAGGTCCTCTTCCGGCTGCCGCTCGCGCGGCGCCCCTGGCACCCCGCGCTCTTGACAGCGGAGGCGCTCGCGCAACGCCTGGAGGCCATGGAGCGCATCAGGAATGCGCTGGAGGCGCGCGTGGCCCTTCGCGTCGGGCGCCACCACGGTTGTCCGCGCGTCAGGGGGGACGACCCCAGCCAGGGGGACCGCGGCCTCTGCGCTCTCAGAGCGCTGCTGACTGCTGGCCTCCTGCCGCAACCCGTCCCAGGCCTTCATGACCGGTTGAGGCTGGGCGTTGTGGGATTGCAAGGCTACGACGTCGAGCAGGGCGGGGACCATGCGGCGATCATGGTGGCTCGACGAGCCTTGCATGCCCCGCTGGACTTTCGTCGTGCCAGGCCGACATCCCAGGGACTCCCGCCTCTGCTCTGTCTGCTAGCGCGCGGTGCGCCCTGCAAGGGCGGACGTGTTGATCTCGGCTGCCGGGAGAGCGAGGGGGGCCGCGATATGCGGCACGAGACGGCGCGGGACCTCCTGGCAGTGCGCGGGAAACCGCCCTTCCCCTTGGCAATCTTTGAAGAGGACGACGCATCCCAAGCGATGCCCCCCGCGCTTATGCGCGAGCAAACCGTGTGCTGGGGGAGCATCGTGCAATGGTCCGTCAGCGCCTGGGGAGGAAAATACTGGCGCCTCGCTCTCTCCTCCTCGGCTGACCATTACCCACATCGATTTTCTACGCGTCTGGCCACGCGCCAGCCTTCGACCAGCAATGTCAAGTCACGCAAGCCACGCCACAAGGTCCGCACGCCGGGCATCCCATCCCTCTGACGATTCAGGTGACCGCCG
>WNGA01005843.1_pt1 | contig 17696 bp, 16 predicted proteins | sample 5400061 | NCBI WGS metagenome assembly WNGA01 (sample SAMN13153366, study PRJNA577476) | soil metagenome | isolation source: 100 cm soil or saprolite under grassland replicate 2 | place: USA:California | collected 2016-06-15 | reverse complement strand
GGTGAGGCGGTGCCGACGCGGTGGGCGGCGCTCGGGTTCATCGGGCTGGCGCAGCTGATGGTGGCGCTTGACGCGACCGTCGTGAACGTCGCGCTGCCGTCGGCTCAGCACGCGCTGCGGTTCACCGATGCCGACCGGCAGTGGGTGACGACGGCGTACACCCTGGTCTTTGCGGGGTTGGTGTTGTTGGGCGGGAAGATCGCCGACCTGGTCGGGCGCAGGAGGACGTTCCTGCTCGGGTTGATCGGGTTTGCGGGCGCGTCGGCGCTGGCGGGGGCGGCGAACGGGATCGGGATGCTGGCCGGGGCGCGGGCGCTGCAGGGTGTGTTCGCGGCGCTGCTGGCGCCGACGACATTGTCGCTGCTCGCGGTGATGTTCACGGACGCGCGGGAGCGGGCGAAGGCGTTCGCGGTGTTCGGGGCGATCGCGGGGAGTGGCGGGGCGGTCGGGCTGGTGCTCGGCGGGACGCTCGCCGAATACCTCGACTGGCGCTGGTGCCTGTACGTCAACGTGCCGGTCGCCGTGATCGCCGCCGCCGGCGGGTACGCGTTCCTGCCGGACCTGCCCGGACGCGGTCGGCAGCGACTCGACATCCTCGGTGCGCTGCTGGCCAGCGGCGGCCTGGTGGCACTCGTGTACGGCTGCACCGAAGCTGTCGGCCGCGGGTGGGGGTCGCCGGTCGTACTCGGGCTGCTCGGCGGCGCGGTGGTCCTGCTCGGTGCGTTCGTGTGGCGGCAGGCCCGGGTCAGCGCGCCGCTGTTGCCACTGCGGATCCTGCGGGACCGTGACCGGGCGGGCTCGTACCTCGCGATGGGGTTGGGGTTGGCCGGGCTGCTCGGGTTGCTGCTGTTCCTGACGTACTACCTGCAGGTGGTGTTGGGCTACTCGCCGATCAGGGCGGGGCTGGCGTTCCTGCCGCTGTCGGCGGCGGTGCAGCTCGGCGCGATCGGGATCGGGAGTCGGCTGGCGCCGAGGGTACGGCCACGGACCCTGATGGTGCCCGGGCTGCTCGCCGCGGCCGCCGGGATGCTGCTGCTCACCCAGTTGAACCCCGAGAGTGGGTACGCCGCGATCGTGCTGCCCGCCGAGATCGTGCTCGGGATCGGGCTGGGGTGCGTGTTCGTACCCGCGATCGGCACCGCTACCAGCGGAGTCGAGCCGCGTGACGCCGGCATCGCTTCGGCCGTGGTGAACACGGCGCAGCAGGCGGGCGGGTCGATCGGGACCGCGCTGCTGAACACGATCGCGATCTCCGCTACCGCCGGATACCTCGCCTCGCACCGGGTGGACCGGGCCGAGGCGCTGGTGCACGGCTACAGCGTGGCCGCCGGATGGGCGGCTGTGATTCTGACCGTCGCGGCGGTGCTCGCCGCCGTACTCGTCACCAGGGGGAACTCATGATTGTCGTTACCGGATCGACCGGACACGTGGGCGGCGAACTCGTCAGCCAGCTCGCCGGGCGCGGCGTACCCGTACGTGCCATGACGCGGCGGCCCGAGGCGGCGACGTTCCCGGCCGGCGTCGAGGTGGTGTACGGAGACGCCGCCGACCCGGCCAGCCTGGACGCCGCGTTCGCCGGCGCCGAGGCAGCGTTCCTGATGTCCGCGCAGCCGGTCGGGTCGGCGCCGGCGCCGACGCACCTGGTCGCGTTGGCCGACGCCGCTCGGCGGGCCGGCGTACGGCGGGTGGCGCTGCTGTCGGTGCTCGGCGGCGGGAGCGCGCAGCGCGGCCTGCTTGGCGAGTGGCACGAGATCTCGGAAGCGGCCGTCGTGGACAGCGGGATGGACTGGACGCTGCTGCGGCCGGGGCGGTTCTTCTCCAACGCGATGCCGTGGGCACGGATGCTCCAGCGCGGCGACACGCTGCACATCCCGTTCGCGCACCGTCCGACGGCGTCGATAGACCCGTACGACATCGCCGCGGTCGCCGCCGAGGCGCTCGTCACCGGCGACCACGGCAAGACCCGGTACGAGCTGTCCGGGCCCGAGGTGCTGACGCCCGTACAGGAGGTGGAGATTCTCGGTGGGCTGCTGGGGCGTTCGCTGCAGGTGGTCGAGCCGCCGGTCGAGGCGTTCCGGGAGGGCATGCTGCGCTCGGGCATGAGCGAGGACGTGGTCGACTCGATCCTCGACGTCACCAGCATGGACGAGCGGCACGGTGCCGAGGTGCTGCCCACCGTGCCGCAGGTGCTCGGCCGCCCCGCCCGTAACTTCACCGACTGGGTACGCGCCCACATCGGACTGTTCACCGAAGGCGAGTCGCGATGAGCGTCGAGCTGAACCACATCATCGGCGTCCGGCCCCGCGGCATGAGTGACAACACTTGACAGTAGCTCCCTCATGAGAGGTACTCTCAATTTCGAGATACACTCACAAGGGAGTAGCTGTCATGAACAACACCCGCCGCTGGTGGGCACTTGCCGCGATCATGCTCAGCATGTTGACCATCGGGTTCGACGCGACGATCCTGAACGTCGCACTCCCCACCCTCGCTACCGCGCTGCACGCGGGCACCGACGGCCTGCAGTGGATGGTCAACGCGTACGTCCTGGTCTTCGCTGGTCTGCTGCTGCCGCTCGGTGTGCTGGGCGACCGGTTCGGGCGCAAGCGCCTCATGATCGTCGGCCTGCTGCTGTTCGGCGGCGCGTCAATCGTGGCCACGTACGCCGGCTCGGTAGGTGCGCTGATCGGGGCCCGCGCCTTCATGGGTGTCGGCGCCGCGATCCTGACCCCGGTCGGCATGGCGCTGCTTCCGGTGCTGTTCCCGCCGGAGGAGCGCGCCAAGGCGATCGCGTTCGCGGCGATCGGCATGGGCGCCGGCGTCCCGCTCGGCCCGATCATCGGCGGCTACCTGCTGGGCCACTTCTGGTGGGGCTCGGTCTTCCTGGTCAACGTGCCGGTCGCGGTGCTCGGCCTCATCGCCATCGCGTTGTTCGTACCCGAGTCCAGGGACCCGGCACCGCGCCGCGCCGACGTGGTGGGCGGCGTGCTCTCCACCGCGGGGCTGGTCAGTTTCGTGTACGGGGTGATCGAGGTCCCCAAGCGCGGCTGGGGCGACGCACTGGTCCTCGGTTCGATAGCGCTCGGCGTCGTCCTGATCGCGGCGTTCATCGCCTGGGAGCGGCGCACATCCGACCCGATGATCGACCTCGGCCTGTTTGCCCGGCCGCGGTTCCTGTGGGGCACGCTGGCGGCCACCATCGCCTCGTTCGCGCTGTTCGGCCTGCTGTTCGCGGTCCCGCAGTACCTGCAGGAGGTGCAGGGCAACGACGCCCTCAACACCGGCGTACGGCTGCTGCCGCTCATGGCGGGCCTCATCGTCGGCGCCCGGGGCAGCGAAATGCTCGGCCGTCGCCTCGGTGCCAAGGTGCCGGTCGCGGCCGGTCTGATCTTCATCGCCGCCGGGCTTGCGCTCGGCGCCACGACGACCGTGCACAGCGGGTCCGGGCTGGCGGCCGCCTGGCTGTCGGTCGTCGGCGTGGGCACCGGCCTGAGCCTCGCGCCCGCCATGGACGCGGTGCTCGGTGAGTTGCCGCCCGAGCGCTCCGGCGCCGGCAGCGCGCTGACCCAGGCGTTCCGCCAGGTGGGCGGCGCTCTCGGGGTGGCGCTGCTGGGCAGCCTGCTGTCCGCGACGTACATCGACCGGCTCGACGTCACCGGCCTGCCCGCACCGGCGGCGAGGGCGGCGAAGGACTCCGTAGCCGGTGGCGTGGCGGTCGCCGACCAGCTGCACAGCGCGGCGCTGCAGGCGAGCACGCAGGCCGCGTACATCCACGCCATGGACGTCGTCCTGCTCGCCTGCGCTGCGGTGGCGCTGGTCGGCGCCGTACTCGTGGGTCTGTTCCTGCCGGCGCGCGCCGCACGGCCCGCAACCGGTCCCGCGGCGCCCGAGCTGGTCCCGGTCTCCTAAGGGAGAATCGAGACCATGAACTCACCCGGACTGCGGGAACGCAAGAAGCAGAAGACGCGCTGGGCGATACAGGAGCACGCGCTTCGGCTGTTCGCCAAGCAAGGCTACGACGCCACGACGGTCGAGCAGATCGCGGCGGCGGCGGAGGTATCGCCCAGCACGTTCTTCCGCTACTTCCCGACCAAGGAAGACGTCGTCGTCCAGGACGAGTACGACCCCATCATGCTCGACGCGATGGCGGACGCGCCGGCCGAGCTGTCACCGATCGGCGCCGTACGGCACGCGGTGCGCGCCGGGTTCAACGGCATGGACGCCCGCGAGCAGTCCAAGATCGAGGAGCGGATGCGACTGATCCTGTCGGCGCCCGCGCTGCGCGCCAAGACCCTCGAAAACGTGGTGGCAAGCGTCGAACTGCTGGCGGGCGGGCTCGCGCGTCGGCTGGGGCGCGAGTCGAACGACTACGAGGTTCGCACCTGGGCCGGCGCGGTGATCGGTGCCGCTCTGGTGGCCATGGAGGAGTGGCTCGCAGGCGAGAGCCGCAAGGGCTTCGCCGAACTGCTCGACGATGCCCTGGCGCATCTGGAATCCGGGTTCACGCAGATGGGCCGCTCGTAGAACGATCTCGACCATGGTCGACATCCGCCGCGTATCGCCTGTGTGACTTCTGTTCTACAACAGCCGGCGGCTCAATTGCTCAATTTAGATTCACAACCTAATCGTCGCCATGATACGAGACTGTGTCCGTACGCAACCGGCAAGCGGATGGGCGGACGCCACGAATACGTTTCCCGCTGATTGCTGGCAAACGAAATAGCCGTTACCGCGACCGCGGCCAGAGCGGCATTTATCAGGAAGTCGGGATCGCGCCGAAAGCTGCGTCCAAGACTGGCCGGGCAACCGATTACGGTCGCCCGGCGCCTATGCCGCTATCGACCAATCGCGTAACGAAGCAGGACGTTTTCCGAGCCGTCCCAGCGGCGGGTGTCGATCAATTGGAATGAAGCGGTTGAGCCGCCGGCGAAGGCTGGGGTGCCGTCACCGAGTACGACGGCGCCGACCATGAGGTGGAGCTCGTCGACCAAGTCGGCGGCGAGCAGGTCGTTCCAGAGCGTACGGCTGCCGAAGATCAGGATGTCTCCGCCGGTGGCATGCTTCAGTTCGGCGAGTTGTTTGTGGGCGTCGGAGCGGCGGACGATGCGGGTGGTGTCGCGCCACGGGTCGGTGTCGTCCTCGGTGAGGCTGTCGGAGACGACGACCTTGTCGATGGCGTTGTTGAGGCGGGAGATCTCCCGGATCGTGGCCAGCCGTTCCGGCTGGTCGGCCAGCAGCTTGACCAGCTCGGGGTCGGTGTTGTCGGCCTGCTGGGGCCAGAAGCTCTTGAACCCTTCGTACGTCTTCCGGCCGAGCAGCAGCGTGTCCGCGGCCCTGAGCCGTTCGGCGTTGTACGCGTCGAAGCTGTGGTCCATCGGCAGCGCCATGACGTTGCCGCCGGGGCCTTCGACGTAGCCGTCGAGGGAAACGATGCTGGTGACGATCAGTTTGCGCATGACTTTCTCCTTCTCGGTTCGACGCGCCCCGGGTGTGGGCGAGGGCGGGTGCCCCTGACATCGCGTCATCAACCGTTGAGAGACGGGGCTCCTCGCAGATTCATCGGTCCGCGGCAGATTTTTCTTCGGGAAGTTCCAGAGGCAGGCCGAGCGCAGCGTGTAGCCCCGGGTCGAGGAAGCCGTTGATCTCGGCGATCTGGCCTTCTCGTACCCGCAGAAGGTTTATCGCTCCTAACCGGAAGCGGTCGGCGCCGGGCTGGAGGATGTAGCAGGCGAAGCCCAGCTGGCCGTTGGCCCGCAGCGGCACCAGCCGCCACGGCGTCGCGAACACCCGCTCGGTGAAGAACCGCTCGACGTTGTCGCGGCCGTCGAACCACGCGGGGAGCGGCGGCATCGTGAACCTCGCGTCCTCGGCCAGAAGATCCAACAACGCTGGTACGTCGGCCCGCTCCCATGCGGACACGAAAGCGTTCACCAGTTCGCGCTGGCCGTCGTCGCCGAGGGCGTCCAGCTCGGCGCGTTGACTCATGTCGGGCACCCGCTCTTCGACCGTCTTCCGGGCGCGCTGTAGAGCACTGTTCACCGACGCAGGGCTGGTATCCAAGAAATCCGCGACCTCGGCGGCGGAGAACTGCAGCACTTCGCGCAGGATCAGCACCGCGCGCTGGGTCCCCGGCAGGTGTTGCAACGCCGCCACGTACGCCAGCTCCACGTTCTCCCGTCGCAGGTACCGCTGCTCCGGGTCGTCGGCGTCGGCGGCGGGCTCGTCGTCGAGCAGCGGCTCGAGCCATACCGGCCCGGAGACCGGCTCGCCGAGGTCGCTGGTGTCGCGCCGGGGCGGGCCGTACTCGGGGGAGAGAATTCGGCGGGGGTTGCGGGCGATCAGGCGCAGGCAGGCGTTGGTGGTGATCCGGTAGAGCCAGGTACGCAGCGAGCTGCGCCCCTCGAATCCGGCCAGCCCCCGCCACGCCCCGATCAGCGACTCCTGCAGCGCGTCTTCGGCGTCCTGCACCGAGCCGAGCATCCGGTAGCAGTGCGCGTACAGCTCGCGCCGGTGGTGCGCCACCAACTCCTCGAAGGCCGCCTGGTCGCCCCGCTTGGCGGCGGCCAGTAACCGAGGCTGCGGCAGTCCGTCACTCATCGGCACCATAATCCCAGGTGTCCTGGTACCGCGTTAGCCGAGTGATCCCGCACTCTGGATGGTGTGGTGCGCAGGGTTGGCTTGTGCAGCCGTACCGGATCGGCGGTGGCGGTCGCGGTCGGCGGTGACGTGCTGCTCGGTCGGTGGGCGCTGGATCTGACCGAAGGCCTGGTGCCGGTCCAGGTGTGGCACGCCGTTGCGGACCTGCCCGCTTCACAAGCCGAAGCTGTGGTACGCCGTGCCACCGACACCGTCAGAGAGGTCGCCGTCCGTCGGCTGAGCGATGTGGTCGCCGAGATCGGCGCAGCCGACATCGTCGGGGTCGTGGTCGGCGACTTCCCGGTGCCGGAGTCCACCCGAGCCGTGCTGGCCTCCCACACCTTGATGCATGCCGCCGAAGGTCAGCTCTATCGGGACGCGCTGCTGGACGCCGCCGCCTCGTTGGGCATCCCGGGCGTCGGCGTCCCTCGCAAGCAGGCGGCCGCTCGGCTGGCAGCCGACCTGGCTGACCCGGTACGCGCGCTCGGCGTCACCGCGGGCCGTCCGTGGCGGAAGGAACACAAACTCGCGGCGGTCGCCGCACTCCTCGCCGCCGAGTGAACTGCGGCGCGGTGACTAGCTGGGCCGTACCGGTTCGGGGGGCAGGGCGGCGCGCTCGTCGAAGGTCTGGCGGGAGCTGACGATCTCCTTGGCGTGCGCCACCGACCAGTCCGCGATCGCGGTGGTCAGCTGCCCCGCTTCCACTCCGAGGTCGGTCAGGCCGTACTCGACGCGGGGCGGCACGGTCGGGTAGACCGTACGGCTGACGAGCCCGTCGCGTTCCAGGGCGCGCAGTGTCTGGGTCAGCATCTTCTGGGTGATGCCGTCGAGCAGCCGGCGCAGCTCGCTGAACCGCATCGGCCCGTCGTGTCGCCGCAGCGCGCCGAGGACGTACAGCGCCCACTTGTTGGCGAGCACCTCCAGCACCGTCCGCGACGGGCAGTCGCGGCGGTACGTCGCCCACATCTCGGTATCCATCAGGTACCTGGATATCAAACAGGTGCCTTCTTCACAAGAGATACCGCACCGGGTAAGGATGGGGATCATGCGTGCAATCAGTCAGCGGTCCTACGGCGGGCCCGAGGTGTTGGAGACAGTCGAGGTCGTACGGCCGGAGCCAGCGCCGGGCGAGGTCCTGGTACGCGTCCGCGCCGCCGGCGTGAACCCGGCCGACTGGAAGATCCGCTCCGGGATGATCCGGCGGTTCGGCGATCCGCCGTTCACGCTCGGCCTCGACTTCTCGGGCGTGGTCGTCCACGACACGACCCGCTTCCGCGCAGGCGACGAGGTCTACGGCTGCGCATTCCCGCCCCACGGCGCGTACGCGGAGTACGTCGTCGTGCCCGAGTCGGCGCTGGCCGGGAAACCACGGGGGCTAGACCACGTACCCGCGGCTGCGCTGCCTGTCGTGGCACTCACCGCATGGCAGGCGCTGACCCGCGCCGGCAACGTCGCCGAGGGCCAGCGGGTGCTGGTCCATGCCGCCGCCGGTGGGATCGGCCACCTCGCGGTCCAGCTCGTCAAATCCCTGGGTGGGTACGTCATCGGCACCGCCCGGCAAGCCAACCACGAGTTCCTGCGGGCCCTCGGTGCCGACGAGTTGATCGACTACACCACGACCGACTTCGGGTTGCTGACCGACGTCGATGTCGTTCTCGACCCGATCGGCGAGGACTACGGAGTCCGGTCGCTGGACACGCTCCGGCCGGGCGGGATCCTGGTCGACGTACGGGGCTCGGGGCCGGACCGTGCGGTGGTGCGCCGGGCGGCCGAGGCGCGTGGCACGAGGTTCGAGCAGTTCGGGTTCACGCCGTCCGGCGACGATCTCGGACGCATCGCCGAGCTGGTGGAACGGGGCGACCTGACCGTCGCGGTCGACCAGGTGCTGCCACTGGAAGCCGCGGCCAAGGCGCACGAACTCAGCGAGACCGGCCACGTCAAGGGCAAGATCGTGCTGACCGTCTGACGCGCAGCGCGGCCTCATCCGGCCAGGTCGTCGGGAAACTGACGGACAGTTAGCGTTGCGGCGGTGAGCGACGAGGCGCAGCGCGCGTTCGTACGGGGAGCCGCGGTCACCGGGCACGTACGGGTCGAGATCGGGGACCCGGGCGAGGGGTGGCTGGCGTACCCGGAGGGCGTACCGGAGTTGATCGAGCGGGCGCGGCGGGCGGTCCCCGACGCGTCGCGGACGGTGGCGGCGGCGTTGCTGGCCAGCTCGGTCGCGGGCGCGTTCGCCGCTCCGATCACGGGCGCGTTGTTCACCGAGGGACGGGTGCCGATTCCGGAGCGGGTGTGGTTGCGGCCGTACTTCACGGGTGTCGACGCGGTGGCGGTGGGGAAGACGACGGTCACTCACGAGGATCCGCGGGGGGCGGCGCTGAGCGGTTACCGGCGGCTGCTCGTACCGCTGATGGATTTTGTCTCGGGGACCACGCAGCGAGGGCGACGGGCGCTGTGGGCCGATGCCGGTGACCGCCTCGCCACGTATCTGCTGCTCGCCGGACGGGCGCGTGGCGACCAGGACGCGGGCCGGCGGGAGGCGGACCTGCTGCTCGGGCGGGCGGAGCCGCCGCTGCGGCACGACCCGGCGTGGCTGGTGTTCGAACACCGCGGCGAGCGGGTGGTCTGGAAGCGCCGCCCGGTGTGCTGCCTGATCTACCAGGCGCCGAACTTCCGCGGCCGGTACTGCGCGACCTGCCCGCTGGTGCCGGTGGCGGAGACCGTGGCCCGCACCCGGGCGTGGCTGGGGTGAAGCCGCTGGTAGCGGATGTGACAGCGCCACCCGCCACCGACTGCTTAGATCGGGTATGGCCTATGACGAAGAGCTGGCCGAACGAGTCCGCGACCTGGTCGCCGACCGTGGGCTGACCGAGAAGAAGATGTTCGGCGGGCTGTCGTTCATGCTCGACGGCAACATGGCGTGCGGGGTCTACAAAGAATCGCTGCTGGTACGGCTGCCCGCTGCCGAAACCGAGAGCGCGCTCGCCGAGAAGGGCGCCCGGCCGTTCGACATGAGTCCCAGCCGGCCGCAACCCAAGGGCTGGATCCTGGTCGACATCGCCTCGGACGTCGACCTCGCCGGCTGGGTCGATCGCGGCATCGGGTACGCCGGCTCGCTGCCTCCGAAGTAGGTGAGTGATGGTCTCCGAAGTACGCCTCGGCACCGCGGCCGGCCGTTGGGTGGTCGCCGCGACGGTGCTCGGCTCCGGGATGGCGTTCCTCGACTCGACGGTCATCAACATCGCGTTGCCGGCCATCGGACACGACCTCGGCACCGGGCTCGGCGGGCTGCAGTGGACCCTCGACGGTTACCTGTTGACCCTGGCGGCGCTGATCCTGCTGGGTGGTTCGCTCGCGGACCGGTACGGTCGCCGTCGCGTATTCATCATCGGTACGGTCTGGTTCGCGCTCGCCTCGCTGCTGTGCGCGGTGTCGCCGACCATCGAGGTGCTGGTCGCCGCCCGGGGGCTGCAGGGGATCGGCGCCGCGCTGCTCACGCCGGTGAGCCTGGCGATCCTGCAGACCGGGCTCGCGCCGGCCGACCGTACCCGGGCGATCGCGGCATGGTCCGGGTTGACCGGGGTGGCGATCGCGATCGGGCCGGTCGTCGGGGGATGGCTGATCGACGTCGCCTCGTGGCAGTGGATCTTCGTGATCAACCTGCCGATGGCGGTCGCCGTCGTGGTCGTCGCGCTGCGGTACATCCCCGAATCCCGCGACCCGTCGCCGCGTGGTCTCGACTGGATCGGTGCCCTGGTGGGCGCGGTGTCGCTGGCCGCGCTGACGTACGGGTTCATCCGGTGGGGGGAGCGCGGGCTGGGCGGGTTGACCGGATTCGCGGTCGCGGTCGGCGTGGTCGGGCTGGTGGTGTTCGTGGTGGTCGAGCGCCGATCGCCGTGCCCGATGCTGCCGCCGGGCCTGTTCACCAACCGCAGGTTCACCGGCACCAACCTGGTCACCCTCGGCCTGTACGCCGCGCTCTCGTCCGCCCTGTTCATCCTGGTGGTACGCCTCCAGAACGAGTTGCACTATTCGCCGCTCGCCGCTGGGGTCGCCACCGTGCCGATCACGTTGCTGATGCTGTCGGGCTCGGATCTGGCCGGTCGAATCTCGAACCGGATCGGACCGCAGTTGCCGTTGACGGTGGGCCCGCTGGTGGCCGGCCTCGGGCTCGCGCTGCTCGGCAGCGTGGCCCCGGGGTCGGGTTACCTGACCGGCGTACTGCCGGGGCTGTTGGTGTTCGGCGTCGGGCTGACGATCGTGGTCGCTCCGCTGACCGCCACCGTGCTCGCCGCGGCCGACGACGCGCTGGCGGGCATCGCCTCGGGCGTCAACAACGCGATCGCCCGTACGGGTGGGCTGCTGGGGGTTGCGGTGGTCCCGCTGCTCGCCGGCGGCGCCTCCGGTACGGCGTACCGGTACGCCATGTGGATCACCGCCGGGATGGCGATGGTCGCGGGCGTGGTGGGCTTCTTCAGCCTGGCCGGCTCCCGCCCGGTCCCGGTTGAGGCGCGGGCCCCGGAGGCGCAGGCACCGGCTGGGGCGGAGGTGCCGGCCGGGCAGCCGGTCGGCGCGCAGGCCCGGCCGAGGGAGTTCAGCTGCGGCGCCGGTGCCCCGCCGATGCGTCCGGCCGGGGTCGGTACGGAATCCGGCTCGGTGTGATCCCGGCGGACCACGCACCGCACCCCGGCGAAGGCCGGTGATTTTCCGCGAGGGGCGGGTGTGACGACCGTCCCATTGGCGCTCTCTGTCCGGTTGAGAAAGGATCGATGAAGGCTCAACCAGACAGAGAGGGCCTCATCATGACGACTGTTGACACCGCTGTCGGCACCCGTGCGAAAGTCGACTTCTACTTCGACCCCGCCTGCCCGTACGCGTGGATCACGTCGCGCTGGATCCTCGAGGTCGAGCAGCACCGCGACCTGGACCTCCGGTTCCGGGTGATGAGCCTGTCCGTACTCAACGAAGGCCGGGACCTGCCGGAGGAATACCGCAGCTTCCTCGACCGCGCCTGGGGCCCCGTACGGGTCGCGATCGCCGCCGCCCAGCAGCATGGCGAGGAGGTGCTCCGCGACCTCTACACCGCTATGGGCACCCGGATCCACAACGGCGGTAACAAGAACTATCCCGAGGTGATCGCCGAGGCGCTCGCCGACGTGGGCCTGCCCCCCGAGCTGGCCAAGGCCGCCGACACCGACGAGTACGACGACGCGCTCCGCAAGAGCCACAACGAGGGTATGGAGCCGGTCGGTCTCGACGTCGGCACCCCCACCATCCACGTCGACGGCGTGGCGTTCTTCGGCCCCGTACTGACCTCGATCCCGCGCGGCGAGGACGCGGTGAAGATCTTCGACGGGGCTCGGCTGCTGGCGTCGTACCCGGACTTCTTCGAGCTGAAGCGGACCCGCGCCGAGGGCCTCGACTTCGACTAGTGGCTGTCCTCCGACCGTCCCATGGGGACCGGCATCAGTGTCGATCCGATCTGTCCGGTCAAACGATCGGCAGTCGACGAGATACGCATTAGGGTCGAAGGGTTCGAACCGCTGGGTTCGGCGCGGCTGCTGGCTACCGACGTCGCTGGTCAGCAGCTCACCGTGCCCGGCGTGACCAGCCCGCCCCGACTCTGCACCGGATAGCCCGAGACAGATGCCTTCCTTAGCCGCCCCGCCCACCAGACCCCAGACCGCCGATCTCCCCACCGCACTCGACCCGCAGGCCGCGGCCGAACTGCGTACTGCCGCCGCGAAAGTGCTGCGTGCCAACGACCGCGGCACCATGACGGTCGCCGCGCCCGAGTTGTATCCGCACCAGTGGAGCTGGGACGCCGGCTTCGTCGTCGTCGGACTGTCGCACCTGTCGGTGCCCCGCGCCTGTGTGGAGCTCGAGTCGCTGCTGGCGGGGCAGTGGCGTACCGGGATGATCCCGCACATCGTGTTCTCGTCCGAAGCGGCGCCTTACTTTCCCGGGCCGGACTGGTGGCGTACGCACGAGCTGGCCGATGCGGCGCCGCGCAGCCCGCTGACCTCGGGCATCTGCCAGCCACCGGTGCACGCGATCGGCCTGTGGCACATCCTGCGACACGCCCGCGCCAACGGCGGCGACGACGTCGAGATCGCCGACGAGTTCGCCCGCCGCGCCTGGCCCGCCCTGTACGCCTGGCACCGCTGGCTGGTCAACGCCCGGCGCGACGAGACCAGCGGCCTGGTCGCGATCGTGCACAGCTGGGAGTCGGGACTGGACAACTCGCCCCGCTGGGACGCGCCTTATCAGGCGGTGCCGCTGGGGCCGTTGCCGCCGTACCACCGGCAGGACGTCGGGGTGGTCGACGACCGTACGCAGCGACCCAGCGACCGCGAGTACGACCGTTACCTCTGGCTCGTCGAAGAACTCAAACACGCCGGGTACGACGACGCCGCGATCGGGGAGAAGGGCAGCTTCCGGGTCGGCGACGTGCTGTTCACCGCGATCCTGTCGGTGGCGTGTGACGTACTCGCGGAGCTGGCTGACGGGCTTCGGCCGCCGGTGGCCAGGCACCCGGTCGAGGAGCTGCGGCGCTGGGCGGTCCAGCTGCGCGAGGCTGTCGCCGCGACCGTCGACCCGGCGACCGGCCTGGCCCGCGACTACGACGTTCGCGCTGGTCAGTGGCTCGGCAGCGACACCCTCGCCGGTTTCGCCCCACTCCTGTGCGGCGGGCTGCCGGCCGCGTCCGAGCAGTGGATGTACGCCGTCCTCGACGGCCCGGACTGGTGCGGTCATCCGTCGCTGGTGGTGCCCGCGCCGCCGTCCACGTCGCTGCGCTCCGACACCCTGGACCGCCGCCGCTACTGGCGCGGTCCACTGTGGCCGGTCACCGTCTGGCTGTACGCCTGGGCCCTGGAACGCCGCGGCCTGACCTCGCGCGCCGCGGCACTGCGGCACGCGGGGCTGGCCCTGGTGTCGGACGGCCGGTTCGGCGAATACTACGAGCCGGTCACCGGCGAGGCGCTCGGCAGCGCCGACCAGTCCTGGACCGCCGCCGTCGCCCTCGACTGGCTGTCCTAAACCGGGTCGCCCGGCACGTCCTCGTAAAGCTTGATCAGCCGGTCCGTCGCGGCGGCGTCGACCGGCAGCGCCATGTCGTCGATCCGCCCCACCGGCGCCACCCCCCGGGAATTACAGACAAACCCTCCTTGGTACGCCGTCACATCCGCCAGCGTGACCCGGCGCCGGGTCGACGCCGAGCCCAGCGCCCGCTGGAGCAGCTGCATCGCGATGCCGGCCAACGCCGGGGCGTCCGGCCAGACGACATGATCGCCGTCGAAGAAGCCGACATTGGTGATGCCGCCCTCCGAAATCACTCCGCCGGGCCCGGTGAGCAGCGCGTCGTCGTACCCGGCTTTCTCGGCCAGCCTGCCGTAGTACGCCTGCCCGAACCCGCCGACGTGCTTGAGGTGCGCCACCGGCCGCTGGTACGGCACCGACATGAGCCGTTGCGGTTCCGTCGGCATATCCACCGGGTCGCGTACCGCCACCATGATCGAGATCTGGTCGGGCTGGAAGACCCGTACCTGCACCGACGTGTCCGGGGTGCCGGCCAGCGCATGGCGGATCCGGGAACGCACCAGCTCGCCGTCGAGCCCCGTGTCGAAGAGTTCCCTGGTGGCGGCGTCGAGTCGGGCCAGGTGCAGGTCGAGCCCGCGTACCCGGCCGTCCCGGACCTGCATCGCGGTGAAGTGGCCATAGTTGACCAGCGCCGGATAGCTCAGCTGCGCCACCGTTGGCGTACGCCCGTCGATCTCGATCCGCATCCGCTAAACGGTAATCGCGGCGCCTCAGATGTCGGCGAAGGCGTCGTAGTGGACCCGTTGCGGCGGGATCCCGGCCTGGTTGAGTTGGCTGAGTGCCGACCGCACCATGATCGGTGAGCCGGAGACGTACACGTCGTGGTCCATCCAGTCGCCGTGGCGCAACGCCACGTCAGTGATGTCTCCCTGTTCGCCGGGGAAGTCCGACTCTTCGCTCACCGCCTGGGTCACCGTGAGCCACGGGTGGCGGCCGGCGAGGGCTTCGAGCCCGGGTGTGTCGTACAGCTCGCTGGCGCGGCGGGCGCCGAAGAACAGCTGCACCTGGCGGTAGCCGGCGCCGCGGATCTGGTTGCCGCGGCAGACCTCCTCGGTGATCGCCTTGAGCGGAGCCAGGCCGGTGCCGCCGGCGATGCAGAGCACGTCCCGCTCGGACGTGAGGTCGACCTGCATCCGCCCCATCGGCGCGCCGAGCCGGATCACGTCGCCGCGGCGCACCTTCCACACCAGGGCGGTGGAGCCCCACCCCGCTCCCACCGCTCTGATGTGGAACTCCAGCACGTCATCGCGACGTGGCGCGTTCGCGATCGAATACGTACGCCACAGCCGTGGCCGGTACGGCGTCTCCACGCTGACGTACTGGCCGGCGTGGTACGGGAGGTGGCTGAACGTACGGCACGTGATCACTGCGATGTCGTGGTAGCGCCGCTCCTTGCTCAGCACCTCGGCGTGCCAACACGCCGGCATTCCCTTCTGCGACTCGGCCCCGGCGATCATCTGCTCGGCGATCGCGTCGTACGCGTCCCGCCACGCCTGGGCGTACTCAAGGGTCCACTGGTCGCCGGCGTACCGGCGGAGGGCGTCGATCAGGCACTCTCGTACCACGTCGTGGTGTTCGGGTTTGACGTGGTACTTGCGGTGGTCGCGGCCGAGCGACTGGTGCAACTCGACGAACCGCTCCGGGTCGTCGACCGCCTGAACCGCCCGCAGTATGGCGCTGAGCAGCCGGTTACGCTGCGCGTCCATCTGGATCGGGAACAGGTCCCGCAGTTGTGGATCGAGTACGAACAGCCGTGCGTAGAAGTGGCCCGCGACCCTGTCCGCGCGGTCCTCGACGACGCTCCAGCTCTCTTTCAACAACTGCGACAGTGATGCCATCAGGTCCTCGCTGACTTGCCACTGGCGCCGGACCTCTTGCTCGCGCCGAGGCCCGGCGTGTCAACCCGCCCCGGTAGGCACCCCGTCGGCTCGATCATTCAACCGAATTGATCACTTAACGCTGACGTTCGATTACAAGCTTTCTACCACCGATTCTCGGAAAGTCGCACAGTCTGTGCGACTAGTGCTTCTAGCCGCCTGGTTCTATCCTCAATTAGTAGTCGCAAGACCGCGGATCGTTATTACGGCTAGATCGCTGTTCCCAGCCCCGGTCAGCGATCACGGCCCTGCCCCCTCGGTCGCGATCTTGCAGGCATGTTTGGCGCCCCCCCGTCGCCGTTGAGCATGACTGCAAGGTCGCGGCTTATTCTTTGTGGCCCAGCTTGTGGTGGCCAGCCTGTGCGGCCAGATCCGCCACTCCGTACGCCGGTCCGTCCCATTCGTGCGCCCACTGGCGTGGCTCATGCGCGACGGCGCGCTCCTGAGCCGAGTCGTCTCTCGTCGGATCGCGAGAAATCGATTAGTTGGGTGATTGGGGCCAATTCCGTCGCGGCAATAGGCAATACCAGGGCCATTCGGCGTACGGTCAATGCGCTGTCGGAATTGAGATAATGCATGTGTAATCTACGTCACTTTCTGACGTACGGGTGCGAGTGATGTTTCCATCCAGCGTGATCACAGGGATACTGACTGCGCACCCCCTGCGAGGAGGTCGCGCCGCTACTGTGAGCCCAGCCCCCCGGGCGTACACGGACAGCGATCGCATGACGGTCCCGCCCCCGTCGCGAGAAGCGCGCCCCCATCGCGTGAGGCCGGGGCCATTCCATGGCCCCGGCCCTTCACTTGTCAGGCCGCCGATACCGATGACTTTCCGGTCGCCGTCTGGTCTAACCAGGCAACGTACAAACACCGGAGGTGCTCGATGGCCGAACGCGAACCCACCCAGGTCACCAACCTCGACCGCTACGGCTTCGCGCCCCTGGCGTGGAGTCGCGCCCGCGACACCCTCGCGGCCGGCTCCACCGGGCCTGAGACAACCTTCTTCCTGGGTACGGCCAGGCCCGACGGCCGACCCCACGCGGCCGGAATCGGGGCCATCTGGCACGCCGGTGACCTCTACTTCCCCACCAGCCCCGCGGCCCGCAAAGCCCGCAACCTCGCCACCAACCCGGCATGCACAATCGCCGTACGGCTGGCGGGCATCGACCTGGTGCTCGACGGCCGGGCCGCCCGGGAGACAGACCTGCAGACCCTCGAGACGGTCGCCGCGCTGTATCGCGACGTCGGTTGGCCAGCCCAGGTGGAGGACGACGCGTTCACCGCCCCGTTCAGCGCGCCGAGTGCCGGCCCGCCGCCGTGGCACCTGTACCGCTTCGAGTTCCACTCCGCCGTCGGAGTCGCCACCGCAGAGCCGTACGGCGCCACCCGCTGGCGCTTCGGCAACTGATCCAGGCGTACGTGCCGCTACCGTTTTGCTCGTGGTCTGGCACGCGCTGTATTCTCGATCGGCGGTCGTCCGACCGCGCTGGAGGCTTCGCCTAGTCTGGTCTATGGCGCCCGCCTGCTAAGCGGGTTTCGGGTTTATCCCCGATCCCGGGTTCAAATCCCGGAGCCTCCGCCCACGAGACATCCGCCGGGCCGGCCCTCGCACGAGGACCGGCCCGACGCACGTACGGACCGGTGTTGCGGGCGGTCTCGGGGCGGGCGTACCAATGCGCGACGATGACTGGACGTGCCGTACACTTGCCGAGGCGCTCGCCGCGCGAGTGTCTGCGCTCGTAGCTCAATGGATAGAGCATCTGACTACGGATCAGAAGGTTGGGGGTTCGAGTCCCTCCGAGCGCGCCACAGAAAACAGGCCCTTGACCAGGCAAAATGCCAGGATCGAGGGCCTGTTCCGTGTTTGACGAGACCGGCGCGTGGTGCCAAACGTGGTGCGAGTTGCTTGTTAGCGTGGCTCCATGGGGCGAGGAGCGAGCACATCCAGACGTGGCCGTGGGACCATCGAAACCCTCCCGAGCGGTTCACGAAGAGTGAAGGTCTACGCCGGCATCGACCCGATCTCGGGACGACGTCATTACCTGACCGACGTAATTCCCGCTGGCCCCAAGGCCGACAGGG
>WNGA01012799.1_pt1 | contig 17697 bp, 17 predicted proteins | sample 5400061 | NCBI WGS metagenome assembly WNGA01 (sample SAMN13153366, study PRJNA577476) | soil metagenome | isolation source: 100 cm soil or saprolite under grassland replicate 2 | place: USA:California | collected 2016-06-15 | reverse complement strand
CACAATTGCGGCCTCAAGACCGACGGGACAGTGGCCTGCTGGGGGGAGAACGGCGACGGCCAGTCCTCCCCGCCCCCCGGCACCTTTACCGAGGTGAGCGCCGGTTACAGGCACACCTGCGGGGTGAAGACCGACGGCACCGTGGCCTGCTGGGGATACAACGGCGACGGGGAGTCCACGCCTCCAGCGGGTACGTTCACCGCGGTGAGCGCGGGTAACTTCCACACCTGCGGCATCGGGACCGACGGCACCGTTGCCTGCTGGGGATACAACGGCCATGGCCAGCTCAACGCGCCACCGGGCACGTTCACCCAGGTGAGCTCTGTCGCTCTGTACAACTGCGGTATCAGAACCGACGGCACCATAGCCTGCTGGGGGAGCAACACTTACGGCCAGTCCTCCCCGCCCCCCGGCACGTTCACAGCCGTGAGCGGCGGGGGGGAGCACACCTGCGGGATGAAGACCAACGGCACCATGGCCTGCTGGGGGAGCAACGGCGCCGGCCAGCTCGGGGCCGCCCCCCACTTCACCAGTCCCCCGCCCCCCGGCGGGGTCCTGGGCCAGGCTTACCGCCACATCTACACAAACAGCTGGCTGCCCACCGGCACGTACAGGCTCTCCTCGGGGGCCTTTCCACCCGGGCTCACCCTGAACTCCTCCACGGGAGTCCTCTCCGGAACTCCCACAAGGGCGGGCACCTACATCGGGGCGGTGACGGCCTCCAGCGAGTTCTTCCCGCCGACCGCCACGCAGGCCTTCTCCATCACCGTGTTGACCTACCGCGCGGTCTCCATCTCGGACGCCGACGTGAGGGAGGGGAACTCCGGGGCGACGCCGGCCCTCTTCTCCGTGTCCATCTCCGCCCCCGTCCCGTCCGGGCAGAGCGTCTCGGTGCACGTGGCCACCGCCAACGGCACGGCCACCGCTGGCACCGATTACACGGGGCTCTCCACCACTCTTACCTGGAACCCGGGGAACCCCGTGACGAAGACCGTGACCGTCGCGGTGACCGGGGACACCCGCAAGGAGACCAACGAGACATTCATGGTGAACCTGTCCTCTCCGGTCAACACCGTGGTGGCCGACTCATCAGCCACCGGCACCATCCTCGATGACGACGGGCTGTTCCACGTCGCGGTGGCGGACACCGCGGTGGTAGAAGGAAACTCCGGGACCACCCCGGCGAAGTTCGCGGTGACCCTGTCCCCGGGCCCCGTCACCGGTCAGAGCGTCTCGCTACACGTGGCCACCGCCAACGGGACGGCCGCCGCCGGTACCGACTACACGGCCCTCTCCACCACCCTCACCTGGAACCCGGGGGATCCACTCACGAAGACCGTGGTGGTCCCGGTGACCGGGGATACCGCTGTGGAGCCGAGCGAGACATTCTCCCTGAATCTGTCCTCGCCGTCGCCCTCGGCAGTCCTCATGATCTCCGATCCCCAGGCCAAGGCGACAATCGTGAACGACGACTGACGGCCGGTAGGAACGTATACCCGCTCAGGTGGGGCCCTCGTCGAGAGGGGTCGCCTCTCGGCTGAGTCAAAGGCGTGTACGCCCTGGCTATGAGCGAGCTCCGTCCGTGGTCGAGGCGGAACTGACCGGCCTCACGGAAGAGGAGCTCGACCACCGCCCTTCCGACGGCGGGTGGACACCGCGCGAGGTCGTCCACCATCTTGCCGACAGCGAGATGACGTCCGCCATCCGCCTGCGCAGGCTGCTCGCCGAAGAGTCTCCCGTGATCCAGGGCTATGAGGAGATGCAGTTCTCCGGGCGTTGCACTACGGCTCCCGCCCCATCGAAACTTCATGGGCGGCCCTGAGAGCGGCGCGTGAGAGCACCCTGACCATCCTGGAGCGCCTGGAGGATGGAGACTGGGACCGTACGGGCACCAGTGCTCGGCGTGGTCCCGGTCGGCAGCGGGCGAAGCCGTACTCGAGCAGGCCTGCGGAATCGTGATGGAGCTGCACCCTGCCCGTTCAGCGGCTGCGGTCTCCGGACTTGCCCTTCGCTCGCAGTCTCAACCGCTGCCGGAGCCTCACCATCCTGCGGAGGAGGAGTTCCCCCGCTTTCGTGGACGGTTGAACCCTAAGTACTTGGGCGGAAATAACATTGACCGAGAGGGGCATGCGGCTGTGCTAGCGCCGTGGTCGACGAGGCGGTCCTGGAGCGGAATTTCGCCCTCCTGTGGCCCCACCTGAACGAGCGGCAACGCCGGCTCGTCCTCGGAGCCTGGGCCGAGGCGCTCGGCCGGGGCGGGGTCGCGGCGGTGGCCCGGACGGCGCGCGTCTCCCGACCGACCATGGCCAAGGGCATCCGGGAGCTGCGGCAGCCGCCCGTGCCGATGCCCGGGGCCAGGCGCCCCGGTGGGGGGCGCAAGCGGCTGGCCCTCAAGGACCAGGGGTTGGTGGCGGCGCTCGAAGCGATGGTGGAGCCGGCCACCCGGGGAGATCCGGAGTCGCCGCTGCGCTGGACGTCCAAGAGCACCCGTCAGCTGGCCGACGCCCTCACCGAGGCGGGGCACCCGGCGAGCTACCGGACGGTCGCCGACCTGCTCCACCGTCTCGGCTACAGCCTGCAAGGCACTGCGCAGACGCGGGAGCTCACCTCCCATCCCGACCGGGACCTCACGCAGCGCCTTGTGCTCGCCCTTGCGCACGGTGTCCACGGCCTTGCCCAGGTACCCCATGATGTGGAACCGGTCGAAGACGATCTTGTCGGAGGCACCCGGCAGATGGGCGAGCACCGAGTTGACATAGGGCTGCCACATGACCATGGCCACCGCGGAGATCGAAGCACGCTGCTCGACGCTGAGCGGCTCGAAGTAGCCGTCCAGGCTGGCGGTGGTGCGCTCGTCGGCGATGTACTCCACGGTGCCGGCGTCGAGGTCGGTCACGAGCGTCAGGTAGGTGTGGCCCTTCGCGGCGGCCTTCTCGTCCACCCCGATGCGCGCAGGGACGCCCGGCCCCTTGGCTGCCTTGCCCCGCGCCACCGCGCGCTCCATGATCCCGAACGCCTCGTCCCAGGAGATGCGCAGGATCCTCGTCGCGCCGGTGACGTCACAGGCCTTCAGCACGTCGATCGCCAGGCGCTCGAACAGCGCGGTGAAGCGGCTCCTGGGCTCCGCCCAGGGCAGGGCGACCTGCAGGACGCCGTGGGACGGACAGCGCACCCGGGGCGGCCGGGCGTGCAGGAAGGTCATGAACTGGCACGAGTCCAGATGCCGCCAGCTCCGCTCCTCGGCGTGGTCGTAGGCCGCGAGCTCCGTACTGCACTCCGGGCACGACCAGCGCGTCCCCGCCGGGTGCTCGACCCACACGTCCACGCGCTGCTCGGCGACGAAGAGCTCAACCCGGTCCACCGTCCACGGCGCGGTCACTCCAAGCAGATGCTGGTACAGCTCGACGTCCCGCACGCCATCTCCTCCTCGAGGCCAGGGGGGAAGGCGTGCGCAGGGTATCAGTCACCCACGGAGAAGCCGGGAGAACCTGTATTTCAACCCGTGGCTCGGGTTCATCACAGTCGTGAACGCATCATTCTTGGTGGCGCTCGTGTGGCTGCACTGGCCGTCGCCGACTCGACTCGGCGTCTGAACGGAGGATCGATGGTGGCTCCTGCGGATCGAGCTCGGTCGGGCCGGTCGGTAGGGCCAGCCCGACGCTGCCTTACGGCAATCGCGCGGGGCAGCGGTGAACGGCTCCATCGCCGTCTACTGCATCGCCGTTGGCCTCTTGATGGGGGGATGGTGGACGAACGATCTGAGGCGCGGGGCGTGGAATCGGGATGTTCGCACGCACGCAGAGCTCGTCGCGCATCTCGCTGCCGAGCTGGTCACGGCCGGGTGGCTGGTGGGGTTGTTCACTCCGGGATGCTTCACTAGCTAGACTGCACTAGGGCTGCATTGTCGGGCACCTCGCTGTTGTTCTCCAGCGGCGGCAGGCCCTTCGCAGCCACGGGTCTCGGACTGCTCCTATATACGACGATCGCGAGTTGCGGTTACTTCGTCGGCCGTAGGGAGTTTCCCATCGTGGCGATGTTCGCTGGCCTGGTGGTGCTGACGACTACGGCCATCACCTTGATCCTCGTGTCACTCATCGTCGGAGTCGTTGCCCTCGCCGGCTTCGGCACGTCCGCCTGATGAGGGAACGCGCCCAGCTCGGCGGCGCAGCTAGTAGGGCCAGGCGTGGATGGCTCGCCAAGTCTGGCCACCATCAAACGTCTGGATCAGTTGATTCGCCTGGCTGTTTCCGTTGGAAAGGATGGCGAATCCGGCGGTGTCCGACAGGAACCAGGCCGAGCCCATCGACTCGTCCGCGCCGTTGGGGACGATTCCCACGATGTGCCAGGAATGGCCGCCGTCGGTCGTCATCTCGAGCCCCACACCCCGATCGGCCCACATCCATCCGTGCCCGTCAGGAAGGAACGAGATTCCGTTCGGATAGCCGGAGGTCGTAAGGCCACCAGAGGCCGGTCCTCCGATCGCCTCGGCCACCGTGCTCCACGTGCCTCCTCCATCGGTCGTCTCCAGGATCGCCCGGCCCTCGTTTCCCGCTCCGCCCTCGCCGGTGCAGAGCAGCCAGCCGTGAGCGGGACTGACGAAGGAGACATCTGTGGCCGTGCGGACTTCGCGCGGGCACGGCACCGCTCGCGAATGCCAGGTCCGTCCGCCGTCGGTCGTCCGCTCAAGCCGCTGAGATCCGTTGGGGAAGAAATTCCCCACCCCCCACCCCTCGTCGGCCGAGACGAACGAGACCTGCTTCAGGTCCCCTGCCGATCGCTTGGTCCAGGTCCGGCCGCCGTCACCAGAGAACAGCACGTCGATAGTGCAGGTGCCCATGCCGCAGGGGCCGGCGAGGATCCACGCATCCCTAGATCCACTTACCGGCGCGTCGTAGATATGGTCGCCACCCCGGAGGGATACGCGCCAGGTTCGCCCTCCATCCTCTGTGACCTGGACCATGCCGGTGCAGGTTGGATAGCAAGAACTGTTGCCGAACGGCCCCGCCGCGATGCCGTGGCTTGCATCCCAGAACGAAACGAGGCTCGGCTGGAAGACCAACCGCGCCGCCGGCGAGGGGGCGGGTGAGACGGCGGCGATCGGTCTGGCGGTGCAGCGGGCCGACGAAGGCACGCCATGGACCTGGTCCCCGAGCGGTCCGAAGGCAGTCGACGCCCGTGGCGGGACATAGGGCACCGATCCAGTCGCCGTGCCAATGACGTGTCCGGATCCGTCGAGTACGGTGCACACGAGGGCCACTCCGACGGCCCGACCGGACCGGTTCCACGCCCGCCCGTAGATCTTGACCTCCCCGGGCACCCCGAAGACCCGCACGTCTCGCACCGAGAGCTCGGGGGCACCTGTCGACGCTTTGCGACCGGAGCCGGTGAAGGCAACGGCAAGCCAGGCGACGGTGCCCACGACGATCAGGAGGCTGAAGGCTGCCGCGGCCACCCGGGCCGTGGTTTCACGGCGCCGTGCACGGTGGACGCCGCGCTCGATCCCCTCCCATAGGTGCTCGGGTGGCGCCTCTTCACCGCCCCTCCCCGCGGATCCGCGGAGGCTGTCCCTCACCAGGTTCTCAATCCGCATGCCCCAGAACCTCCTTCAGCCGAGCCAGGGCCTTCGCCGACTGGCTCTTGACCGTCCCCACCGAGCAGCCCAGCACGGCCGCCACCTCGCGCTCGGTGAGGTCCTCGTAATACCGGAGGACCAGGCAGGCGCGTTGCCTCGTCGGCAGCCGGAGAACGGCTCTCCAGACCCTGTCTCGCTCCTCGAGGGGCGAGGCCGTCGACGGAGGATCGACGTCGCCTCGCATGCGGACGCGGGCCTCGATGGCGATCCGCCTGAGGCGGTTTTTCCACAGGTTGAGGGCGATGCGGCGTAGATAGGGCCAGGTGGTCTCTTCGCCCAGCCGCCCGACCTTGGGTGCCAGCCGCACGAACGCCTCCTGCACGAGATCCTCAGCCTCTTGGCGTCGCCCGGTGAGCACGGTGCACAGCCGAAGCAACGCGGCGGCGTGTCGATCGAACGCGATACGCAGCGCGTCGTTTGCCACCGGCGTGGCCGTGGCCGTGCACTGTTCCGTCACGACATCAATAGAACACTCAATGCGGGCGAAGGGTTGCCTTTCCGATGAGGCCGAACGACCCGTCGTCGCTACCCGACTCGCCTTCGTCGGCCGAGTGGATGCGGCACACCTGCTACGACGCCGCCGCCCGATACCCCCCGTCACACCGTGTAGGAAGAGGCCTCGGTTCGTAAGCCTGAGGGCGCTCCCGCTGGGCGCTCGTCGTGACCTCCTCCACGTGTAGAGAGGCCGATCCCGCGGTGCGGGCCGACCTCATCGGGCAGTTCTACTCTCGAAGCTGTCCGGCAGCCCTGATGGACGAGTGATGTTGCGACACGAAGTCGCACGAGAAGCGAGTGAACTCGCGGGAAGGAGGGCCGCGGATGGCGGCAGCGTAGTTCCGAGCCCGTGCTCAAGGCTCGGGCCCGCCCTGACGTGCGTCGCTGGCAACGGCGGGGTGCGGAGCTCAGGGAGAAAGCCCAAGGGCTCCCGTTCCATCCGGGGGCCACAGGCGACGGGCAAGGCCGGACGGGTGTATCGCGTGAACCTCCGTTGATGCCTCGTTAATCCAGGCCCCGCCGATGGGACGAACCAGCGGGGTGCAGGGACTGGCCGCTGCGAAGCGGCAGGCGCCGGCCGGCCACATCACGCCGGCCGGGGGAGCACCGCCGTCCCCGGGGTACAGGAGGCACCCACCCCGGTCGCAACTCGCACGTGCGGAACGTGGGAACCCCGACGGGGTCCGGGCACGGTGGCGCGCCCGGTAGGCCGACCGCAAGGAAGGCGGAGCCCCCCGGCGGGAAGGGATGACCCGAGAAGCGAACGCCGGCGGCCGAAAGGCAGCAGCAAACCCGGGACACCATGGCCGGCCCCTCCGCCGGTCCTCCCGGACAACTGGCCGGATAGGGACTTGGTGCCCGACCCGAAAGGGTGCTGACGCGGGTCAGGTGAGCCTGTGCGGAAACCGATGACGAGACACCGGAACCGAAGGACAAGTTGGACGCCATGACGGCCCGGGAAACGGCTTCGGCCGCGGAAGGGCCCGGCGTGGTGAACGGACCGGAGGACGGGACCCTCGACTGGCACGCGGTGGACTGGGGGGCCGCCGAGCGAACCGTACGGCGTCTACGGCAACCGATCTTCACGGCATCGCACGCCGGGGACCTCAAGCGGGTCCGCAACCTGCAGAAGCTGATGCTCCGTTCCCGCGCCAACACGCTCCTGAGCGTGCGGCGAGTGACGGAGCGAAACGCTGGCCGCAAGACGGCGGGTGTCGACGGGGAGGTGGTGCTGCGACCCGAGGACAAGGCCGAGTTGGTCGCCTGGGTCCAGCGCCTGGCCGAACCGTGGACGGCCCGTCCGGTCAAGCGGGTGTACATCCCGAAGAAGGGCACCGCGGGCAAGCGGCGCCCGCTCGGCGTCCCGGTGATCGTTGACCGGGTGCTCCAAGCACGGGTCGTCAATGCCCTGGAGCCCGAGTGGGAGGCACGGTTCGAGCCGAGGTCCTACGGGTTTCGGCCCGGCCGTGGCTGCCATGACGCGATCGAGGCCATCTTCCGGGTCGCCGGGGTGCCAACCCCAAGCGCCGGTGGGTGCTCGACGCCGACTTGGCGGCGGCGTTCGACCGGATCGACCATTCCCACCTCCTCGGCCAGCTCGGCACGTTCCCCGCCAGGGAACTCATCGCCGGGTGGCTGAAGGCGGGCGTGATCGAGGACGGTTGGTTCACCCCGACCGAGGAGGGAACTCCCCAGGGCGGGGTGGCGAGCCCGTTGCTGCTCAACGTGGCCCTGCACGGGATGGAGCAGGCCGCCGGGGTCCGCTACCAGCAAACGGGCATGGACGCCCGGGACGCGGTGGCGGGCTCCCCGGTGCTCATCAGGTACGCCGACGACCTCGTCGCCCTGTGCCACTCCAGGGACGAGGCGGAGCAGGTCAAGGCGCGCCTTGCCGGCTGGCCGGCGCCCAGGGGCCTTGCCTTCAACGAGGACAAGACGGCAATCGTCACCCTCGACGAGGGCTTCGACTTCCTGGGGTTCACCGTCCGCCGACAGGCCGGCAAGCTCCTGATCAGACCGAGCAAGGCGGCCCGTGAGACGGATCCGGGAACGGCTGCGGACCGAGGTACGCGCCCTGCGAGGGGCGAACGCACCTGCGGTGCTGCGACGGCTCACCCCCGTCGTGCGGGGGTGGTCGGCCTACTACCGGACGGTGGTGTCCAGCGAGGTGTTCTCCGCGCTGGACAGCTACATGTGGAAGCTCACCTACAAGTGGGCCAGGCATGCCCATCCGAACAAGTCGAGGCGCTGGGTTCGTCACCGGTACTTCGGTGAGTTCAACAGTCCGGTTCTGAGGGGGCCCGGGCCTGGTAACACGCCCGGGCTACCCGGCGACGGCGCAGTCGCCGGCTGAGCCGCTCAAGGCCGGTCTGGACGCACCCTTCGACGCAGGGACAACCGCTGCCGAAGCCGCACCAAGCGTCGCAGGTCTGGTCCGACTCCCCCCGGGGGGCAAACGCAAAACTGCAGGTCACTGGCCCTTTCCGGTGTTCAGCGGACGGGGTTTCGGGGTGTCTGTCCCGCGCTGGTCCCGCGGGCGCCTCCCGGTTCGCGGGCTCGACCGCATTGCCACGCGTGTCCTCGAGGGTGTCTTTGTGATGCTGAGCCAACGAAATCCCCGCCGACCGGATGGGGAGTAATCGAGACTTGGACCCGTCAAAGTGGATCGCCGAGCCTGCTCGTCTCGTGAGCGGTCTCACCCCAGCCAGGATGCCGGTCGGTCGGGTGCGATGCCAAAGTGGTCGATCGCCGCGGAGACCTTTTCCGGCTTGACCTCGCCCATCTCCGCCAGCGCCGAGAGCGTGGCCACGATGATGTGCTCCGCGTCGATCTCGAAGAACCCTCGCAGCGCCTCCCTCGTATCCGACCGTCCGAACCCATCGGTCCCCAGCGACACGAACGGCTGATGCACCCACCGGGCGATCTGGTCCGGGACCGCCCTCATCGAGTCCGACACCGCGATCACCGGTCCCTCGGGCGGTCCAAGCGCCCGGTGGAGGTAGGGCTCGCGCTTGGTCTCGCCCGGGTGGAGCCGGTTCCATCGCTCCGCCTCCAGGGCATCGGCCCGGAGTTGCTGGTAGGACGTGGCGCTCCACACCGAGGCCGACACGTCGTGGTCTTCGGCCAGCATCCGTTGCGCCCTTAGGGCCACGTTCACCAGCGGGCCCGAGCCCAGCAGCTGGGCCTGGTGCCTCTTGCCCTCGTTCGGTCCCTCCCGGAACCGGTACAGGCCGCGGACGATTCCCTCCTCGCAGTCCGGAGGCATCTGGGGCTGGGGGTATGGCTCGTTGTACAGCGCCAGGTAGTAGAAGATGTCCTCCCCGTCGGTGTACATGCGCCGGAGGCCGTCCCGGACGATGGTTGAGACCTCGTAGGCGAAGGCCGGGTCATAGGCCAGGCAGGCCGGGTTGGTGGTGGCCAGGAGCAGCGAGTGGCCGTCCTCGTGCTGGAGTCCCTCCCCGTTCAGCGTGGTCCGCCCGTGAGTGGCCCCCAGCAGGAACCCCCGGCCGCGCTGGTCGGCGAAGGACCAGATCAGGTCTCCGATCCGCTGGAACCCGAACATCGAGTAGAAGGAGAAGAAGGGGAGCATCGGCTCGCCGTGGGTGGCGTAGGACGTTCCGGCCGCGGTGAACATGGCCATGGACCCGGCCTCGGTGATCCCCTCTTCCAGGATCTGCCCGTCCGCGGACTCGACGTAGGCGAGCAGGTGCTTGGCGTCCACCGGCTCGTACAGCTGCCCGTGGGCCGCGTAGATCTTGAACTTGGGGAAGAGCGATTCCATGCCGAACGTGCGGGCCTCGTCGGGGATGATCGGCACGACGCGGTTCCCGACCTTCTCGTCCCGCATGAGGTCTCGGAGGAGGCGGACGAACGCCATGGTTGTGGACGCCGGTTGCCTCGATCCCTCCGCGAACTGGTCCCACAAGCTCCCCGAAGGGACCGAAAGCTCGACCGGGACCACGGTGCGCTCCGGCACGAACCCGCCCAGCGAGTGGCGTCGGGCCAGCATGTACTGGATCTCCGTGGAGTCCACCCCTGGGTGGTAGTACGGAGGCTCGCCCGCTTCCAGCTCCTCGTCCCTGATGGGGAGCTCCAGGCGGTCCCGAAACACCTTGAGCTCTTCCACCGACAGCTTCTTCATCTGGTGGGTGACGTTGCGCGCCTCGAACGAGCTGGGCAAGGCCCACCCCTTGACGGTCTTGGCCAGGATCACCACAGGCGCGCCGGTGAGCTCGACCGCCGTGCCATAGGCCGCATACAGCTTGCGGTAGTCGTGGCCCCCCCGGCGGAGCTTCCGCAGGTCATCGTCGGACAGATGCTTGATGGATGATCTTGCCGTTGCCGCGGACCGGCCCGTCCAGGCGCTGGAGGTTGCAGTTCACCACGAAGATCAGGTTGTCCAGGGACTCCCGGGAGGCCAGGGACAGCGCGGCCATGGACTCGGGCTCGTCCATCTCGCCGTCGCCGACGAAGCACCACACCCGCTGGCGGGAGGTGTCCTTGATGCCCCGGGCCTGGAGGTAGCGGTTGAACCGGGCCTGGTAGATCGCGTTGATGGGGGACAGACCCATCGACACCGCGGGGAACTCCCAGAACTCGGGCATGAGTCGGGGGTGGGGGTAGGAGGACAGGCCGCCTCCGCCTGTCTCGCGACGGAACGAGTCGAGCTGCTCCCTCGACAGCCGGCCCTCCAGGAAGGCCCGGGCGTAGATGCCGGGAGCCGCGTGGCCCTGGAAGTAGATCAGGTCCCGCCCACCCTCGACGTCCCCGCCCCGGAAGAAGTGGTTGAACCCCACCTCGTACAGCGAGGCCGCCGAAGCGTACGTGGAGATGTGTCCTCCGATGCCCTCGTAGTGCTTGTTGGCCCGGGTGACCATGGCCGCGGCGTTCCACCGGATCAGGCGGCGGATCCGCCGCTCCAGCTCCTCGTCCCCCGGGAAATAGGGCTCCTCCTCCGGGGAGATCGTGTTGATGTAGTGGGTTGACACCATCGACGGCACGCCGACCCGCCGGGACCGGGCGTGGTGCATGATCCGGCGCAGGATGAACCCCGCCCGGCCCGGGGACTCGTCGATCAGGTCGTCGAGGGACTGGATCCACTCTGCGGTCTCGTCGGGATCGATGTCGGGAAGCTGGTCCTTGAACGCGTCGAACGCTCGCACGGCTACCTCCTGGGATGGCGTCTGGGTACCAGGTTAGGCGCCTTCGTCGGTTGGTCAGCGCGAGGCCGAGGGCTGACCGCGGAAGCGAGCGGGCGGGCGGGCGTGAGGAGCTCGGTAAGGAACTGCTCCGGATGGGTGAACGCTCCGAAATGTCCGGCGTCTTCGATGAGCGCAAGCCCGGTCTGCGTCCGGCGGTTCGCGAGTTCGCGGGCCGCCTCCGGGCGGAAGGCCACACCGTTCACACGCCCGATTCGTTCGACGGAGTCTTGACGAATTCGAGCCGATCTGGCCTGGTAGACGACCTGATCGTTTGTCCGATCGCTCCGTTGTCTTGGGGGCCGGTTTCCGTCGTCGGAGTTGACCCGTCACCCTACTGCCCGCCCGGGGCACAATTGATGCCGTGTCAGGGTGTCAGGGTCGTACGCTATGCACGAGGGAGTGGGGGGGTTCAAGGATGCCATCGTTGGCGTGCTATTTGCTTCCCAGCCAGGAGGAGAGCCACCATGAAGGCAATCGTCCAGGACACGTACGGCTCACCCGATGTCCTGGAGCTCAGGGACATCGACAAGCCGGTGGTCGGCAGCGGCGACGTGTTGCTCCGCGTTCACGCGGCCAGCGCATTCATCGGGGACTGGCACGTCATGACGGGCCTTCCGTACCTGGGTCGCCTGGCCTTCGGGCTCCGGGGGCCGAAAGCCCGCGTCCGGGGCCAGGATGTCGCAGGTCGCGTCGAGACCGTCGGCAAGGATGTCACGCAGTGCCAGCCGGGCGATGAGGTGTTCGGCACGTGCGACGGCTCCTTCGCCGAGTTCGCGACCGCTCGACAGAACAAGGTTGCGCCCAAGCCGGCGAACCTCACCTTCGAGCAGGCGGCGACCGTTCCCACCACCGGCTCCACCGCGCTCCAGGCTGTTCGCGACAAGGGAAAGGTTCAGCCGGGGCAGAAGGTGCTGATCATCGGCGCGGCGGGCGGCGTGGGGACGTTCGCGGTGCAGATCGCCAAGGCGTTCGGAGCCCACGTCACCGGCGTGTGCAGCACAACGAAGGTGGACCTGGTCCAATCGATCGGCGCGGACGACGTCATCGACTACACGCGCGACGACTTCGCGGAGGCGGGGCAACGCTACGACCTCATCCTCGACATCGCGGGGAACCGTTCGGTGTCACACCTCCGGCGAGCCCTCGCCCCCGGGGGGACCATTGTCATCGTCGGAGGCGAAGGGGGCGGACGGTGGTTCGGAGGCATCGATCGCCAGCTCCGGGCGCTCATGTGGTCACCGTTCGTGGGCCAGAAGATGGGCACGTTCATCGCGAAGCAGAACGGCGAGGACCTGGTCGTGCTCAAGGAGCTCATCGAGGCAGGCAAGGTCACGCCCGTCATCGACAGGACGTACCCGCTGGCCGAGGTCCCCGACGCCATCCGGTATCTGCACGAAGGCCACGCACGCGGCAAGGTCGTCATCACCGTGTGAGGCGCCGACCAGGGCCCACCTATCCGGCCCCAGTCGGCTCCCTGGGTTGGCGGCGGGAGGGCCGCCGAAGCCCGGGCCATGAATGCCGACGTCAACTTGAAACGGAGCTTCCGGGTCGAAGCGTCTTGCGCACCACCGGCCGGGTGGGCCTCCGCCGGGCCACTTCCCGGAACCCGGCGCGGTCGTACATGGACATCGCGCCGAAGAACATGACATCCGGGTGGCTTCGTTCGTCCCTGTCCACCGGATAGGCCTCCACGAGGCGGGCGCCGCACGACCGTGCGTAGTCCACGGCCGCCCGGAGCATCCGCTCTGACAGGCCCCGGCCACGGGCCGTCCGGTCGACGAAAAAACACACGATGGACCACACCGGTCGGTCGTCCACGGGCTTCATGACAGGGGACCGGCGGAGCTTCGCGTAGTCCTCTCGGGGCCCGAGCGAAACCCATGCGACCGGGACGCCGTTCTCGTATCCGATGAGCCCCGGCACGGTGCCCCGGTCCACCAGGTCCTTCATCGCCTGCCGGTTCTTCAGGCCGACGCCGGTGCCCGCTCCGGTCTTCCGGTAGAACATGCAGAAGCAGGCTCGGACGATGGGCCGATCGAACAGCTCGACCAGGTCGGGCCACCGCTCCTTCGTGACGGGGTGTGCTTCGAATGCCATTCGGGCCAATCTACCGGCCGGACCACGAGAAGTGCTGGTAGTCCTCGATGGAGGGGCTTCTGCGCTCGAGCCCCTGCTCGCGCCTCTGGTGTCATCGACGCCCAGTCCGGATCGGATCCTCTACGGATCCCGGATCAGCGGCTGTACGTTGCACTCTCTCGGACTCGAACACCGGTTCGTGCAATCGAGCGATCTCCTCTCGCACGGTTGGGTTCGAGGAAGGTCCAACAGGGGCACGGGGTCTTGACGAATCTGGCGACATATCGCGTGCTGGACGGCCATATCCCGTGTCCGATCGCTCTCCTCCACGGTTGTCGGGAGCGTACGAACCGATCCACCGGCGGGTGCACGATGAAGTCAGCCCAACGAGCCGACGGTTCTGCTGGCGTGGCCGCTATCCATGGGACTCGTGGCCGAGCCCGCGGTCCGCGAGGAGGCTCAGCCCGATACCAAGCATCCAGGCATCCTTGCTGACCCCGATCCCTGCGGGCGTCGGCCAGATGCTGCCCGGCTTGTGAAGGGACGGCGTCCGCAGGTACATCATCGTGAGTCCACCGGAGAACGCGGTCAGAAACGCACCCGCGACCCTGTTCGCCACGATCGGCGCGAGCAGCAGGCCGCCGGTGACGATCTCTGCGGATGAGAGCATCCGAAGGAATGTCGTTGGAGGGATCCGTCGCAGGAACGGGTACGCGCCCGCGGCCATCGCGTGGACGGCCGTCGCCCGTTCCCCATCGCCGTGCCACTTCTCCATGCCCGCGTGCAGGACGTAGGCGCCGGTCGCGAGACGGATGGGAACGTCACGGGCGGCGACGCGCAGGCGCATCTCGATCCCTTTCGTCCTGTTGGGCCTGCCCCTGGATCGCAGACCTGCCGCACGTCACGCCGGCACCACCACGATCTTGCCGCGGACATGTCCGGAGCCGACCGCAGCGAGCGCTTGCGACGCATCCGACAGCGAGAACGTGTGCAGCTCAGGACTCCTTATCTCTCCCTGCTCGAGCACCGTAGCGAGCACTTCCAACGAGGCTGTGGTCACCGTCCCCATGACGTTCGTGGCCCCGATCCCACGTTGAGCCAATGCGTCAGGGTCGGCGGCCCCGACCGCCGAGGCGACATAGCCTCCGGACCGGACGTGCTCGGCGAGCCGAGCGACGACCTGCTTGTCGCCGCGCATATCGGCGATGCCCTGGATCCCGTCCGTGTAGCGAGATCCGACCGCTTCCACGACGTCCTCCGCCGTGTAGTCGACCACGTCGGCAGCGCCGAGGCGCCGCGCATAGACGGCGTTCTCCCCGCTGCAGACGGCCACCACGCGTGCGCCTCGCCCGGCTGCGAGCTGCACGAGATAGCTTCCGACGCCGCCCGTCGCTCCCATCGCCACTACGACGTCCCCTTCCGCGGCAGCGAGTGCGTCGACCATCATGAGCGCTGTGACCCCCGCAACTGGGACGGCGGCGGCGACGTTGTGATCGAGGGACGCCGGCTTGCGCGCCACGGTCCCCACCGACACGGTGGCGAGCTCGGCCAGCGTCCCCTCGCCGAGGTACATCTTCCCGACCGAACCGAAGACGTCGTCACCGACCGCCCAATCGGTCACGCCTTCACCGACCGCGTCCACCGTCCCCGAGGCGTCCATTCCGGGCACCAGCGGGAACCGGTGCTCCATCCGGTCCTTCAGGGAACCCTGTACCACGGCGCTGTCGAAGGGATTCAGCCCGGCCGCCGCGACCCGGATCCTGACCTGCCCCTCACCGGGCTCGGGGACCGCGATGTCGCGGACCGAGCCCGGCTGCCCCAAGTCGTCGATCGCGAACGCCTTCATTGCGGTCCTCCTTCTGGCATGGGCGATGTGAATACGAGCTACTCGCTTTTCGAGAGTTACCGCTCAAGACTAGCGCAGAGGCGGGCTACCATGGCTGGCGTGACTCACGAGGAGCGCGCCATCCAGTGTGATCAGGCCCTCACCAGCGTCTTCACGCTGCTGGGGAAGCGGTGGACGGGCGTGATCATCGGCGTGCTGATGGAGGGGCCCGCACGGTTTTCCGAACTCGGACGAGCGATCCCGGGACTGACCGAGAGCATGCTTTCCACACGCCTCGCGGAGCTCCAAGAGGCGCGCTTGGTCGAGCGAGAGGTCGTGGAGGGTCCTCCGCTCGCAACCGTCTACCGTCTCACCGCGCGCGGCGAAGCGTTGCGACCAGCATTACACGAGCTCGGGGCATGGGCCGAGGCGCACCTGCTCCCAAGGCGGTAGACGGCTCAGACGAGAGCTCGGCCTGCTGCAGCCTCTGGAACTATGAAGGACGATGCCAGACCCATGAGCGGGCTGGAGGGAACCGCGATGAGAAAGATCATCTTGATGATGTCGGTCTCTCTTGATGGCTTCATCGAGGGACCGGACCGCGAGCTCGATTGGCACATGGTCGACGACGAGCTGCACAGCCACTTCAACGAGCAGCTCAGCGGGATGGGCGCCTTCCTGAGCGGACGTGTCACCTATGAGCTGATGGCCGGATTCTGGCCGACGGCCGACACGGACCCCTCGAGTACCGGGCCCATGGTCGAGTTCGCCCGCATCTGGCGGGACATGCCCAAGATCGTGTTCTCCAGGACCCTGGAGCGGGCCGCCTGGAACGCCACTGTGGTCCGAGATCTCGTCCCCGAGGAGGTCATGGAGCTCAAGGCGCAGCCCGGTGGAGACCTGGTGCTCGGCGGGGCCGACCTCGCCGCGGCCTTCATGCGACACGACCTGATCGATGAGTACAGACTCTATTTCCACCCGATCGTCATTGGACGGGGCAAGCCCCTGTTCCAGCCATCAGACGCCAGGATCAATCTGCGGCTCGCCGAGACCCTGACCTCCAGCCATCAGACGCCAGGATCAATCTGCGGCTCGCCGAGACCCTGACCTTCGGCAACGGGGTCGTCCTCCTCCGCTACCAGCGGCCCGACGCACAAGGTAGGGCGTGAGTCGGCGCCGTCTCCTCCTCCCGCCCAGAGTCGGCCAACCGGCGACGCCAGTATTCCTCCGGGCCGAGCAGTGCCGTGGACATGAAGCCCACGACGGCCTCGTGCAACACCGGCTCGCCGAGGTAGACGCTCGGGTGGGTGGTCCGCGGGGATGTTCGCTGACCGCTGGTGGGATGGCTGGAAGCTGTGGTAGGAGGAACCACGTCGATGGTTCCCCAACATCCGAAGACCGCAGACCCTTCACCGCACCAGGCCGCGGCAGAGGTACTCGCGCCTCGGTGGGGAAACCGGTGGGTCGCCCACGTGATCGGGCCATGACCGCGCTCAAGCAGATTCGGCGGTTTCTGCTGGTCGGTGACGGCAACTGCACGGGACTATCCTCATGGGGCTGCGAGGGGCGTCAACCTAGGTGAAGGAGGGAACGGGCGTGGGAGGTTACGCCGACAAGCTCCAGGAAAAAGCCAGCGAGGTTCTACGGCCCGGCGAACGGATCGTCTCGGCCATACGCACACAGCCACGCGGCTCGAACACGGGGATGGCCGTGGGAGGGCTCATCGGAGGTGCCGTCGCGGGACGGCAGGCAGCCAAGGCACAGGCGAAAGCAGGAGCGGGATCGCGTGCCGCGGATTGGCCGCCAGGCAAGTTCGCGGTGGGGCTGACCGATCAGCGGCTGCTCACCTTCAGCTTCACGGCGATGGGCAAGCCGAAGGAGATGACGTCCGAGTTCCCGCTCCAAGATGTCGCGCAGGTCGTGCTGGAGAGCAGGAAACTCATGCAGGTGGTGCGATTTGGGTTCACCGATGGCTCATCCGTGGTCGTTGAGTGCGGCAGGTTAGAGAAGGTCGGCGACTTCGTCTCCGCGTTCGAAAAGGCCAAGGCAAACCAGAACTAGTCAGGAAACGCCATGACGGCTCGCGATTCGGGGACGTTCGCTCCAGACCATGGCTGACAACAAGCACACCGGTTCCCAAGGAGGCGCGATTCGCTACGCCCTGATGATCTGCCACGACGAAGGTCAGGCCCGGCCCGAGTCGCCGGACCTCATCTTCACCGCCTGATGGAATCGGCGAGCCCGCAGCTTTGCCGATCGTTCTGCAGCCCCGGACTGAGCCCTTCAACCGGCGCTACTGGTCCCTTTGTCGTTCCCGGCCGCCTCGATCCTCGTCCCAAGACCAGCATGGCTCATGCTCCTTGCCCCGCCAGCGCAAGGAGGACCCGCTCCAGCGTCTGGTCGTCCGCATGAGCGTCGTCGAGCCGCGGCGCTTTGCGGAAGATCTCTGCCGCCGCGTGATGGAACCC
>WNGA01013239.1_pt1 | contig 17699 bp, 16 predicted proteins | sample 5400061 | NCBI WGS metagenome assembly WNGA01 (sample SAMN13153366, study PRJNA577476) | soil metagenome | isolation source: 100 cm soil or saprolite under grassland replicate 2 | place: USA:California | collected 2016-06-15 | reverse complement strand
AGGCGGCCGAAGACGATCTGGTCGCCGGCGATGGCGGGGCCGACGCTGAAGGCGCCCTCGAGGGCGAGAACGAGCTGCCCGCCGGTTCTGAGGCCCGCACTGGCGATCCAGTAGAAGTGCTCCTCCGAGAAGTTGGTGAAGGGCACCTCCGGCGCCGCCCCATTCGGGACGTCGACGGGCAGGATCGTGCACCAGCCGCCGTTCAGCTCTGCCTGGTTGACCGGCGTGCAGAACTCCAGAGCCACGCCCGTCGTGTCCTGATACCACGCGGGATAGCCGCCGGTCGCAGCGGTCACCGGGCCGACCCGTTCGAGGGCGGCCTGGGCGGCGGGCACAGCGCCCGCGAGCAGAACTGCCAAGACCACAAGCGTGCTGACGAAACGTGTTCGCATTGTCACATCCTCCTGTGAATTGGGTTGAGCTGCGCTTGAACCGCGGTGAGCTACGTCGGGCTAGAGCCGCCGCGCGTCGCGCGGCGCCGCTTAGCAGCCTGCCGGTCCGGTGTCGCGGACGGCATGAGCCAAGGTCTCCAGAAAAGTAAGCGAGTCGGCTCAGAAGCGGGGGTGGCGAGAGCTACCGGGAACTTGTTGTGGCGAGACGGCAGCGAACATGGACACGAGCTACTCATCACTTCTACGAGGATAGGCTGGGCACAGTGGTCCGGTAAGCCGGTGAACCCCGGGATGGGAGCGGGGGAGATCCCGGTAGTCGAGTGAGGGAAATCCCGGGGGTCGGGGGCTCAGGTGGGCCAGGCCCCTTCGGATGGCATAGCGGACCAGCGGGCCCTGAGAGGGTCTCTAGCGCGGGTTATTCACGAGTATTGATCGCGAGACCGGGCGGGTGGCAGGACCCGCCCGCCTCACGCGTGATCCGCTCGTTAATTCGTTACAGTAATAATGTGGGCTACCGAGCACTTCTGGGTGATCGGGCGTCTAACCGAGCCAATGGTCGGCGAGCACCGAGGGCATGGAGCGTTCCCGCCCTTATCGGATTTGCTTCGAACGCTCGCGCCACTTCTTCAGCTCGGGCTCGACGACCTGCTCTCGGCAGGTGGGACAGACGCTATGGCTGAATGTCGTCTCGGACCGCTCTCGGATGTACGCCTCGATCTGCTGCCAGTAGCTCTGGCCATTCCGGATTCGCTTGCAGTAGGCGCAGATTGGCAGGAGCCCCTGCAGCCGCTTGACCTGCTGGAGGGCCGCTTCCAGAGTCCGGACGCGCTCCGCCAGGCTCTGCTGAAGCGTGATGATCCGCTCACCGGCCTGAACGCGCGCCCGCAGCTCTTCGGGGAAGAATGGCTTGGTGACGAAATCGTCGGCTCCCGCGCGAAGGGCCTCTACGATGTCAGCCTTCTGGTCCCTGGAGGTGACCATGATCAGGTACGTCCCGCCCGCCGCTCCGCCGGCCGCCCGCGCCTGCCGGCATACCTCGATCCCTGTCATGCCCGGCATCATCCAATCCAGAATCGCCGCCGGCGGTGGGCTCTCGCCCTGGAGGATGTCCCACGCCTGACTCCCGTCCGAGACTGCCACGACCTCGTATCCCCACGTGGACAAGGTGCGCTCGAGGAGGTGACGCGCCATGGTGTCATCGTCGGCGATCAGGATCTTCATGTCATTCCTCGCCGGCTACACACGCAAGCAGCCCGCTCAGTTCGCGCTCGAGCGGCGCCAACAGCGTCAGCGCGCCGTCCAGACCCCCGTCTCTTCCCAGCTCCTCCAGCCGCTCCGCAAGGGACGCCGCCGGGACGGCTCCCATGGTGCGAAGCTCACCTTTCAGCATGTGCGCCACGCGCGTCAGTTCCGCGACATCCGCACGGGCGATGGCATCCCTCAGCGCCTGGATGTGGGCGGGACCGTCCGCGACGAAGATCGCGAGCAGCTCTGACAGCAGCTGCCGGTCGCCCCCCACGTAGGCGAGCGCGGCGGCCGGGTTCCACCGCGATGCGCCGAGTCCGATTTGCATCGACAAGGTCATGCTTCCCTCCTCAGACACGCTATTGGTTGCGCAGCTTCCGCCACACTGTTCCGACGACGGCGTAGCAGGCAAGACCCCTGCCAGACAGCGCCCAGCCAAGGAAAGCTCAGGAATGAAGAGCTTGCGCGGGGGCATGATCGGCTGAACCGCTCTCGGCGATGCCCAAAAATGGCACTGCTGACGTACGATGGCACGAGGCCCTCCACGCCGGGAGGGATCCGGTCGTGGCCGCCGGCCGCGTCTCCGGAGTCCTTTGCCCTCGATGAGGAGTACGCTACCTTAGCGGGGATTATTCATTCACGAGCATGAACGCGCGACCGGGTGGGTGGCGCCGGTGCGGCTTCCGGCCGGCCGGGCGGAGTGGGACCCCCGAGTCCCGTCCGCAGCTCGAAGAGCTGCGTTCGGGCGAGCGGGTGACGGAGCCTGGCTGGCCGGAAGCCGCACCGGAGTCAGGACCCGCCCGCCTCACGCGTGATCTGCTCTTGGACAATGTGGGTTAGCACCATGGCCGACGAACGGCGGCCCGACCGAGACGATGCCGGCGCAAGCGATGAGATCAGGGATCGTCTCCGAGAGAGCGAGGCCCTGCTCGCCATCTCGGCGACGGTCAGCTCCACCCTCGACCTGCGCGAAGCGCTCCGGCGCATCTGCCGGGAGCTGACGCTGCTGCTCGGTGCCGACACCGGCGCCGGCTACCTCCACGACGCCGCGTCCGATCAGCTCTCGCCAGTCGCGGGCTACCGCGTCCCGAAGGATCTGCTCGCCACGCTCCTCGCGGCGCCGCTGCCGCTGCGGGAGCAGGGGTTCTACGTCCCCCTCTGGAAGGAGCGTCGCCCGATCTTCTCCGATGATGTCGCCGCGGACCCTCGCTTCAGCCACGAGCTGTTCCGCCTGTTCCGCCACCAGTCCGGGCTCCTTCTGCCTCTCGTGCTCGACGACGCCGTGGCGGGAGCCTTCTACCTGGTGTGGTGGAAGGAGTGTCGGCGGTTGACGGAGCGGGAACTCGCGCTGGTGGCCACGGTCGCGGGACAGGTCGCGACGCTGCTTCGCAACGCCGCGCTCTTCGAGAAGGCGGAGCGTGAGCGACTGCACCTCGAGACCATGTACGAGATCTCGCGGCGGCTGGCCGCGGTCCAGGACACGGCCGAGCTTCTCTCCCTCCTGGTCAACGAGGCCGCCGGGCTCCTGGGCGTCGAGGCCGGCGGTATCCGGCTGCTCGAGGGCGATGACCTCGTGGTCGGCGCTCGGACGGAGTCGGCCGCGCCCCTCATGGCACGGGCGCGGATCAAGGTCGGGGAGGGGCTGAGCGGCCGGGTCGTGGCGACGGGCGAGCCGGTGGCGGTGGAGGACCTCGTCGACGACACGCGCTTCGACGCCGCCGGCAAGCGCGGCGCGCTCGAGCAGGGGTTCCACGGCTTCCTCGGGGTCCCGCTGCGACTCCACGGGCGGGTGATCGGCACGTTGAACGTCTACACCAAGGCGCGACGCCGCTTCAAGACCGACGAGATCTCCCTGCTGTCGGCCCTCGCCGATCAGGCCTCGCTGGCCATCCACAAGGCCCGCCTCCTGCGCGAGGCAGAGGACGCGCGGCGGGTGGTCGAAGGCCTCCACCGGGTGGCCGTGTCCATACAGGCTGCGCGGGAGCGGGACCAGCGGCTCGAGGCCTTCACCCGGGGCGCCCACGAGGCGGTGGGCTTCGACCGCGTCTCGGTGCTGCTGGCGACGGCCGACGGCGCCCGCCTCGAACTGGTGACGACCTTCGGCGACGAAGGAAGCTTTCCGCCCACAAGCTTCCCGCTCTCTCCCGCGGCCGGCCCGTTCTTCCAGGTGGTCCAGACACGCCGCCCCCTGGCCGTGCTGGACGACGGCGATCTCCAGCGCCTGCTGCCGCTCGACCCCATGTACGCGGACCATCCCTACTTCCGCACCAAGCGCTTCGTGGCCGCCCCCCTCGCGGTGGGCGAGCGAGTGGTCGGGGTGGCCGTGGCGGACAACAAGCGCAGCCGGCGGCCGATCCCCCGGGCCAGCGTCGAGCCCTTCGCCCTGCTCTGCCAGCAGCTCGCGCTGGCGCTGGAGGAGGCGCGCCTGAACGCCGAGAGCCTGGCCCGGGAGCGGGAGGCCACCAAGCTCTACGCGGTCACGAGCGGGCTCGCCTCGAGCCTGGACCTGGACCGAATCCTCGACCACATCGCGGCGAACACCGTGGAGCTGCTGGGTTCGGACGCCGCCGGCATCTACATGTACGACGCGGCTCGCGGGGGCTTGACGTTCCGCCGGGGGCTCAACCTCGACCCCCGGATGATTCGCGAGCTCGTGCTCAAGCCCGGGGAGGGTGTCGCCGGCCGCGCCTACCAGGAGCGGCGCGCGGCCTGGACCGCCGATCGGCTGGCCGATCCGTCCCTCGCTTACACGCCCGCAGCGGACGACCTGATCAGTGGTGCGTTCCGCCGTGGCCCGGTAGCGGCGGCCTCCCCGCGCGCCTATCTGGCCGTGCCGATCGTGATCCGCGGCCTAGTCCACGGCGTCCTGATGGACTACTTCTTCGAGCCCCACGAGTTCTCCGCGAAGGAGGTGCAGCTCCTGTCGACGCTGGCCGATCACGCGGCCATCGCCATGGATAACGCGCGCCACTACGAGGAGATGCGCACCCAGCAGACGCGCCTGGCGCAGATCTTTGACTCCACCTCCGACGGGATCGTGCTCGTGAGCCGGTCCGGGCGCATCGAGGCCGCCAACCGCCGGGCAGGAGAGCTGCTCGACTTCGATCCGGACGAGGTGCTCGGCCTCGAGCTGGGCGAGCTGGTGGAGGGCTATCGGGCGGCGATTCCCGACTACGACCGCGCGTTCGCGGCGCTCCGATCGCTCACGGAGGAGCCGGACCGCGAGGCCCAGGGCGACCTCGAGCTCCGCGCGAGGAAGCGCGTCCTGCACTGGGTGGCCCAGCCGACGCGGAGCGCGTCGGGGGCGACCGTGGGATCCACGCTGACGTTCCAGGACGTCACCCACGAGCGCGAGGTGAGCCAGATGAAGTCCGACTTCGTCTCCTTCGTGACGCACCAGCTCCGGACGCCGCTGGCCGGGATCAAGTGGATGCTCGAGCTGGCGGCCCAGGAGGCGGGCGTCCCGCCGGACGCGGGCTCGTACGTGCAGGACGCCCGCGAGGCGGCCCAGCGGCTGATCGGGCTGGTCAACGATCTGCTCGACGTCTCCCGTCTCGAGCGCGGCAAGCTCACCATCGCGCCCCAGGCGGTTCAGCTCGGCGAGTTGACGCGGAGCGTGCTCGGCGAGACCAGCCTACTCGTCGAGGAGCGAGGCCATCGCATCTCGGTGTGGGGGGACAGCGAGGTCCCTCCGGCGCTGGCCGACCCGCAGCTCCTGCGGCAGGTGGTGCTCAACCTCGTCTCCAACGCCATCAAGTACACGCCGCGCGGCGGCGCCATCGCCATAAGGATGGACGGCGAGGACGAGGGCGTCCGGTGGTCCATCAGCGACAACGGGATCGGCATTCCGCCACAGGCCCAGGCGCGGATGTTCGAGAAGTTCTACCGGGCGGACAACGTCGTGACGATCGAGACCGAGGGCACGGGGCTCGGCCTTTACCTCGTGCGCCTCATCATGGAGCAACTCGGAGGGCGCGTTTCGTGCGAGTCCCAGGAGGGCAGGGGCTCGACCTTCACCTTCACCCTGCCGTCTGCCAGGTGAACCCATGGAGACCACCGCAAAGACCATCCTCCTCGTGGAAGACGATCGGTTCCTCCGGCGCGGCTGCGAGGTGAGCCTCCGCCGGCGGGGGTACACGGTGCTGACGGCAGCGGACGGCGAGGAGGCCCTCCGCGCGGTCCAAGCCGAGGTCCCCGCCTTGATCCTCCTAGACCTGCTCCTGCCGAAGGTGACGGGCCTGGAAGTGCTCCGCACGCTCCGGAGCGAGGAGAAAACCCGCGCCGTGCCCGTGCTCGTCCTGTCCAACTCCTCGAACGAGCGGGACGTCGAGGAGGTCAGGGCGCTCGGCATCGCGGGCTACCTCGTCAAGGCCAACCTGTCTCTACAAGATTTGGGCGACCACGTGGGCCGGCTCTTGGAGGCCTGAGGCGTATACTGAGAGCAGGGCCCGCCGGGGGTGGAAACCCGGACGCCGTGGTCCGACCACTGTGGTATACTCCGCAGGGTTTGCAGCTTGCCAGGGAGGTAATCCATGACCGGGTATCTGCCCGTCGTCATCTATCTCGGCCTGATCGTGGCCTTCGCGGTCGTATCGCTCGGGGTGGCTGCGATCCTGCGTCCGGCCCGTCCCTACGCCTCCAAGCTGGAGAACTACGAGTGCGGCGCCGAGCCTATCGGCGAAGCGTGGGTCCAGTTCCCGGTCGGGTTCTACCTGGTGGCGTTGATCTTCATCGTCTTCGACGCCCTCGCCGTCTTCCTCTTCCCGTGGGCGCTGTCCCTCCGGAGCCTGGGCCTCTGGGCCGTCGGTACCATGGCGCTCTTCCTCTGTATCCTCTCGCTCGGCTGGCTGTACGCCTACAAGGAGGGGATCCTCGAATGGAAATAAAAGCGCCTACTCCGCAGATTCCGCCGCCCGTCTGGACCGAGTTCAAGGACCTCCAGGAGTGGGAGAAGTACCACCAAGAGCGTCCGGAGGGGGACAAGCACTCGGCCCTGTTCGAGCAGGCGACCGAGGGACTCTACCATTTCCCCGGCGGCTTCGTCATCACCTCCGTGGCCGACGCGTTCCTCAACTGGGCGCGCAAGTCCTCGGTGTGGCCCGCCACGTTCGGGCTCGCCTGCTGTGCCATCGAGATGATGGCGACCTTCGCGTCGCGCTTCGACGCGGAGCGGCTCGGCATGGTGCCATTCGCCTCGCCGCGCCACTCGGACCTGATGATCGTCTCGGGCACGGTGACCATCAAGATGGCGCCCATGCTGAAGCGCATCTACGAGCAGATGGCGGATCCCAAGTGGGCCGTGTCCATGGGCTCCTGCGCCAACTCGGGCGGGCCATTTCGTAACGGCTACCACGTGGTGAAGGGTGTGGACCGGGTGATCCCCGTGGACGTCTATGTGCCGGGGTGCCCGCCGCCTCCCGAGTCGCTGCTGAACGGCTTGCTCCTGCTCCAGGACCAGATCGCCCATTTCCGCCAAACCGGGGGCGCGCTCCCCGGGACACGCTGCCCGGCAACCCGCTCGCCGGCTCGCAAGGGGCCACGAGATTAACGTCGCCGGCTTCGGCAACGCGCAGAAGCCACGGTCCCGGGGAGCGCGCCCCCGGCCCCGCCACGCTCGGCGATTTGTCGGCGAACTTCTGAGCCCGGACCCGCCCGCCTCACGCGTGACCTAGCGCCGTGACCCACGAACAAGCGCGGGCTCTCTGCCAGGAGCGCCTCGGGGTGTCCGCCGCCGGCGAGGGGTCGGCGCTCACGGTGACGGTCCCCGTGGAGCGTTGGCTCGAGACGGGCCGCTTCCTCAAGGACACGCTCGGCTGTCTCTACATGAGCTTCTCGACGGCCGTGGACTGGAAGGACCAGGGACTCGAGGTCCTGGCCCGCGTGGAGAACCTCGACGCCAACTTCAGCGTGACGATGAAGACCAGGCTCCCCGCCGGCCTAACGCGCTGCCCCTCGCTCTTCGCCGTCTGGCGCGGCGCCGACTGGATGGAGCGGGAGTGCTACGACATGTTCGGCATCCGCTTCGAGGGGCATCCGGATCTCCGGCGGATTCTCCTGCCGCAGGACTGGGAGGGCCACCCGCTCCTCAAGTCCTACGCGGTGGACACTCCTCATCCGCCCTATCGGTAAGGAGCGCTATCCATGATCTACGAGCTCCGGACGTACACGCTGGTGCCGGGCACCCAGGGCGAGTATCTCAAGCTGTCCGGCGACATCGGGCGGAAGGTCCGCGGAGACAAGTACGGCAAGCTCGAGGGCTTCTGGACCACCGAGTTCGGCACGCTGAACCAGGTGGTGCATCTCTGGTGCTACCCGGACCTCAACGAGCGCGACCGCCTGCGGGCCGAGCTCGCCGGGAAAGAGGAGTGGACGAAGGGGTACCTGCCGCAGATCCGCTCCATGCTGGTGGCCCAGGAGAACAAGATCCTCTCGGCGCAGCTCCCGCTCACGCCCCCCGCGAGCGATGGGAACCTCTACGAGCTCAGGACGTACCGGGCGGCGGTGGGCAAGGCGGGGGAATGGCTCGGCTACTTCAAGGCCGCGCTGCCCGCGCGCGAGAAGTACTCGAAGATCGTCGGCCTCTGGCAGACGGAGGTGGCGCAGCTCAACGAGGTCGTCCACCTCTGGGCCTATCACGACCTGAACGAGCGCGCGGCCGTCCGCGGCAAGGTCGTGCAGGATCCCGAGTGGCAGGCCTTCCTCGCCAAGGGCTACCCGCTGCTGCTCGAGATGAAGTCCGTCATCCTCAGCCCGGCGTCCCACTCGCCGATGAAGTAGGCTCGGACGCCGTCCGAGAGCATGCGACCCAGGAGCTTGACGGAGAAAAGGCTCTAGCATGGACCCGGAAGCGCAAAAAGTCATCGAGATGGGGTACGGGGGCAGCGAGCGCCTCACCATGAACATGGGGCCTCAGCACCCCTCCGCCCACGGGGTCTTCCGCGCCATCTTGACGCTCGAGGGCGAGACGGTGGTGGGCGTCGACGCCGTCATCGGCTATCTCCACCGATGCCACGAGAAGCTCGGAGAGACCCTGACCTATACGCAGTACCCGTCCATCGCGTCCAAGACCGACTACGTCGCCGCCATGACCAGCGAGCTGGCCTACGTGCGCGCCGCCGAGATGATCGGCAAGATCGAGGTGCCCAAGCGCGCCCAGTACCTGCGCGTGATCGCGGCGGAGCTGCAGCGCATCGCCTCGCACTGCCTCTGGCTCGGCACCTGGTGCCTGGACATGGGGGGCGCCCTGGGCGGCGGCGCCACCGTCTTCCTCTACTGCTTCCGCGAGCGCGAATGGGTGCTCGACCTCTTCGAGGCGCTGACGGGGGCGCGGTTGCTCTACGGCTTCCACCAGGTCGGAGGCACGCGGTACGACATTCCCGCGGGCTGGGACAAGAAGGTCCGCGACACCGTCGGGCTGGTCGAGCAGCGGCTCGACGAGTACGAGGACATGCTCGAGACCAACGCCGTCTTCCTGGCGCGCACCCAGGGGGTGGGCGGGGTCTCGCGCCAGCTCGCGCAGGAGATCGGCTTCTCCGGCCCCCTCATCCGGGGCTCCGGGGTCAACTACGATATCCGGCGGGCGGAGCCCTACTCCTCATACGAGGACTTCGATTTCAAGGTGCCGGTCGAGACGGCCGGAGACTGCTACGCCAGGTACCGCGTGAGGATGGTCGAGTTCCGCGAGTCGATCAGGATCGTGCGCCAGGCTCTCGACGGGTTGCCGGCGGGCCCGATCTCCTCGCGGCCCGGGGTGAAGTCCGTGGGGCAGGTGCGCATCCCCAAGGGCGAGGCCTATGCGCGGATCGAGGGCGCGCGCGGTGAGGTGGGCTGCTACCTCGTGGCCGATGGCAGCGCCAAGCCCTACCGGATGAAGTGGCGAGGCGCCTCGTTCTCCAACCTGTCCGTGCTTCCGCACATCCTCGTCGGTTGCAAGGTCGCGGACGTGGTCGCGATCATGGGATCCGTGGATCCCGTCTTCGGGGAAGTGGACCGATGAGTCCCATCGTTTCCCTCTCCGGCACGATGGGGAGAGGATGATGTCCGCGGCCGTCTACGCCTTCATCGTCGGCTTCATCGTCCTGAACGTGCTCATCCTCATGGTGACCTACGTGACCCTGCTCGAGCGCAAGTTCGCGGCGCGGATGCAGTCGCGCATCGGGCCCTACCGCGTCGGGCCTCACGGGCTGCTGCAGCCCATCGCGGACGCGCTCAAGCTCATGATGAAGGAGGACGTGATCCCGCGGCTGGCGGACCGCCCCGTCTACAACCTGGCGCCGATCGTCTTCCTCGTCCCGTGCTTGCTGATCTTCGCCACCATGCCCTGGGCCCCGGGACTCGGCATCGCCGACCTGAACATCGGGATCCTGTTCTTCCTCGCGGTCTCGGCCATGGAGATCGTGGGGCTGTTCATGGGCGGCTGGGGGTCCAACAACAAGTACGCCCTGCTCAGCGCCATGCGGGCGGTGAACCAGATCATCTCCTACGACCTGCCGTTCATCTTCACCGCGCTCGTGCCCGTGGTCCTGGCGGGCTCGCTCAGGCTGTCCGACATCGCCGCCGCCCAGCAGGGTTTCTTCGGCTGGTTCGTCTTCTACCCCGTCATCGGCCAGCTCGCCTTCGTGGCCTATATCGTGACGACGCTGGCCGCCGAGAACCGGGTGCCCTTCGACATCCTCGAGGCGGAGTCCGAGCTGATCGCGGGCTTCCGCGTCGAGTACTCGGGGATGAAGTTCGCGCTGATCCAGCTCGGGGAGTACGCGCACATCATCGGCACCTCGTTCCTGGGGGCGCTCTTGTTCCTGGGCGCGTGGTCGGGGCCGGGCCCGGCGTGGATGGGGCCGATCTGGTTTCTCCTGAAGGCCATGTTCGTGTTCCTCGTGGTGACGTGGGTGCGCTGGAGCTTCGTCCGGATCCGCGTGGACCAGATCCTCGCCATCTCGTGGAAGCTCCTGCTCCCGGCCACCCTCCTCCTGTTGATGGCCACCGCCGTGGTCGTGGCGCTCGGCGGAGGGGGCGCCGGTGCGTAGAGAGCCGCGCGGAGGCTTCTGGGGCGAGCTCGCCGACCTCGGCTCCGCGGTGGGGCGCGCCATGAAGGTCACGCTCGTCAATCTGATCCGCCGCCCGATCACCGTCCACTACCCGGATATCCAGCGCGCCTACCCCGACCGCTACCGCGGGGTGCTGGCGCTCACCTACGACAAGGAGACCGGCGAGGAGAACTGCATCGGCTGCCGGCTCTGCGAATACATCTGCCCGCCCCAGGTGATCAAGGTCGAGATGCTCAAGGCCGAGAAGCGGAACTACGCCAAGGCCTTCACCCTGGAGCTGTACGCCTGCGAGTTCTGCGAGCTGTGCGTCCAGGTCTGCCCGACGGACGCCATCATCATGATGAAGTCCTTCGACGTGGCCACGACCGACCGGCGGGAGCTCTTGCTGGACAAGGATCGGCTGCACCACCTCGGGCTCCAGTTCCAGCCCTCGTGGGCGACGGGCAATGGCCTTCGCGACATGCAGACCCCGCCCAAGGCGCCCAAGGCCGAGGGCGAGCCTGCCAAGGCAGGGAGCAAGGCCGAGTGAGCCTGGAGCCGATAGCGTTCTGGGGGCTGGCGGCCATCCTGCTGGCCTCCGCCCTCGCCGTCGTCCTCACCAAGAACCTCTTCCACTCGGTGCTCTACCTGGCCCTGGCCCTGGTGGGTACGGCGGGGATCTTCCTGACCCTCGACGCCGAGTTCCTGGCCGCGGTGCAGATCCTCCTCTATGCCGGCGGCGTCGTCACGATCGTGGTCTTCGCCATCGTGGTCACCGAGCGCCTGGTCGGCGACCGCCTCACCCAGACGAGCCGCCATCTCGTGAGCGGCGCGATTGCGGCCTGCGCGCTGCTCGCCGTGCTCGTGGTCTTCATCCGGCGCGTGCCGCTGCCGCCCTCGCCACCCGTGCTGAGCGGCGATCTCACCCGCGCCATCGGCCAGGCCGTGCTGACCCGCTGGGTGCTGCCCTTCGAGCTCCTGGGCGTGCTCTTCCTGGCCGCCCTGCTCGGGGCCATCTACTTCGCGCGACCCGACGAGTAGCCGTACGCATGGAGCCCCGGGCCGAGATCCACCGCGTGTCCCCCGGCGGGGGAGGGGATCGCTGGAGCCCCAGCTGACCGTGGGACTCCAGGCCTACCTCACGCTCGCCGCCGTGCTCTTCACGATCGGCTTGTTCGGCGTCATCACCCGGCGCAACACCATCGGCATCCTGCTCGGCATCGAGCTGATGCTCAATGCCGTGAACATCAACCTGGTGGCCTTCGCGCGCTTCAACGGGGGCGTGGCCGGCATGGTCTTCACCGTCTTCACGATCTGCATCACGGTGGCCGAGGTGGCGCTGGGGCTGGCCCTCATCATCCTGATCTTCCGTGTGCGCCGCACGGTCGTGGCCGACCACCTGGATCTGCTGAGAGGATAACCGCGCCCGCATGAGCGATCTCGCATCACTCGCGGTGCTGACGCTCCTCTTGCCCGCGGGGGCCTTCGTGCTCCTGAGCGTGGCGTTCCCGCTGCGCCGCTCCGGCCGGCCCGCCGCCTACGTGTCGATCCTCTTCTCGGCGGCGGCGCTCTGGGGCGCCTTCTCGTCGTATCGGCTGTCGAGCCCGGAGCGGTACACCCTCGAGCTCTGGGAGTGGCTCCCGACCGAAGCGGGCGTCCTCGCGAGCGTCGGGGTTCTGGCCGACTCCGACTCCACGCTGATGCTCATCCTGGTGGCGGGCGTGTCCTTCCTGGTGCAGGTCTACTCGCTGGGCTATCTGGCCGACGAGCCCCCGGCCTCGTTGGGGCGCTACTACGCCTATCAGTCCCTCTTCGCCTTCTCGATGATGGGGCTCGTGCTGGCGCCCAACTTCGTCCAGCTCTACATCTGCTGGGAGCTGGTCGGGCTCTGCTCGTACCTCCTGATCGGCTACTGGTACCAGCGGCCCGAAGCGGCGCGCGCCGCGGTGAAGGCCTTCTGGACCACCAAGGCCGGGGACGTGGGTCTCCTGATCGGCATCGTGCTCCTGTGGCGGCAGGCGGGTACCTTCGACTTCATGCGGCTCCTCCAGCTCGCGGACACCCACAAGCTGCCGCTGGCGGGGCTCGGCGTCATCACCTTCTGCATCTACCTCGGCGCGGTCGGGAAGTCGGCCCAGTTCCCGCTCCACGTCTGGCTGCCCGACGCCATGGAGGGGCCGACTCCCGTGTCCGCCCTGATCCACGCCGCCACCATGGTGACGGCGGGCGTGTACCTGCTCACGCGGACGGTCTGGCTCTTCAGGCTCACGCCGGAGGTGCTCGCCCTCGTCGGCTGGGTGGGCGCCTTCACCGCGCTCCTCGCGGCCACGCTCGCCTGCGTGCAGAGCGATATCAAGCGGGTGCTGGCGTACTCCACGGTGTCCCAGCTCGGCTACATGATGGCGGCCATCGGCGCGGGTGGGGCCGGCGCGGGTTTCTTCCACCTCTTGACCCACGGCGTCTTCAAGGCCCTGCTCTTCCTGTCGGCGGGCGCCGTCATCCACGCCGTCGGCACCAACGACATCTTCGCCATGGGCGGGCTCGGCCGGCGCATGCCCCAGACCCTCATCGTGTTCCTCGTCGGTACGCTCTCGCTCGCCGGCATCCCCTTCTTCGGGGGCTTCTTCTCCAAGGAGGAAGTATTGGGCGCGGTCTGGACGGGTGGGCTCACCGTCCCGTTCGTCATGCTGGCGCTGACCGCGTTCCTCACGGCCTTCTACATGTTCCGCGTGGTCTTCATCACCTTCTTCGGCTCGCCGGCTCACGCCGGGGCCGGCCACGGCCATGCGGGGGGCCACGGGCACGACGCGCCCGCGGTGATGACCATCCCGCTCTGGATCCTGGCGGCCCTCGCCATGGGGATCGGGCTCGGGATCATCCCCCGTCCGGCTGCCGAGTTCGAGAGCGCGCACTGGCTGACCTCCCTGGCGGTCGGCGTCGCGCTGGCAGGTATCGCGCTCGCCTGGCTCACCTATCAGCGGCGCGCCGTGGACGCCCAGGCGCTCTCCGACGCCTTCGGCCTGATCCGTGACGCCGCCATCCGGCGCTTCTGGCTCGACGACCTGTTCGCGGGCATCTACGGGCGAGTCGTCCTCGGCTTCTCGCGGATCATCGGCTGGATCGACCGCTATCTCGTGGACGGCATCGTGAACCTCCTGAGCGCCTGGACGCTCCGGTTCGGCGATCGGCTGCGCGGTATCCAGTCCGGGCTGCCCCAGGACTACGTCTACGCCGTCGCGCTCGGCGTGCTCCTCTTGGTCGTCTGGAGCCAGTGGCCCCGATGAGCGAAGCCCCGCAGCCTGCTGAAAAAGGCCATCTGGGCAAGGCCTCGTGGGATGTGATGGACGCTGTTCGAGCGCCGGCTTTGCCGGCGCAAGCCCGTCCTGGGGGGAGGTTCGGAAGGGGGGCGGAGCCCCCCTCCGAGTGATATGAGCGGCTGGCCCGTTCTCTCGATCATCGCGTGGGCGCCCTTCGTGGGCGCGGTGCTCATCATGTTCACCGCCCGCCACCGGCCGCTCCTGGTGCGCGGCATCGCCGTCGCGAGCACGGGCGTCTCGCTCCTCACCGCGCTCCTGATCTACGCCGCCTACGACCGCGAGGCCGCGGGCTTTCAATTCTACGAGGAGATCGCGCTGGTGCCGCCGCTGGGCATCAAGTACCAGCTCGGCGTGGACGGCATGAGCCTCCTCATGGTGCTCTTGACCGCCATCATCATCTTCTGCGGCTCTTTCGCCTCGTGGACCGTGAAGGACCGGAGCCAGGAGTTCTACGCGCTCCTCCTGGTGCTGGTCACCGGTGTCTTCGGCGTCTTCGTCTCCCTGGACCTGTTCCTCCTGTTCCTCTTCTACGAGATCGCCGTGCTCCCGATGTACCTGCTGATCGGCATCTGGGGCTCGAGCGGCGAGATTCGCCCCCAGGGCATCTTCGGCTGGGCCATGCGCCGGACCGGCGTGGGGACCAAGGAGTACGCGGCGATGAAGCTGACCCTGTATCTGCTCTTCGGGTCGGCCTTCATCCTCGTGGGCATCCTCGCCCTGTACGTGGCCTCCGGCTCCTCGTCCTTCTCCTTCCTCGAGATGGAGTTGGCCGACTTCGACCCTCGGCTGCAGTCCTGGGTTTTCCTGGCCTTCTACGTGGGGTTCGGGGTCCTGGCCGGCATCTGGCCGCTGCACACCTGGTCGCCCGACGGCCATGCCTCGGCGCCGACGGCCGTGTCCATGCTGCACGCGGGCGTGCTCATGAAGCTGGGCGCGTACGGCGTGGTGCGGCTCGGCATGGGGCTCCTCTCCGACGGCACGCAGCAGTGGGCGTGGCTCATGGGCTCGATCGCGTGCGTCAACATCGTCTACGGCGCCCTCAGCGCCATGGCGCAGACCGACCTGAAATACGTCATCGCGTACTCGTCCGTCTCTCACATGGGCGTGGTGATGCTGGGCGCCGCGACGCTCACCGAGAACGGGCTCAACGGCTCCGTCTTCCAGATGTTCGCCCACGGGATCATGACCGGCCTCTTCTTCGCCCTGGTCGGGCTCGTCTACGAGAAGGCCCACTCGCGGGAGATCTTCAAGATGGCCGGCTTCGGGCGGATGATGCCCGGGATCGCGACGGCGTTCACGGTCGGTAGTCTCTCCTCCCTCGGCCTTCCCGCCACGGCCGGCTTCGTGGCCGAGTTCCTCGCCTTCCTCGGCGCCTGGCAGTCGTCTCACCCGTGGTGGCTCTTCCCGGGCGTGCTGGGCGCGTTTCTCACCTCGATCTACGTCCTCCGGGTGGCCAAGCAGATCTTCTGGGGGCCGCCGTCCCCCGATCCCCACTTCCATGACCTGCCGGACGCCCGGGGGCCCGAGTGGGTGGCGCTCGCGATCCTGGTCTTCTGCCTGGTGCTGTTCGGCGTGGCGCCCGGGATCGCGCTCGGTCCAGTGGATACGGCCACCATCCCGCTCCTGATCCGCCTAGGAGTGCTCCGCTGATGCCCGCGCCGAACCCGCTGGCCCTGGAGGCGGGACTGGGCGTCCTGATGGTCGTGATCTTTTTCGTGGGCGTGTGGAGCCGGGGCGAGGATCGGCGCCGTGTGGGCGTGATCGCCGCCGTCGGCCTCGTCCTGCTGTTCGGCGTCGCCTGGCGGAGCGAGCCGGGCGCCGCGCTGTTCGGCGGAAGCTTCGTCCAGGACGAACTGGCGGTCTTCGCCAAGCGGCTCTTTCTCCTGGCGACCATCATCGGCGTCCTGGGGTCTCTCGCCCTGCGAGGCGCGACGTTCGCCCGGCGCGCCACCGAGTACCACCTCGCCATCCTGGCCTCCCTCCTGGGGATGCTCGTGCTTGCCTCCGCGCGGGACCTGATCCTTCTCTTCGTCGCCTTCGAGCTGATGTCCATCCCCCTCTACTACCTCGCCGGCTTCCTCAAGCGGGAGGAGGAAGCGGTCGAGGCGGCGCTCAAGTTCTTCCTGGTGGGCACGGTGTCCTCCGCCATCCTCGTGTACGGGCTGTCCTTCCTCTACGGGATCTCGGGGACGACCGATCTCCGGGGAATCGCGACGGCGCTCCAGGGCGATCACCCGCTCATGGTGCTCGGCATGGTCCTGGCGCTGGGCGGGCTCGGCTTCAAGATCGCCGCATTCCCCTTCCACATGTGGGTACCGGATACGTACGAAGCGGCCAGCACGCCGTTCGTCGCATGGCTCTCGGTCGCGCCCAAGGCGGCGGGCTTCATCGTGATCTTCCGCCTCTACCTCGAGGGCGTGGGCGATCGCGTCCTGCTCTGGGTGCCGCTGGCGGCGGGGCTCGCCACCATCACCATCATCGCCGGCAACCTCATGGCGATCCCGCAGCAGAACCTCAAGCGCCTGCTCGCCTATTCCGGCATCGCGCATATCGGCTACATGCTGGTGGGCTTCGCCGCCGTCTCCGCCAGCGGCGTCGCCATGATGCTCTTTTATCTGGTCGCCTACCTCTTCGGGAACATGGGCGCCTTCCTGGTCGTGGAGGCGGTGGCCCAGTCGGAGGGCTCCGAGAGCATCGCCGCCTACCGGGGCCTCGCCCAGCGCTCGCCCGTGCTCGCCCTCTGCATGCTGCTGTTCCTGCTCTCGCTCGGCGGGATTCCCTTCGTGGCGGGCTTCTGGGCCAAGCTCTACGTCTTCTGGGCGGCGGCCGAGCAAGGCCTGTACTGGCTGGTGCTGGTGGGCGCGGTCCTCACCGTGGTGGCGCTCTTCTACTACCTCCTGGTGGCCAAGCGCATGTACATCGACGCGCCCGAGAAGACCGCGCCCCTCGTCGTCGAACCCCTGCTCAGGTTCTCGATCCTCCTCTGCGTCCTGGGCGTGGTGGGCATGGGCCTCTATCCCAAGCCCCTCGTCATGGCCGCCCTGCGCGCCGCCTCCGGGCTGTTCTAGGGAACTCGGAGGGGGGCTTTGCCCCCCTTCCGAAGCCTCCCCCCAGGAATCTGTTGCGCGGGCAAAGCCCGCACTCGAAGCGGAACACCGAGCGGTCGGCGATTGGTCATGGGCGCCAAGCCCGGTTCTTCGGCCCGGACTTTCAATATCCGTGCCGGCCACTTCCTGATCGACCAGGACGGCATTATCCGCTGGACCCGCGCGGGTGAGGCCGGCTTCCGCGTGTCGAGCGCCAGGTGTGGCCCGCAAGTCTTGACCCAAACCGAGGAACCGGCGCCTGCTACGAGTGCCAGATGCGGAGCACCATGACGGGCGAGGATCGGTGTGCCAGCCGGGCCTTGCCAACATTGGCCTGGCTTGATAGGACATAATTCGCGAGACTCTGGTCTGGTATCCTGCAAAGTTCGATTCGGGGCGGAGGGAGCCGCTTGAACCACAGCCAGATCGTCACCTTTCTCTGGGGTGTCGCGGACCTGATCCGCGACACCTTCAAACGGGGTAAGTATCAGGATGTGATCCTGCCGCTCACGGTGCTGCGGCGGCTGGACTGCGTTCTGGCGCCGACCAAGGCCAAGGTCCTCGAGACCCAGGCAAGATACAAGGGCAAGCTCGAGAACCTGGACCCGCAGCTCCGCAAGGCGTCGGGCTTCG
>WNGA01005839.1_pt1 | contig 17700 bp, 14 predicted proteins | sample 5400061 | NCBI WGS metagenome assembly WNGA01 (sample SAMN13153366, study PRJNA577476) | soil metagenome | isolation source: 100 cm soil or saprolite under grassland replicate 2 | place: USA:California | collected 2016-06-15 | reverse complement strand
ACACCAACAACGCCAGCGCCCGACGTGAACTCGGCTGGGACCGCACCGGCGGCCTACGCGCCCTTGAACTCCTCGGACTGTAACCCAAACAACACCATGTTACTTGCACCACAAGATCAGGACTTTGACCTCAGCCCTGTGGCCCTCTATGGCAGGTCTTCGCCGGCCGCTGAACTCGTCGATGCCAGATCGCAGGGACCGTGGACTAGTGTTTCCCGCCGTGGCGGGGGCGCTGCGGAAGTGGCAGACCGCGTAACCGTCTACCTGGAAACGAATGATCCAGGCGCCGTCCGTTCAGTGTTGGACGCGCTGCAGGAGGTCCTGAAAGGAGAAGGACTCACTCTCGAGAAAGTGGTCGAGCCGGAGTTCTCGTCGTGGTTTGGCCGATTTCGCGTGCACGCACGACGGGCGCTCTCAGGTCGAGAGGTCGCAGACAGGCTGCATAAGCTCGAGAGCTCGAGCATGCCTTGGAGGTGGCGGTGCTGCAAAGGCCCATGAGCGAGGTCAATGTCAACCAAGCTGACGCCGCCGAGCGCTTGATCCGTGCTGTGTCGGAGGTGGAGAACGCCGTCTTGGTAATCGGATCGCTGCTGTTGGTCAAGACCACGAAGTCGGCGGCGAGCGGCGACTCTTCGCCAAGACCTTGTCCGTCGCCGAAGTGCGCTCATTTGGGGCCAATCAGCACCTCATGAAGAATCCGCGTGAAGCGCTGGAACATCTACACTTGCCCACTTGCTAACGGCCACCGAGGACAGCGACAGCACTGCTCTGGAACAGTAGCCCTCAAACGACCATACAGAGTGGCTGGCTCCAACGGCATTCGTACCCCTCGAAGCGGAAGAATTGGGTCATGGCGGTCGCTGCGGAGCCGGGCTCCAGAAGCCCGGCAGATCAGTCCAGCCTGCCTACCACAACGCTGACGTCAGCAACACCTGTCGGGCGCTGGTGGTCCGTCGGGATCGCGCCTACCACTCGCCGCCGCCGCACGCCTCGGTTTACGTACACAGGGCGATGCCCGGACGTCCTATGCCGCTGTGCATGCGGAGCACGCCGACGCCGCGGATTGGCATAGGGCCGCGGCGCGGGAACGCCCGGCCGATGTAGCGCGGGATGACAGACCGACATCCGTGTTCAGGCGCGGTGGGGCCCGGTGGGGCCGCGGTGGGGCCCAGTCATAGGCCAGTTATGGCTGTCCTGATGGGGCCGTCGGTGACCGTCCTGGCCACTCAACTTGCGCAGAGCAGATGTCGCAGGCGGTGTTCGCCGCCTGCGGGGTGTGGTTGTCCACCTTCGCGGTGCGCGGCGCCTGTCCGTGGTGTCAGGGCAAACCGGAACGGAGCGGAGGGAGCGCCGTGATGAGGGGTCCACGGTGGGAACGCGGCGACGCGGTGCCGGTGAGCTGGGAGATCCCGGCCGCTGCCGCGACCGGGTGGGCGGTGATTGCTGCGCTGCTGCTGCCGGCGGCGCAGGGGGTTGCGGCGTGGCTGTGCGGCGCCGGTTGGGTGTGGCCACGCGGTGCCGCCGGTCTGGCCTCCAGCGTGGGTGGCCTGTTGACCGGCCGGCCGGGGCGGGGGCTTGGGGTCGATGAAGCGGCCCGGGTCCCGGCCGCCGCGCTGGTGTACGGGACCGTCGGCGTGGCGCAGGGGTTGCTGGTCGCGGCCACGGCCACAGCGGTGCTGTGGTGGTGGCGGCATCTGGGCCCGGGTGCCCGCCCCGGAATGGCCGACCGGGCCGAGGTACGGCGGGTCCTCGGGGCCGCGCGGCTGCGGAGGGCCGGCACGCTGATCCGCCCGGACCTGTCCGGCCACCCGGGCCGCGGAACGGCCGCAGACCTGCCGGGGACGCGGTTCGACCCGGTCGGGGTCGGTTGGCGGCTGGGCCGGTCGGAGTATCCGCGGGGGGTGGAGTTGTGGGTGCCGTTCGACCGCACGTGCGGGGTGTACGGGCCGCAGGGCTCGGGTAAGACGTTGGACCTGCTCGCCCCGGCGTTGCTGGCCGCGCCGGGTGCGGCGCTGGTCACCCTGACCAAGCTGGATGACCTGCTGCTCACCCTGGATCGGCGCGCGGCGGGTGGCCGGCCGGTGGCGGTGTTGGACCCGTTCGGCGTGGCGGCGGGGGTGCCGGAGTTGGTGTGGGATCCGGTCGCCGGGTGTGCCGACCCGGTGGTGGCGGAGCGGCGGGCGAAGGCGTTCACCGTCGGCGCTGTCGCGGGCGCGGCCGCGTCCGGGTTCGGTGATGCGGCGGCCCGGTTCTACGCCGCGGAGGCCGCGAAGGTGCTGCAGGCCTACCTGCATGCCGCGGCACTGGCCGAAGCCACGCTGGAGGAGGTGCTGGGTTGGCTCGCCGACCCGCGGCACGCCGGCGAGCCGGAGGAGATCCTGCGCACCCACCCGCACGCGGCGCCGCACTGGGACGGGCTGCTGCGTGGGGCGTTGCACGGCGACCCGCGCACGGCGGGGAACACCGCGGCGACGGTGCAGCAGGCGATGAGCCTGTTCTTCCAGCCGGGTATCCGCGGCCGCTGCGTCCCCGGCCCCGGCCGGCCCGCTACCGACCTCGCCGACCTCATCGCCGCCCGCGGCACGGTGTACCTGCTGGGCCGCGAAGACCCCTACGCCTCGGCGTCGCCGCTGCTGACCGCGGTCGCCGAACACGTCCTGGATGTCGCCTTGGGTCTGGCGAACGCCTCGCGCTACGGCCGGTTGTGTCCGCCGCTGCTGGCGTGCCTGGACGAACTGCCCTCCACCGCGCCGCTGCCCACCCTACGCACCCGGATGGCCAACGAACGGGCGCTGGGGATCTCCTTCATCTACGCGGCGCAGACCTGGCGGCACCTGGTCGTCTGCTACGGCGAGGAGGAGGCCCGGGCCCTGTTCGGGTTGACCAACACCATCGTCATCTTCGGCGGCGGCAAGGACGGCCGGTTCTACACCGAGGTGGCCGACCTGCTCGGCACCACCCGCATCCGGCGCACGACCCACACCCGCTCGGCGGCCGGGTGGGGGCGCAGCACCACCGGACACGACGAACCCGTCCTGCGACCCGAGCAGATCCGGCAACTACCCGACCGGCACGCCCTCCTCGTCGCCGAGAACGCCCGCCCGCTGCTCGCCCGGCTCACCCGCTGCATCGACGGCAACTCCGGCCGGGCGCTGCTCGCCGGACAAGCCGCCGCCCGCGCCCGCATCGCCGCCGCCCAGCCGAGCACATCGACGCCGACCCGGCCGACCGTGGCCGCACGAGTGGACCCGCGACCCGACCGCGCGCAGCGCCGCACGCCCGAGACCGGACACCAACCGTGATCACCGAGGCGTTCCCCGACCCACCACACACCGTCATCGCCGCGCTGCTGGACCTGGTGGTCGCCCGGGACGGCACCGAAGAAGACAAGGCCCACCTCGGCGACCCCCACGACCTCGCGCGGCCCTGGGACCCGCCCACCTGCGCACCCACCCTGCGCCGGCACCTGTGGTACTGGCTCGACGACGTCGCCGCCTGGATCAACCACGACCACACCTGGCGACCCGAGGCGGCCATCCCCGCCTGCTGGCCCGCCCACCCACACCTGGCCCGTGAACTCGCCATCCTGGCCTGCACCCGCGCGGCCGCCGCCCAGGCCCTGACCCCGGACCCGCTGGAGGTCTGGTACCGGCACGCCCTACCCGGCTTCCTGGACCGGATGGCAACCCACCTCGCCACCGGCTGCACCCCCGGCCGACACACCCCCTGGCCCGCCGCCGCCCGCCATCGCGACTACACCACCGCCGAAACAACCGACCAACGCCGCCGCGCCTTCGCCGACGACACCACCGACGGCGCCGATCACGACCCGCGCACCACCAGGACGTGAGCACACCACCCACGGCCACCGAGGCCGGGGTTCCGCGCCGATCAGCGGACCGCCGCTGTCAACTCCCCTGGTGGTGACGCGCGGTCAGGGACTGGTCAGGGACGCCCAGCGTCGCGCTCGTACCACCCGCGGCGCACCGCACAGTCAGGAGTAGGGACATGACCGGCCAGACACCGATCACGATCATCGGGAACCTGACCGATGACCCAGAACTCGCCACAGCCGCAGACGGGCACTCCGTAGCATCGTTCACCATCGCCACGGCACCAACAGCCGGCGAACGGCTAACCAGGACGTGGAACGGTACCGAAACGCTGGTCCTGCGATGCACGATCTGGCGCCACCCCGCCGAACACGCCGCCAAAACATTACGGCGCGGCATGCGCGTGGTCGTATTCGGCCGGCTGAACCAGCAGACCTTCCAAACCCTCGACGGCGACACGCGCACCCTCCTCGGATGCGAAGTCGACGACATCGGGCCGTCACTGCGGTACGCCACCGCAACCGTTGATCGCCACCACAACCCACCCGCCGCACCCGACAACGAGCACACGACCACAACCGCGGACGCAGGAGCAAGCCAATGTCAGCCGGCCTGACCACCGCCCAGCTACTCCAACTACCCGCCGTCATCGATCTCGTCACGGCCGGCCGCGCCCTCGGAATCGGCCGCAGCAAGTCCTACGAACTGGCTCAGGCCGGCAAATTCCCGTGCCGCGTCATCCGCGTCGGCCACAACTACCGAGTCCCCACCGCAGAACTACTGCACATCCTCGGCATGCAGCCATCCACACTCTCATAACGCCGGGCGCTGACCACCTCAGCTCAGCACCACGACGACCGAACCCGGCGATCTCGCCGCTGAGGAGGAGCAGCTCGCGGCCGCGGTCGGCGTTGGCTTCCTTGCTGCCCGAGCCGTCCGGCTCCATCGGCGCCACTTACGACGGTGGTCTTGAACGACGCACGCGGGTCGCCCGGGAAATTGGAGGCGCCCGGCCGCGACGCTGCCCGCAGCCTGGTTCCAGGAAAGCGGCCGAGCTGCGCGACGAGTCGTCATGGCGGGCACCGGACGTGTTCGGTGGGGCCTGCGGGCGGGCGCAGGCGGCGGTGTGCGAGTAGCTGATCGTCGGTGCTGGGTCATCGCCGCGCGTCTGGGCGGACGTCGTCGATGTCGTCGATCACCAGCCGGAAACGCCATCCCTCAAACGACTCCAGGGCCCGCCCGAGCTCCTCCCACGACAGCGTCCGTCCGTCGATCACGACCGCGTACGGCGCGTCCTCACCGGCCCAGACCAGCCGGCCTGCCACCTGGTGGTCGCGCAGCAGCCATCCCGGTCGGGAGGGGTTCGGCTCCAGATACGTGGTGCCGATCTCATCCCGGACCTGCAGGCGCAGCTGCTCGATCAGCATCGGCACGTCCACGTCGTGCGCGCCGATGATGCGCACGTGGTAGCCCTCACCGGGGTCGCACCCCAGTTCCACCGCCTCGGCGGCCACTCCGGTGGGAGCCCGGTGCAGTCGAATCCGCATCGTGTGGGCACGGCCGTCCGGTCCGACGATGACCTGCGGTACGGGCGGATCGGGCAACTCCGACCAGCCGGTGTGCGCGGCGACCCGGCGATCGGCGCACCGCTCGCACAGCCGCGCACCGTCAACTACGACCTGAGTCCCCACCGCACCACAGTCCGCGCAGCCATCAGCCATGGCCAGCCACCATACCGATGACCGGCGCGAGCCGGGCACGATCAGGAAACGTCGAACACGGGTCGTCGGGTGACACCCTGCGGGTCGCCAGGGCCCGCGGGTGACTCGAACCCTTGGCGACGATCAGAGATCGACGAACGGCCCGCACCGGTCGCGCCGCGGCACGCCGCCGCACGGAGATCGACCAGCACCCCCTCGGCGCTCACACCCCGGACGGTGGCGGCGACCAGCAGCAACCCGGCGCCGCACCAGCCCGGCACCACCACCCGACCACCGGGCCGATCGACGGTCGTCGACTTCTGACGGATCACGCGCTCCGCGCGCAGGGCGGCATGGGCGCGCTCCGCGCGCAGGGCGGCATGGGCGCTCCGCGCGCCGTCCTGGACAATAGCTGGACAGATCCCTGGGGCGACAGAGAGCGTGCCGCTGGGCAACTATCGTGCTCAGATCCATCGGACCTCGCGTCTAGGCGTCGGAAGGCCCGGATGAGCAGGGGACACCCACGCTCACGCGAGGCCCGAGTACATCCTGGCCCTGGGGAGAGGTCATGGGCTATCGCTTCAACCCGCCACCGAACTGGCCAGCCCAGCGACCCGACTGGACGCCCCCGCCAGGCTGGGTGCCCGACCCGAGCTGGCCGCCGCCACCGCCAGGCTGGACTTTGTGGCTGCCCGACAACGATACGGCCACGTCATCCCCGGCCGCACCGAACCAGCCGTCTCCACAGCGCGCTCGCCACTGGTTCGCCGCCCGCCCGACATGGGTCAAGATCCTGCTCGTCCTGCTGGCGATCGGCCTGCTGCCATGGCTGCTCATCATCGGTGGCCTCGCAACCGCTGGCATCGGCATCATCGGCCTACAGCGCGGATCAGTGCACCGCTTCAAAGTCGCCAACCGGGCCTCCGCGACCGCCGCCCTGATCCTCGGCCTGGCCGGCATCGGCGCGGGAAGCGCTCTGGCCGCCGCGGTCCTGGCTCCCGCACCAGCGCCGAAACTGGCCACCCCAACAGTGGCCGCCACCCCCGCAACCTTCACTGCCATCCCCACGGCGACCTCCTCGCCACCGGCTCCGCGGCGCACGACCCATCCACCGACAACCCGCCCACCTAGCACCGTCGCCTCGACCAGGCCGGCATCGCTGTGCGGCGCTCCGACCAACCCCTACGGCTACAACTTCTGCGGCCGCGGCGGGCTCGTGCTCGATCCACCTGCAGACATCTGCACCTACTTCGACTGCATCCCGAACTTCTGGAACGGCATCGGACACATGGAAGAATGCCAAGACCAAACCTACAGCATGTCCGGCGGCCGATCCGGTTCCTGCTCCCACCACGGCGGCAACCTTCGCGCCGTCTACAGCGGACCATGAAACAACCCACGTACTCGATCCCTGACCAACTGCGTTGACATCGCCAACTGCTCAGCCGGCACGACGACGCGAACTCACCTCGCGGACGGCGCACCCCAACGTCTTCGTCAAACCGGCCTAACGCCGTACCGATCAGCGGCATGAGCGGATATGAGAAGCGACGTGAGAAGCGACGCGCCCCGGGCGTTCTCGATCGTCCGCCGCCGCTCGCCCAGACCGTTCGCCCACGTAGGCAGCCGTCGGAACCCGCGGCCGGCTCGACAATCCGCGAATTAGCCAATCCGAAGGCGGCAAACAGTTTCAGGGAGTCAGGCCGGCCCGTGTCACCGCGGGCCGCTAGGTCAACACAACCTGCGGCCGGTAGGGTCGGTACAAGGGGCGGTTCGGTTCGAGTTGATATTCATACGTTACCGGCCGGGCGTCGCGGGTATTGCAAGGGCCAGGGCGAGAGTGTCGTCGAGGAACATGAGTCCGTGGTCCTGGAACTGGCGGAAAGCGTCTTCGACCGCCTTGATCGGCAGCTGTAGGTTGAGTTTGGTGTGGACGGCTGGCGCGGTGGTTGGCCGGTCGCTGCAGGCGAGGTAGATGTCGGCGAGCGTGTCGTGGAATGTGTAGGTTCCTTCGCTGCCCGGGTGTCTGCCGTCGTATATCTGCAGGAATCCGGGAGACGACCGGTAGGCGAGTATCGGGGGTTCGGGCGATTGCCATGCGTGCGACCAGGCGGTGGCGGCCTTGGTCAGCGCGGCGTAGGCGGTTGCCGGTGGGGTGTTTTCGGGTTGGTAGCTGAAGAAGTAGGCGACCCGGTTGAGGTCGATGGTGGTGGGGTAGACGTGCCGGTAGCTCGGTTCGGGTCTGCTGTGCTTCAGTTTGAATCGTTCGGGCTGGGTGTACATCGGGCTGAACCGCTCCAGCCAGATCTGGTCGACGCTCGTCGGTGGTTGTAGGTGCACCAGGTGCGGTATGGCGGCCGCCTGCTCGGCGTAATCGTCGGTGGTTTCGCCGGGGAATCCCCACAGGATGTTCCACGCAACGCTGATACCGTAGTACCGTGCCCAGCGGAGCAGATTGATGTTCTGTGCAGCGCGGACGCCTTTGTCCATGAGGCGTAGCACATGGGAGCTGAGCGACTCCAGACCGGGCTGCAGGTGTGTCACCCCGGCGGTCGCCAGGACTTTCAGTTGGGCCCTGGTCAGGTTGGCTTTGACCTCGTAGAAGATCTGGTAGTCGGTGTGCTGCTGGACGATGACCGGAAACAGCTCTTTCAGGTAGGTCGGGTCGAGGATGTTGTCGACGGCTTCGAACCGGAAGTTGCGGTACCGCCGGGCCTGCCCGGTCAGTTCGTCGAGCACGCGCTGCGGAGATTTGGCGCGGAACCGCATCGTGGTGCCGTTGAGGCCGCAGAAGGTGCAGTGGTGTTTGGCTCCCCACCAGCACCCGCGGGCGGACTCGAAGGGTATCCAGACCTGGTCGGTCGGTAAGTCCAGACGGGCGGCCCGGTCGAAGTACTCGGTGTAGTCCGGTGCTGGCAGGTCGTCGAGCGCGGCGTGCGGTGGTGCCGGTCGAGTGGCCCTCCGGCGGTCGGCGACTCCGGGCACCAGGGCGGGGTCCGTCCCGGCTGCCAGGGCGGTCAGCAGGCGCGGGAACGCGGTGTCGCCCTCGCCGATGACGGCGAAATCGATGCAGTCGACCGAGCCCACCAACTCCAGGCCCATCTCGCCGTCGAAGTTCGCGCCGCCGAATACTGTCACGATGGTCGGGTACTGCTGCTTGAGCCGGCGAGCGAGCGCGAACGAGGCGGTGTTCTGCTGGAAGACTGAGCTGAAGCCGACGATCCTGACGGTGTGCCAGGGAAAGCCGGCGAGAAGGGCGTCGAGGTACGCTGGAACGTCGTGTTCCCGAGTGCGCAGCAGCCGGTCGCGGGCCGTCTGGGCGGGCCCGGCCAGGTAGGCGAGGTCGGAGCCGAACTCGGCGAGTAGCCGGCCGGCTCGGTCGGGCGCGGCGTCGCCGAAGGCCTCGAGTGAGAACAGCCAGTCTCCGACCATCCGACCGCGCAGCTCGGCGAGCGCGCGGTAGTAGTCCACCCCGATCCGGGCCGCGAAGTCGAGGTTCGCGTGCAGCGTGCGTACCGGGAAACCGTGTGCTTCGCCAATCGCCTTGAGCAGTCCCAGCTGGATGGACGGACGATCGATCTGCATGAACGGCATCGACACCAGGACCACCGGCCAGGCTCCCCGTTGCTCCGCGGTCAACCGGTGCGGCTGCGTAGCACTAACGGTCATCGGTCCAACTCACCGCTGGCGTCGCCGGCCTACACTAGCGGGCTGGGCGAGTCGGCCAATGCTTCCGGGGAAACGGTCGACGGTTACATAATCTCTGATCAGCTCGGCCCTCGTCTCGGTGAACGCGGCGGCGAACTCTGCCTGGAAGGTGGGCGCGCCGCCCTCAGCGCCGGAGGTGTCGTCGAGGTCGGGGTCGATGACTTCAGTGATCTCCTGGGCGACAGTGAGGATGTCCCGCAGCAGGGTCCGCTCGGCGGTCGTCAGCGTCATCTCGTCGAACTTCGCCAGAAGAGAGGCGCAGGTCGCCTGTGAGTATGGGGTCGGTTCCGTCATCAGTGCCCCTCCGAGGTCTGTCCCGATCGTTGTTCACCGCCGGCCTCCGCCAGCCTGGCCTGCGCTTGTGCGGCATCGGGGTGACCGAGCTGTTGGAGGATACCGTAGGCGGCCTGCCAGGCGTCGTGGGCGGCCGGTAGGTCGCCGGTGTTGCGGTGGGTGTCGCCGAGCGACATCAGCACCTGGGCTTCGTGGATGCGGTATCCGGCTGCGCGGAACAGGGCCAGGGCGGTCCGGTAACAGATCGTCGCCTGCGGGTGGTCGCCTAGCCCGTCATGGGCGTAGCCGAGGCTGTGCCAGGTGTGGCCAGCACCGATCTGGTCGCCGAGCCTGGTCTGCAGCGCCAACGCTTCGTTGCAGTGCTTCACAGCATCCAGATGGGCGCCGGACAGGGCGTGATACCAGCCGATTGCGTTGAGTGCCTTCGCTTGTCCGGCCTGGTGCCCCGCCGTTCGGAACAGCACCAGGGCCCGCTCGGCGTGCGGCAGTGCCTCGGCTGAGTGCCGCTGCTGCTCCAGCACCCAGGAGTGGTAGAGCTCGACGTAGGCCTGACCGACGAGGTGACCGGCGTCACGATACAGCGCCAGCGCGAGGTCAAGGTTGGCGCGGGCGTCCTGGTACTTGCCGAACCAGATGTAGGTCGTGCCCAGATAGCAGTGGGCGTATGCCTGCCGGAGCGGGTCGGCCAACCGTCGCGCAGCCGCCAGGGCAACCATGAGGACGTCGATCTCGTCGTGCCAGAACCCCTGGTGGGCCAGGAAGCGCCGGGTCGCCCAGACCAGTTCCCAGACGATGGCGTCGAACTCGATGCCCTGGTGGATGGCCGAGAGCAGCACGCGGCGTTCGGTGTCGAACCAGGCCAGCGCCTGGGCCTGGTCGGCCAGGCGATCTGGGGCGACGCCTGACGGGAGTTCGGTCAGTGTGGGCGGGTCCTCGCGGCGCGGGTCGAGCAGGCGGTCGGCGTGGTTGGCGCTGTGGACGTAGTGCAGGAGCACCCGGCGGGTCGCAGCGCGCCGTTCCGTGGCGGAGTCGAGCGCGTGGCCCTGCTCTCGGGCGTAGGCACGGAGCAGGTCGTGGCAGACGTAGCGGCCGGGGATGTGCTCGGTGACCAGGTGCGCCCGGGCCAGCTCGGCGAGCAGCGGGCGCGCCACGGCGATCGGCATGCCGGCCAGGCTCGCCGCCGCGCGGGTACCCAGATCCGGCCCGGTGTGCAGCCCCAGCAGCCGGAACAGCCGTCCGGCGCCGGCACTTAACTGCAGGTAGGACCAGGAGAACACGGCTCGCGGATCGGTGGCCGGGTCGGCGCCGGCGAACGGATCCAGGCTGCCCCGTGCCGCGCGTAGCTCCTCGGCCAGCGCCGCGAGCCCGAACTGGGGGTGGCTGGCAGCGCGAGCGGCCACTACGGCAAGCGCCAGCGGCAGCCGGGCGCACAACTGCACGATCTGGTCCACCGCCCGTGGTTCGGCCGCGAGGCGGTCCGCGCCGAGCCGGCCGGCCAGCAGGGCGCGTGCCTCGCGGGCGTCGAGTAAGTCCAGGGTCAGCGGGTAGGCACCTTCGGTGATCAGCCCCGAGAGTTGGTCGCGACTGGTCAGGAGCACCAGGCAGCTCGGCGAGCCGGGCAGCAGCGGGCGCACCTGTTCGGCGTCGCGGGCGTTGTCGAGCACCACCAGCACCCGCCGGTTCGCCAGCAGGCTGCGGTACAGGCCGATCTGCGCTTCGAGGCTGGCCGGGATCCGCCGGGGCGGCACTTCGAAGGTGTCGAGGAAGCTGCGCACCGCCGCGGCGGCCGGTACCGGCGAGCCGGTCGGATCAAAGCCTCGCAGGTTCACATACAGCTGCCCATCGGGGAACTCACCGCGAACCCGATGCGCCCAGTGCACCGTCAGCGCAGTCTTGCCGACTCCCGCCGTCCCCGAGACCACCACGATCCGCGCCGTCCGCACACCGGCGCCGACCACGCCGTCCAGCTGCCGCAAGGCCTGCTCGCGGCCGGCGAACGCAGGCACGTCGGGCGGCAGCTGCGCCGGTGTCGTCACCAGACCCGCATGGTCCGCCGACGGCAGCTCGCCCCGCAGGATCGCGACGTGCAAGGCCCGCAGTTCGGGGGCAGGGTCGGCGCCGAGCTCGTCGGCGAGCCGCTCGCGCACAGCGGCGTACCTTTCGATCGCTTCCGCATCCCGCCCAGCCAGGTGCAGAGCCCGCATCAGCAGACCTTCCAGCGGCTCGGCCAGCGGATACTCGGCGACCAGATCGCGTAGCGCGTCGATGACCTCCTCAGCGCCACCCAGCGCGAGCCTCAGCTCGCCCCACTGCACCACCGCGTCCAGGCGCCGCCGATGCCAACGGCCACGAACCTCCTCAGCCCACCTGCCGGTGACACCGGCAAGCGGCGAGCCGCGCCACAAGTCCAGCGCCGCGGTCAACGCCGCAGCCCGGTCGTGATCCGGACAGGCGGTGTTCCTGCCCTGCTCGACCAGTCGGATGAACCGGTGCAGATCGACGCAGTCCGGATCGACAGCCAGCACGTAGCCGGCGTACCGCCGGTCGATCCGCGCCGCCGCTCCGGTTAGGCGACTGGCGCGGCTGAGCAGCTGCCGGATCCGGCTCAGGTGCGAGTACACCACATTGCGCGCCTCGGCCGGCGGCGCGTCGTCCCATACCCGGTCGATGAGGGTCTCGATCGGAACCGGCCGACCGGCGTCCACCGCCAAGGCGGCCAATACCCCCTGCTGCCGCGGAGGTCCGATGTCCAGAAGATGGCCCGCGGCCCGGAGCTGCACCTCCCCGAACAACCGAAACTCCATGAACCAGGCCCCCGGATCGACACCCTGCCGACGGCGAACATGTCGATCGTCCCTGCGCCGCAAGGTCGCCGCAAGGTCGCCGAGCAGGTTGGGCCGAAATCGTGATACCCAGCGGACCGGTCAAGCACGGACTAATCAACAGGGCAGGGTCAAGAGACCTCCCTGCGGCCGGGTCGCTGAGGGGGGCGGAAATGTGGCAAGACTTGCCGGTCGCGGCTTTGCTGGACGGAGCCGCACGAGGCGCGGAATTGGCCTGGCAGGAAATCATCCGGCGCTATTCTTCATTGGTGTCGTCGGTGTGTAATCGTTACGGGGTCACCGGCGCGGACGCCGAGGATGTCGCAGGCGAGGTCTGGCTGCGCCTCGTAGCGAACGTGCGTAGCATCCGCGAGGCCAAGGCATTGCCGGGCTGGCTGGCCACGACCACTCGGCACGAATGTTTGGCCGTGTTAGGCCACAAGAAGCGCCAAGTCCCGAGCGACCACGAGGTCACCTACGAGATCGAGTCGGACGCCGCGGCGCCCCTGCTCGCGAGGGAACGTCACAACGCGGTGTGCCTCGTGTTGGCGCGGCTATCAGAACGGGACCAGAAACTGCTTTCGATGCTGTTCGCCGATCCTCCGACACCCTACGCGAGCATAAGCAGCATTCTCAGTATGCCGATCGGTGCGATCGGCCCGACCCGGCAACGCTGCCTGGCACGGATACGCAGCACGCCCGAGATCATGGCGTTGTAACGCTGCAAGTCACGCCCGGTCCAATTGTCCACCAAAGTTCCTACGTAGGCCACGGCGATCCGAACCACTTCGGTGCACTGACTCGTTTCCGTGGCGCGTGCATCCCGAAGGAGGCTGTAATGTCTGAACGTAAGGTCTTCCACGACAGCGTCGTCCCGTTGCCCGATGAGCCGGGCATGACGCCGGCCGGGATCTTTCAACACAGCGCGAAACCGACCGATATGACGGCTCGGATGACGCTCGTGTTCGCGCTGCGGCCGCCGCCGCCGCGCCACGACGAGCTCGAGGCTCGGGTGGCCGCCGGCGAGGTCGTGCCCGTCCCGGAACTCAACGACCGGTATGGAGCGCCAGCGGAGTCGGTGAGCGCGCTGACGGACTGGCTGACCAGGCACGGTTACGACATCGAGCGGGTCAGCGACGACGGGACCTCCGTCTACGCCTCGGCGCCGCTGGCGGCGATCGAGTCGAGCCTCGAGGTGGACATGGTCACGGTGAGCAGGGAGGGCGTGACCTACGCCGCGGCGAAGAACGCGCCCAGTCTGCCGGAGCCCGTTGGCGGCGACGTGCGCGCCATCGTGGGGCTCCAGCCGTGGCGGCGCGCCCGCAAGCACCTGCGGCAGGCGCCGATCGAGACCGTGGACGCCGAGGCGGATCCCGCGTCGCCAGTGCCCGCGAACGGCTACCTCGTGGGGGACATCCTGCAGGCGTACAACGCCGATGGCATAGCAGCCACTGGCGCCGGCCAGACGATCGCGATCCTCATCGACACCATCCCGTTGGACGACGACCTGCGGCAGTTCTGGCGGGCGAACGGCCTGCCGGACGACCCGACGCGGGTCGAGAAGATCAACGTTCCGGGCGGGCGGCTGCCGGGCCGCTCCGGCGAGGAGACCCTCGACGCCGAGTGGGCCAGTGGTGTGGCGCCCGACGCCACAGTGCGCATCTACGCCAGCGGGTCGCTCGCGTTGGTCGCCCTGGACCGCGCGCTGGACCGGATCATCGCAGACCTGCCAGCCAACCCCGGGATGCGACAGCTGTCGATGAGCCTCGGGCTCGGCGAGCTGTTCTACGGATCGGCGACCGGCGAGATCGCTACGCAGCACGACAAGTTCCTCCGGCTGGCGGCAGCAGGGGTCAACCTGTTCGCCTCAAGCGGCGACGACGGCGCCTTCCCCGGCACCCGGCACGGCGTGACCGGACCGCTGCAGGTGGAGTACCCGGCATCGGATCCGGCCGTCGTCGGGGTAGGCGGCACGAGCCTTCGGCTGCACTCCGACGGTATGCTCGCCAACGAGCGCGGCTGGTCCGGCAGCGGTGGCGGCAGGAGCGTCGTGTTCGCCCGGCCCCGCTGGCAGGCGGGCACCGGAGTGCCATCCGCCGGCGCCGAGCGCCTCGTGCCAGACGTGAGCCTGGCCGCGGACCCCCGCACCGGCGCCATGATGGTCCTCAACGGCGAACTACAGCGCGTGGGCGGGACGAGCTGGTCGGCGCCCGTGTGTGCCGCCTTCTGCGCCCGCATCAACGACGCCCTAGAAAGGGCCGGTAAGCCCCCGCTCGGCTTTCTCAACCCGCTGCTGTACCCGCTCCGCGGTGCCTGCTTCCGCGACATCACTGCCGGCAGCAACGGGGCCTACGACGCGACGACCGGCTACGACCTGGTCACCGGACTCGGCACGCCAGACGTTGCCGCCCTCATACAAGCGCTAACGGCGGACTGACCCCCGCAATCGCGTCGCGGCGCCGTCGGTGCAGCCGCCAGCGGCGGTCTTCCCAATTCGGCACGTGCTCACTGGCCAGCGCCCTTGGCGGCACGCTCCCCGCCCCCAGCCCAAACCCGCTCGGATCACCTGCCTGGACGTGCACTGGCGACACGATGACGCTCACCCTGGAAAACGGCCAGGATGGCACCTGGACCCTAGAGCGAATCGGAACGCCATGACACCCGGCCGTACTACCTGCGGGGCTCACGCATTTGACAGGCACCGCTGCAACACCTCGGCGACCGCTCGGCCGGTGTCTTGAAGCCGAGGATTTGTCGAGGTTAGCGGCTGTGTTCGGTGTGGCAACGCGTCGTGGTCGGACGGCACTTCGCAATCTCATTGGCCCAATGGCTCAGAACGCCTTCGAAAGAATCGCCAAACCTGCCCGCCAGGGCCGCACTCACATCGGCAATTGAGGTAGCCGCTGAGTGCTGCTGACCCGGTGCAGGAGGTGCCTGGCCTGCCGTCCGGGCCGGGTGAACGGACATGCCCGCCATCCGCCGAACCGCCAGAGCCGTGACAGGCCCCGTATCCGGCTCGTCGCCGACCTGGTAGGCGGTCAGGGGTGCCCGTCCCGTTGCCTGACGGGGTCCTGTCGGCACGACGGGAACCACCGGAGCCCAGCCGTGCCGACAGTCCTCAATGGACAGACGTCGTCACACGAATGTCACAGACGTTCAAGACTCCACCAGCCGAAACCAGACTCGACCGGCACCCAAAACGGGGCGAGCCCGGACGGACCAGCCTTGGCGATCACCCGTCATCACCATCGAGCAGCTCACTGATTTTGCTCGTAATGAGCAGGCTCGGTCCTGGACATAGGGGACCCAGCCGGAGTTGTTCAGGGTTAGAAGACAGGTGTATAGTACGTAGCGCGCCCAGCCGCTTGGCCAGGTAGGTCTTGTCGGATCCTCCCCGCATCCGATGATCGAGATCCTGTCCATGACTGCGGAGGCTACGCGGCCGGTCCGCTTCGTTGGGCGGCAACAGGCGAAATTCGGGCGCATCTTGGGTTTCATTCAGGCCGTGGCCCGCCGGATCGCCGCCAAGGCGGTCAGGGCCGTTTCGTCGGCCTCCGGAAGTGTGTGGAGGTATTTCTCGGTGGTCGCGATGCTGGCATGGCCGAGGCGTTCCTTGACAACCTGGAGGCTGGCGCCACCGGCAAGGAGCCACGAGGCGTGGGCGTGGCGGAGGTCATGGACGCGCACGTTGAACTCGATGCCGGCCGCTTTGAGGGCTCGCCGCCAGACCTGCATGCGGAACCAGTCACGGGGGATGTGGCCGTCGGAGTCGGGTGAGCGGGCCGGCCGTGGGCTGTCTTTCCCGGCGGCCCGCCGACCAGCGCGGTAGGTCGCGTATGCGGACCTACAGTGGTCGCACCGGCAGCGCCCTGCAGAGTAGCCGGACAAGCTGCCGTGCCGGTGCTGGCGGCCTTCGCTGTTCGGCTCGGTCAGCCCGAGCGACTCAGTGGTGTCTGTCTTCGCTTCCCGCGGCCCGGAGTCTATTCTGTCGACGGAGAAGAGTAGATCCTTGGCAGTTAGATCTTCCGCCTTGATGTACTCTTTGATCTTGGCTGTAACCTGGACGCTGAGCTTGAATCTCCTGGACTCCTTGTCCTTCGGGTAGTCCTTGACGTGGAACCGGCCGCCGTCGGGGTGGAACTTGGGGTTCAGTTGGACAACCGCCCGGCTAATTGTGACCAGCCTTGTTGTCAGGTCGACATCGACGACCCGTAGCTCGGTTAACTCACCCCAACGGAGGCCGCTCTCAATGGCAGTTTCGACGAGTAGGCGCGTGGTTCGATCCGGCAACGCGTTGTAGATGGTGTCGAACTGGGCGGCGGTGATGATGCGTAGCGGGCGGACGGGCACGGTCGGCGTCTTCACCCCCTTGCAGGGGTGTAGGAAGATCACCTGGTCGTTAAGGGCGGTGGTGAAGATGGCGCTCAGGATCTGCTTGCAGTGCCGGATGCTCGCCGGGCTGACCTTCTTCGCTTGAAGATCGGTGACCCACTCCCGCACCTGCATCGGCAGGATGTCCACCATCCGCATCGGACCGAACCAGGGCATGACGTGCTTGTTGATCACGTAGGTGTAGCTCTGTCTTGTGCTGTGCTCGACCACGTGGTTGGGCAGCCAGTCGTCCTCGACGTACGACCGGAACTTCCTCCGGCCGCGCCGGGGGTTGCCGGCCCGGCCCTCGGCAACCCTCGACTCCGCCCGCTGCCACGCCTTGTCCGCAGCCTTCTCTGTGGCGTAGGTGCCGGCACCGCAGATCTGGCCACGCAGGTCCCGATAGAAGGCCCGGAAGCGTTGCGCGCCGGTCTTGGTCGTCCTCGCCTGCGACCAGCCCATCGCCGCAGCCTCCCGATGGTAGCGCCATGGTAGCGGATTTGCCGGTATCAGCCGGTAGCAACCGTCAGCATCCGGCACCTGAACATGCCCGCTGACCTGCACGTTAGCATCGGCGAGCCAGTTCGCCCAGTCCCTTCCAGGCTGCTGAAGTGGTCTCATAACCCAGAGGTCGCAGGTTCAAATCCTGCCCCCGCTACAACGAAAGTGCAGGTCAGAGGCCCGATCGCCACCACGGCGACCGGGCCTCTTGATCATCTGTAGGCAGATCGTAGGCAGGACGAATCGCCAGCGACCAGCAGGGCACAGCCCCCACCGTCATCCGGCACCACGCTGAGGGCCCTCGTCGGTGGGCGGTTTGAACCCAGTGCGGGGTCGGGGATGCCGCCGAGTCGGGTCGCGGAACCAACCTCATCAGACAGAACATCCTTCGCACCGAGGGGTTAGGGGGTTCGAATCCCCTCAGCTCCACCCCGAAACCGCAGGTCACAGGCTCGATCGCCGATCCTGGCC
>WNGA01015260.1_pt1 | contig 17703 bp, 13 predicted proteins | sample 5400061 | NCBI WGS metagenome assembly WNGA01 (sample SAMN13153366, study PRJNA577476) | soil metagenome | isolation source: 100 cm soil or saprolite under grassland replicate 2 | place: USA:California | collected 2016-06-15 | reverse complement strand
ACCCCTTCGACGACCCCGAGATCGTCGCCGGTCAGGGCACCAGCGGCCTCGAGCTGATCGAGGACGCCGGGCCGGTCGACGTCTGGGTCTGCTGCGTCGGCGGTGGCGGGCTGATCTGCGGCACCTCGCTGGCCATCCGCGACGCCAACCCGGGCTGCCGGGTGATCGGGGTGGAACCGGCCGGCGCGGCCGCGCTGACCGCGGCCCTCGCCGCCGGCAAGCCGGTGCCGATCGTACCCCGCTCGGTGGCCGACGGGCTGTGCGCGCCGTTCGCCGGGCCGCTCACCTTCCCGCTGTTCCGCGAGCTGGTCGACGAGCTGGTGCTGGTGTCGGAGGCCGAGCTGCTGGCCGGTCGCCGCCATGCTCGCCGGCAAGGTCGGCGACCTGGCAGGGGCGCGGGTGGGGACGATCCTCTCCGGCGGCAACGTCGACCTCGGCGTGGTCGTCCCCCAGCTACCCGCAACCGACTAGGCAGGCTCAGCGGCGCCAGACGGTGATGTCGGTCGTCTGCGTGGGCGTCGCCGTGACCACGCGCCGACGGGCAGGCGGCCGTCGACCGGCCGGCGGCCATCACCCGGCGCCGGCAAGGAAGCGGCGGGCCTCCATGGCTCCTCCTGGAGACGTCTAGCGCTTGCGGTGCATGACCTCCGCCGCCAGCAGGTCCCGCTCGCCGTCCCCCGGGAAGGACGCGACCAGGCGCTCGCGCACCGCCGGGCCGGCGCCGGCGCCGGCGAGCTCCAGCGCCTCGATGACCGCCCCGACTACCGGCTTGCAGGCCAGCAGGACCGGCCGGGCGCGCGGCGCGACCCGGTGGAGCGCACCCGTCAGGGTGGTCTCCAGCAGCCGGCTCCCGCCGCGGAACAGGCCGCCGGCCATGACCAGCTCGAACGCCGTGCGGTCCATGCCGAGCCGGCGCGCCACCAGCGCGGCGGACTCCCCGAGCTCGGTCCCGGCGCGGACGACGATCGCGATGCAGGCGGGGTCGCCGGCCGCGGCCTCCTGGAGCACCAGGGGCGCGGCCGGCGGTAGCGGGATCGCGCCGCGGCTGAGCCGCTGCAGCAGCTCCACCGGGGAGGCGCAGCCGGCCAGCGGCGGCAGCAGCTCGCTCAACGTGGTCGCCGGCCCGCGGCCCGTGTAGGCGTCGGCGACCGCGTGGACCGCCTCCTCGGCCACGTCGGTGGCGCTGCCGAAGTCGCCGTACATCGGTTCCAGCCCGAACGTGCGGAAGGTGCGGCCGGCGGGGTCGCGGCCGGCGGCGACCGTGCCGGTCCCGGCGATCACCACCACCCCGAAGGGGTTGCTGGTGCCGGCGCGCAAGGCGATGAAGGAGTCGTTGTCGAGCCGCCTCGGCCCGCCGAGCGCCAGCGGGTCGATGAGGGCCGCGAGCATCGGCCGGTCGCTGTCCCAGTCCAGCCCGGCGAGGCCGAAGGCGCTGGCGGCGAGGTCGCCGGCGCCGACGCCGGCGGCGGCCAGGGCGCCGGTGATCGCCGCCTCCAGGGCCGCCCTGGCCCCGCCCAGCCCGGCGTCCTCCCAGTTCGAGCGGCCGCTGGAGGCGAACCCGAGCGTCTCGCCGCGCTCGTCGGCGACCATCGCGTGGGTCTTGGAGCCGCCGCCGTCGACCCCGAGCACCAGCGTCACGGCCGCACCCCTCCCGATCCACCGGGGGCGGCGGCCGCGTAGGCCTGCTCGACGACCCGCATGACGACACGGCCGTCCTCGCCGCTCGGGCGCGGCTGCCGCCCGGCCGCCACCGCGTCGACGAACTCGGCCATCTGCGCCGAGTACATCGGCTGGGTGCAGTGCTCGTAGCCGGGCGGCGGCTCGGTGAGGTCCCACACCCGCGCGTACCCGCCGGTGCCGTACAGCTCGGTGTCGGCCTCCAGGCCGCCGAGGTGGGGTTGCCACCAGCCGGCCTCCACGATCGAGTTGGTGCCGTTGGACCAGCGAACCAGCAGGATCGCGTCGTCGTCCACGGCGTAGCCGCCGTAGCGGGTGCCGATGGCCGCGCAGGCGCTCACGGGCTCCGGGTCGCCGAGCAGGTAGCGGGTGGTGTCGATGGCGTGCACGCCCATGTCCAGCAGGGCGCCGCCGCCCGCCAGCTCCGGGTCGGTGAACCAGCCGGACGGGCCCCAGCGGGCGTGGACGCCGTAGCCGCGGGTCTTGACGATCTCGCCCAGCTCGCCGCCCTCGACCCTGGCGCGCAGCGCGCGCACGTCGGGGTGGAACCGGAAGCAGTGGGCGACCATCAGCCAGGCGCTGGAGGCGCGCGCGGCCGCCACCATCGCGTCGGCTTCGGCGAGGGTGCGGGCCATCGGCTTCTCCACCAGCACGTGCTTGCCGGCCTCCAGGAAGGCGGCGGCCTGCTCGGCGTGGAGCGCGTTGGGCGTCCCGATCACCGCGGCGTCCACCTCGGGGTCGGCGGCCAGCTCGCGCCAGTCGGTGGTGGTCCGGGGGACCGCGTGGCGCTCGGCGAGCGCGGCGAGCGACGCCTCGCGCCAGTTGGCCGCGGCGACCAGCTCGGCGCCCGGGTGGGCGCGCACGGCGCGGGCGTGGTAGTCCATGATCCAGCCCGCGCCGAGCAGCGCAACGCGCAGCCGAGGGGGCGGCGTCACCCCTTGACCCCGGTGAGCGTGACCCCCTCGACGAAGACCTTCTGGGCGAAGAAGAAGATGACGATCACCGGCAGGGTGAACAGGATCGACGCCGCCATCTGCAGATTCGCGAGGATCCCCCGCGAGAGCTGGGTGAGCTGCTGCAGGGAGATCGCGAGGGTCCAGGTGTCGGGGTTGTTGCCCGCGTACAGCAGCGGGCTGAAGAAGTCGTTCCAGCAGTAGAGGAAGTTGAACAGCGCCACCGCGGCGATCGCCGGCTTGGCGAGCGGCACGATCACCCGCAGCAGGATCTGCAGATCGCTGGCGCCGTCGACGCGGGCGGCGTCCGACAGCTCCTGCGGGATGGTCATGAAGAACTGCCGCAGCAGGAAGATGGTGAACGCGTCGCCGAAGAACAGCGGCACGATCAGTGGCTTGAGCGACCCGATCCAGCCGAGCCGTACGAAGACGATGTACAGCGGCACGATGGTGATCTGCGCCGGGAGCATCAGGGTCGACAGCAGCAGGACGAAGCTGAGCTGGCGACCGCGCCAGCGCATGCGCGACAGGGCATAGGCGACCGGGATGCCCGACACCACCACCCCGACGGTGCCGAGCCCCGCGTACAGCAGGGAGTTCCAGGCGTAGCGCCAGAACGGGAAGAAGTCGAACAGGTCGGTGAAGTTCGACCACTTGAACGGGCTCGGCCAGATGCTCAGCGACCCCATCTGCTGGTTGGTCATCAGCGCGGTCGAGACGATGAACGCGAACGGCAGCAGGAACATGATCGACAGGGCGATCGCCACCGAGTGGTTGGCGACCGCCAGCAGCATCCGGCGCCGCCGGATCGCGGGCGGCACCGGCCGCCGGGTGACCACGGCCGCGGTGCTCACCGGAACCCCCCCTGGTAGTGGACCCACCGCCGCGAGGTGCGGATGAGCACCAGCGTGCAGACCATGATCACCACGAACATGACCCACGACAGCGCGGCGGCGTAGCCCATGTGGAAGCCCTCGAAGCCCTGGTTGTACAGGTGGCTGGTGTAGAACAGCAGCGAGTCCTGCGGGGTGCCGACCGGGTTGTCCCAGTCCCCGGACTTGGAGACGACGAACGCCTCGGTGAAGTACCGGAAGCCGTTGATCACCCCGATGACCACCGAGAAGAAGATCACCGGCGAGATCATCGGCAGGGTCACGTGGCGGAACCGCTGGAACGGGCCGGCGCCCTCCAGGTCGGCCGCCTCGTAGAGCTGCCTGGGCACGTCGAGCAGGGCGGCCAGGAAGATGATCATGGTCTGGCCGACCATCCACATGGCCAGCATCGCCAGGCCCGGCTTCGCCCAGATCGGGTCGCGGAACCACAGCGGCTCGGGAAGGTGCAGGAAGCCGAGCACGGCGTTGACCGGCCCGCCCGGGTTGAGCAGGAACACGAACCCGAGGGCGGCCGCCACCAGCGGCACCATGGTCGGCAGGAAGAACACCGTCCGGTAGAAGCCGAGCCCGCGCCTGACCCTGGTGAGCACCATGGCGGTGCCGATCCCGAAGGCGATCTGGAGCGGCACGATGACGGCGACCACCCAGACGGTGTTGCGGACCGCGATCCAGAAGCGCGCGTCGCTGGTGAACATGAACGTGTAGTTGTCCAAGCCGACCCAGACCGGCTGGGTGAGGATGTCGTACCTGGTGAACGAGAAGTACAGGCTCGACAGGATCGGGTACACGTAGAAGGCGCTGAAGCCGATGATCCACGGCGACATGAAGGCGAGTGCGACCAGCTGCCGCCGCCAGGCCGAGCGCCGCCGCCGGCGGCGGCGCTCGACGGCGCGGGCCTTCTCGGGAGCGGCCGGCGGCCGCACCGTGACCGTTGCCATGGCGGCCTCGCCTACCCGAGCTGGAGCTGCTTGGCGATCTGGTCGTCGAGCTTGCTCAGCTCGGTCGGGAGGTCGTTCACCTTGCCCGCCTGGTACTTCTCGGCGACGCTACCGAACAGGTCCTGGTCGACCTGGCCGATCAGGGTGACCGGCTTGAAGGTCGACTTCGGGTGCTGGAAGATCTTCATGAAGGTCGCAAAGTGCGCGTCGGAGTTGAGCTCCGGGTCCTTGAGCGACTCGACCGTGGACGGCACGTTCTTCAGGCCCTTGGCGAGGGTGACCAGGGCCGAGGTCTCGGTCGTCATGTATCTGACCAGCAGCCACGACTCGGCCGGGTGCTTGGCGCCCTTGGGGATGCCCATGATGGTCCCACCGACCTGCCCCGAGCCGTACAGGTCGGGCTGGGCGTCGTCGACCGGGAACGGCGCGGTGGCGTAGTTGACCTTCGACTTGTCGGCCGCGATGAAGGCGTTGCGCCACTCGCCGTCGATCATCATGGCGATCTTGCCGACCTCGAAGCCGTGCTGGGCGGACCACTCCGAGTCGCCCCCGCCGAGCTTTCCGAAGAACTTCTGCAGCTTGTCGTAGCCGATGGTGTCGACCAGCGACTTCTGCCACTCCAGCAGCTTGGCCCAGTTGGGGTCGGTGCCGAGGGACGGCTTGCCCGAGCTGTCGTACCACTTGGCGGCGTAGGAGTGGCCGAGGGTGTTGACGGTGTTCTGGTAGAGCCCGAACAGCGGGAAGAAGCCGGCCACCTTGATGCTGCCGTCGGCGTTGTACTCGGTCAGCTTCTTGGCCATCGTCGTCAGCTCGGACAGGGTCTTCGGCGGCTCGCTGAAGCCGGCCTTCTGGAGCAGGTCGACGTTGTAGTACAGGCCGTAGGCGTCGGTCAGCATCGGCAGCGAGCACTGGATGTTGTTGTACTGGGTGTAGCTGAAGATGGCCTGCGGCCACATCGCGTTCTTGTCGATGTTGTCGGCCTGCAGGTTGGGGTTGAGGTCCTGGAAGGCCTTGGTCTGGCAGAACCTGGCCGAGTTGTCGGGCGTGAAGGAGATCGCGACGTCCGGCGGGGTGCCGCCGTTGATCGCCCGCACGATCGCCTCGTCGTCCTTGCCCAGGACGTGCTTGACCGTCATCCACGGGTACTTCTGCTTGATGCTCTCCAGCACGCTGGTGGTCACCTTGCCCTCGCGGCCGGAGAAGTTGCTCCACACCGTGAGCGTCAGCGGGTCGTGCTGGGCGTTGGGGTCGAGTGTCTCCACCGGGGCATTGGTGTCGCCGCCGCCTGCCGTACAGGCGGCGACGAGCAGGGTGAGGGCGACGAGGCCCACCAGCCGTCGTCTCATTGCGACTCCCTTCGGACGAGGGGTTCTCCCGCTTAGACCACGAGCTCCTTCCGATCGAGCATGCGGGCAGGGTCGAAGAGCCAGTCCTGGGCCGCGGCCAGGGCGGTGGCGACCGCGCCCTGCAGCACGGCGTCCTCGCCGAGCGCCGAGGCCGCCAGCCGCGGCCGTAGCGGCGACAGCGCGCGCAGCTCCCGCTCGACCGGCGCGAGCAGCAGGTCGGCGTTGCCGCCGATGCCGCCGCCGAGGATCACCAGCTCCAGGTCGACCACGGCGACCACCACGGCCAGGCCGAGGGCCAGGCGCCGCGCCTCGGTCGCGACCACCTCGCACGCGGTCGGGTCGCCCCGGCGCGCGAGGGCGAACACCTTCTGCGGCGTGAGCGGCCCGGTCATGCCGGCCTCGCGCGCGGTCCGCACCACCCCGGCGGCGTTGGTGGCCTCCTCGAAGGCGCCGCGGCGCCGCACGTGGGGGTCGTGCGGGTCGCTGCCGATGGGCAGGTAGCCGACCTCGCCGGCCGCGCCGCGGCTGCCGCGGTACAGCTCGCCGCCGAGCACCAGGCCCATGCCGACGCCGGTGCCGATCGACAGGAAGCCGAAGTCGCGCACCCCCCGGCCGAGGCCCTTCCAGCGCTCGCCGACCGCGGCCAGGTTCACGTCGTTCTCCACGCCGACCTGGGTGCCGAGCTCGCCGAGCAGCGCCTCGACCAGGCCGTGGCGCCCCCAGCCGGGCAAGTTGGGGGCGAGGGTGACCGCGCCACGGGTCGGCTCGAACACGCCGGGGCTGCCGACGGTCGCGTGGACGACCTGGTCCCAGCCGATGCCGGCGTCGCCGGCAAGGCCGCGGGCGATGGCGCCGATCTGACCGATGAGGGCGCGGGCGCTGGAGACCCTGGCGCGCTCGTGGCGGCGGGCCACGATCGTGCCGGTGATGTCGGCGATGGCCGCCCGGACCCAGCGGCGGCCGACGTCGATGCCGGCCACCCAGCCGGCCTCGGGGTTCAGCTCGTAGAGCACCGCGCTCGGGCCGCGGCCGCCGCTGGAGCGGCCCACCTCGCGCACCAGCCCCGCCTCCAGCAGCGCGGCGAGGCCGAGCGAGACGGTCGGCTTGGACAGGCCGCTGTCGCGGGCCACCTGCGCCCGCGACACGGGGCCACCGCGCTGGATCAGCTCGAGGATGGTGCGGGCGTTGATCGCGCGCAGCAGGCTGGGTGTGCCGGTGAGCGGCCGTTCCGACACGGCACCAACCCCTGTATAGTTAGGAAACCTTCCTGCTCTCCCATTATTGTTGGCGGGGCGGGGAAGTCAACCCCGCGGGAGGAACGACATGGCCGAGCTTGCGATGCGAGGTGGGGCCCCGGTCCGGCCCCAGGGCTACCCGCGCTGGCCGGTGCACGACGAGCGCGACGTGGAGGCGGTGACCAGGGTGGTCCGCGGCGGCCGCTGGGGCGGCTTCCCGGAGCCCGGGCCCATGGCCGCCGAGTTCGGCGCCCGCTTCGCCGCCTACCAGGGCAGCGGCCACGGCGTGGTGATGGCCAACGGGACCGTCACCATGGAGGTCGCGCTGAAGGCGCTCGGAATCGGCTGGGGCGACGAGGTGATCCTCCCTGCACTGACCTTCGCGGCCACCCCCTACGCGGCCATGGCCGCCGGGGCGCTGCCGGTGTTCTGCGACGTCACCCCCGACACGCTCACCCTCGACCCCGACCAGGTGGAGACCGCCGTCACTTCGCGGACCCGCGCGATCATGCCGGTCCACCTCGGCCACCAGATGGCCGACATGGACCGCGTCATGGAGGTCGCGCGGCGCCACTCGCTGGCGGTGGTGGAGGACTGCGCCCACGCCCACGGGCAGCGCTGGCGCGACCGGGGCGCCGGCTCGTTCGGCGAGCTCGGCTCCTTCAGCCACCAGTCCCTCAAGCTCCTCACCGCCGGCGAGGGCGGCAGCCTGCTCACCGACGACGAGCAGCTCGCCCGCCGCGCCCATTCGCTGATCGACTGCGGCCGGCCGAAGGACCCGGACGAGAAGCACTACACCTTCGGCGCCAACTACCGGCTGGGCGAGCTGCACGCCGCGCTGCTGCTGGTGGCGCTGGAGCGCTTCCCCGACCAGCAGGCCGAGCGGGCCGCGGCCGGCCGGCGCTTCCAGGAGCTGGCCGCGCAGGTCCCGGGCGTGCGGCTGCTCCCCCCCGACCCGCGCATCAGCCGCTGGAGCTTCTACTGCTACGTGCTGCTGATCGAGCCGGAGGCCTTCGCCGGCGCCACCAACCGGCTGGTCTGCGAGGCGCTCGAGGCCGAGGGGGTGGGCTGCGGCTGGACCCGGCGGCGATGTCGTTCCCCGTGGCCGAGCGGGCCGCCCTGCGGCAGACCGTGTACCTGGACGAGAACGTCTTCCGGGCCGGCCCTCGCGGGGTCGAGGACGCGGTCGAGGCGCTCGCCAAGGTGCAGCGCCACGCGCAGGAGCTGGCCCGGGGGGGTCCGGGGGACCCCGAGGGGGTGCCCCGGTCGGACGGGCCCTAGCCCGGGAAGAACCTCGGCAGGTAGGGGCGGCTCTTCTCCAGCAGCGCGTCCAGCAGGGGAACGGCGACCTGCCACTCGCGGACCAGGGGGTTGGCGAGCAGCGCCTTGAGCGCGACCGCGCGGTCGCCGCTCAGGGCGGCCCGGACGGCCAGGCGCTCGTACGCCTTGGCCTGCTGGACCAGCCCCAGGAGCTCGGGGGCGAGCGGGTCAAGCGGCAGCGGCCGGGCGCCGGTGGCGTCGATGCGGGCGGGGACCTCGACGACCGCGTCGTCGGGGAGGCCGGGGAGGGCGCCGTCGTTGCGGACGTCGACGACCTGCACGTCCCCGGTGCCGGCGTGGAGGGAGGCGATCAGGGCCGCCGCGGCCTCGCTGTAGAAGGCGCCGCCGCGCCGCTCCAGCAGCGCCGGCTTGGTGTCGAGGGCGGGGTCGCGGTACAGCTCCAGCAGCTCGCGCTCGATGGCCATGACCTGCTCGGCGCGCGAGGGGCGGCGCCGCTGCTCGCCGAGGACCCTGGAGGTGGCGTAGTAGTAGCGCAGGTAGTGGGAGGGGACGGCCCCGAGGGTGCGGAGCAGGTCGGCGGGCACGCCGACGTCGGCGGCGATCCAGTCGGCCTGCCCGTCGAGCAGCTCGGGCAGGCGGTCGACCCCGTCGACCTTGACCGCCCGCTCCCAGGTGAGGTGGTTGAGGCCGACGTGCTCCAGCTCGACCCGCTCGGCGGCGACGCCGAAGTGGGCGGCGAAGCGGCGCTGGAAGCCGATGGCCGAGTTGCACAGCCCGATGGCGCGGTGGCCGTGGTCCAGGAGCGCCTGGGTGACGATCCCGACGGGGTTGGTGAAGTCGACGAACCAGGCGCCGGGCGCCGCGCGGCGGGCGGTCTCCTCGGCCAGCTCGAGCACGACCGGGACGGTGCGCAGGGCCTTGGCGAAGCCCCCCGGCCCGGTGGTCTCCTGGCCGACGCAGCCGAACTCGAGCGGCAGGGTCTCGTCGGCCAGCCGCATCGCCTGCCCGCCGACGCGGAGCTGGACGACCACGAAGCCGGCGCCGTCGAGCGCCTCCTCGCGCCGGCCGGTGAGCGCCAGGCGCCCGCCCCAGCCCGCCCGGTCGAGCATGCGCCCGGCGAGGCCGCCGACCACCTCCAGCCGCTCGCGGTCGACGTCGAGCAGGACCAGCTCCTCCACCGGCAGGCGGTCCTCGCGGGTGGCGAAGCCCTGCACCAGCTCGGGGGTGTAGGTGCTGCCGCCGCCGACCACCGCGATCTTGAGGCCCATGCCCGCCCTTCTCGCTCGCTCCAGCGGCTGCTATTGTTCAGCCATCATGAGTTGGTTAGGCAAGTTTCCTTACTCTATACGAAGATGACGGCGGCGGCGATCCTGGCGGTCGACGGGGGGAACTCCAAGACCGACGTCGCCCTGGTCGGCGGCGACGGGGCGGTGCTCGGGGCGGTCAGGGGGCCGGGCGCGTCGCACCACCGGTTCGGCGTCGAGGGCGCCACGGGCGTGCTGGAGGCGCTGATCGTGGGCGCCTGCCACGACGCCGGCCTGAGCCTGGAGGGGCGCCCGGTCGCCGAGGTCGGCGTGTGGTGCCTGGCCGGCCTCGACCTGCCGGCCGACGACCAGGCGCTCGCGCCGGCGATCGCCGCGCGCCGCTGGGCGCGTGAGGACCTCCTGCACAACGACGTCTTCGCGGTGCTGCGGGCGGGGAGCGAGCGGACGTGGGGGGTCGGCGTGGTGGTGGGGTCCGGCACCAACTGCGCCGGCGTCGCGCCGGACGGGAGGCAGGTGCGCTTCCCCGCGCTCGGCGAGCTCTCCGGCGACTGGGGTGGCGGCGAGGACATCGGCATCGCCGCCGTTGGCGCCGCGCTCCGCGGCGAGGACGGCCGCGGGCCGCGGACGACGCTCCAGCGGCTGGTCCCCGAGCACTTCGGGCTGCGCTCGGCGCTGGCGGTGGTCGAGGCGATCCACCTCGGGCTGGTCGGCCGCGACCGGGTGCTGGAGCTGTCCCCGCTGGTGTTCGCCGCCGCCGAGACGGGCGATCATGTGGCCGTGCAGATCGTCGCTCGGCAGGCGGACGAGGTGGTGACGATGGCGGGGACGGCGATCCGCCGGCTCGGCCTCCGCGGCGGCGACGTCGACGTGGTGCTCGGCGGCGGGGTGTTCCGGCGCGACGACCCGGCCTTCCTCGAACGGATCCGCGCCGGGATCGCGAAGGTGGCACCGGCCGCCACGGTGCGGCAGGCCACGGCGCCGCCGGTGGTCGGAGCCGCCCTGCTCGGCCTCGACCGGCTCGGGGCGGCCCCCGCGGCCGCCGAGCGCCTCCGCGCCACCCTCACCCACGACCGTCTGCAACCACTCCAACGGGCCGCGGCCTCGAACCGCTTCCCAAAGCAGTCCGCGCAGTACCAAACCCACGGGATCCCAAGACGACCAGGTCTGATAGCGCGGTAATGCGCGAACTCCTCTGGAGGACGTCGATGGGCAGGATCGTTCTGGAGCACGTGAGCAAGGAGTTCCCCGGCGGCGTGCAGGCGGTGCGCGACGTGTCCCTTGAGATCGCCAACGGCGAGTTCATGGTGCTGGTCGGGCCGTCCGGCTGCGGCAAGACCACGATCCTTCGCATGATGGCCGGCCTGGAGGAGGTCACCGACGGCGAGGTCGTCATCGGCGACCGGGTGGTCACCGACGAGAAGCCCAAGGACCGCGACATCGCCATGGTCTTCCAGAACTACGCCCTGTACCCGCACATGAACGTCGAGCAGAACATCGGCTTCGGCATGCGCCTGCGCCGCACCCCCAAGCCGGAGGTGCGGCAGCGCGTGGGCGAGGCGGCGCGGGTGCTGGCGCTGTTGGACTACCTCGCCCGCAAGCCGGCCGACCTGTCCGGCGGCCAGCGCCAGCGGGTGGCGATCGGGAGGGCGATGGTCCGCGAGCCGCAGGCCTTCCTGATGGACGAGCCGCTCTCGAACCTGGACGCCAAGCTGCGGGTGCAGATGCGCGCCGAGCTGGCGCGGCTGCACGAGCAGCTCGGCACCACGATCGTGTACGTCACCCACGACCAGGTCGAGGCGATGACCCTCGGCGACCGGGTCGCGGTGCTGCGCGACGGCGTGCTCCAGCAGGTGGACACGCCGCAGACGCTCTTCCACGACCCGGCCAACCTGTTCGTGGCCGGGTTCATCGGCTCGCCGGCGATGAACCTGGTCGAGGCCATCGTCGCCGGCGACGAGCTCGCGTTCGGCGGCCACCGCCTGCCCCTGCCGCCCAACGCCAAGCTGGAGGGCTACCGGGACCGGTCGGTGATCCTCGGGATCCGCCCGTCGGACTTCGAGGACGCCGACGTCTGGCACGACGAGCGACGGCCGGTCGTCGAGGTGACCGCCGAGGTGGTCGAGGACCTCGGCTCCGAGGCGCACGTGCTGTTCACGGTCGAGGCACCGCCGGTGCAGGTCGAGGGCGTCGCGGAGGACCCGGAGGCCGGCACCCCGATCCCGCTGGTCGCGGCCGAGGGCACCAGCCTGTTCACGGCCGCCGTCGACGCCCGCACCACCGCCGTCCCCGGCAGCCGCGTCCGCCTGTCGGTGAACCCGGCGCGCTTCCACTTCTTCGACCGCGAGACCGGCCAGGTGATCCGGACGCGCCCGCTCGAGGTGCCGGCGTCGACGTGAGCGTCCTGGAGCGGATCTTCGGCGTCCAGCGGCCGCTCATCGCCATGTGCCACCTGCGGGGCCTGCCCGGGCGCCCCCGGCACGACGTGGCCGCCGGGATGGACGGGATCGTGGAGTGGCTCGCCCGCGACGTGACCGCCCTGCAGGAGGCCGGCGTCCACGGGCTGCTGTTCTGCAACGAGCACGACATCCCCTACCAGCTCCAGGTCGGCCCGGAGGCCGTCGCCGCCATGGCGGCCGCGATCGGCCGGCTGCGGGGGGAGCTGCGCCTGCCGTTCGGGGTCGACCTGCTGTGGGACCCCAAGGCGGCGCTGGCGGTGGCGCGGGCGACCGGGGCCGCGTTCGTGCGCGAGGTGTTCACCGGCGTGTACGAGAGCGACATGGGCCTGATGGCCCCCAGCCTCGGTGACCTGGCGGCGTTCCGGCACGACATCGGCGCCGACGACGTCGCGGTGTTCACCAACATCACCCCGGAGTTCAGCCGCTCGGTGAGCGGGCGCCCGGTGGCCGAGCGGGCCCGTTCCGCCGCCTTCCTGGGCGTGGACGCCCTGCTGGTCAGCGGCCAGATGGCCGGGGTCAGCGCGGAGCTTTCCGACCTGCGCGAGGCCAAGGACGCCACCCCGCAGGTGCCGGTGCTCGCCAACACCGGCGTCACCGAGGACAACGTCGGGCGCATCCTGAAGGTGGCCGACGGCCTCGTCGTCGGCACCAGCCTGAAGGTCGACGGGGGGATCTGGAACCCCGTCGACCCCGCCCGTGCCCGGCGCCTGGTGGAGCTGGTGGCCGAGGCCACCGGATAGGGACGCGGCCGCCCGCCAGCGCGTTCCCCGTTGACGTGCCGCGGCCAATGAGTGACCATATAGTCACGTGACTAACGAGTCACATATAGTTCCGGAGGTCTCCTGGCATGGCCGACGACACCGCGGCGGTCTGGAAGGCGCTCGCCGACCCGACCCGGCGCGCCATCCTCGACCTGCTCCGCGACCGGGCCCGCACCACCGGCGAGCTGAGCGACGCCTTCCCGTCGAAGACGCGCTTCGCCGTGATGAAGCACCTCGGGGTCCTGGAGCAGGCCGGCCTGGTCGTCGTCCGCCGCCACGGGCGGGAGCGCTGGAACCACCTCAACGGGGTGCCCCTGCGGGCCGCCTACGAGCGCTGGATGCGCACGTACGCCGACCGCTGGGCGACGTCGCTGCTGCGGCTCCGAGACGCCGCCGAGCAGCGGGAAGGAGGCAGCATGTCCGGGACCAGCGCCACCGAGACCAGCGGGGGCCTCGACGTCCAGCAGGAGGTGGTGGTCGCGGCCTCCCGCGAGCAGGTGTTCGACGCGCTCTGCAGGATGGGGGAGTGGTGGCCCCACAGCTTCCGCGAGGGCTCCAGCGTGCACCTCGAGCCGCGGGTGGGTGGGCGCTTCTGGGAGGACTGGGGGAGCGGCGACGGCGCGCTGTACGCCACCGTCACCGGCATCCGGCGCCCGGAGCGCCTCGCCTGCTCGGGCCCGATGGGCCTGAGCGGCCCGGTCGCCGGCGTCTTCGCCATGGACCTGGAGGAACGGCCGGACGGCACCCTGGTGCGCCTTTCGCACCAGGTCGCGGGCCCGGTCGACGACGAGGCCCGGTCCTCCTACGAAAGCGGCTGGGTGGCGGTGTTCGACGCCCTCCGCGGCCACCTCGGGCTCGCCGGCTGACCGCTGTGGGAATGCTGCGCTAGCCTGAGCGTTGTACCAGGGAGCCCCCCGGCTTCGGCCGTCGGGGGCTACCTGCGTGTGCCCGACCGCCGCCGACCGGAGGAACCTCGCGTTGCGTCTGGACCCCCTGCTTGACCGCTGGCCCGCCGATCCCGTCTTTGCCGAGCTGCTGGACGCCCTCGCCGCCGACGAGGACGCGGGCGTCGAGGTCGTGGTCCCCGACGTCGCCAGGGCCTTCCTGCTCGCCGGCCTCGCCCGCGCCGCCGGGCGGCTGGTGGTGGTGACCACCGCCACCACCGACGACGCCGAGACGCTGGCCTCCGACGTCGCCGCCTTCCTCGGGCCCGACCGGGTCGCCTGCTTCCCGGCCTGGGAGACGCTGCCCCACGAGCGCCTGTCCCCCCGCTCCGAGACGGTGGCCAGACGCCTGGCCCTGCTCCACCGGCTCGCGGAGGGGTCCGGGGAACCCCAAGGGGGTGCCCCGGTGGGACAATCGGAGGGGTCCGGGGAACCCCAAGGGGGTGCCCCGGTGGGACGGGCGGCGGATGCCCCGGGCGAGGGACTGGAGCTGCTGACCGTCCCCGCCAGGGCGATGATGCAGCCGCTGGCGCCCGCCCTGGACCGGGTCGTGCCGGTGCGGGTGGCCCGCGGCGACCGGGTCGAGCTGGAGGACCTGCTGGAACGGCTTGTCGCCGCCGGCTACCAGCGCACCGACATGGTCGAGCGGCGCGGCGAGGTGGCCGTCCGCGGCGGCCTGGTCGACTTCTTCCCGCCGGGCGAGGACCACCCGGTCCGCGTCGAGCTGTGGGGCGACGAGGTCGACAGCATCCGCGCCTTCGCCGTGGCCAGCCAGCGCTCGCTCACCGAGCTGCCGGACGTGACCGCCTGGCCCTGCCGCGAGGTGCTGCTCACCTCGACCGAGCGGGACCGCGCCCGCCAGCTCGCCGGCGAGTTCCCGACGGCCGACGACCTGCTCGCGCGGGTCGCCGAGGGCCTCGACGTCGAGGGCGTGGAGGCGCTGCTGCCGCTGCTGTTCGACGACCTCAGGCTCCTGCCGGAGTACCTCCCCGGCGACGCGGTGCTGGTGCTGCTCGACCCCAAGCGCACGATGGACCGGGCCGAGGAGGTCCGCCTGCAGGCCGACGAGGCCATGCAGTCGTCGTGGGCGACCGCCGCCGACGGCGCGACCGCGCCGGTCGAGGGGGTCGCCTACCGCCCGCTGCCGCGGGTGCTCGACGACGCCGGCCGGGCGGTGCTCCGGCTCGGCGCGCTCGACTCCGGCGCGCCGACCGCCCTGCGCGTCGACGCCCACCCGATCGAGCCCTACCGGGCCAACGTCACCCGCGTCGCCGCCGACGCCCGCGAGCTGGCCGCGGCGGGGTCGACGGTGCTGCTGTGCACCGAGGGCGCGGGGCCGGCGCAACGCCTGGTCGAGGTGCTGCGCGACGAGGGCCTGACGGTCCCGCCGCTCGCCGCCGAGCTGCCCGCCGACCTCGGGCCCGGGGTGCTGATCGGGACCGCGCCGGTGCTCACCGGCTTCCGGCTCCCAGCGCTGCGGCTGGCGCTGCTGGCGGAGGGCGACCTGTACGGCACCAGGCGCCAGACCCGCGAGCAGGCCCGCATGCCGTCGTCGCGACGCCGCGCCGGGCAGGCCGGTGGCCAGGTCGCCCTCGGGGAGCTGCAGCCGGGCGACATCGTGGTGCACGCGGTGCACGGCATCGGCCGCTACATCGGCATGGAGCACCGCAGCGTCGGCGGGGCCGAGCGTGACTACCTGGTGCTCGCCTACGACCAGGGGGACCGGCTCTACCTGCCGAGCGAGCAGGTCGAGCTGATCAGCCGCTACGTCGGCGGGGAGGCGCCCAAGCTGTCGCGGCTCGGCAGCCGCGACTGGGACCGCCAGAAGGCACGGGTCCGCCGCAAGGTCCGCGAGATGGCCGCCGAGCTGGTCAGGCTCTACTCGGCCAGGATGGCCTCGCCGGGCCATGCCTTCGCGCCCGACAGCCCCTGGCAGCGGGAGCTGGAGGACGCCTTCCCCTACACCGAGACGCCCGACCAGCTCACCGCCATCGAGGAGGTCAAGGCCGACATGGAGCAGCCGGTCCCGATGGACCGGCTGCTGTGCGGCGACGTCGGCTACGGCAAGACCGAGGTCGCCGTCCGGGCCGGCTTCAAGGCGGTCATGGACGGCAAGCAGGTGGCCGTGCTGGTGCCCACCACCCTCCTCGCCCAGCAGCACTTCGCCACCTTCTCCGAGCGGTTCGCCCCCTTCCCGGTCAAGGTGGCCGTGCTGTCGCGCTTCCAGTCCAGGCGCGAGCAGGACGAGGTCGTCGCCGGGATGGCGGACGGCACCGTCGACGTGGTCATCGGCACCCACCGGCTGCTGTCGGCCGACGCCAAGTGGTCCGACCTCGGCCTGGCCGTGGTCGACGAGGAGCACCGCTTCGGGGTCGGCCACAAGGAGCACCTGAAGCAGCTCCGCACCGAGGTCGACGTGCTGAACCTGACCGCCACCCCGATCCCGCGGACCATGGAGATGGCCATCTCCGGCATCCGCGACCTGTCGGTGATGGAGACCCCGCCGGAGGAGCGCCACCCGGTGCTGACCTTCGTCGGCCCCTACGACGAGGCGACCGTGGCCAACGCGATCCGCCGCGAGATGCTCCGCGAGGGCCAGACGTTCTTCGTCCACAACCGGGTCGACACCATCGACCGGGTCGCCCTGCGGGTGCGCCAGCTCGTGCCCGAGGCCAGGGTCGGGGTCGCCCACGGGCAGATGACCGAGGAGCACCTCGAGCGGGTCATGCTCGACTTCTGGGACAAGGCCTACGACGTGCTGGTCTGCACCACCATCATCGAGTCCGGGATCGACATCCCGACCGCCAACACCCTGGTCGTCGACCGCGCCGACGCCCTCGGCCTGGCCCAGCTCTACCAGCTCAGGGGGCGGGTCGGCCGCGCGCGCCAGCGGGCCTACGCCTACCTGCTGTACCCGCCGGAGCGGTCCATCACCGAGACCTCCCACCAGCGGCTCGCCACCGTCGCCACCCACCAGGACCTCGGCTCGGGCAGGGCCATCGCCATGAAGGACCTGGAGATCCGCGGCGCCGGCAACCTGCTCGGCGCGGACCAGTCGGGGCACGTCGCCCTCGTCGGCTACGACATGTACATGCAGCTCCTCGCCGAGGCCGTGGCCGAGATGCGCGGCCGGCCGCTGCAGCAGCCGAAGGAGCTGAAGCTGGAGGTGCCGGTCGGCGCCCACCTGCCCGCCGCCTACGTGCCCCGCGAGCGGCTGCGGCTGGAGGCCTACCGGCGGCTGGGCGGCGCCAGGGCGGTCGAGGAGGTCGAGGCGCTCGCCGCCGAGCTGGCCGACCGCTACGGCCCGCCGCCACCGCCGGTGCGGAACCTGCTGGTGCTGGCCGGGGTCCGGGCCCAGGCGACCGCGGTCGGGCTGACCGAGATCGTCTGCTTCGGCGGCCGCGCCCGCCTGGGCCCGGTCGACGACCTGCCGGAGTCCCGGCAGGTCCGCCTCGACCGCCTGTACCCGGGCGCCATCTGGAAGCAGCCCGACCGGACCCTGCTGGTCCCCCTCCCCGCCGACGGCGCCGACCTGCCAGGCTGGCTGTCGGAGCTGCTGACCGCCGTCCTCGACGCCCCCGCCGCCCCAACCCTCCCAGCCCCCGGCCGCCCCGACCTCCGCCGCGCCGCCTCCTGAGCGCGCGTCAACGCCGCTACCTGGACGGCACCTGGCCGCAGGTGAGGTTGGCCGCCGTGGCCGTCATGGCGGTGGCGTACTCGGAGGCCATGACGGCGGCCGCGTTCCCGAGCTCGGCCAGCGACGTCAGGCGGTCCAGCATGGTGGACCCCCGCATCCAGGCGATGAGCTCGGCACGGGTCATGCCGTCCCCGGACCCGGTGCCGTAGCCGGGGAAGACGCTGTCGGTCAGGGACTCGGGCAGGCCGGTCGTCTGGAGCCAGACCACGCGGACGCCGTGCCGGCCCAGCTCGCAGGCCCACTGCCGGCACTGGCTC
>WNGA01012186.1_pt1 | contig 17703 bp, 12 predicted proteins | sample 5400061 | NCBI WGS metagenome assembly WNGA01 (sample SAMN13153366, study PRJNA577476) | soil metagenome | isolation source: 100 cm soil or saprolite under grassland replicate 2 | place: USA:California | collected 2016-06-15 | reverse complement strand
CCCAATTACCCGAAGCTCTCCGATATGCGGGTAACGATATGCACAGCGAGGGTTGTCAGCTGCCTACCCCGGTACCGCATGCCCGGATGGGCTAACCCCTATCTCATCCAGCAATCGCTGGGTAGCCTCGGCGACAGCGGCCACGGCGGCATCGAACGCGGCCTGGTTGGCCCGCGATGGCGCGCGGTAGCCGCTGATCTTGCGGACATACTGGAGCGCCGCCGCGCGCACCTCGGCGTCACTCGGCGGCCCTTCCGGCTGGCGAAGCTGCTTGATACTGCGGCACATACTTTCTCCTCCAGAGCGGCTCCCTTTGCTACTCTTCGACACCCTTCGACAGGCTCAGGGGAGCAGCTCAGGGTGTACGACAGTATTGTACATTATCTTTCGCTTCATGAGTCATCCCGAATTTGACATGGTGGCTGCGGCGGCGCTGGAACGCGCCAAAGCGCGTTCCAGCGCCGCCGCAGCCACCACATAAAGAGTCGTGTCGGGCGATTTGGCGATTGCCAAATCGCCCGATACGACCCGCCGAATCTGATCCGGCGGATGCTGCCGTGCGGCGTAGGGCGCATCACAACGCCAAAGAGAAGGATTGTTCAATATGGGATGAGTCCTATATCTTTTATATGCTTAATCGTCACACACCTGAATCGCCACCATCGTCATATCATCGTGCGGCGGTGCGTCGCCGGTGAAGGCGCGGATCTGCGCGAGGATGGTCTCGATCAGCGCGGCTGGGTCGCCGCCGCCGGCGCTGCGAAACGCCGCCTCTAGGCGCTCGAAGCCCCACAGCTCGCGCGCGCCGTTCATCGCCTCGACAATTCCGTCGCTGACCAGCAGCAGGCGGTCGCCCAGCCGCAGCTCAACCGTCTGCTGAGTGTAGCTGGCGCCGTGCGTCGCGCCCAGCGGCAGCCCGAAGCTCTCGACATACTCGACCGCGCCAGCGCGCCAGCGCAGCGGCGCCACCAGGCCGGCGTTGGCCACGCGCGCCTCGTGGCGGGCGCTGTCCAGCACCACGCTCAGGAACGCCGCGTTCTGCTTGCTCTGGATCATGCGCGCGGCCAGCGAACCGTTGCAGGCCGTCAGCAGCGCGCCCTGGTCGGCATAGGTGTCCACCAGCGTCTCGAAGGTGTTGAGCGCCAGCGCCATCAGCAGCGCTGCTGGCACGCCCTTGCCGCTGACATCGCCCACCGCCACGCCCAGCCGTCCATCGGCGAAGGAGTGATAGGCGAAGAAATCGCCGCCGACCTCCTTGGCCGGGATCGAGCAGCCGGCCACGCGCAGGTTCGGCAGCTGCGGCGTGCTGTGCGGCAGTAGGCTGAGCTGGATGGTGCGCGCGGCCGCCAGCTCGCCGCGCACGCGCTCCTGCGCCTCCAGCGAAAGCGCCAGCTCGGCGGTGCGGCGCTGAACCTCGGATTCAAGCTGCTGATTGAGCTGCACCAGCGGGTTGAACAGCTGCTGCTTGACCACCTCGTAGGTCATAAACAGCATGCCGACCGCGATCGAGTAGGTCTGCACCGAGGTGGCCGGGAAGATCAGCGCTGCTACCGTGGTTGCGACCACGATCAGCGCGCCGATCAGCAGCGCGCGGTGGGTGCGCCAGGCCGCGTGCCGCACTAGCAGAAACAGCGCGATGCATTCGAAGACATAGTGGAAGGCCGAAAGCGCCGTCGCCAGCGACGTTATTTCGAAATCGATCCCGCCGTCGGTGCCACGGCGCACATCGCTGACGATCGCATTGCGCGCGAGCAGATATAGGAATAGGGCATAGACCACTGCGCCCAGGGTGTTGGCGGCCCAGCGCCAGCGCCGTGGTAGCGGGTAGAAGCTCTCGACGAACCAGAACAGCGTGATCCCGATCAGCGCGAAGCCGAGCGCGACCCAGTTCATCAGCGCGCCGGGATCGCCACCCAGCTGCGGAAGATTGACCAGCAGGCGCGCGGCAAAGCTACAGCCCATCCAGATGATGATCGCCGCAAGGAGGCAGGCAAAGCTCAGATTCGTCCAGCGGCGTGGCCCTAGCCACAGCACGATCAGCAGCGCCGCCAACGAAACGACGGCGGTGATGGCGTTGGCGGTCTGCGCGGCCCAGAAGAACGATGTCATACAGCGTTGATGTTTCGTAACGTATTCGCGGATCCGAGTATAGCATAGTACATGGGTATTAAACGTAGCCGCAGATGAATATTACGTTACGCGCTGTTGTAGTCTCGATTGTGTACTGCGATCACCCTTCGCCTACCTGGCCGCGCACGATCAGCAGCGGCGTGGTGGTGACGTGCAGCAGCTGATCGACGACGCTGCCGCGTACCCAGCGGCGCAGACCGCTGTAGGCGTGTGTCGCTATCACAATCAGGTCGGCGTGGCGCCAGTCGACCTCCTCGGCGATCGCCTGCGCGGCGTGGCCGACTAGCACCGCCGCCGTCACAGCCGCCGGCCGGTCGCCGCCAATATGCTGCTCATACTCATGCAGGGCCTGGGCGCGCAGTTGGTCGCGCAGCTCGGCGACCGGCGACGCAGTGCTGAGATATTCTTCGATCGACGGCGTGATCGCCTGGACGACCACCACCTCGGCGCGAGCGAAATCGGCCAGCTCGATCGCGGACGGCAGGGCTTGCCTGGCAAGCTCAGATCCATCGAGCGGCACGATGATCCGCTTGATGGCCGCCGCATGCTTTGGCATCGGCGCATTGCCGCGCACCAGCAGCACTGGTATGGAGGCTGTGTGCAGCACCGCGTCGGCGACGCTGCCCAGCGCCCAGCGCGTAAGCCCGCTGTAGCCGTGGGTCGCCATGGCGATCATTCGCGCGTGGCATTCCGATGCGACCTCGACGATTATCTCGGCCGGCGCGCCCACGCGCACTTCGGATGTCACTTGCAACCCGGCTGCGCGCAGCCGCGCCGCATGCTCGGCCAAGCTGTTTTCGGCGAACTGCTGCAACGCTTCCCAGGCGGGAGCGCTATCGTGCTTGGCTGCGCCGGTCGGCACGCCCGCCTCCGCCCGTATAGTTGGGTCATCAAGCGGCACATGCACGTGCCGCGCGTCGGTGACCACGCGCAGCAGATGCAGTCGCGCATCGATCGTGCGCGCCAGCAGCTGGGCGTAGGGTAGCACGTGCTCGGCCAGCGCCGACCCGTCGAGCGGAACCAGAATTGTTTTCATGGTAGCCTCCTTGTACTCTGCGTTCAAGGGTAGCAATATTCGGCGGCCGGCGCGAAAAGATCCGGCTACCCAGTGTTATCGTCTCGCGACCTGCCGAGGGGAGGAACTTCGTTTTTGTGCGACACGAAGCGTGTTATACTCAGGCACGTGGAAAGGCCCTCACGCCCGGCCTCTCGCCCGTTGCGACGGGTGAGGGCCAGCCCCGCGCTGCATAGCAAAAGGTTGTTACATCGTGAAGCTACTTCGTACTATGCTGACTCCGCTCGCGCTGATCATCCTGCTCGCGGCCTGCGCACCGCCCACGCCTGCGCCCACCGAAACCCCGATCAGCACATCCACACCCGCACCCACACCCGTGCCGGAGCCGACCAGCGAGGAGATCGACCCGACCAACACGCCCGCGCCCACGCCCACACCCGCGCCGAGCGGCGATTGCCCGGCCAGCTTCGAGGCGCTCGATCCCATCGACCGCGCGCTGTTCGAAGATGTCACATCGATCAACGATGTGTTCCTCAATCGACGCTTTGTGATCTGGGATGACAAATATCGCTTCGACGACATCCCAATGCTGCTGGCGCGGCGCGACCGCGCAGGCGTGCCGCCACGCTACGGATTTCTGTTCAACTGGTCGACTGGCGTGCTGGAGGATGGCAACCCGTTCAAACTGCCGTCGCACCTGGATCTTGGTACGGTCTACTGCGTCAGCCCGCTGGCGCATGCGCAGGATCTGATCGGGGTGCCGGCCCTGCTGCGCCAGCCAACTCACGAGACTGATCTGCCAATCACGATCAGGACGCCAAATGGCCGGCAGACCAATGATGATTCGGTTTTTCTGCTGATCTATGATCCGGAAAGCAGCGACCAGGACGAGCCGCCTGTGCCGCAGCAGGTTGCGCTGGCGCTGCTGGAGCAGCGCATCCTTGCGGCAGCCCTGCGCGCGAACGGCGACGATGAGCGCTTGGTGCGCCAGCTGGTAGCAGTGCGGCAGCTTCGGCTTTCGCTCGCCGGCGCGGCGCAGGCTGAGCAAGCCCAAGAGCAGCGCGATGGCACTGCCGAGTACGCGGCGTATCGCTTCGCCCTTGCCGCCGGCCAGACCCAGCTTCAGAGCTGGCCGGAGCGGCTGCTGTCCGGCTACGCCGGCGATCGTGCGCCCGAGCCGGGCAGCGGCGTGACGCCGATCGGCGACTACATGCGCGACGAGCGCCCGGCGCTTACCGGTGCCGCGATCGGCCTATTGCTCGACGCATCCGCCATTCCCTGGCGCGGCCAGATGGCGCAGGGCGCCAAACCGTTCGATATCATGGCCGCCGCGTTCCCAGTGGCCGCGAGCGAGCGCGACGCGCTGGTGGCGCAGGCCAAGGCGGGCTTCGGCTACGACGAGCTGGCGGCGCGGGCCGAGGCGGCACGAAGGTAGCCGACGAGTGACGAGTGACGTCGGGTGATCGAGATTTTGCACGCGCAGGGCGTCAAGATCAATCTGGCCACCGCTACCGCCTCGCCGCCGCCGTGGCTGGCGCGGCTGCACCCCGAAAGCTTGCCGGTGACAGCCGCCGGTGTGAAATTGTGGCCCGGCTCGCGCCAGCAGTACTGCCCGCACAGCACTGCCTACCGCCAGCGCGCCGCCGCGCTCGTCGAGCGGCTGGCCGAGCGCTACCGCGACCATCCCGCGCTGGTGATGTGGCACATCAACAACGAGTACGCCTGCCATGTGGCCGAGTGCTTCTGCGACGAGTCGGCCGCTGCCTTTCGCGCCTGGCTGCAGCAGCGCTACGGCAGCGTCGAGGCGCTGAACGAGGCCTGGGGCACGGCATTCTGGAGCCAGCGCTACGCCGATTGGGATGATATCAACCCGCCGCGCAGCGCGCCGACCTTCATCAACCCAACCCAGCAGCTCGACTGGCGGCGCTTCTCGTCGGACTCGCTGCTGGAGTGCTTCGCGATCGAGCGCACCATCCTGAAGCGGGTGACGCCGGATGTGCCAATCACGACCAACTTCATGGGCTTCTTCAAGCCGCTGGATTACTGGGCCTGGGCCGCGAGCGAGGATGTGGTCGCGCATGATTGCTACCCGGATCCGCGCGATCCCGCTGCGATCGTCGGCGCGGCGATGAGCTACGACCTGATGCGATCGCTGCGCGGCGGGCAACCCTGGATTTTGATGGAGCAGGTCACCAGCCAGGTGCAGTGGCGGCCGCGCAACCCGCTCAAGCGGCCGGGCCAGATGCGGCTGCTGAGCTACCAGGCGGTGTCGCGCGGTGCCGATGGCGTGATGTTCTTCCAGTGGCGCGGCTCGCTGGCTGGCGCCGAGAAATTCCACGGCGCGATGCTGCCGCACGGTGGCACCGATACGCGGGTGTGGCGCGAGGTGGTTGAGCTAGGCGGCGAGCTGGCGCGGCTGGCGGTGCTGCGCGACACGCGCGTCCCAGCCGAAGTGGCGATCCTGTTCGACTGGCACAGCTGGTGGGCGCTGGAGCTGGAGTGCCGGCCCAGCAGCGATATCACCATGCTGCGCCAGCTCCAGGACTACTACGATGTGCTGTTCCGCCGCAATATCGCGGTCGATTTCGTGCCGCCCGGCGGCGACCTGAGCGGCTATCGCGCGGTGCTGGTGCCGAACCTGTACCTGGCCGACGAGGAGCTGGCCGCATCGCTCGAACGCTTTGTGTCGAGTGGCGGGACACTGGTGATGTCGCCGCTCAGCGGCATCGCCGACGCGCGCGACCACATCTACCCCGGCAGCTACCCGGCGCCATTCCGCAAGCTGCTGGGCCTGAAGATCGCGGAGTTCGACCCCTACCCGCTCGATCACACGAACCATATTAGCACCGCCGATGGCGCGCGCTTCGAGACCTACCTGTGGAGCGATCTGATCGAGCTTGAGGGCGCGCCCGAAGGGGTCGAGATCGGGCGAAGAACCGATGGCGTCCAGCACTACACCTTTGCGCTGAACCACAACGACTACGCTGTCGAGGTTGGTCTGCCCGCACCGGCGCGCGACCTGCTGAGCGAGCAGATCCATACGGAGACGCTGGCGCTGGGTGCGTTTGGGGCGGCGATTCTGGTTGGTGCAGATGGCGAGTAGAGCAGGTCGCTTTGGCGATTTTGAAGGAGCTACCCGATGCAATGTACGATGTGTGATGCCCGCATTCCCGACGATGCCCGTTTCTGCATCATCTGTGGCGCAGCGGTTACCCCAGCGCAGACGGGGCAGACACAACGGCTCACGCCCACCGATAGCTTAGAGCTGGATCCGGCGATGGTTACGTCGGCGTTTGCAATCCCTGGCTTTCGCCTGGTGCACTCGCTCGGGATTGTGCGTGGGCTGACGGTGCGATCGGCCAGTGTCGGTGGGCAAATTGCGGCGGCGTTTCAGTCACTCGGAGGTGGCAACATCCGCACCATGAACGCCATTATTGGGTTTGGCTACGATACCACCGAGATTGCCCAAGGGATGACCGAGGTGTTAGCCTATGGGACGGCGGTGATTGTTGAGCCAGAGAGCAAAGCGGCATGAGGAGATGGGACGAAAGACGGAAGACGAACGACGAACGTCTGCAATTCCGTCCTTCGTCCTTCGTCTGATCGATCAGAAGCACTCAGGCGGTGTACTAGCGTCCTACTGTGAGCGCAAGTACACCCCCAGCGCATCCGGAACCGTGCGCGGGCTATGCGATTGCACTGACGCACCGCGCCAGACTGCCTGAGTCGAGCTATCGTCGTCGCCGCCGAGCGCGTCGGTGCAGCCGAGCGCCTTGAGCTGCTCAGCCAGATCGAGCCCGCCGATGCCTTCCGAGATCAACATCACCAGGTAGGCGCGGCCGTCGGTGTGTGTGCCGAATCCGATCACGGTTTTGGGGTAGCTTCCGCTGTAGATCATCTTGCGCCAATCGAGCTGCACAAAATCCTCGCCGAGCGGGTTGAACGGCAGGTAGCTATCGGTCTCAGCACCGACGGCTGGGTTAGCGATCTTGCCATGCCAGAGGATTACTGGGCCGCCGCCGATCGCCTGCTCGCATTCGCCCAGCGCGCTCGCGTCGAACAAGCCGATCTTGGCCTGTCCATCACTGGTCAGGCAGAGCACGGCACGGCCGGGGTTGGCGCGCATCAGCTTGCCGTTGATCACAACAGTGCCCTCATCGGATGTGCGCGCGTCGCCGTGGAAGCCAAAGGCCATTGCGCCAAGCAGGTTCATCCCGGCGCGCGCGGCGTAGGGTGCCTGGGTCATCTGCGCCACTGTGGTCAGGTGCTTCTGGCCGTCTGTCCAGATCGTATCGCCGGAAGCGTCGCTGCCGGGCGTCGCGCCATCGGCGTTGATCACCTCCAGGTGTACCTGCTGGTCGAGCATCACCACGAAATAGGCAATTGAGCCGCCAGCGACACCACGTCGGTAGAAGCGCACCCGCCCGCCGGCATCGGCATCTTGGAGCACGCTGCCCTGGTTGTAGCCTTCGAGCGCCGAGGGATCGGGTGTAGCCTGAATGGCAATCGCGATTGGCGCGCTCTGTTGCGCTCTGGCTGCTGCCGCGACCGGCGCGGCCAACGTGTTGGTCCACGGCGATATGAATGTCGGATCGGGCTGTGGAAGCCAGACAAACAGCGCGAGGATGAAGATGCTCGCCGCCAGCAATCCAAGCAGCCTTGAGAAACTGTGCAGAGATTGATTATCCTGTGTGTACATATGGCACAGTCCACCATACTTCGGCCAGCTTACGCCGCCAAAATCTTAACTGCTTCGTTACGATTTATACTGAAACACTTGAGCGATTGAGGCCGGAAAAATATAACACAAATGTTCTAAATAAGCAAGCGGCAATTCTAGAGAACATGAGGATCGGTAGTGGAGCGCGACGCGAACAAACGCGGATGTTGAGCTTGCCTATCCAGGTTCGTCCCGTGGCGTAACCAGAAGCCGAAACAGCGCTATTCTAGGAATAGTTCCGCGCGGCCGCCTTTTCTGGCGCGGCGGTGGCAAGTGCGGGCGCATCGTACAGCCCGGCGAAGTAGGCCTGCTTGCAGGTATCGCAGATAGCATACGAGTGGTGCTGGCTGCCGCGCCACAATGCGCCAAGATCGCGGCGACACCAGCCACAGATATGCCGGTAGATCGGCGCGCTGTCGGTGGCTGGTGCGGTGTTCACATGCGGCTGCATGGTCATGGTGCCTCCACAAGACGTTGGGGATGCGCAGCTGCAGCAGGTGCTGCCCTTGGTTCTTCGCTCATACAGACTCCAACGCAACCATGCGCACGAAAGATACGCATGCGCGGCGCGAATTTCTGTTTTTGTAGGAACGGCGCTTTTCACGAATTTTATTGAGGGCTTACGCAGTCAGCATCTTCAGGGCGGTTTGGAGGGACTTCGTCCCTCCAAGGCTCTAACTTTGTGGGCCGCTCGGGGCGGCAAAGCCGCCGCGAACCCCACCATCGCGTAAGCCCTGACATATAGAAACGGCTGCCCTTGCGGGCAGCCGGGGGAATGGAGGGGAGCGGCTAAAGTAATCTGGCGCAATTGAAGCGCCTGCAAAATAGTCGCCGCTAAATTCTGTCTTCTGCTATAATAAACGCTCTGCACCACCTTTAGGATGCACCTGGAAGATGAGAATTGCCTGAGAGACGCGCGACGCGCATGGCGTTTGTCTTCCTGCTCAGCATTCTCTTCCTGGCGCGCCGCATTCTTGGCGCAGCTATTCCTGTTCGGCGGCGGTGTCTGCCTAATCGCCGCCGACTAGCCTGCCGGCCGCCGCCCAATCCACTTAGCGCAACAGCGATCGCCGCGATGAAGCCGGCGCGCCGCCCGCCCGCGTGCGCGTGAAGCCACGCAGCAGGAACGTCAGCACCAGGCCGGCGATGAAGCCGCCGATATGCGCCCAGTAGGCTACGCCGTCGCTCTGGCCGCCGAACCCGCTGATCAGCTGCGTGACGAACCATAAGCCGATCATCACATACGATGGTACGCTGGTCAGATAGCCGCTCATCAGCACCCGCACTGGGCGTGAGCCGAACAGCACAATGTAGGCCGCCAGCACGCCGGCGATCGCGCCGCTGGCGCCAACTCCCGGAACATCCGAGCTGGTATTCATAAACACCTGCGCCAGACTAGCCGCGATCCCACACACCAGGTAGAACAGCACATACAGTCCGTGCCCAAACGCATCCTCGATATTGTCGCCGAAGATCCATAGGAACAGCATGTTGCTGCCCAGGTGTAGCCAGCCGCCATGCAGGAACATTGATGTGATCAGCGTGAGCAGCCCGTTGCCGGCCACGATCTGCGTGGGGATAGTGCCCCAGCGTGTCAGGAATGCGTCCAGGTTCTGGCCCTGCGGTAATTCCAGCAGCACAAACACCAGCACGTTGATCGCAATCAGCGCGTATGTCACAATTGGCAGGGTTCTGCGATCGCTATCATCATCTCCGAGTGGCAGCATAGTCATCCTCCTTGTGTACCGCTTACCAATCCGCAAAAGCGAAACTGCTAGAGCCTTATGCAAGAAGTATGCCAGTGTACCGCTCGAGCGATTCTGAGTGGAGCGGAGGGCGTTGCTCACGGTGTGGACGGTGGCATTTCGGGAGTCTCCATGCGCGCGGCAAGCGCGTAGGCGATCGCCTGTTCCCGCGTCAGCATCTGTGCCGCCGACCATATCGCATCGAACGCCGCTCCGCCGAGCGCGGCGCGGGCCTGGTTGCGGCCGGCGTGTGGTTGAAAGCGCAGCCGATCCATGCCTATCAGTAATTCTACGTATCCGGCGACTCAGGCCCGCGTCTCACATTTACGTATCGTAATACCGTATTTTCCACGATGCGCGAGCACACTCAAGGCGGTAGAGTATGCATACCGAGATAACTGACGCACCGCGCTAGGAAACGGTTCGTGACAACTGGACAGCTTGTTGAGTGGGGGTGTTGGGGTGGGGCACGGCTACCATCCCAACACTCCCGCCTCCAGGCCGTTGGAGGAACGCACATGGCGATCTCAGCAAGCGAGATCAGCGCCGGGCTTAGCCCGACCGTGGCGAATGGGCCAACTGCTGCCGCGAGCGAACATCCGGCGCTGCGCCGGCGGGTGCTGGGGCTGGCCAGCCCGGTGATCGGCGAGAACCTGCTGGAGACCATGCTGGGGATAGTCGACACCGCGCTGGTGGCGCGCCTGGGCGCCACTGCAACCGCCGGCGTCGGCAGCGCGCAACAGCTCATGTGGTTCCTGATCTGTGTGCTGAGCGCCCTGGCGGTTGGGAGCGCCGTTCTCGTCGCGCAGGCGGTCGGCGCCGGCGATACCCAGCGCGCAGGCCGGCTGGCGCGGCAGTCGCTGATCTGGAGCGCGCTGCTGTCGATTCCACTGGCGTTTGGCGGCCTGTTGCTGGCACGAACCGTCGTCGGCATGTATGGCCTGGCTCCGGAGGCCGCGACGATCAGCGTTTCTTACCTCCACGTGACCATGGGCACAGTGGTGGTGCTGGTCGGGCTGTTCATTGGCGGCGGCGTGCTGCGTGGTGCGGGCGACACGCGCACGCCCATGCGCGTGACCGCGATCGCCAACCTTGTAAACGTCGGCCTGGCGTATGGGCTGATCTACGGCCATTTCGGGCTGCCGGCATTGGGCGCGGTCGGCAGCGCCTGGGCGACCTTCCTGGCGCGCGCGCTGGCGCTGGCGCTGCTGCTCGCGGCGCTGTGGCGCGGGAGGGGCGGCGTGACGATCCGCGGCTGGGGCGGCTGGCGTCCGAACGTGCAGGTCGTGACCAGCGTGCTGAAGATCGGCGTGCCGGCGGCGATCGAGCAGGTGCTGATCTCAGCCGCGTTTGTCACACTGGCGATCGTCGTGGCGCGGCTGGGCACCGCCACGTTGGCGGCGCACCAGATCGCCTTTGTCGCGCTGTCGTTCTCGTTCCTGCCGGGGATCGGCTTCGGCGTGGCCGCGACGACGCTGGTCGGTCAGAGCATCGGCGCGCGGCGGATGGACGAGGGCGCCGCCGCGACACGAATCGCCACGCATTGGGCGGTCGGCTGGATGAGTCTGATTGGTGTGCTCGTGCTGATCTTCGCGCGGTCGATCATGCAATGCTTCACGATCGATCCGACGGTGGTCGATGCCGGCGCCGCCGGGCTGCGGGTGGTCGCGCTGGCGCAGCCGTTCTGGGCGGTGCTGTTCGTCCTGGCGGGCGCGCTGCGCGGCACCGGCAACACCCGCTTCCCATTGATCGCGACCGGCGGCACGGTCTGGCTCTCGGTCGGGCTGGCGTGCCTACTGCTCGGCACGATCGGCGGCGGGCTGATTGCGGTCTGGGCGGCGTTCCTGGCGCTGGCCCCGGCGATGGCGCTGATCTACCGCTGGCGCTGGCGGCGCACGGTCGCCGAGTATTCCGGCTATAGCGCTGAGCAGCATGATTGAGCCACGGAACACAGGGGAAATACGAAACCAGGCGGGCTGCCCGACCCGCCTGGCTCGTGAAGGAGGGAGAAAGTCGCCCTGCCGTCCACTTTGCACCGCAGCTTGCTCCGTGTTCGACATCGCCCAGATATTATCCCGCCGCCAGCTAAAGCCCATGTGAGCCAAAGATAAAGTGTAGATGAGAGGATAGACGAAAGACGAAAGACGAAGGACGAAGGACGAAGGCTCAATCGGTGCCTTTCGTCCTTCGTCCTTGGTCGTTGGTCATCGTCTAAAGCACCTTCGACACATCCAGCCAGCCCGCGCGCGCGGCGTTAGCCGCCTCGATCGCGCCCTGCGAGCCAAGCACCACCACCTGCCCACGATCGACCACCTGCTCCAGCGCGTCGGCAAAGGCCAGAAAATCGGCGGCGCTGGTCGCAAGGATCTCTTCGCGCATGCGCTGGCGAATCTCGTCGGTGTCGCCCACCAGGTAGCGCATCATCGAGCTGTAGCCCTTGGCATCCGGCAGCTGGTATTGATCTACTTCGCCGATCGCGCCGATGATGCTCTTGGTCAGCTCGTCCTGGCTCAGCTCAGATTCGCGCAAGAAACTGGCTGTTTGATCGTAGACATCCAGCGTCGCCAGCAGGTTCGGGTCGCGGTACGACAGGTAGGTGAAGCCGCCCGAGCGATGGTCGAACATGCAGAAGCCGCCGTAGGCGCCGCCCTGCACGCGCACCTTCTCCCACAGCCAGGTGGTGCGCAAATACTTCGATATGACCGAGGCCGCGCCGCTCGGCTTGTAGCCCAGCCGGTATAGGTCGGCGCCCTTGCCAACATAGTTGACCTGCGCGGGGATGATCAGGCCCTCGAAGCGCGCGCCCTGCTCGGCCACCCAGCGCGCCGGTGTGATCGGTGCAACCGGCAGCCCGCGTAGGAAATCGGCCAGCTGCGGCTCGAAGTGGCCCCAGGTCGCCGCGTCGGCGGTGACGTTGACCAGCATCGCGGCACGGTTGAGCAGCGTCTGGCGGATCTGCTCCAGCGTGGCCTGTATCGACACCCAGTCGGTCTCGATCTGCTGCGCCAGCGTGCGCAGGAAGAACAGGTAGCTGACGCCGCCGATCTGCTCGGCGGCCCAGTCGGCCTCGTTGAAGTTGGCGCGCAGCCTCGTGTTGACGACGCCATGGCCGCCCGGCACCAGCCGCGCCTCCTGGGCCGCCTTCTCCTCCAGCACCATCTGGCGGAAGCGCTCCTGGTTGTCCAATCGCGCCTCCAGAAGCACATCACGCAGGATCGCCAGCAGCTCGTCGGCCTTGTCGGGCATGGCCTTGCCGCGCAAGAACAGCCAGGCCGCGCCGTTCCGCGCGCCACGAATCACCGATGTGAAGGTCTGCGGCCAGATCCCGCCGGTGGTTCGGCCGATCCGCTGCGAGAGTTGCACGAAATCCTGCTCGCCCACGCCGGTTTCCAGCAGCGCGCGGCCGAACAGCGCCACATACGGCAGCATGTCCGCTGGCAGTGTGTGCAGATCCAGGCCCACATCCAGGTAGATAATGCCGTTGGTGAACAGATCGTGGTACAGCACCCTGGCGCCCTGCGATTCGGTCACGGCCAGCGGAACGAGCTTGTTGTTACGCTCCAGGTCGTCGAGCGTGAGCATCGGGATGGTCGCCAGCGCCTCGGGCGTATCGGGTGTCTGCTGCGCCAGCTTGAGCGCGCGAGTGTTCTCGACCACCGCCGCCAGCTCGTCCGCGCTCATGGCCGCGCGCGCATGCTCCAGCCGTACGCGCTCCTCCTCGGCCTCGCGCGCGGCCTGCGCGGGATCGGGCCGGAGGATCAGCGTGGTGCGATGCGGGTTGGACAGCAGAAAGCGGCCGATCAAGTCTTCGAAATAGCGCTCGCCGGCCGCCACACGCGCCTTCACCGCGCCCAGCGGGGCCTCAAACGCCAGCGGCGCCAGCGGGTCGCGATCGTAGAGCCAGGTGTTCAGCGCGCGCAGCATCAGCGCGATCCCGCGCGGGAACGAGCCGGTGTTGTTCTCGCGCAGGCTGAACTCGACCGTGTTCAGCGCGGCCTCGACCGTCTGCGGGTCGATGCCATCGCGCGCCAGCGTGCGCAGCGTAGCAAGGATCAACGCCTCGATCGCGTCGGCGTCGCCGTCGTCGATGCCCTTCAGGCCGGTCGAAAACATCATCTGGCGCAGCGAATCGACCAGACCCGCGCCGGTAACATCCTCGCCCAGGCCCGAATCGATCAGCGCCTTGCGCAGCGGCGAGGCCGGCGTGCCAAGCAGAATATACGAAAGAATGCCCAGTCCCAGGTCGGTCTCGATATCGCTGACCTCGTCGAGCATCCAGTTGACTGTCAGCATAGCCTGCTTGACATCGCCTTCTTCCTGGCCACCGGCGTAGCTGCGCGTCAGCCGCTTGGGCTTTTCGAAGCGTGGCTGACGCGCCACCGCCGAGTCGACCACGATCGGCTCGAACTCGCTCAGGTAGGCGTCGAGCAGGCGCAGCCGCTCATCTGGGTCGTCGTCGCCATAAAAGAAGATCCGCGCGTTGGATGGGTGATAGAAGCGCTGGTGGAACGACTTGAACTGCGCGTAGGTCAGGTCGGGGATGTGCTCGGGGCTGCCGCCCGAGTCGAGGCCATAGGTGTTTTCTGGAAACAGCGACTGCTGCGATTGCCGGTGCAGCACACTATCGGGCGATGAATAGGCGCCCTTCATCTCGTTGAACACCACGCCTTTGTAGGCCAGCGGCTGCTCGACCGCTTCGATCTCGTAGTGCCAACCCTCCTGCTCCAGAACCTGCGGCGTGATGCGCGGGAAGAACACTGCGTCGAGGTACACATCGATCAGATTGTAGAAATCCTGCACGTTCTGGCTGGCGACCGGGTAGCAGGTTTTATCCGGAAAGGTAAAAGCGTTCAGAAAGGTGTTCAGCGAGCCCTTGATCAGCTCGACGAACGGCTCTTTGCTGGGGTACTTGCGCGACCCGCACAGCACCGAATGTTCCAGAATATGCGCCACGCCGGTCGAATCGCTCGGCGGCGTGCGGAAGCTGATGCCAAAGACCTTGTTCTCGTCGTCGTTCAGCAGCGACAGCAGCTCGGCGCCGGTCTTGACATGACGGTACAGCCGCGCGGTGCTGTTCAGCTCGGGGATGGCTTGTTCGCGCACTAGCTCGAAGCCATGGTTGATGGTCATAGTGATCTCTCTCCACAAAAGGTTCAGGTCAGCCGACGAAACACGTTCGTTTGAAGCGTCGAACAGCGCTGTCCGTCTTGCCCATCCGCCGCCATATTGTGTCGGTGGGTGTGTGCCGCAATCATTGGAGGCATACGTTATTGTACCAGATCAGCAGGCTGGCATGCCATTTGTGCACTCGCCGTAACTATGTACGCCTGGAATCGTGGGACGCGGACGAACGCGGACAAAAGCTCGTCGTCCGCATTCGTCCGTGTTCGTCTGCGTCCAATTTCGGGAGTTATGAACAGTTATGGCCCGCTAGTTGATTGCCCACGCCGGGCAGCATCAGCAGCCCCCACAGGAGCAGCGCCGCATACATACGCGGATAGGCCAGCAGCGCCTGGGGCCAGCCGCCGAAGACAGCAGTGTTCACAAAATAGGAAGGCAGCGCGAACAGCAGCGCCGCTCCGAGCAGCGCTGCCATGGCCAGCGGCCCGCGCCAGGTGGCTAGCAGGAGCAGCAGAACCAGCAGCAGCAGCGTGTAATGGTACTCTTCGCCGGCTGGCTGAAGCGGAACGACCAGGCAGATCATCGCCATTGGGATCGATGGGGTTCGCCGGCGCGCAGCCGCCAATAGCGTCGCAGCCAATAGCACCAGCGCCAGCGCCCACCACAGCGCACCCGCCAGCCACGGCGCATCGAGCAGCGGCCGGGGCGCCCAGTGCTGGTCGTAGGCCAAGCACTGGCGCAGCAGGCTGCTCAGAGTCTGGTTGGCCGGCACCGCGCTCGAAGGCTCGGCCGGGATCGCCAGGAGCTGATCGAATAGATACAGCCGCCAGAAATCGAGGCCCAGCAGCGGGAGCGACAGCAGCAGCCCAGCCAGCCCGACCCCCAGTGTCCAGGCCAGCGCGCGCCAGCGCCGAGCGGCGATCAGGAGCAGCCACAGCGGCCAGCCCGACAGCTTGGCGAGCGCCAGGCCGGCCAGCGCCGCGCCGCATAGCCAGTCGCGCCTGGTGAGGTAGCCGTACAGCCAGAACGCATAGAACAGCGCAACGAGGCTATACACCTGGCTCGCCAGCAGGTCGGCGTGCAGCGGCCGGTAGAACGCCGCCACGATCGCGGCGAGCGCGACAAAGCGCCAGCCGCCGGCCCGCGGCGAGCGCGCAGACAGATTACGTCCTGCGTGTTCTTCACGCGCCGCGCAGTTCTTCCATGCCAGAAGTTCAGGCTCAACTGCGACGATGCGCCAGCCAACCGCGATGATCCCGGCTACCAGCACGAGCGTGCAGGCCACCCAGGCGGCCAGCGCGACGCGCGGCGGCAGCCAGGCAACCGGCAGCATGATCAGCGCAGTGGTCGGCGGGTTAGGGCAGAAGAAATCGGCGCGGTTGCCGAATCCGAGCGCGCGCTGCTGCTCGAAAAACCATTCGCCGCAGAAACTGATGCCGGCCCGGCCTTGGAGCGTGAGCCGCGCAGCCGTATAGTAGGCGGAAAAGGCGTAGGTGTGCGTTCGTGTCGCGGGCAGCACAGTGCGCCAGAAAAACAGCAGCGCCCCGAGGACTCCGGCGGCTAGCCAGGCCCAGTCGGTGAGTGGTCGCTTCTCGCGCTTCATGTACGACCAGCAGTTTTGAGCCGGAACAATGTATACGGCCCGCGCCGGCCCACGATATCCAAACCTGGGCGCTGTTGCAGGTAGCGGTAATCCTGCTGCGGGCGCAGCCCGGCCCACTGGCTCTCGATATTGCCGACATCGAGCAACAGGTAGGCCGGCTGCTGCTGCTGGGCAATCAGGTCGAGATCGGGCGCCGCCAGGTAGAACAGCTCACGCACATCGTAATCGGTGTAGCGCTGGAGCGTCAGCGTCGCGCCAAAGGTGATCAGCGTGCCGCCGGCCGGCAGGTGTGAGCGCGCCCAATCCACCAGCGCGAGCTGCTCGTTCTTGTAAATGACCAGATTGCGGTAATCACGCAGGCCCCAGGCCAGGCTGCCCGCCAGGGAAACAACCAACGCCACAGCGAGAACGGTACGTGCCCAACGCCGCAGAAACGTCATTCCGACCAAAGACGAACGACGAAGGACGAAACCTTTCTCATCATTCGTCCTTCGTCCTTCGTCCTTCGTCCTTCGTCCTTCGTCCTTCGTCGATCCAGCCAGATCATAGGCCCACCCGAATCCCAGCCCAGCCAGCGCCGCCAGTGCGGGCAGTGCGGGCAGGATGAAGCGCGCGTTCTGGAAGGGGATGCCCGAGAGAAACAGCCACAGCAGCAGGGGCCAGCCGGCCAGCAGCGCCAGCGCCGGCCAGCAGCGTCGCCGCGCCAGCCAGATCGCGCCGGGCAGGCACATCAGCGCCAGCGGCAGGAACAGCAAGCTCGGCCAGGCCATATGCGCCAGATAATAAGCCCCAACCGGCAGCCGATAGTGCTGCGCGCCGTCCACCGTAACGAAATCGCGCCGCCAGATGTTGGCGACATTCCAGGCGACCACCCACTGATGCTGGCTCAGCGACTCGGGCGTCTCCTGGCTGAGCAGCACCTGTGGGACGACGATCAGCGCGCCAAGCGCGAATGCAACTATACCATGAGTGATCGGTCTCCGAAGACAAAAGACGAACGACGAAAGACCAATGGAGTTGGCGTCAGAATTAAGTGGCGGCGTAGCATTGCTGCTGGCGTTCGTCCTTCGTCCTTCGTCCTTCGTCAAATAGTCGCACACCACCGCCAGCGCCAGCGGCAGCGCCAGCAGCCCGCAGACCCAGCGCGTGATCACGCCCCAGCCCAGCGCCACGGCGGCGGCCGCCAGCCAGCGCCCACGCCGGGTGCGTCGATAGTGCACCAGCGCCAAGATCGCCGCCGTGCAGCAGGCCAGCGCCAGCGCATCTGACATGGTCACCAGGCCGGCGCGCAGCGCATCGCCGCAGCCTGCCACCGCCAGCCCTGCTACCCAGGCCGCCAGCCGGCCGCCCGGCGCATCCGGCAGCAGCG
>WNGA01005835.1_pt1 | contig 17706 bp, 16 predicted proteins | sample 5400061 | NCBI WGS metagenome assembly WNGA01 (sample SAMN13153366, study PRJNA577476) | soil metagenome | isolation source: 100 cm soil or saprolite under grassland replicate 2 | place: USA:California | collected 2016-06-15 | reverse complement strand
GGCTGCGGCAAACTCATTTTAGGAACTTCAAATCGAAAAGCGGCACTAGAATCATATGTTTGCTAGTGCCCCTGTTGCTTCCGAAGTTCGTGTCAGAGGGTGCCGCAATGTATCACGAACTTCGGAAGCGGGGCACTAGAGGCCGGCAGGGAGGACCTCATGGATTCCACGAAACGCCAGGTGATGGCGGCAGCCGGCGCCGCTGCCGTGACCGCCGCCATCGCCCCCATGCCTTCGCCCGCTGGGAGCCGAGCGAGCGCTATCCGGATCCGGCGATCCAGACGCTCGATCCGAGCTTCAACAAATATCGTCTCGCGCTGGCGGGCGTCGAACGCCTCGCCACCGGTTGCCGCTTCAACGAGGGGCCGGTCTACTTCGGCGATGCGCGCTGCCTCTTGTGGAGCGACATCCCCAACAACCGCATCCTGCGGTGGGACGAGGAGACCGGGCGCGTCAGCATTTTCCGCAAGCCCTCGAACCACGCCAACGGCAACACGCGCGACCGCCAGGGTCGGCTCATCACCTGCGAGCACAGCGGCCGGCGCGTCACGCGCACCGAGTACGACGGCACCATCACCGTGCTGATGGATAAGTTCGACGGCAAGCCGCTCAACGGCACCAACGACGTCGTGGTCAAGTCCGACGATTCCATCTGGTTCACCGATCCGCCGTCGGGCATCGCCGGCAATTACCTGGGTGTCGCCGCCAAGTCGGAATTGCCGTTCGACGTCTATCGGCTCGATCCCAAGACCAGGCGCGCCACGGTGGCGACCACCGGCCTGGTCAAGCGGCCGAACGGGCTCGCCTTCTCGCCCGACGAATCGAAGCTCTACGTCATCGAAAGCGCCCCGGAGGGTCGCTCTTTCTTCGTCTTCGATGTGGTCGACGGTGGCACCAAGCTCGCCAATGGCCGCCTTTTCTTCACGGTCGGGGCAGAGGAGACGCCCGACGGTTTCCGTATCGACGTGGACGGCAATCTCTGGTGCGGCTGGGGCATGGGCGGCCCGGAGCTCGACGGGGTGAAGGTTTTCAATCCCGACGGCAAGCCGATCGGCTTCATCGCGCTGCCCGAGCGCGCCGCCAACGTCTGCTTCGGCGGGCCGAAACGCAACCGGCTGTTCATGGCGGCGAGCCACTCGGTCTATTCGCTCTACGTCAACACGCAGGGCGCGCCCGGCGGCTGATGCCGCCCGCATCGTGCACCACGCAACCGAGGGGGAACCCCATGGAAATCACCAAACGCAACATGCTCGCCGCCGCGGGCGCGACCGCGCTTGCCGCCGTCACCGCACCGCGCGCGTTCGCCCAATGGACGCCGAGCGAGCGCTACCCTGATCCCGCCATCCAGACGCTCGATCCGAGCTTCGGAAAATATCGCCTCGCGCTTGCCGGCGTGGAGCGGCTCGCGACCGGCATGCGCTGGTGCGAGGGACCGGTCTATTTCGGCGACGCGCGCTGCCTGTTGTGGAGCGATATCCCGAACAACCGCATCATGCGCTGGGACGAGGAGACCGGCCGCACCAGCGTCTACCGCAAGCCTTCCAATAACGCCAACGGCAATACGCGCGACCGCCAGGGCCGGCTCGTCACCTGCGAGCACGACACGCGACGGGTGACGCGCACCGAATACGACGGCACCGTCACCGTGCTGATCGACACGTTCGACGGCAAGCCGCTCAACTCGCCGAACGACGTCGTGGTGAAGTCCGACGACTCGGTCTGGTTCACCGATCCGCCGTTCGGCATCCTCGGCAACTACGAGGGCCACGTCGACACGCCGCAACTGCCGACCAACGTCTACCGGCTCGACAAGACCGGGCGCGCGACGGTCGCGACCGGCGAGATCAACCGGCCGAACGGGCTTGCCTTCTCGCCCGACGAATCGAAGCTCTACATCGTCGAGGCCGGCGTCGCACCGCGCGTGATCAAGGTGTTCGACGTGGTCGACAACGGGACGAAGCTCGCCAACGCTCGTCCTTTCATCAATGCCGAGCCGGGCGGCACCCCCGACGGCTTCCGCTGCGATGTGGACGGCAACCTGTGGTGCGGCTGGGGCATGGGCAACGCACAGCAGGACGGCGTGAAAATCTTCGACCCCACCGGCAAGCCGATCGGCTTCATCGCGCTGCCGGAACGTTCGGCCAACGTCTGCTTCGGCGGCGTCAAGCGCAACCGCCTGTTCATGGCGGCGAGCCATTCGATCTATTCGCTCTACGTGAACACCCAAGGTGCGCCCGGAGGCTGAGCCATGTCGCTCCCGTCACGCCGCAATTTTCTCGCCACCGCCGGTTCCCTCGCACTCGCCGCAGCCGGCGGCCAGGCGTTCGCCGCCATGGGTCCGACCGACAAGTTCGATCTCGTCGTCAAGGGCGGCGACGTGCTCGACCCGAGCCAATCGCTGCGGGGCAGGCGCGACATCGGCATCCGCTATGGGATGATCGAGGCGCTCGAGACCGACATCCCGGCGGAGCGGGCGTTGCGCGTGCTCGACGCAGCCGGCAAGCTGGTGACGCCGGGCCTGGTCGACCTCCATTGCCACGTCTATCCCTACGGCTCGGCCCTCGGCATTCCGGCGGACGAGCTTGTCGCGCACCAGTGCACGACCACCTGCGTGTCGGCCGGCGATGCGGGCGCCAACAACTTTGCCGCTTTCCGCCGTCACATCGTGGCGCAGACGCGCACGCGCCTTTATGCCTTCGTGCACATCGCCAATATGGGGCTCACGCCCTTCCCGGTTGCGGAACTCTACAATATCGACTTCGCGCAGGTGGACGTGTGCGCGAAAGCGGTCGGCGAGAACGCCGACATCGTGCTGGGCGTGAAGGTGCGCATGTCGGAGAACGTGATTGCCAAGCACGGCACCGAGCCGTTGAAGCGCGCCATCATGGCGTGCGAGAAGGCCGGCACCGGAGGCAAGGTAATGTGTCACATCGGCGGCGTGGAGACGCGCGAGCTGATGTCGCAGATCCTCGATCTCCTGCGGCCCGGCGATATCCTCACCCATGCCTATTCGGGCGCGCCGAATTTGGCCGGCGCCTTCACCAACATCGTGCAGGACGGCCGGTTGTTGCCGGCGGCCTTGGCCGCCAAGCAGCGCGGCGTGATCTTCGACGTCGGCCACGGCGGCGGCAGCTTCGATTACACCATGGCCGAGCCGGCGATCGCGCAAGGGTGCCCGCCCGACACCATCTCCTCCGACATCCACGTGTTCTCCGGCAACACCCCCGGCATGCCGTATCTCCCCTGGGTGATGAGCAAGTTCCTCGGGCTCGGCTTCACCCTCGACCAGGTCGTCGCCATGGCGACCATGAACCCGGCGAAGATCATCAACCGCATGCCCAAGCTCGGCACCCTGCAGGTCGGCGCGCCGGGCGACGTGGCGATCATGGAGCTGGTGGAAGGGCCGGTGTCGTTCGTCGATACCCGCAACAACAGGCGGGAGGGGCGCACCCATCTCAAGCCGGTGCAGACCGTGACGGCCGGCGTGCCGTTCGGCCGGCCCTACAACGCGCCGTTTGCGGTGCGGTAGGCGGCTTTTTTTGCGCGCGATTTGATCTTGGACGGGATCGATCTACGGGCGCCGGTCCTGCTAGTGCTCCGATTCCGAAGTTCGCATCACTTCGCGGCACCCTCTCGTGCGAACTTCGGAATCAAAGGAGCACTAGCAAGTATATGATTCTAGTGCCGCTTTTCGATTTGAAGTTCCTAAACGAACTTGCCGGTACTGCTGTAGGAACTTCAAATCGGCGGCACTAGCCGTCGAGGTGCTCCATCCCCCACTGCCACTGGTCATGACCGGGCGAATAGACATTGACCCGGGCGGTCTGTGCCGGATTGCGGTTGATCAGCGGCCGCAGGAACAGCGGATGGGTGATGCTGCGCACCTCGTGCTCGATCGTGAACAGCTGCCTTCCGCTCTCCGGGTCGACGATGTCGCGGAAGCGGTATTGGAATTGATTGTCTTCGCTGCTGACGAGGTTTCGCTCCTTGAGCCGGCCATAGGGACCGGAGAAGTTCACCACGTAGATCTGCACGTGGTGCTCGTCGAACTGCGGCAGCGGCCGGTCGGTCTCGCGGAAGCGGAAATATTGGTCCTTGCCGACTTTCACCTGCGCGAGGGTTCCCTCCCCGTTGGTCACCGCGGCCGGCGCCTCGATCACCCGGCGATAGAACGCGGCGATGCCGGTCGCGGTGCCGGCCGGCACGTCGAACTCCACATAGGGGATTCCCAGCGTGATCCGCCCGAACCGCGCGGCGTCCGGCTGATAGCAGCGCACGCGGTTGCCCCACGGGCAGGTCGCCTCGACGTAATCGTTGTGCTCGGCGAAAGCGAACCGCGTGCCGTCAAGCTTCTTGCGCACGGCGGCAAGGCGGGAGAGCAGCGCCTCGCGTCCGGACATCACGATGCCGGTATGGCCGCGCAGGACCTGAGGTCCGCCGCTCGGCAGGTGGAACTGACTGCGTCCGACGTTGATCCACATGTTCTCGTCGGATACGAGGAGATAAGGATCGCGGGTCAGCCCGAGCCCGGCGACGTAGAACAGGCCGGCCAGACGCTGGTCGGGGATTCGAACGTTGACGTGCTCGAGATGGATCGAGTTCCCGAGGTCTTCGGCCGCGCGATCGAACTTCTGCTGCATGATGAAGTAGTCCAAAGACGTTTCCCGCCTGGACACTGTAGCACGTGTGGGTCCGACGCCGGTATCGAGGCTCGGGCCTAAGGCGCCCCCATCTCCGCCCTGACCTGCGCGCGCAACGCGTCGATGACGGTCAGGCCCTTTTTCGTCTCGACGTGCCAGAAGGTCCAGCCGTTGCACGCATCGAGCCCCTGCGCCAGCGCGCCGATGCGGTGGATCGAGCCGACGCTCATGCCATAGGCGAGCGCGCCGTCGGCACGGACCAGCGCGGCGTGACGGCGCTTGGCGCAGACGAGCTCCTGGCCCGGGCTCACCAGCCCGCGCTCGAGCAGCGCCGAGAACGGCACGCGGGGCGCCTCGCGCGCGGTCATGAACGGGGCAAGCGTCGCTTCCGGCAGCGGCTCGACCGCGGCGATGCGCACCTCGGCCGCTGCGGCATAGGCGGCATCGCGTTCGATGCCGATGAACCGTCGGCCGAGGCGCGTCGCAACGGCCCCGGTCGTGCCCGCGCCGAAGAACGGGTCGAGCACGACGTCGCCGGGCCGCGATGAGGACAGAATGACGCGGGCGAGCAGCGCTTCCGGCTTCTGCGTCGGATGCACCTTCCGGCCGTCCGCGTGCTTGAGGCGTTCCTCCCCGGTGCACAGCGGGATGGTCCAGTCGGAGCGCACCTGGATGTCGTCGTTTCCGGCCTTGAGCGCCTCGTAGTTGAACGTATAGCCCTTGGCCGGCTCGCGCGCGGCCCAGATCAGCGTCTCGTGCGCGTTGGTGAAGCGGCGCCCGCGGAAGTTCGGCATCGGGTTCGACTTCCGCCACACCACGTCGTTGAGGATCCAGAAGCCGAGGTCCTGGAGGATCGCGCCGACGCGAAAGACGTTGTGGTAGGAGCCGATCACCCACAGCGTGGCGGCGGGCTTCATCAGGCGCCGGCAGGCCATCAGCCAGGCGCGGGTGAACGCATCATAGGCCTCGAAGCTCGCAAACTTGTCCCAGTCGTCGTCGACCGCATCGACGCGTGAATCGTCAGGCCGCTTGAGGTCGTTGCGGAGCTGCAGATTGTAGGGCGGATCGGCGAAGACGAGATCGACCGACCCGGCCGGAAGGGCGGCCATTTCGGCGACGCAATCGCCGAGGAGGATACGCCCGGCCGCTTGCGGCCGGAGTGTCAAGCGGGGCGTCCGACCGGACGCCCCGCGACGCGACACGCTCATGAAGCAGAACTCTGATCACTAAGGCGACGCGGTCGGCGACGCGAGAACCTGACAACCGACACCGCGGATCATGGCGGCTCAAAGTAAAAAACGACTTAAGCGCGCAAAGAAATTGCTGATGGCAAAAGCAATCGCGAGTAACCAAATTGAAACGATTGAGGTTGCGGGGCGTTATCGTGCCGCCCACGGCGGTCGGGTGGACTCGGCCTGAGCCGTCGGCGAGAATAGGCGCCGCGGACGAGGAGGAAAGGAATGCGCTGGGAGGATTTCCGCCGCAGCGACAATATCGAGGACCGGCGCGACGAGGACGGCGGTTCCGGCGGCGGCGGCTTTGGGATGCCGGTCGGCGCCGGCGGGTTGGGCATCGGCACGATCGTCGTGCTCGGCCTGATCGGCTGGGCGCTCGGCATCGATCCGCGCCTGCTGATCGGCGGCGCCGAGGTGCTGACCGGCGGCGGATCGGCCTACCAGACTCCCTCCGACGGCCCGCGTCGCGAGGCCAACCGACACACCGGCACGCCGGCCGACGAGACCGGTCAATTCGTCGCCGCGATCCTCGGCGACACCGAGGACCGCTGGAAGGAAATCTTCCAGAAGAGCAACCAGACCTACCGGGCGCCCAGGCTGGTCATGTTCCGGGGCGTCACCGAACAGCCGTGCGGCGGGGTCGCGCGCGCCGCCATGGGCCCGTTCTATTGCCCGAACGACCAGAAGATCTACATCGACACCTCGTTCTTCAACGACCTGGAGAAGCGCTTCCGCGGCTGCAGCGGCAAGGCCTGTCAGTTCTCGCAGGCCTACGTGATCGCCCACGAGGTCGGCCATCACGTCCAGAACCTGCTCGGCATCCTCCCCAAGGTGCAGCAGATGCAGCGCGGGCTCGACAAGCGCGAGGCGAACCAGTTGCAGGTGAAGGTCGAGTTGCAGGCCGACTGCTTCGCCGGCGTGTGGGCGCAGCATTCGCAGGAAAAGTGGAAGTCGCTCGAGCCGGGCGACGTCGAGGCGGCGATGCAGACCGCCGCGGCGATCGGCGACGACCGGCTGCAGCGGATGGCGCAGGGCGGCAATCCCGAGGCCCGCGTCGTGCCCGATGCCTTCACCCACGGCTCGTCCGCCCAGCGCGTGCGCTGGTTCACCACCGGGTTGAAGAGCGGCACGGTGTCGAGCTGCAACACGTTCGGCTCGGAGCGGCCGTAATTCGGCTCGTGCGAGCCGCCGTTTCCACGTCTTGGATAGGGGCATTGACTCGCCCGCGGCGATGATTCATGACTGCGCGGTCGGGTTCGAAACGCAGTCACCCGGCTTTCCCAAGGCATACCGCCCAAGCGCTGCACATCGTCCCGCCTGCCGGGACGCGGCGTGTTGCGGCGATGTCGACCCTCCCGGCCTTTCGATCGGCGGGGGGCGGGCGGGCCGACGGAACCTCTTCCAGCCTCATCCGGCGGCGGTTTGGAGACGGCAATGGCCGACGTTACGGTTTTCACCTTCCCGCGCAGCACCTACGGCAAGATCGTCCGGCTCGTCCTTACGGAGAAAGGGGTCGATTACGCCTTCCATGACTGCGAGACCGAGATGTACACGGACGTTCACCGTGCGAGACATCCGTTCGGTTTCGTTCCGGTGCTCCAGCACGGGGATTTCGTGCTCTATGAAACGAGCGCGATCGCAGCCTACGTGGACGAGGTCTTCCCCGGACCGAAGCTCACGCCGGCCGATGCGAAACAGCGCGCGCGCATGAACCAATGGATCAGCAACCTCAGCGGCTACTTCTATCCCTGGATGATCTATCACGTCACGCACGAACGGCTGGTCTTTCCGGAGCTCGGGATTCCCGGAAACGACGCCATCGTTCAGCGGGCGCTGCCGCACGTGACGGAGGCGCTCGACGTGATGGAGCGCGAGCTCGGCGACGGGCGACGCTTCATCGTCGGCGAGGCGCTCACCCTCGCCGATTTGTTCCTGCTGCCCACCCTGTTTGCGTTCGGTCTGACGCCGGAAGGACGCGAGCTGCTGCCGAAGTATCCGTCCGTGCGGTCGTGGGATGACCGGATGGATGCGCTGCCGAGCGTGGTTCGTTTGAATGCGTCGTTGCCGCCGCGGCAACCGATCGAGCACGCGCGCGAATGGGCGGTCTGGCATCGGCCCGCCGCCTGACGCGGCGAATTTTCGGGGACCCGCAGCCTCCCCGTGAGACGGACCCAAGTCCGGCCAAGCGCTGCCACGTTCGGCAATTTCCGATCTCGCCTCCGATCGGCTGACGCGCTTGGCAGCCCGCCGGGGCGCGGCCTATCTTGTCGGCCCGACAGGTGGTCCATGCCCGGTATCGACGAGACCCGCACCTTCGTGCCGCTCAAGATCGCGGTGCTGACCGTGTCCGACACGCGCTCGCTCGCCGAGGACAAGTCCGGCGCCACCCTGGCGGAGCGAATCGGAAAGGCCGGCCACACGGTCGCCGACCGCGGCATCGTCCCCGACAGTGTCGAGGCGATCCGCGTGCGCGTCCAGGCGTGGATCGACGATCCCGCAATCGACGTCGTCATCACCACCGGCGGCACCGGATTTACCGGCCGCGACGTGACGCCCGAAGCCCTCGAGCCCCTGTTCGAGAAGCGCATGGACGGTTTTTCCACGCTATTTCTGGTGGTCAGCCATCAGAAGATCGGCACCTCGGCGGTCCAAACGCGCGCGACCGCGGGCGTGGCGAACGCCACCTATGTCTTCTGCCTGCCGGGCTCGCCCGGCGCCTGCCGCGACGCCTGGGACGAGATCCTGGTGCACCAGCTCGACTACCGTTACCGCCCGTGCAACTTCGTCGAGCTCATGCCGCGCCTCGACGAGCACCTGCGCCGCCCCAAGGCCAAGGGCGCGACGGTGTGATCCAGCCTGCCGACAATGAACGACTTGATCCACAACGAACGGACCAAGTTCACGGCCGCGGCAGTTGATCGTATTTCCACGGCATGCATCGCAATCGGCTTCATCGCTCCATTGACTGCGGTCATGGTGGGCGTACCCGGATATGCAGTCGGATGGGGTTGATCGGATTCAGCGTTGCTTGGCTTTGGCCGGCGGGGCATTACATTTGCTCGGCCGCGCCATGCTGCGGAGGCTGAAGCCGTGACGCCGCTTGAAATCTATGCATTCTTCATCCTGCCTTTGATTGCCCTCGGCATGGGCTTCGGTGCCTATTGGTTGGTGACCCGCGAAGCGGGCTCGCGATAGCACCGGCGAGTGTCAAGCCGACGGCTTCCGGTCGGTCCATTTGCCCTATCGGCCGAAATCAACCGCCGTCGTGTTTCCGCCGCTGACCAGAATGCCGACCCGCTCTCCCGCGTGCGGCTGGTAGCGGCCGGACAGCAGGCCAGCGAACGCCGCGGCGCCGCCGGGCTCGGCGACGATCCGCAGCGTGTTCCACAGCGCCTGCTGCGCGTTGCGGATCGCAGCATCGGTCACCAGCACGACGCCATCCACATAACGCTGCGCGATCGGAAACACGCGCTCGCCGACGCGCCGCGGGGCAAGCGAGTCGGCCGCGATGCCGCCGGCTTCGGCATCGACCGGCCGTCCGGCCGCGAGCGCTTTCATCAGTGTCGGGGACGCTTCCGGCTCGACGCCGACGATCTTGATCCGGCCCGCATACCAGGCGGCGATGCCGCCGATGAGCCCGCCGCCGCCCACCGCAACGAGGAGCGTATCGAGCCCGGGCACCTGCTCCTCGAGCTCCAGGCCGACGGTCTCCTGGCCGAGCAGCGTCTCGGTCTGATCGAAGGCATGGACGTCCAGAGCGCCCGATGCGGCCACCCAGGCTTGGCTGGCAGCGAGCGCGTCGGCGTAGCGTTCGCCGCCGATCACGAGATCGGCGCCATAGTCGCGGATGCGCTGGATCTTTGCCGCAGACGAGATGCTCGGCACGAAGATCCGCGCGGGCACGCCGAGCTTCCTTGCCGCATAAGCGACCGCCGCCCCATGGTTGCCGCCCGACGCGGCGGCAACTCCGGCCGGCGGAATCGTCCGCATGAGGAGATTGGCAAACGCGCCGCGCGCCTTGAACGAGCCCGCGTGCTGCAGCTGTTCGAGCTTGAAGTGCAGCGGGATCGACGGAAGGCCGAAGTCGGCGCCGCCGGCTTCGACGACCGGCGTGCGGCGAATGTGGGATCGGATGATCCGGTCGGTAGCCTCGATGCGACTGCGGTCTATGGCGCTCGATGACATCTTCGCTGTCGAATGACGCAAAGCCGCGCTCGCGAGCGAGCGCGACCTCGCCGAAAAGGCTGGGCCGCGGCTCGCTTCAGCTCGCCGGTTCCAGGCCCTTTGCCTTGATCACCCGCGCCGCGTCGGGCGAGGTGAGGAACTTGATCAGCGCCTTGGCGGCATCCGGCGCGCTGCCGTTTGCTCCGGTGCCGGCCGAAAACACCGTGTAGAGCTGGATGTCCGGCGGCAGCGGGCCGACGAGCTCGGCCCCCGCATAGGGCAGGATTTCGCTGATCTGCGTCATCCCGATTTCGGCCTCGCCGTTGGCGACTGCGAGCGCCGCGGGGTTGGTGCTCGGCAGGAGCTTGGTCTTGGCTTTGAGCTCCTCGGCGATCCCGAGGCGCTCGAGCAGGCCTTTGAGATAGATGCCGGTCCCGCCCTGCTCGACATAGGCGATCGATTTCGCATTGATGAGCGTACGCTTGAACGCCTCGGTCGTGCTGATGTCGGGCTTCGGCGCGCCCTTGCGCACCGCCATGCCGGCACCCGAGCGCGCGAGGTCGGTGCGGGCGGCAACAACCTTGCCTTGCTTGATGAGATCGTCGATCGCGGACGCGGTGAGAATTGCAACGTCGAACGCCGCGCCTTTTTCGATATCGACCTTCAAACCGACCGCCGTGCCGAGGGTGAACGCGAGCTTGTGCTCGGTCGCCTTTTCGAATTGCGGACCCAATTCTTCCAACACCGTTTTCAAGGCGTTGGAGCTCAGGACCTTCACCTCGGCCGCCTGCGATCCCGGCGCTGACAGGATGGCGAATCCGATCGCAGCCAATACTGACGCTATCTTCATGATCTTTCCTCCCCCTGCTGCATGCGTGCCGTCGGCCGGCGGCAGGATATCACCGCCACCCGTGAGTGTCCGGCGAAAGTGACGCCCCGCGCAGCCTTACAGTGCCGGCACTGATCCGGCGCTTGATCAGGAACCGCAGACACGCGCGCAGGACCTCGGTGCGCAGACTCAATCGATTCACCTCATGCATTCACGATGCATTCACGGCGCCGCTCCGCAGCATGACGATGCGGCGCCGGCCGAGGCGTCGCAGCAAGTCGGACTCCGGATCGGACTGGTCGCGATGACCGCCGAAGCGGTCGTAAAGATGCCTGGCGATCAGCAGGCCTTGGTCGGGCCGCGGCCGGCCGCCGAGCGCGGCGCGCAGCAGCGACAACGCCTCGACGAGAACCGGACGCGCAACCGACACCGCCGGCGCCGGGCGAAACACCGCGGCACGCGAATGGTTCAAGTCCCGGCGCTCATCGTCCTCGATGAAGCGCGTGGTCTCGTCGATCCAGGTCGCGTCGAGCACCGTACCGGCCCTCAGGAACATGAACCACGACGCCCGCGCGCCCGCCGCTGCGTCCTTGAGCCGCGCTCCCAGCGGCGCGCGCGACACCAGCACCTGACAGCCGGCGATGTCGGCGACCTCGGCTGTCGCATCGCTCGATCCGGCATCGGCCACGATGACTTCGCGCACGGCGCCCGCGGCGGCGCCCGCCACCAGGACGGCGAGGGTGCGCACCAGCGCGCGCTCCGATTCGTGCGTGGCGATGATGACGCTCAGCATGGGAACAGGCTCCCAACCTGCCCGTTGATCCATATCATGTGGCTGTCATGAGAATCGTAACTAGATGATGGAGCGACGGGCAAGGCTGGACAAATGTTCTTGTTTTGTTCCAAGAATGCCGCTAGGATTCAATCATGGCTCGCTCATCCGCCGCCCTCAAGCGCTCGCCGGTGCCGGTGCCCTCCCCGGCGCCGGCGGGCGACTTTGTCGGAACCCTCGTAGACCGCGAGCGCCGGCGCGGGCGCGGTGCGCATTCGAACGCGTCCGGCCGCTACGAGCCGGTCGCCCGCATCGCCTTCGACGACGGCTGGAAGAGCCTCGAAGACCTCCCGCCTTTCGAAACGAAGGTCACCGAGGAGCGGGCGCGCAAGATCATCACCCGCAACGAGTCGCCCGACATCTCCTTCGACCGCTCGATCAATCCCTATCGCGGCTGCGAGCACGGCTGCGTCTACTGCTTCGCGCGGCCAACCCACGCCTATATGGGCCTCTCGCCCGGCCTCGACTTCGAATCAAAGCTGTTCGTCAAGCCGGACGCGCCGGAGCTGCTCGAGCGCGAACTGTCCGCCCCCGGCTACGAGCCGCGCGTGATCGCGATCGGCACCAACACCGATCCGTACCAGCCGATCGAGCGCCGCTATGAAGTGATGCGGCGCATCCTCGAAGTGCTGGAACGCGCCGGCCATCCGGTTGGCATCGTGACCAAGTCGACGCTGGTGCAGCGCGACATCGACATCCTCTCCCACATGGCCAGGCGCAACCTGGTCAAGGTGGCGCTGTCGGTGACGACGCTCGACGCCAGGATCGCGCGCACCATGGAGCCGCGGGCGGCGACGCCGCTGCGGCGGCTGGAGACGTTGCGGCGCCTGTCCGACGCCGGCGTGCCGACCTCGGTGATGGTGGCGCCGGTCATCCCGGCGCTCAACGACGCCGAGATCGAGCGCATCCTCGACGCCGCCTCGGTCGCGGGCGTCAAGGAAGCGGGCTACGTGCTGCTGCGGCTGCCGCTCGAGGTGCGCGACCTGTTCCGCGAATGGCTGATGGCGAATTTCCCCGACCGCTACCGCCACGTCTTCGCGCTGATCCGCGAGATGCGAGGCGGCAAGGACTACGACTCGACTTGGGGGCGGCGCATGAAGGGCTCCGGGCCGCATGCCTGGATGATCGGCCGCCGCTTCGAGATCGCCTGCGAGCGCCTCGGCCTCAACCAGAACAAGGTGAAGCTCACCACGGAGCACTTCACGCCGCCGCGCCCGCAGGCGCAGCAGCTGACCTTGTTCTGACGGCACGGCCTCGGTTCACCCGTGCCGCAGGGGTGACGAAAGCTCTAATCCGACTCCTTTGTCAGAGGAGACACGGTCGACGTGCTGACCATTGCGGCGCAAGCCACGCGCAGGCGCTCCGCCGGAGAAGCTCCACCACGCGGTTTCGTTTCTTCGCCCGTTGATCGCGTGCGACCGACAGCGCCACGACCTGAGCCGGTTGCTCCCGCGGCGCGCGCCTGTCGCCCATTCGCCCGTCAACGGGGAAATGGATGATCACAGCCATGCTGCCATAACGCGCAACTCTCGGCTTGGTTCGACGTGGTCGCGTGCAAAGGGCGCTGAACATCGCGGTCCATCAAGCCTCTTTGATCGCTTCGCCGTCCAAGATGTCGCGCAAATACGCGACGTGCCGGGCGAAGGCGCGGCGTCCATCGCGGGTTATGGTGATTCGCGTGCGCGGCTTCTTGCCGACGAAATCCTTGGCGATGGCCACGTAGGCCGCATCTTCGAGCGTCGTAAGATGGGCCCCGAGATTCCCGTCAGTGGCGCCGACGATCGCCCGCAGCCGAGTGAATTCGATCGCTTCTCCGCCGGGAAGCGCATTCAAAGCGGCCATGATCTTCAGTCGGACCGACTGGTGGATGATCTCGTCCGGCTGGTGCGTCACGTCCGCCTCAACCAGACGCCGGCAAGCAGCAAGGCCCCGCTGCCGACGACCGCCATCCACAGGAGAAAGTGCTTGGGCAGCAGGAAAAAGCCGCCCAGCGTCAACACCGCCAAGACAATTCCTGCGACGACGAAGCGCTTCCCCCACCAAATACCGCCCAAGACGTAGCTGGTGGCGACCACGAGGGGGACGAACGCCGCGGTTTGCCGACCATTGACGGGTGCCATGAGCGCGAAGGCCGCGATGACGAAGATGAAGAGGGTCGCCATCGCAGCGCCGTAGCGCCAGACGGAATCGCCGTCACGCGTGCGAAACAGCACGACCACGCTGGCGATTGTTCCGATGCCGACGATGACGGCCCAGATCCAATTGGCTTGGGCCGGCGCGAAATAAGTCGATCCGTAGCCGATCAGCCAGAGCACGCCCCAAAGTATCAGATGCGGTGCACCCTTCCGGCAGCCGCGCAAGGTCGCGCTCCGAGTTTGCGTGCGCTCGATGTCTCGTAACGCTTCGGCTGCTTGCTGCGACGAAATAGGCACGGCGCTTCCTCCATTGATACAGAGTACTCTATTATGCAGAGTAACGCAACGCAAGCTCTATTTCAATTCGGCCATTCGGCGCTCGGCGCGGGGGACGGTCCATGGGCGGACCCTTGCCTCGCGACGCCATGCTGCGCACCATGGCGCCATGAGTCGCGCCGCCCGCTTGCCGCTGCCCGAGGAGGTCATTCGCCCGACCTTTCGGCGCGAGCGTGCCGCGATGAAGCGCGGCCTCATGCCGGTCGCCGGCTGCGACGAGGCCGGGCGCGGGCCGCTGGCGGGACCGGTGGTCGCCGCCGCCGTGATCCTCGACCCGACGCGCATCCCCAAGGGGCTCGACGATTCCAAGAAGCTCGCGCCGGAGCAGCGGGAAAAGCTCTACGGCAAAATCTGCGCCACGGCCGAGGTCGCCATCGCGTTCGGATCGACCGCGCGGATCGACCGCGACAACATCCTCCGCGCCTCGCTGTGGGCGCTGGCGCGCGCGGTTGCGGCCCTTCCCACCAAACCGCGCCTCGTCTTCGTCGACGGCCGCGACCGCATCGATTGCGGCTGCGACTGCGAGGCGGTGATCAGCGGCGATGCGCTGGTGCTCTCGATCGCGGCCGCGTCCATCGTCGCCAAGGTGACGCGCGACCGGCTGATGATGCGGCTCGGGTTGGCCCATCCCGGGTACGGCTTCGAGCGCCACATGGGCTACAGCGTGCCCGAGCATTTCGCGGCACTGGACCGGCTCGGGCCGACCATCCACCACCGCCGCTCGTTTGCGCCGGTGGCCGCCTGTTACGGCGAGACCGGCGTCGAGCCCGAGGCCGAGGCAATCCGGTTGCCTCTGTAAACGCGAGCGTGCCGCGTTGGGATGGTCCATGCGCTTAAGCCCGCTCGTCGCGAACATCCTGTTGTTCGTCGCGAGCGCTTTCGTCTATCTCACATTCTCGTTGCCCTGGTACGTCGATGGCGTCGTCTTGGCCGCGCTGGCCGTCGTCGCCCTGAGGTCGACGTGGCGGGAATTGGCGCTGGTTCTGGCGAGCCTGATCGTCGCCGCGGGACTGGCGCAAATCGTTTTTTCGCCCAACGTGGTGAGCGCCCAGGTTTTTTATCGCGAGCATGAGAAATGGTATCGGGGCGACACGTACCGGCCGAACGTTGCGGACACGATCTCGATTCCGTTCGGCGATCTGGTCGCCGCCGATCCCGGCGCGCCCGCGTCGGTGTTCGAGCCGCGTCGGGTGGAGTTCTTCACGGACTCGCTCGGATACCGCAATCGCTCCGATTACGCCGGTCACAAGGTCGTTCTGGTCGGCGACTCGTTCGTGGCCGGCATGGGCACCGATCAGCACCGAATTCTCTCCGAGGTGCTGACGAACGAGTTCGGATTGCCGACCTATGCGCTCGGCTTTCCCTCAGGCCCGCGCGAATACGAGGCGCGCGCGAAGGCTTTCCTTCCCCGGCTGGCGCCCGGCGCGCTCTTTGCCTTCATGATTTTCGAGGGCAACGATTTCGAGCTCGACCAGCCGGTGAGGGTCGGCAACGTTTTCGATCGTGCGCGGGGGCGGTTTCTCCGCGATTATTTGCCATTCCTGACCTATCCGAGAGTCCTGTTCGGGATGTCGCGCCGGACGCAGGCCATCCTCGGCCTCGCACCCGATACCTGGATCGAGGTTTATCAAATCGGATCCAAGGCGGTTGCCTTCTCGCGGTTCTATATCGACATCGCTCTTCACCCGGCGCCGAAATACCAAGCTCCGGGCGACGAGCAGGTCCTGCGGCGCACGGGATGCGTATTCTTCATCCCGGAGAAATACCGCGTCTACAAGGAGTACATAAACGACGCCCGGACTTTGCCGCAGCCGCCGCCGAGCCTGCTGGCGCTCAAAGCCTTCTATGAGCCGCACGGCGTGCCGGTGGTCGATCTCACGCCGGCGCTCAGCGCAGCGGCGCGAACGCTGCTCCTCCAAGATCAATATGTGTTCTGGCGCGACGATACCCATTGGAACGCCAACGGCATGCGCGCGGTCGCGCCGGTCGTGCGCGACTGCCTTCAGACCGAGCGATAGGAATTCGACGGTGCCTTGCTGAATTCACGCCCTGTGCGGCGTGTGCGGCGAGGCCGGCGGCGCGTCGGAGGCGGAGGCAATCCCATTGCCTCCCTTGCGCCCGGGCGGTTATCTCTGCATCGCCCGCCCTCCCCCCGCAACCCCGCAGCGCTGATGCTCTATGTCTCCCCCATCGTCGAAGCGCTGCGCGGGCAGCCGCGGCTGGTGTTCTGGACCGCGACGCTGACGCAGGCGGCGTTGTGGGCGCTGGTGCCGTCGCTGTTCTACGCGAGCCCGCCGGGCGATGTGCCGCTGGTGCTCGCGGTGGGGCACGAATGGCCGCTCGGCTCGCCCTACGGACCGCCGCTCGCCTACTGGCTTGCCGAACTCGTGTTCCGCCTCACCTTCCGTTCGGTGGCCGGGCTTTACGTCCTGGCTCAGGCCTGCGTGATCGTGACCTTCTGGGCGGTGTTCGCCCTGGGGCGCTCGATCGTCGGCTTGAGCCATGCGGCCCTTGCGGTGCTGCTCATGGCGGGGATCTCGGTGTTCGCCGCGCCGACTCCCGAATTCGGCCCGGCGGTGCTCGCCATGCCGCTCACCGCGCTGGCGCTGCTGCATTACTGGCGCGCCGTCGGCGAACGCAGCCCCCGCCATTGGCTGACCCTCGGCCTCGTGCTCGGCCTGCTGACGCTCACCACTTATTTCGGCGCGATCCTGATCGGGCTGATGATCGTGTTCGCCGGCGCGACCGAACGCGGACGCGCGAGCCTGACCACGCTCTACCCCTACGCCGCCGCCCTGATCGTGGCGATCATGATCGCCCCGCACCTGTCCTGGCTGTCGGCCGGCCGTTTCGGCGTGCTCATGGCGTCCGGCTATGTCGGCGCCGTCGCCGGCGCGATCCAATGGGTGAAGCTGGTTGGCGGCCTTCTGGTCGACCATGCCGGCCTGTTTGTCCTGGTGATGGTAGCGGCTGCGTTCGTGGCCGGCCGCAGCGCCGCGGTGCCGGTCATCGAACGCGAGCCGATCGATCCGTTCGCCAAGGTCTTCATCTATGTTTTTGCCGTCGCACCGGCCCTGCTTGCGACCTTGATGGCAGGCTTGCGCGGACAACCCGATCCGGTCGGCGGGGAAAGCGCGCTCGTCGTGCTGTCGGGGCTTGCCGTGATCGTCGCCGCCGGCGACGGCATCCGCCTTTACCGGCAGCGGGCGGCGAGCTGGACGTGGTTTGCGCTGCTGGTCGGCCCGCCGCTCTTCGCCATCGTGACGATCGGGGCGCTGCCGTGGACCGTGGCGATGGAGCTCAAGGTCAACGAGCCGGCCGCGGCGATGGGACGCTTCTTCACCGAAAGCTTCAACCGGCGCACCGGCAAGCCGCTTGCGGTCGTCGTCGGCGACGCGCGTCTCGGCGGCCTCGTCGCGCTCGCCTCGCCGCAGCGCCCGAGCCTGTTCATCGACGCCTCGCCGCAGCGCGCCCCGTGGGTGAGCGAAGCCGACATCCGCGAAAAGGGGGCAATCGTGGTGTGGACGCTCTCCGA
>WNGA01005834.1_pt1 | contig 17708 bp, 13 predicted proteins | sample 5400061 | NCBI WGS metagenome assembly WNGA01 (sample SAMN13153366, study PRJNA577476) | soil metagenome | isolation source: 100 cm soil or saprolite under grassland replicate 2 | place: USA:California | collected 2016-06-15 | reverse complement strand
CACGCAACCGCCGCGCGGACTCGCGTCCGTGCGGCGGTCTCGCCGACAGATCCCCGGCGCAGCTGCGCCGGGCGCCGAGCTCAACAGTTGAAGATCTTCTTCAGGTCGGTCTCGACGTCCTGCTCGTCGCACTCCTTCGCGATCGCCAGTTCCTTGATGAGCAGCGAGCGGGCCGTGTCGAGCATCTTCCGCTCGCCGAACGAGAGGTCCTTGTCCGACCGGAGCAGGTAGAGGTCGCGCAGCACCTCGGCGATCTCGAACACGCTGCCGGTCTTGATCTTGTCCATGTACTCCCGGTAACGGCGGTTCCACGTCGTCGAGTCGACGGAGACCTCCTTCTCACGGAGGATGGAGTAGACCCGGCGAACGTCCTTCTCGCCGATGATCTCGCGCAGTCCGACCGAGCCGACCTTGTTCATCGGGATCATGATCTTCATCCCGTTCTCGAGGATGCGGAGCACATAGAAGGACTGCCGCTGGCCGGCGACCTCCTTGTGCTCGATTCCCATGACCTCGCCGACCCCTTGGCCGGGGTAGACCGCCTTGTCCCCGACCTTGAAGTTCGGGGACGCCTGTGTAACCTGAGTGACGGGCATTCCTTCCTCCGCTCCGCAGGGCCCGTTCATCGACCGGCACGGTCGACGAAGGGGCGGGAGCTTGGTCGCGGGAGGCTACCACAGTCACCCGGACGCTTCAATAACCCCCGAGATTACGCGGGTGTTCCCATCACCCGATCCGGGGTTCGGCGGAGCGCCCGATGAGGCCCCGCCATCCTCTCGTGGGACCCGCGCTCGGGCTCGTCGCAGGCCTCGCGCTGGGACTCCAGGGCGTGCGCCCGCCGCAGGGCACGGCCGCGGGGCTCCTCCTCGTGCTCTCGCCGCCGCTCGCACCCGTGTCGTTTGCCTGCGCAGGGTGGCTCGTCGCCCTTCCGGCGAGGGCTGCGCCCCGCACCGAGCCGAGGGCCGCGGAGGTCGAGGGGCGCGTGGCGACGGTGCCCGAGCGGCTCGGGGACCGGCTCCGGTTCCGGCTGCGCGCCGCGGACGGGAGCGCCCTCGATGCGTTCGCGCCGCCGTCGCCGTGGCCCCTCGCGCTCGGAGACCGGCTCCGCCTGCGGGCCGACCTGCGCTCGCCCCCCGGCGCGCGGAACCCCGGCGGGCGCGACGTCGCGGCGCAGCTCGCGGCCGCCGGCGTCCCGCTCCAGGCGTTCGGCACGGGGCCCGCCGTCCGGCTCGTGCCGCCCTCCCCGCTCGCGCCGCTCGAGCGCGCGAGGGAGCGGTTCGCGGAGGCGACCGACGCCGCCCTGCCCTCCCGCGAGGCCGCCCTCGTGCGCGCCATCGCCACGGGCGACCGATCCGGGCTCGACCTCGCCACGACCACGTCGTTCGCGCGGAGCGGCCTCGCGCACGTGCTCGCGGTCTCGGGGCTCCACCTCGTCGTGGTCGCGCTCGGTCTCGAGCGTATGGTGCGCGCGCTGCTCCTCCGGATCGACCGCGTGGCGACGCGCTTGGACCCGCGGCGCGCCTCCGCCGCGCTGCTCCTGCCCGCGACGGCGGCGTACGCGCTCGCGACGGGCGCGGGCGTCCCGGTCCTCCGCGCCGCCCTCGCCGTGGGCGTCACCGCGATCGGGACGCTCCTCGACCGCGAGGCGCAGGCGGCGAACGCGCTCGCCCTCGCCGCGCTCGTCCTCCTCGCCGCGGAGCCGTCGGCTGCGCTCGATCCCTCGGCGCAGCTCACGTTCGCGGCGGTCGCGGGGCTCGTCCTCTGGTCCGGGCCGCTCCGGCGCAGGATCCCCGTCGCGCGGCCACGCGGCGGCTGGCGCGCGTGGGCGCTCGAGCCGCTCCTCTCCGGCGCGTGCGCGACGCTCGCCGCGTCGCTCGCGACCGCGCCGGTCCTCGCCTTCCACTTCCGCCAGCTGCCGCTCCTCGGCTTGCTCGCGAACGTCGCGGGCATCCCGATCGGCTCCGCGCTCACCGCCATCTCGACCCTCGCGGCGGTCGCGGGCGCCGCCTCGCCCTCCGTCGCCCCGCCGCTCCTCCTCGTCGCGCGGCCGTTCGCGACCGCCCTCCTCTCGCTGTCCGACGCGGCCGCCGCTCCGAGCGGGTCCGTCCTCGGGGTCGCGTCGCCCGGCCTCCTCGGCGCCGCCACGTGCTGCGCGGCGGCGCTCGCGGCGACCCGGCTGCGGGGCGCCGCGCGCGTCGCCGCCGCGACGCTCGCGGTCGGAGCGCTCTTCGGCGCGGGCCCGCTCCGCGCCGCCGCCGCCCGGGCGCGGGGCGGGCTCGAGGTGATCTTCATCTCGGTCGGCCAGGGCGACGCCGCGCTCCTGCGGCTGCCCGACGGCAGCGCCGTGCTCGTGGACGCGGGCGGCGCGCCCGGCGGCGGCGTCGATCCCGGCGCGCGCGACGTCGTCCCGCTGCTGCGCGATCTCGGGGTGCGCCGGCTCGCGGCCGTGTTCGCCTCGCACCCTCACCCCGACCACGTGCTCGGGCTCGCCGCGGTCGCGCAGGCCTTTCCCCCCGACCTCGTATTCTCGAACGGCGACGCGGGGGACGGCGAGGCGCGCGAGGTGCTCGCCGCGCTCCACCCCGTCACCCTCGCGCCCGGGGACGGCTGGGAGCGTGCCGGGGTCCGCTTCGACGCGCTCGGCGGCCCGAGACAGCGGTTCGCCGCGAACGACGCGTCGCTCGTCCTGCGGGTCTCGTACGGGGCGACGACGTTCCTCTTCCCGGGCGACCTCGAGCGGGAGGGCGAGGCCGCGGCGATCGCGGCCGGAGGGCTCGCCGCCGACGTCGTGAAGGTGCCGCACCACGGAAGCCGAACCTCGTCGACCGCGGCGTTCGTCGCCGCGGTGCACCCGCGGCGGGCGATCGTGTGCGCCGGCCTCGGCAACCGGTACGGCTTCCCGCACGCGGAGGCGGTGGCCCGCTGGCGCGAGGCCGGCGCGCTCGTCCTCCGGACGGACGAGGGAGCGATCCGGCTCCTCTCCGATGGGCGGCGCGTTCGCCGCGTGCCCGCCGCTGCCGCCCTCGATCCCCTGGCGATCTGGCGGGAGCGGACGCAGGCTTGCGACGTGCGGATCGAGGATGTCGATCTGATGGACGTCGCCGAGCGGCTTCGCCGTCACATCCCGGAGGGCGAGCCCCCGGTAGGCTATCTCCGGGGGCGCAGCTACTTCCGCGACGTGCTCGCGCACGAGCTCGGCTGCTCCGAGCTCGAGGCCGAGGAGCTCGTGGACACCCTCGAGATGAACGGCTACCTCAAGTTCGAAGGCGACCCCTCCGTCCGCTCGGAGGCGGAGAGCCGCTGGGACATCGACCCGCACATCCCGTAGCGACGGCGGACGCCCGGGCGCTCCACGGACGGGCCGGATCCCGCACGACCGCGTTCTCGCTCGAGTTTCCGGGGCACGCCCGGTGGACCTCCCCACGCCATGCACGCGCTCCTCGTCCACGTTCCCCGCGCCGTACCCGAGCGGCGCGAGATCTCAGCCCCGCTTCGCGCGGGCGGCTCGCACGCGGACGACCTCCGGCTCCCCGACTGCCCGCCGCAGGCGCTCCGGCTCCTCCCCTGCGCCGCGGGGGTCGTCGTCGAGGCGGTCGCGTGCGGAGTGCACGTCGGCGGGCACCTGCTCCACCCCGGCGGGCGAAGGCTCCTCCGGCCCGGCGAGCGGGCCGAGCTCCGGGGCAGCGCGGTCGCGCTCGAGCAGCGCGCCGCCGGGGCCGAGGGGACCCGCGCCGCCGCGGGGGCGCTGCTCCGTGCCGCGGCGGCGGGCGACGGCCCCGTCACCGGCGCCCACCTCGTCGTCCTCGGAGGCCCGGCGGCGGGGACCCGCTTCGCGCTCGGGCCGGAGCAGACGCTTGGACGCGGCCGGGCCGCGACGATCGTGCTCCCCGACCCATCCGCCTCGCGGGTCCACGTGCGCCTGAGGCTGCTCGCGAACGGCGCCGTGCAGCTCGAGGATCTCGGGTCGAAGAACGGCGTCCGCGTGAACGGCGTACGCGTCGATCGCAGGCCGGTCGCGCTCCGGCCCGGCGACGAGATCGTGGTCGGCGAGACGGCGCTCGCGCTCGAGGACGGCCCAGGCGACGCGCCCGTGACCGAGCTGGAGCCCGCCGCGCCGGAGCAGCCGCGGCGGCGCCGACCGCCTCCCCACCTCGTCGCGGCGGTCCTCCTCGCGCTCTCCGCCGCGGCGCTCGCGCTCGCCGCCGGGTGATCACACGAAGCGGGGCGCGAGGTCCGAGCGCTCGAGCAACGTCTCGAACAGCTCGCGGTGCCGTCCGAACAGGCTCGTGAACTGGACGACCCCGCGCCGCGTGAAGACGGCGTACACGCGCCCGCCGAGGCCGTCGCGCACCACGATCTGGAGGATGTCGTCGTACGCGACCGGGCGGCGCCGCAGCGGCGAGGCCGCGACGATGCCCTCGCGCGTGACGGTGATCGACGACCGCTGGTAGAGGACGTAGCAGGCGAGGAAGAAGGCGGTGAACCCGCCGGCGGCGAACGCGGCGCCGGCGCCGGCGCCGCTCCCGGGTGCCCGGAGCACCGCGACGAGCATCCCGGCCCAGAACACCGCCGCGAGCGCGACGGCGATGCGGAGGGAGAGGCGCGTCCGGTACGTGCGGAACGGGTCCACCCTGCTCACGATGGGGCGGACGGGAGGGCCCGTCAGCAGCGGGCGCTCCCCGGACGAGCGCACGCCGGAGCGCGCGGGCGGCCTCCGCCCGGTGCGGAAGGAGCCTGCGTCGCGCCTGCCGGAGCGCTAGCGCAGCTCCTGAGCGCGCCGCCCGGCGATCGTTCGCAGGTCGTCGCGGACGTCCGAGGCGTTGCTGCGCGCGTATCGTTCGTATATCTCGGTGGCCCGCTTCGCGTCGCCGAGGACGCGGTAACACTTCGCGAGCCCGTACACCGGCGTCGCGGACGCACCGTCGAGGAGGAGCGCACCGCGATAGTCCTCCGCCGCGTCGCGGTACTTCCCGAGACCGAAGTAGGCGCTCCCGCGCGCGGTGTACGCGACCGCGAGCTTCGGGTCCGCGAGGATCGCGTCCGAGAGCTCCGCGATCGCCTTCGCCCACTCGCGGTTCTGGAGGTGACCGAGCGCGGTCCGGTAGTGCTGCGCCGCGGTCATCGGCGGTGCCGCCGCGGGCGGCGGGCTCGGCGGCACGTCCGCGGACGGAGGAGCGCCGGGGACCTGGAACGCGCGGGGCTCGGACGCGGCCCGCGCTGCGGCGGGCTGTGCTTCGGGAGCCGCCGGCGCGGCGGGCACCACCACCGTGACGACCCGCTCCGCCGGCGCGCTCGACGCCGGCGCGGGGGCGGCGGCCGCCTGGGCGTCGGGCTCGGGGGTGAAGCGGAAGACGCGGGTCGCGCTGCGCGCCGGGGGCGGCTCGGCGGGAGCGGCCATCGTCGGGGGCGGCGGGTTCGCATTCGCGGCGCGCGCGGGCGGGTTCTTCGCCTCCTCGACGAGCTTCCGCGCGTCGGCATTCTCGGGATCCTCGGCGAGCGCCGCCTCCGCCTGGGCGATCGCGAGCGCGGGGTAGCGGAGCGCGAGGTACGCGCGCCCGAGCCGCACACGGGCGGGGGCGTACCTCGGCTGCTGGTAGGCCGCATCCTGGTAGGCGAAGAGCGCGTTGCGGTAGTCGCCCGCGAGATACAGCCGATCGCCCAGGCCGAGCTTCTCGACGGTCGCCTGCGTCGGCACGACCAGCGCGCCTTTCCTCGCTGGCGGCGAGGGCGTCGCGGGCGCGGAGGACGGCGCCACCGCGGCGGGCGCGCCGGGTCCGACCTGCTCGGGCGCGCGCGCCGGCGCGGGAGCCGCGTCGCGCGCGGGCTGGATCGCGACCGGCGCCGCGAGGGGCGCCTTCGAGGCCGGCGGTGCCGCGACGGCAGCCGGAGCGCTCACGGCGGCGGGCGCCGCGTCAGGCGGGGCGGCGAGCGTGGAAGTGGCGAGGAGGAGCAGCGTGGGGGCGAGGGCGCGCATGCGTCCCCGATGATACGACAGCGCCGCCCCGATGCGGGCGTACCCTGTCCACCCATCGCGCGCCTGCCTCTACCGGCGGAACGGGTTCTCGCGGAGGATCGTCTCCCCGCGGTCGGCCCCGACCGAGACGCCGATCACCTTCACGCCGACGAGCTCCTCGACCCGCTTCACGTAAGCCTGAGCCTTGGCCGGGAGGTCGGCCCAGGTGCGCAGGTGGTCCACCTTCTCGGACCAGCCCGGCTGCTCCTCGTAGACCGCCTTGGCGCGCTCGAGCAGCTCGGGATCCGACGGCATCTCGTCCCACACCTTGCCGTCGATCTCGTACCCGACGGCGATCTTGACGCGGTCGAACCCGGTGAGGACGTCGAGCTTCGTGAGCGCGAGCGCGTCGAGGCCGTTCACCCGCGCCGCGTAGCGGAGCGCGAGGGCGTCGAGCCAGCCGGTGCGCCGGGGCCGCCCGGTCGTCGCGCCGAACTCGTTCCCGACCTTGCGGAGGCGCTCGCCGGTCTCGTCCTTGAGCTCGGTCGGGTACGGGCCGCCGCCGACGCGCGTCGAGTAGGCCTTCGAGATGCCGAGCACGTAGTCGACGGCGCGCGGCCCGAGGCCGCACCCGACGACGGCGTTCCCCGCGACCGTGTTCGACGAGGTGACGAACGGATAGGTCCCGTGGTCCACGTCGAGCATCGTCCCCTGGGCGCCCTCGAAGAGCAGCGACTTGCCCGCGCGCATCGCGCGGTGGAGCCAGAGCGAGACGTCGGTGGCGTACCGGGCGAGCCGCCGACCGTACTCGGCGTACTGCTTCACGATCGCGCCCTCGTCGAGGTCCGGCGTCGCGCCCAGCCGGCGCAGCTCCTCGCGCGCCGCGGGGCACCGCTCCTTCACCTTGCGCGTGAGCCGGGCCTCGTCGAGCAGGTCGCGGATGCGCAGGCCGCGCCGCGCCACCTTGTCCTCGTACGTCGGGCCGATGCCTCGGCCCGTCGTGCCGATCTTCCCCTCGCCGGCGGCCTGCTCGCGCGCGACGTCGATCGCCTTGTGCCACGGCATGATCACGTGGGCGTCGAGCGAGATGACGAGCTGCGCGTCGTCCTTGAAGCCGCCCTTCGCCTTCAGGCGGTCGATCTCCATGACGAGCACCGCCGGGTCGGCGACGACGCCGTTGCCGATCACGCAGGACTTGCCCGGGTGGAGGATGCCCGCCGGGATGAGGTGGAGCACCGTCTTCTCGCCGCCGACGACGAGGGTGTGCCCGGCGTTGTTGCCGCCCTGGAAGCGGACGACGACGTCCGCGTCCTGGGTCAGCAGATCGACGATCTTGCCCTTGCCCTCGTCGCCCCACTGGGCTCCGACGACGACCACGTTCGCCATGCTCGAGACTCCCCTGGGTCGATCACCCTCGCCGCATGCCCCGAGATCGTGCGCGACCCGGGTCGATCTTCGCGGCCCGACGGACGGGCGCGTGCGCGGCGCGCAGGTGCCGCACCATAGCAGGGCGGCGGCGGGTCCGCTAGCGGAGACGTGTCGCGCGACGGCCGGGCGGACGTGACGCCGAACGGCTGCGCGGGCGCGCCGCAGCACGGCCGCGCCCGGTCGCCCGCTCGAGCGCCTGGGTCGCGAACTCGAGGTCGACCGCGAACCCGATCGCCGGCCCCGGGCGCCCGAAGCGGGCGAGCAGCCCGTCATACCGGCCGCCCGCAGCGACGGCGCTCCCGGCGCCGGGCGCATAGCCGGCGAAGGTGATGCCCGTGTAGTAGCCGAGCCCGCGGGCCTCGCCGAGATCGATCGCGAACGGCCCGGCGCGGCGGCGGCGCGCGAGGCGGATCGCGGCTTCGACCTCGCGCAGCGGCCCGGCCGCGGCGGGGACGGCGCGCGCGATGGCGCGGCCGCGCTCGAGCGCCCGGTCGCCGTACAGCGTGGCGAGCACCGGCACCGCGGCGCACGCGCGCGGCGGCCCGCGCCCTCGCTCGGCGAGCGCGGCGAGGGTCGCCTCGTCCTTCCGCGAGAGGGCCGCCCACGCGTCGGCGCGGAGCTTCTCCGGGAGCCGGGCCGCCTCGAGCACCGCGCCCGCGAAGCGGGCGTGGCCCACCTCGACGACCGCGCCCGAGAGGCCGACGCGGTCGAGCGCCCGCGCGAGCACCACGAGCGCCTCGGCGTCCGCGGCCGGGCCGCCCGCTCCGAGCAGCTCGACGCCGGCCTGGTAGACCTCGCGCGGGCGGCCGGCGCGCGCCTCGCGCGCGCGGAGGACGGGGCCGTCGTAGCAGAGGCGCGCCGGCGACGGCAGCGCGTCGGGGCGAGCCGCGTAGAGCCGCGCGATCTGCGGGGTGATGTCGGGCCGGATCGCGACCACCTCGCCCGAGCCCGGCGCGACGAACTTCATCACGTCGGCGAGCGCGGCGGCGGACAGGCCGCGCTCGACCACCTCGAGCCGCTCGAGCGTCGGGAGGAAGACGCGGCGGTACCCGAACCGCGAGAACACCTCCTGCAGCCGCGCCGAGAGCTCGGCGAGGTGCGCGGAGTGATCGGGGAGGAGGTCGCGGAGGCCGGACGGGAGCGAGAGATCGAGCAGCATCGCGGGCGGACTCTACCCGAAAAGCGGCGCGGGGAGGCGCGGTGTCGCCGCGTCTCCCCGCCCCTCCGCCCGCGCGACCTCAGTGGTGGTACGGGTCGGTCGGCGCGCCCGGATCGGTCGGCAAGGGCGCCGCGCCCGGCGCACGCGGCGGCGCCGTCGAGGTCGGCCCGTAGGTCGTCCCGAACCCGCCGTCGCTCGCGCGCGTGGGCATCGCCGCCCGCTCCTCGTCGCGCTCACGCCGCGGCATCGCGAGGCCCCAGCGGCGGCCACGCCCCTCCGCCTTGCGGTGCGAGAGCGCCGCGCCCACGATCGCGCCGAGCAGCCCGGCGATCGCCGCGATCGCCGCGCCGCCGCTGCTCGCCGCCGCGGCCTTCGCCGCGTCGTCGGACCTGGCCTCGGCCGTGCGCCCGGTGGGCCGTGCGCCAATCTGCGCGCTCCGCTGGGCGGCCCCGAGGTTCCCGCTCGCCGCGGTGCCCGCGCTCATCGCCCCCGACGCCATCGTGCCGGCGAGGAAGAGCGCGCCGGCGATGAGGCCGATGCACCAGACCAGGATGCCGTGCAGGGTCGCGGCGCGCGAGTCTTCCGCGGCCGCCATCCGGCACGCGAGCCACGCGCCGAGGAGCGTCGCGACGAAGGGCGTGATGAGCGCCCAGATCGCCGCCGCCGTCCCCACCGCCCTCGAGTCGGTCGGCGCCGCGGCGAAGCCGAGCGCCGCGCCGATGAGCCCCATCACCACGTGCGCCGCCAGCGCGAGCAGCACGCCCGCAGCGACCGCGCCCCAGTGAAGCCGCGGAAACATTCGCCCTCGCGCCTCGTCCATCGTCGTCGAAGCCATTGCCCCTCCCTCGCTGGATCGTGCGTCCACCTGCTCCCAAGTTGGGGACTGGGGGGGAGCCGTTCAACGGGGAGTCTCTGCCCGTGGGCCTCGAGGGACGGGCGAGCGGGGCGGCGCCACTCAGAGCCGCAGCGCGCGGACCGACCGGACGTGCGGAAGACCGCGCAGCCGCTCGAGGACCTCGCCGGCGGGCGCCGAGTCCACGTTCAGGAAAGAGAACGCGCCGGACCGGTCGTCGAGGCGGGAGAGGGAGATGCGCGCGATGTTCACGCCCGCGGCGGCGAGCGCCGTCCCGAGGTTTCCCACGACGCCGGGGGTGTCGTCGTTCTCGACGACGATGACGTGGCCCTCGGGCACGGCCTCGACGCGGAAGCCGTTCACCCGGACGATGCGCGCCTCGCGCTTGCCGTAGACGGTGCCGGCGACGACGGTCTCGCCGCCCTGCCCCCGCACCGAGATGGTGACGAGGCTCGCCCAGTCGTGCGGCTCGGCGGAGCGGACCTCCCGCACGTGGATGCCGCGCTCCTTCGCGATGGACGGAGCGTTCACCTCGTTCACGGGCGTGTCGAGGAAGTGGCGCAGCAGGCCGACGAGGGCGCGCGCCGCGAGGGGGCGCATCGGCACGGCGGAGAGCTCGCCCGAGACCTCGACGGCGACCTCGGTGGGACCGGCGGGCGCGAGCTGCGCGGCGACCGACCCGAGCCGCTCCGCGAGCGGCAGGTACGGCGCGAGCTGGTCGAGGACCTCCTTCGGCAGCCCGGGGACGTTCACCGCGTTCTTGACGACGCCGTCGCGCAGGTAGGAGACGAGCTGCTCCGCCACCGCGACGGCGACGGCGGACTGCGCCTCCTCCGTCGAGGCCCCGATGTGCGGCGTGCAGACGACGTTGTCGAGCGCGAAGAGCGGGTGACCCGGCGCGGGCGGCTCCTTCTCGTACACGTCGAGCGCCACGCCGCCGAGGTGGCCCGCCGCGAGGGACTCGGCGACGGCGCGCTCGTCCACGATCCCGCCGCGGGCGCAGTTCACGAGGATGGCGCCCTTCTTCATGCGGGCGAGCGTCTCCGCGCGGACGAGGTGGCGCGTCTGCTCCGTGAGCGGGACGTGGAGCGAGACGACGTCGGCCTCGCGCCAGAGCGTCTCGAGCTCGACGAGGCTCGCGCCCAGCTTCGCCGCGGCCTCTGGCGTGATGAACGGGTCGTAGGCGATGACCCGCATCTTCATCGCGATCGCGCGGTCGACGAGGACGGAGCCGATGTTGCCGATGCCGACGACGCCGAGCGTCTTGCCTGCGATCTCCCTGCCCTGGAACCGCTTCTTCTCCCACTTGCCCGCCTTCACGCTCGCGGTCGCGCCCGGCACGTGCCGGTAGAGCGACATCACCATCGCGAGCGCGAGCTCGGCGACGGTGATCGACGAGCCCCCCGGCGTGTTCATCACGACGACGCCGCGGCGCGTGGCGGCGTCGAGGTCCACGTTGTCGACGCCGACGCCGGCGCGGCCCACGACGCGCAGCCGGACGGCCTTCTCGAGGAGCTTCGCCGTCACCTTCGTGGCGCTCCGGACCGCGAGGGCGTCGTACGCGCCGACGATCGCCTCGAGCTCCGCGGGGGGGAGCCCCACCTTCACGTCCACCTCGAGCCCCGCGTCGGTCAGGATCCGCACCGCCTCCGGCGAGAGGTCGTCCGACACCAGCACGCGCGCCGCCATCCGCTCCTCCTCCCGCGGCGCCCGAGCTCTCCCGCGCCTGCCGCGGCGGACGGGGGAGTTAGCCGCGGCTCCCCCCTCCGTCAAGGCACCGGAGCGCGTCACCCGCTCGCGCGGAGCCCCCCGAGGACGAGCTCGGTGAGCTGGCGCTTCGAGCGGTCGACCTCCTCCTCGGTTCGGGAGGGGACGAGGCCGACGACCATCGCGGAGACGGCGAGCTCGAGCGCTCCGAGGATCGCGGTCGCGGCCACGACCGGGTCGAGGTCCGCGCGCAGCTCCGCGCGCGCCTGCCCCTGCCGGACGACGTCCGCGACGAGCTGCACCGCCTCCTCGAACGTCTCTCGCGTCGATCCGGCCCGCAGCGCGTCCGTCGTGCGGGTGACCTCGAGGATGAGCACGCGCACCGCGGCCGGGGCGGTCTTGTAGACGTCGAACACGAACCCGTAGATCCCGGCGACCTTGTCGGCGGCCGTTCCCGGGCCCTGGTCGATCGCCTGGATCGCGTTGATGAGGATCGCCCACTGTTCCGCGAACACGCTCTCGAGCAGCTCGTCCTTGTTCCGGAAGTAGTGATAGACGAGCCCGTACGCGACGTGGGCCGCGCGCGCGACGTCCGCGATCCGGCAGCCCTGGTAGCCCTTCTCGGCGAACACCCGCACCGCGGCGTGGAGGATGGCCCGGCGCTTCTCCGGCTCGGCGCCGGAGCGCGTGCTCGCGTCGTCTGGAACTCTCGCCCTGCTCACGGGCCGATTCTCCAGTCGGCTCGGCCGCGGAGCAACCCCGGCGCTCCCGAAGGGCCGCCCCGAGTGGGTCGATCACCCTCCGTGCACCGCGGGCCCCGGCCACCGCGCCGGAGTGCGTTCCCCGCGGCGCGGGCGAACGGGTCAGCGGGCGAAGGCGGTGACTCCGAGCCGCGAGAGGTCGATCGATGCGGAGTACGACACGCCGCCGCAGTCGTTGAGCCGGGCGATCATCGTGACGCGGAAGCAGCGGCACGGGGACTCCCACGCGAGGCTCGCGGCGTGCTGCTGGACCTGAAGCGCGGAGACGCGCCGCTCGGAGGTGGGGTCGCCGCAGCTCGGGACGAACGCCGCGCGCCCGGGGAGGAGCGCGTCGTAGCCGACGCGCGCTGTGCCGAGCGTGAGCCGTACGCCCGCGGTCGCCGCCGCCGCCGCGTCGAGCTTCGAGGCGGGGCGCACGTCGAAGAGGGGGTCGAGGCCGGCGACGAGCCCGCCGGACCCGCCGGCCCCGACCGCGAGGAAGCCGGCGCGGACGCCGTCGCCGCGGCGGTCCTGCACCGAGAGCGAAGCCTGGAGCTCCGTGAGCGCGTCGAGGGGCGAGCGGATCCGCGGCGCGGGCGCCGGCACGCCGCGGCCGTCCACCGGGAAGAAGCGGGCGCGCGACTCCGCGGTCACCGGACCCGCCGCGACGGCGAGGGCGGCGAACGCCTCCGCGAGCCGCCCGGCGCGCAGATCGGCGTCCTGGCCCACCTCGGCGCGCAGGAGCGTCGCCCCCGGCGCCTCGAGCCGCGTCTCGATCGCGGCGCGGAGCTGCTGGAAGGGGCCGGGCGACGCGGAGAGGATCCCGGCGGTCGACCGGTCGAACGCGTCGTACGCGGGGACCGCCAGCGGATCGCCGGCGGCGGCGGTCCCGGTGCGCCACTCGAGCCGGGGCGAGATCGCGTGTCGGAGCGCACCGAAGCGGCGCGACACCTCCGTCTGGACGACCGCACCCGCGACGCCCCAGGCCGTCGCCTCCGGCTCGCGCGCGTCGTCGAACGCGTACCCGAGCGCCGCGCCGCGGACGAACGGCGCGACGGTGACCATGCCCGCGACGAGGACGGGCAGCCCGAGCTCCGCGCGCGCGTCTGCGCGGGTCGTCGCGGGGCGGCCGGCGACGTCGAGCCCGCCCGTCGCCGGGCCGAAGCGCGCCGCGCCGGCGCGCGCGGAGAGCGTGAGCGGGCCCGCCGGGATCGGCACGAGCGCGGCGGTGGCCGAGCCCCAGCGGCTCGCCACGCCCACGTCGGAGCCGAGCGGACCGTAGGGCCCCGTCGGGAAGGTGCCGACCACCGCGGTGCCCGGGGGGATCCCGGTGCCGTCGGGGCGGAGCGGCTGGTCGTAGCTCGACCCCGCCTCGACCACGAGCGCGTCCCGGCGGTGCGACAGGTGCACGGCGGAGCGGCGGTATGGGACCTTCGCGCCGAGCGCGTCGGGGTTCGTGTCGCGGACCCAGACCGGATCGCCGGCGAGGCGGAGCGCCGCAGCGAGCGACGTCCGGTCGGAGAGCCGCTGCGCGTGCACGGCGGTGAGCGCGAAGCGATCGCCGGCCTCGCCTCTCGGCTCGCGGTCGAGGTCGTGGAGCCAGGCGAGCTCGGCGAGCCCCTCCGCGCCCTCCGCCGGCGCCCAGCGCAGCTCGAGCCGCGCCCCTGGGCCGCGCACCGCCGGGTCCCCGGCGCGGACCCTGGCGCGCTTGCGGCCGAACGCGTACTCGGGCGTGAGCGTCGCGTCGGCGCTCCGGCCGAGCGTGAGGAAGAGCGGCGCCGCGATCGAGAAGCCGCTCGCGCCCGTGGACCCGACGGTGGGCAGGAGCAAGCCCGTCTGCCGGTCGCCGAGCGGGACGTAGAGCCAGGGCAGCGCGAGCACCGGGACCGGGCGCTCGACGAACAGAAAGCGCGGGGTGATCCGCAGCACCGCCCAGCGAAGGATCGCGCGCTCGCCGGGGATGACGTCCGCCTCGCGCGCGGTCACCTCCCACGACGGCGGCGCACCGCCTCCGCAGTCGCACAGGGTGAGCCGCGCCCGGTCGAGCCGCAGGTGGCCGGCGGCGTCGCCGCGGAGCCGCGTCCCCGAGAGCGTGAGCCGGTTGCGACCCGTGCGGCCCGCCTCCGCGCCGGACCGGAGCGCGGAGAGATCGACGGGCTGGTCCTTCACGAAGGCGAGCACGCCCTCCGCCTCGACCTCGCCCCCGAGCACGGCCCGCACGGCGTCGGCGGAGACGACGCGGGTCGGATCGGTGAGGAGGACGCCCCCGGAGGCGCGCACCTCTCCGGTCGCCGGGTCCCAGGTGGCGGAGCGCGCCCGGAGCACGATCGCGCCGCGGCGGACGACGGCGTTCCCCTCGAGCAGGACCCGCCCGGTGGCGCCCTCGTAGGTGACGGAGTCGGCGGTGACCTGGACGTCGCCGGCCAGCGCCGCGGGTGGCTTCGGGAGCGCGGCCGCGACGGGCGCGAGGAGCGCGACAGCGAGCGCGGCGGCGATCACGGGGCGCGGATTCTACCCTCCCCGCACCGCCGGCGTCGCGTTACTTCCCGGCGGGTTCCGCGGGAGCGCCATCCCCGGGCGCCTCGGCCTCGGTCGGCTCCCCGCCCGGCGCCGGCGCTTCGGGTGCGGCCGCGGCGGTGGCGGCGGCGGCGGCGGGGCGCTCGAAGTCGATGGCGAGCATGTCGCCCTCGACCTTCTGCTGGTACGGCACCTTCTGCTTCAGCTTGATGTCGAGCACGTAGCTCGAGCCGCGGCGCGAAGGCGTGATCATCGCCACCGCCGACGGGAAGAACGACGTGTCGAGGAACCGGGCGTCGTTCCGGTGGACCACGCGGGTGTTCTCGAGCTCGATCCGGATGAGGTTCTCGCCCACGTCCTGGATCGTGAACCGGGGCGGGACGCTCGTGCGCAGGAAGACCCGCGAGACGCCCGGCAGCTGGCGGAACCCGAGCTCCCGCAGCTGCGACGCCTTCGGGGCGGCGGCGACCGCCTCCTCGCGCTGGCGCTTCTCCTCCGCCTTCCGCTCGGCGGCCTCCTGCTTCTTCCGATCCTTCTCGGCCTTCGCGGCGGCGACCGCCTCCTCGCGCTGGCGCCTCGCCTCCGCCTTCTTCTCGGCGGCCTCGAGCTTCTTCCGCTCGGCGCCGGTCTTCGCGGCGGCGATCGCCTCCTCGCGCTGCCGCTTCGCCTCGGCCCTCTTCTCGGCGGCCTCCTGCTTCTTCTGCTCCGCCTCGGCCTTCGCGGCGGCGACCGCCTCCTCGCGCTGGCGCTTCGCCTCCGCCTTCTTGTCGGCGGCCTCCTGCCTCTTCCGGTCCGCGTCCGCCCTCGCTGCCGCGACCGCCTCCTCGCGCTGCCGGGCGAAGTCCTCCTTCGCCTGGCGGGCCGCCTCCGCGCGGGCCTCCGCCTCGGACGTCTGCGCGGTGTCGGCGGGCGCCGCCGCGGGCTGCGCCTGCGCCTGGGCCTGGCCCTGCGCGTCGGGCTGCGCCCGCGCCTTGTCCTCGGGCTGCACGCGCGCCTCCGCCTCCGCCGTCGCACGCGCTTCCGCCTTCGCCTGCGCCTCCGCCTGCGCCTGCGCCTGCGCCTGCGCCTTCGCCTTGGCCTGCTCCTGCGCCTTCGCCTGCTCCTGTTCCTGCGCCTGCTTCTCGGCCTCGGCGCGGAGCTCGGCCTCGAGCTCGGCCTTCGCGCGCGCCGACGCCTCCTCCTGCGCGCGCCGCTCGGCGTCCCGCTGGGCCTGCGCCGCCGCCGCGCTGCCGGCCGCCGCGCGGTCCTTCGTCTCTCGCTGGCGCGTCTCGGCGGCGAGCCGCTCCTGCTCCTCCGCCTTCGCGCGCGCCTCGGCCTGGGCCTCGGCGGCCTTCTTCTCGGCGTCCGCGCGGGCCTGGGCCTCCGCCTCATCGCGCGCCTTGCGATCGGCCTGCGCGCGCTCCGCCGCCTCGCGCTCCTGCGCCTCCGTGTCGGCGCGCCGCTGGGCCTCGGCCTTGGCCTGGGCCTCCGCCTCCGCGCGCTTCTGCGCCTCCGCCTGCTCGCGCGCGCGCTGGGCGTCGGCCGCGCCGGCCTGCGCGACGGCGGCGCCCGCCGCCGTGCCTGCCGGCTTCGCTACGCGGACGACGAGCGTCGTGCCCTGGGTCTGGACGTCGGGAGGCTCCACGTCCACCGCGAACGCGATCATGATGCGCGCGATCGAGCTCGAGTCGGAGCCGTACGAGAGGTTCTTCACGACGAGGATCGTGCCGTCGTTCACCGGCATGTCCTCGGAGACCCCCTGGAACTTCGCCTCGGACAGGTCGAGGACGAAGCGCGGGGGATCGGCCATCGAGAACGTGGTGAAGTTCGGCGGCTTCGTACCGGTGACCGACAGGACCACCGTCCCGCCCTCGTCCTTCACGGCGACGCCCGTGATGAGGTTCAGCCCCTGCCCGAGCGCAGGTCCGGCAGCGAGGAGCAGGGTGGTCGCGAGGACGTGACGAAGGCGCATCGGAAGCTCCGGGTGGGAGATTCGCGCCGAGGATAGCACGGGGGTTGCCGACCCCCAAAAAACCCGAAGGCTTGCAGGGCGATATCCCCTACCCCTCGCGAGGCGGGCCCGCTTCACCCAGCATCGCCCGCGCCTCGCCGACGAGGTACAGCGACCCCGCCACGCACACGAGGGCGCCATCCGCCGCGGCGCGGCGGGCGCACGCGAGCGCCTCCGCCACGTCCGCGTGGACGTCCGCGCTCGCGCCGAGCGCGCGCGCGTGGGCGAGGACGTCCGCCGTCGCGCGCGCCCGCGGCGTGGCCGGGGCGACGACGTGTAGCCTCCGCGCGACCGGCACGAGCGCGCGGAGCATGCCGGCGTGGTCCTTGTCGGCGAGCACCCCGAAGACGAGCTCGACCGGACGCCCGGAGTGGAGCACCCGGAGCGAGGCGGCGAGCGCGGCCGCGCCGTCGGGGTTGTGCGCGCCGTCGAGGAGCACGCCGGCCACCTCCTCGAGCCGACCCGGCCAGCGCGCCTTCGCGATCCCGCGCGCGATCGCCTCCTCGCCGACCGGAACGCCTGCGCGCGCGAGCTCGCGCAGCGCCGCGGCGGCGAGCGCGGCGTTGCCCCGCTGGTGTGGCCCGCGGAGCGCGACGGGCCCGTCCCACCCGGCCGCCGCGAGGACGAGCGGCGCGCGCCGCCGCGTCGCCTCCGCGCGGAGGATCTCGAGCGCCCCGGGCGGCTGGTGCGCGTGGACGACCGCAGGCACCCCGGCCTTGAAGATGCCGGCCTTCTCGAAGGCGATCTGCTCGACCGTGTCGCCGAGGAGCTGGGTGTGGTCGAGCCCGATCCGGGCGACGGCGGTCACCTCCGGCGCGACCGCGGTGGTCGCGTCGAACCGCCCGCCGAGCCCGACCTCCACGACCGCGACGTCGACGCCGGCGCGGGCGAAGTGAACGAGCCCGGCGAGCGTCGCAAACTCGAAGTACGTGAGCCGATCGCCCTCTTCGCCCGCCTCGTGCCACGGGCAGGCGCGTCGGATCTCGTCCACCGTCGCGGCGAGCGCGCCGTCGTCGATCTCGACGCCGCGGACCTGGATCCGCTCGTTGAACCGGACGAGGTGGGGCGAGGTGTAGAGGCCGACCGCGTGCCCGGCCTCGGAGAGCGCCGCGGCGGCCATCGCGCAGGTCGAGCCCTTCCCGTTCGTGCCGCCGACGTGCAGCACGGGATATCCGCGCTCGGGGTGGCCGAGCGCCTCGAGCGCGCGCTCCATGCGCTCGAGCCCGAACCGCATGGCGAGCGGCTGGAGCGCGGCGAGGTAGGGGTGGGGATCGCTCATCACAGCTGAATCACGAGCCGACGTGGTCGTGGTCGTGGTCGTGGACGTGGTCGTGGTCGTAAGCGTGGTCGTCGACCGGATC